>Ga0209721_1001269_pt1 | contig 19164 bp, 15 predicted proteins | sample TshhotsprinmetaG_FD_184139 | JGI IMG/M metagenome (GOLD analysis project Ga0209721, IMG submission 184139) | Hot spring microbial communities from South Africa to study Microbial Dark Matter (Phase II) - Tshipise hot spring metaG (SPAdes)... | ecosystem: Environmental > Aquatic > Thermal springs... | reverse complement strand
TTTTAAACCGTATTTTTTTGCGATATTAGACATTGCGGATATATCCACGATATTTAACAGTGGATTTGTGGGGGACTCAATCCATATCAGGCGGGGTTTAGATAATTTTTGAATTGCCTGCTCAAAGGATAGTGGGTTATTATCCTCTGCATAAGCAACTTCTATACCCCACTGTGAGTAGACTTTATCCAGCAGTCGAACAGTTCCACCGTATAAGTCATGTCCTGCAACAATTCCGTCACCCGGAGATAGGGTCTGTAGAATCGCAGAGATGGCAGATACGCCGGATGAAAAACATGCTGTTGCTGAGCCTTCTTCTAATTGAGTCAGACATTCTTCTAATCTTTGACGCGTCGGGTTTTGTGTCCTTATATATTCAAACCCTTTGTGTTTGCCGGGTTCCAATTGCTGAAATGTAGTAGCAAGATGAATAGGAGGGACTACGGCTCCCGTTTGTGGGTCGGGTTCCTGCCCAGCATGAATAGCCCGTGTAGCAAATTGCATAACTTACTATCCTTTATGACAGAATTTTTTTCTTTTGTCTATTTTCGTAACTGATAAAAGTATATCAAATCGGTGCGTGTAATTATTCCGACAAGTCTATTGTTTTGTCGTATTACCACAGCGGGATTCCCTGCCAGCAGGAGACGATAAACTTCTTCTGTCTTCGTATCTGTATCCAGTACAGGTAAAGGACGAGCCATTATTTCTACTAAGGGTGTGTTTGGAGACTTCCCCTGATGAAGTGCATGCATAATTGTAATTTCTTCTACCGAGCCTATTACTTCTTTCCCTTCTACAATCGGTATTTGCGAAATCCCTTTTTCGCGGAAGAGTTGGATAGCGGTTTCCAGCGTCTGTTCTTTGGTCAATGTCCAGATTTGCCCCTCTCTACCGAGAATTTCAAGCACTTTGCCAATGTGCGTTTGGTCGGGAGATATATCCGTGAAACCGTTTATAAAAAGCCATTCATCATCATACGCCTTGCTTAAATAATTTCTACCTGTATCCGGACATATGATTACAATGAGGTCTTTTTCTGAGCACCTTTGAGCATATTTAAGCCCCGCAAAAATAGCAGTACCACTAGACCCCCCCAACATAATCCCTTCTTCCCGTGCCAATCGCCTTATAGTATGGAACGATTCCGCATCACTCACACGAATCCACTCATCAACCACATGGGCATTCAAAGTATGCGGAACAAAATCCTCACCAATTCCTTCTACCTTCCAGGATTTTGGACTATCCCCACTTAATACGGAGCCTTCGATGTCGGCACCAATAACCCGAACATTTGGATTTTTCTCTTTTAAATACTTACCTACTCCGCTAATTGTACCACCGGTTCCCGCCCCTGCTACAAAGGCCGTTATTTTCCCTTCGGTTTGCTCCCAGATTTCAGGTCCTGTAGTTTTGTAGTGCATTTCGGGATTGGCTAAATTTTGAAATTGATTGGGTCGCCATGCACCGGGTATCTCACGAGCTAAACGGTCTGCAACCCCATTATAACTTTGGGGTGAATCGGGCGGAACATTGGTCGGCGTTATCACCACCTCCGCTCCATATGCACGCAAAAGTTTCACTTTATCCGAACTCATTTTGTCAGGCATAACGCAAATACAGCGATAACCTTTGACACTTGCTACAAGAGCCAGTCCCAGCCCTGTATTCCCTGCGGTCGCCTCAATGATGGTCCCACCGGGTTTTAGTAAGCCTTCTTTCTCTGCATTTTCTACCATGGCTAATGCGATACGGTCTTTTACACTACCACCGGGATTAAAATATTCCAATTTTAGGTAAATTTGTGGTTTTAAACCTTTGTTTATTTTGTTCAGACGAACCAGTGGAGTATTGCCAATCGCTTCCAGAATGTTGTTATGTGCGGGACGGAATGACAGCATTATTATCCTCCTTAAAATTAGAAATTAAAATATAATTAAGGAAAAAAAGTAAACAAAAATAGATTTATTTCTATTCCAAAATATTGTGCTAACAATGCAAACAAAACTGTTTTTTTGATATTATTGTCATGGAAACCATCCCATACATAATTATTTAAGAGAAAGGGTGTTTTTATGTTTAAAGTGATAGTGACAGGGGGAGCCGGTTTTATTGGTTCCCATGTTGTTGATATGTTGCTTGAAAACCACCACGAAGTACTTGTGATAGATAATTTAAGTTCCGGTAAGCGTGAGAATATAAATCCGGGAGCAACTTTTATAGAAATGGATATATGTTCCGACCAAATTGATGCGGTATTTGATAATTTCCGTCCGGATTATGTAGCCCATTTAGCGGCGCAAATCGATGTGCGAAAGAGTGTGACAGATCCCATATTTGATGCAAAGGTAAATGTATTGGGTGGAATTAATCTTTTAAACAGTTCTGTCAAATATGATGTGCAGAAGTTTATTTTTTCCTCAACAGGAGGTGCGATATATGGTGAGACAGATACCCTTCCTGTGCCTGAAACATATCAACCCCGACCTATGTCTCCTTATGGCACGAGTAAATTAGCCTTTGAACATTATTTAGAATTGTATCAACGACTATACGGATTGAAATATCTCATTTTAAGATTGCCCAATGTTTATGGACCTCGTCAGAGCCCGGAAGGGGAAGCAGGAGTGTGCTCGATACTTACCGGACTTATGTTGAAGGGAAAAAAGCCAGTCCTTTATGGTCATGGCACTCCTCAACGGGATTATGTATTTGTAAAAGACATAGCCCGGGCATTTTTATTAGGTTTAGATAAAGCCACTGATGAGACCCTTAATTTAGGTTCTGCAAGAGGGACGACCGTGCGTGAGATTTTTGACATAATTGCAGATATATTGGGTTATCAAGGAGAACCTGAATTAGCACCGCTTCGTCCCGGTGAGGTCCAGAATATCTACATTACAGGAGACAAAGCCCGAGAAATTTTAGGATGGCAACCTCAAATAGACCTCTGCACCGGCTTAACCGAAACGGTTGAGTTTATAAAAGGTGGGCTTGTGTAAAAACAGATGGCGAAAATGGGTAAAAAGCCGGTTCTCCTTTCTAGAAAACAAAGGAATAAAAATGTAGGTTTTTATTTGTTTGGATAAGTTATTATAATAGTTTATATATTTATTTAAGTTAAGTAGGGTGCAATTTAATGATAGGAAAGCCGTATTTTGAGAGAAATAATGTATATATCCTACAGATTTTCTAAAATGAGATTGTGTAGAAAACGATTCCATTGACCTGATTGTTACTTCTTCTCCTTATAATGTAGATATTACATATAATTCTTACAACGACATGGTTTCATACGAAGATTATTTGGAATTTACAGCGAATTAGTTAGAAAAAACGTATCGGTTGTTGAAAGACGATGGAAGATTCTGTTTGAATATCCCTCTGGATAAAAATAAAGGGGGACATCAGAGCATATATGTGGATATTATTACAATAGCAAAAAAGATAGGATTTCAATATCAGTCCACTATTGTATGGAATGAACAGAATATTTCGAGACGAACAGCATGGGGCTCATGGTTATCTGTTTCTACTCCCTATGTAATTGCTCCTGTGGAAATGATAGCGGTGTTATATAAAAAACATTGGGAAAAAAACGAGTGGGAGTGGTCTCTCTGATATAACAAGAGAAGAGTTTATCCAATGGACCTATGGGGTATGGTCATTTATGGGGGAGAGTAAAACAAGGATTGGTCATCCTGCTCCATTCCCTATTGAATTGCCAAAACGCTGTATCAAGTTGTTTTCATATGTGGGAGATACAATTTTGGATCCATTTTTAGGAAGTGGGACAACACTGATTGCATGTGCATTGACGAATAGAAAAGGAATTGGGATTGAGATTGACGAAAATTATTGTAAAATGGCGAGAGAAAGATTATTAAAAGAGGCAGAAATTGACCAGCTACAGCTTGATATTGTGAAAAAGGCTGAATGAAGTTGAAAAACTCAAAACAGATTAGTATTGAAGATTTGATTATGCAATACTTCTTTGTCAACCCTAAGAAAGAGTTGCCCCATGGACCTGTTGTGGATTGGGTAGAGGAACAGTATAAAAAATTATATGGCAGAAAACCAATAGATACATGGAGAGGGATTAGAAAATTATATCAAAGAGGTATGTTAATAAAGGTAAAAAAAGAGATTTATCAGTATGACCCTGGATGGTTTAGAGAATTTTATCTATCCTTTGGAAGAAGGTTTTCGATAAATGTGGGTGCTCCTACCGAGTAAAGCTCCAGCAGTTTCCATGATGGTTTCGCTCAGGGTTGGATGGGGATGTATGGTTAGGTCCAGGTCTTCCGGTGTGGCCCCCATTTCAATAGCCAGTGTGGCTTCGCCAATCAATTCCCCAGCACCTGCACCTACAATGCCAAAACCTAATATTTGCTGAGTTTCTGCATGGGTAATGATTTTAGTTAGACCTTCGTTTCGGAATGTGGTCATGGCTCTTCCAGAGGCAGACCAGGGGAATTTGGTTACTTGAATGGGAATGTTTTTCTCGCGTGCCTGTTCTTCTGTCAATCCGCACCATGCTATTTCAGGGTCTGTGAATACCACGGCTGGAATTGCTTGAGGTTCAAATGCCACATTTTTTCCGGAAATAATTTCTGCTACTATTCTCCCTTCATGGGTTGCTTTATGGGCAAGCATAGGTCCGCCCGCTATATCCCCAATGGCGAAAATATAAGGGTCTGAGGTTCTTCTCTGATTATCTACTCGGATGAATCCTTTTTCGTCTATAGAGACATGCGTATTTTTTAATCCTAAACCACTACTATTAGGCTTTCTACCGACCGAAACAAGGACTTTATCAAAAATTTGTTGGGACTTCTTAATTTCGGGTCCTTCTAATTCAACAGATATGCCTTTTTTTTGTGGTTTTAATTGTTTGACCATTGTTTTTGTGTAAATTTGGTGGAGGATTTTTTCTAAATGTTTTTCAAGAGGTCGCACTAAGTCCCTATCCACACCGGGTAGTAATCCGTCCGTAAGTTCTACGAGCGTTACTTCTGAACCTAAGGTTGTGTAAACAGTCCCTAATTCTAACCCAATGTATCCACCACCGATAACGAGCAATTTTTCGGGAATCTCTTCAATATTTACCGCAGTGTTGGAGTTCATAATATCGGGCGAATCAATAGGCTGTCCAAAAAGTGCAGGTCTTGAACCTGCTGAAATAATTGTGTATTGAGATTTTATGCGTAGTTCCCTGCCATCCAGAAGGAATACTTCCAATGTATTTGAGTCCAAAAAACTGGCTCTCCCTTGAATATATTGTATATTTCTCAATTTTGTGAGTTGTCCTAAACCTCCTGTTAAATGTTCTACGACGCTCTGAACATTTTTGCGTATTTCGTCAATGTCTAATTTAGGTTTTTGGAAAAACACGCCAAATTTTTTAGCCTCTAATGCATTGGATATGACATGGGAGATATGAAGGAGTGTTTTTGTGGGGATGCAACCTCGATAAAGGCAGGTTCCTCCAGGATTCTTCTCTACATCAATCAATACAGTTTCTATTCCTAAATCGGCGCACATAAAGGCACAACCATATCCTCCGGGACCTGCACCGATAACTGCAACTTGTGTATTGATTATATCTGGCATATGACCTCCTTTGTTTAGGTGTTTTCCTTTAATTATTCGAAAAATATATTCCAGGGATTTTCAAGAGCATTGCATATCCATCGAACAAATCGGGCTGATTCCGCACCATCAATAACGCGATGGTCATAAGACAAACTGAGTGGTAATATTAGTTGTGGAATAAAATTTCCATGTTGGTATACAGGTTCCATTGAGGAACGAGACATTCCTAAAATGGCTACTTGTGGTGCGTTAACAATTGGTGTAAAACCGACGCCTCCTAATCCGCCTAAATTACTAATGGTAAAGGTAGCCCCCTGTAACTCTTCTAATGTCAGTTTTCTTTGCCGTGCTTTTTCTGCCAGTTGGGGCAATTCAATAGAAAGTTCTTTAATCGTTTTTTTATCAACATTTCGAATGACAGGGACTAAAAGTCCATTGTCTGTATCTACGGCGACCCCAATGTTATAATATTTTTTATAAATAATTTGTTCGTTTTCCGTGTCAATACTGGAATTAAACTTTGGAAACTTTTTTAATGCTTCTGCCACAATTTTTAGTGTAAAAATTAGAACACTTAGTCTTCCTCCCGAGGATTGAATTTTTTTCGTCCATGCTTCACGAAGTTCTTCCAATTGTGTAATATTAGCTTTATCAAAATGGGTTACTTGTGGGATGGACCAACTACGCATCATTTGCTCCGCAGTCTTTTTACGGATTGTATTCATTGGTTCAACGATAACAGGTCCCCATGAGTCTGTTGTGGATGGTTGGTCCTCCGCAGTAGCAAATTCAGGAATAGAAATCGGAGGGGTTGTTTCCGATGTATTTATGATAGTTTCTTCCGTTTTTCTTTTTTGGTATGCAAGAATATCTTCTGCTGAAATTTTTCCAGATGGGTCGGATGAGGGCACATCTTCAAGGGAAATCCCTAATTCGCGGGCTAACCGACGCACAGATGGGGAAGCCAGAACAGGAATGTCTGATTTTGCTTTTTGTAGGGAAGTTGCGGGAGTTGAAGGAGGTCGTAATGAGACAGGTTTTTCCAAGGTAACGGGAGGGACAACCTCTTTTTCTTTAACAGGACTTTTTTCCTGTATAGGGGTAGGTACGGCTCCTATGGGGGAAGAGGTTGTTCCTTCTGCTTTCTCGTCTACGGTGAAGATGAGAGTCCCCGGCTTTACTTTTTGTCCTTCTTTAACATGGATTTCCAATACTTTTCCGTCTAATGAAGACGGTATTTCTGCTAACGCCTTATCCGTTTCAACTTCCAGAACTGCTTGTCCTTTACGAATCGTATCTCCGATTTTTACCAGAATCTTGCCAATCGTTGCTTCAGTAACATTTTCACCTAAAGATGGTAATCGAAACTCCTTAGCCATATTCAAATCCTTTTTATAATGATTTGTAGTGTTTTATAAATCCATTGGATATGGTTTGGTAGTTGAAATATTTTTTTCTTTTATGTATTTTTTTACTGTATCCATAGATATTTTTTTCTCCTGAAGCAATACAGATAAAACGGATAAAACAATATATCGATTGTCTACTTCAAAATAGTCGCGTAATGCTTCTCGCGTATCCGAACGACCGAAACCGTCAGTTCCCAGGGATACAAATTTGTGAGGGACCCATCGGGATATACTATCAGGAACAAGTTTAACATAGTCTGAAACCGCAATTGTCGCAAGGGAATTATTGTTTAAACATTCTGTTACATAGGGAATTCGCTTTTTTAATGTGGGATGGAGTTGGTTCCATCTTTCTATTTCCAAAGCATTTTCGCGAAGCATTTTATAACTGGTTGCACTCCAAACATCTACACCAATCTTAAATTCTTGTTCCAGAATGCTCTGGGCTTTCAAGGCCTCGTTTAATAATGAACCACTGCCTAATAGATTTACTTTTATTTTAGTATTCTTATTTGTGGAGGGTCGGAATAAATACAATCCTTTAATAATTCCTTCGCGTATTTTTTTGCCGGCAGGCATAGGTGGCATTGTGTAGTTTTCATTACCAACAGTTAGATAGTAAAAAACAGGTTCCTGTTTTTCATACATACTGTGGATACCTTCTTGAATGATAACCGCTATTTCATAAGCGTATGCGGGGTCATATGCACGAAGACCGGGAACAGACATTGCAATAAGATGGCTATGTCCATCCTGATGTTGGAGCCCTTCACCTGCCAGTGTTGTTCTACCTGCAGTACCACCAACAAGAAAACCACGAACTTTCATATCTGCAGATGCCCAGATTAAGTCGCCAATCCGCTGAAAACCGAACATTGAATAAAAGATGAAAAATGGAATTGTATTAATACCATGGCTTGCATAGGCTGTTCCAGCAGAGATAAAGGACGCCATAGAGCCTGCCTCAGAAATACCTTCTTCAAGAATTTGTCCGTCCGTAGCCTCTTTATAATATAAAACAGATTCAGAGTCTACCGGGTCATATTTCTGCCCTTGTGAAGAGTAAATTCCAATTTGACGAAACAATCCTTCCATTCCAAATGTTCGTGCCTCATCCGGCACAATAGGAACTATCAATTTACCTATTTGTTCATGTTGGAGGAGTTTTCGTAATATGGAAACAAATGCCATTGTTGTTGAAACAGGACGGGGTGTCCCTTTGTAGAATTCATCAAAAAGTTTGTTTTCGGGTGCTTTCAATGGTGGTGCAAGTACCTCACGACGGGGTAAGTATCCTCCCAAAGCCTTTCGCCGTTCTTGTAGGTATATCATGGCAGGATGGTCATCGGGTGGCTTACAAAATGGGGCAAAGGCAATTTCATCGTCTGATATGGGTATACCGAATCGAGCCCGGAATTCTCGTAGTTCATCTTCATTTAATTTCTTTTGCTGATGTGTTATATTTTTCCCTTCTCCACTTTCACCTAAACCGTAACCTTTAATTGTTTTGGCTAATATCACTGTAGGTGCTCCCTGAGTCTGCAACGCGTGATAGTAAGCGGAATATACCTTTATGGGGTCATGACCGCCTCTTCGCAACTGTCGCAATTGTATATCCGAAACTTGTTCCAGATAGGGTGCGAGGCGGGGCTCATGCTCAATTATTTTATTGCGGATGTATTCACCCGAAGATACTGAAAACTTTTGGTATTCTCCATCTACAATGTCTCCTAATGCATTTATTAACAGACCATGTTCATCCTGTTCGAAGAGTGGGTCCCAGTCGCTACCCCAGATGACTTTAATAACATTCCAGCCTGCACCGCGAAATATCGCTTCTAATTCCTGGATAATTTTTCCATTTCCACGAACAGGACCGTCAAGACGCTGTAAATTACAATTAATTACAAAGATAAGATTATCTAATTGTTCACGACTGGCTAAACTAATGGCCCCTAAAGTTTCTGGTTCATCGGTTTCACCGTCACCCAGAAATGCCCAGACATAGCCCCCGTTTTTCGGTTTCAATCCGCGGTTCTCTAAATATTTGTTAAATCGAGCCTGATATATGGCCATGATAGGACCTAATCCCATTGACACTGTTGGAAACGACCAGAATCCGGGCATAAGTCGTGGATGAGGGTAAGAAGGGAGCCCACCCTCTTTACTGAGTTCCCTTCGAAAATTATTAAGGTCCTTTTCAGATAACCTTCCTTCTAAATAGGCTCGGGCATATATCCCTGGTGCAGAATGTCCCTGGAAATAAATAAGGTCCCCCCCATACTCTTCTGTTCGAGCTCTGAAAAAATGATTGAAGCCAACCTCGTATAGAGTTGCAACAGATGCATAAGTTGATATATGTCCACCAATGCCATCCGCCTCACGATTGGCACGAACGACCATTGCCATTGCATTCCAGCGGATATATGACTTGATGATTCGTTCCAGTTCGCGGTTGCCGGGAAAAACCGGTTGCTCAGAAACAGGGATGGTATTAATATAAGGTGTGGTTGCTGGGCATGGTTTACGGATACCTAAAAGATATGTATAATCCTGTAATCGTCGAAGCAGGTTTGCCGTTGCCTGAGGACCGCGTTCCTCTAAATAGGCTATTAATGCATCTATCCATTCTTCATCGGGAAAAGAAATCTTATCTATTTCTACATGTGCTTCGCTAATAGGGTCAGAATTACTCATTATAGCGTCCCCTGTTTTGCGTTTCATTTCCAGTTTATAAATATTATCTTATAAATAACTTAATCAATCAAGTAAACAATTTCTTTTTATGTTTTATTTTCTCCTAACAAAACAAAATTATATTTTTACCCCTTTTTGTTTACTTTAGTTTGATAATTTCGTTATAGTTATAAGCATATGTTCATAATTATTGTAGGAAAAAGAAAGTAATGCCAAGACCATTTTGCCCGAGAAAATTAAATGCATGTCCTATTGTAGAACAATTTGTTCCTGTAATCGATGGAGAAAGAAAAAATAATGATACAGAACCTGTAACCCTCACATTAGATGAATTTGAGGCTCTGCGGTTGGCCGATTATATGGGTTTATATCATGAAGAGGCAGGACAACAAATGGGAGTATCCCGTCCTACATTTTCCAGGATTATTGAACAGGCTCGCAGGAAACTTTCTAAAGCACTTGTAGAAGGGATCCCTATATATATTAATGGAGGTTCTGTAAATTTTGTTTGTCAACGGCGAATGCATGGCAGAGAAAGACATTGTCATAGAAACTGTAGAAGACAAAATTATGTTCATGAGATGAAATATGAAAAAGGTAATTATAATAATAGACCCTGAATCATAAGGGAATTATATGTGAGAAATCCAAGAAACTTTGGTATGGTTAACTGCCAGGGAGAATCCCAAATTAACAGGAGAGGTATTCAGAGATGGAGATGGACACAATCTGACACTCTTCCCTCTTTCAATTCTGAACAGATATCAGAAAAGGAAATGAAATCTCCTTCTGGATGAAACTATATCGCTCCTTGCATTTGCAGAAGAGGTCCCCATGCTTTTTATCATGGTCCGAAGGGAGAAATTGTTCATGCCTCAAGAATGAAATTTGAAGAATAATAATTTGCAAAAATTCTATATACACAAGGAAAGGATAAATATGAAAGTAGCAATTCCCACGAATGATGGTAAAAATGTATCTTCTCATTTTGGGCAGGCTAAAGGTTTTTTGTTTGTTGAAATTGAAGGGGATAATATAAAGAGGGAAGAGTATATTCCTAATACTTTTACAGGACATGCACAACACATAAGTAATGAAAATAAGTCGAGTGAACACTCTCACAGACATACTCACTCCATAGATGTACATGAACGAGTGGTCAATAAGTTTTCTGGTATTAGTGCTGTCATTTCTGGTGGAATGGGGTATGGTATTAAAAGCAGATTGGAATCTGCAGGGATCAAAACTATATTTACATCTGAGAAAGATATAAGAAAAGTATTATCTCTCTTTATTCAGGGCACTCTTCAAAATGAAGAAAATTTAACTTGCAACCATCGTCATTGATGAGACAGATACAGACCGGAGTCAAACTGCTTTAATTAATATAGTAGAAAAGGATAATCAAAATCTGTCCATTATTTCTTCACTTTGTAAAACAGCCATAGTACGGTTCACAGGCCATTTGCCGGGGAAACGAATAAACTCAACATGAGAATCCATATACAGGAAATTGCAACCGCCGGGAACATGGTTGAATTCCTGACCAATATCGGTACTAACCCAGTCTCCACTAACAGGGATTTCGCTTTGCGCTTTGGCACTTGCGGAAGGATTGTTAATGTCTGTTATCATGAATCGTTCAATTCCTTCCCTCAGACGATACATAGTAAGATTTTGTGTCCCATCGTTGAATGTGAAATCTTCGTCATTTTGTGTGGGGTTTCCTAATCGGGGATAGAGGTTGGCTAACATAATAATCACCTGGGGATTGTTTGCCATAAGCCAGTCTATCATGACATCTACATCCGGATTTTCAGGGGGGTCCGGTCTGTCAATAATTCTCGGGAACCATGTATTCCATGCCAGATATAAGTAAGAACAGCCACTATCATCTACCTCGCAGGGATAAAACTCTTGATTGGGGACTCCTGCCGTTTGTACTAAATTTCCCGCGCGGTCACCAATTACTTGAGCCCGATTGTCTGCCTTATTGAAAACTTTTATAGGGTCATTCCCCGTAGTGGCTGAAGGGCATAATAGGACTGCTGGGTCATTTAAGTATTCTGGATATACCGCCATACAATCAAGTACAAATTCTCCACTTAGTTCTGTGCAATTGTATAATTTGGAAGGTGGAAACCTTTCTCCTTTGGCTTCATTTGCATACATTTTACATGTTAAACCAATCTGTTTTAAGTTATTCTGGCAACTGGAACGGCGTGCCGCTTCACGGGCTCGGGCAAGTGCTGGAAGTAGAATTGCTGCAAGGATTCCAATAATGGCTATGACAACTAATAATTCAATGAGAGTGAAGCCATATTTTTTTTAATAATATTATTATATTTATTAAAATTAAACTAATTATAATAAATATTTCATATATTTCAATATTTATTCTAACTCATAATTATTTTTATTAGTAGTAATTATACAAGAATAGAGATGTGATGTTAAAATATTGGTATGCACTTTGTAATTATAGTCTTTTATGAATAAGGAAAAATAGGAGAAGGGATAAATATAGGGACAGGTTTTATGCCTGCCCCTAATAACAATTTTTTAGAGATTCTATTTATTCTTATTGAGGTAATATGGATGTTTTGAGTTTGGGTTCTATGGGTGTTCCGTCAGGTTTGCGGATACGGGCACAGAATTCCCATTGACCACTACCCTGACGGATTTTTGCAAGGATACGATTCCAACCTTGTTTCAAATGTATTCCGATAGTATCATCATCGGGGACACAGGGACGGTTTGTATTCTTTCCAAATACTTTTTCCCCATTAATCCAGATACGAGCGCCATCATCACTCCCAATGAGTAGGTTTACATCTTGCTCTATGTCGCTCCATACATAAGTACTCAAATAGGCCACTCGATTTTCTCCGCCGAAGATTTTATGCAGTTCGATGACCATCGGTTTGTTGGGATTTGTTCCTGGTGAAGCAGGTTTCCAGTTAACTTTTTCTGCCTCTTCTACTTTTTCGGGTGCAAATGCAAATTCATATAACATATTTGTGTTAATGTCGTCTTTAACATAAGGACCTGAGACCAACCAGGTGGTTATGAAGTCCTCAAATTTCGGCATAATCTCCAGGGTTCGCTGTGCTTCCTGTTTGATGAGTTCCATTTGTCCTTGTGCGATAACTTTTTCAAGGGCGGTAGATACCAAGTCGGGAGCGATACCGAGGAGCGTTTTGGAAAGTTTTACTATGGCTACTTCTGCCTCACCTTTTACCTGTTCGTTGTCAAGATATTGAATAACAATGGCTAATGCTTCGGGGTAGGATGTATTTTGCAGGGCACCGATAATTCCTTTTAATACTTCGGGCTTTGTGCTGATAGCAATGACATCGTTAAACAATTTTGTGCGTTGTTCGGAGGGCATATTTGAGATATTGTCCGATAGTTGGATAACGCCTGCAAGGGACTGCCTGCGGATGGCGTCATTCTCAGTGGTGCGTGCTAATTCCAACAGGGAATCCAGGGGTTCTGCATTTCGCCAGTTCGTCAATGAACGAATTAAGGTTTCTTTTATAGAATCTTCTGATTCTCGAAGATACTTGAGCAGTAAAGGCAATGAGCTATCTACTTTTCGCAAGGCTATTTTTTCCAATGCGGTTTTCTTTACTCCTACAGAAGGATTTAACTCTAATATAGTGGCAATCCGCTGAATTACTTCTTCGTCAGAGGCTTTTGTCTTTTGTGATAAGTTCAAAGTGGTCTCGAGTAAAACATCTCGCTGTGGTAATTCTGTATTGGCACGGGCAAAGTCCATTAATAGGGAAACAGGGGTGTCATCAGGCCATTCGTTCAATGCTTTTAAAACAACACCTAATTTATCTGTAGGTGTATTTGTATTTATTAATGCTTGTAGTTTTCCCCAACCTTTGGGATGACCGGACTTTGCAAGCACGCTAAGGAGAACGGTCTGGATAGGGAGTTCGGAATAAGTATCTAAAACGGAGGAAATTTTTTCTAATTGTTTCTCGGTCTCATCCGTGTTAAGGGATACAATTTTTAATATTAATTCCTCAAATAGTTCTTGTTCTTCGGTAGAATTTGCACCGGGTAGTAACTGTAAAATGGTATCGAACATTTCTGGACTGGGTTGTTCGATAAGGCTTTTTAATGCTGAAATCCTGCACTCGGGGTCTGCGTCTCCGGCGGATTGAAGAATTACGGGTTCACTTCCCGGGACTTTTCTTTCAGCCACCAATGGGAGAAGAATCTTTTTGAGGGCCGGTTCTATATCGGGTTTTTTTAGTATATCTAACATACTACGGCCAACTTCTTCTCCGGGCATGGATGCAAGACTTTCTTTTGCCAGTTCACTTTCTGCTCCTTCGCCGAGGGCTTTTGAAGTAAGTAATTCTAATTCTGATTTGCCACCAATAGCCCCTAATGCTTTTAGACTGGCTTCACGAATGGTTTGGTTATCGCTGTTAAGACTGGTTACGACATAAGGTAATATTTCTGTTCTTTTTTGTGAGGCAAATAGATTAATAAACTGTACTTGATTTTCTGGAGTGGAAAATGCTAATTCTTTGCATACTGCATTTAATAGATTCTTATTCTTAATAAGTGGTGTAGCACCAATCACCCGACGGACATAATTGGTATCGGGGTCGGCAAGTGATTTTATTAATGCCTTTGTTCCTTCATCTTCAGAATACTTTAAAAGGCTACGGAGGGATGCTATACGAAGGGATGGATTTGTTGTACTATCTCCGGATATGTTACGAATAACGGATAGAGCATACTGTGATTTTTTCTTTGAGAGGATTTTATCGGCACAGTTAAGAGCATGCTCTGTTAGTTTAAGACGGGTTGATTCTATGGATTGTGAGTGTGCTGTCCATAATGCGGAAAGGGCATTTTCATCCTCCATCATGCTCAAAGCAGAGCCAGCGGAGATAACTGTATCGGGGTCGGTATTATTTAAGAATACTGCGATGGCCGGTATTGATTTGATATCTTTTCTTAAACCAAGAGATGTAATAATCCCGATGCGATTTTTCCCTTCGGTTGATTGTAAGGCATTTCGTAGTGCCATAGCAGACGGTTCGCCAGGTATTTTTTCGAGTGCATAACGGGCCGATTCAAATAGTTCTGGAATATTTAATAAATCAGAAAGTGTAGAAACGGATGCCTGAGAGCCTAATTCTCCTAATTTTGAACATATAAATCTTTTTGCATCGGGTGTTGCATCGGATAGCAAGAATTTATTCATTTCTTTTTCGCAATTTGTAAGAGGTCTTTTATCCGAAGTCATTACCCGCAAGTATTCATTTATCTGAGTAATCGTAACACGACTATCTAATTCCTTAAATCCCTTTATTCGCTCCAGAAGTTCAGTAAATGGGATATGTCTGTTTTCTTCCCATATACGGGTTTCATGAGGTCCTGGGAAGTCTTCTGGCACAGGTTGGGTTACTTTGCCCGTAGCGCACCATTCTGCACCACGGACAAAGGTAGTCAAAAAACCGGCACATTGCAAGGCAACCGGTGTATCTTCTTGGGGGTGTCCTAAAACAGTCTGGAAAACTCTGCCTTTACCATATTGAATTGTAAAAAGAATAGGTTCGTGTTCGCCACTTCCCTTTTCCGCAGGGTCGGAGTAAGCCGTTGCAAGAACGGTTAGATTTTCAGCAGGTCCCCGCAAATTATGGTATAACTCATCTTTTTTATGTAACCATGCAGGAGGAAGTCCTTTTGTAATAGGATGATTTCGGTCACGGATGACTACCTGGAAGGCATGTTGGGTTCCATGGGCTCCACCGGGTCCGGGGATATTTTCCTTTACAACTTTGCCATCACGCCAGCGAACATAAGGTCCCCATCTTTCGTCACGATTGCCCCAACCGCCCAGTCCGATAATTTTATTGAATTCCGGCCATTCGGGGAAAGCATTGTTGGCCGCATGATAAACAACGACACCACCGCCGTTTTCTACATATGATACGAAAGACTGTTTTACATTTTCGGGCCAGGGATCACCATTGTAGTCCAGTATAACTACTTGATATTTTTGAAATTCAGGCTGGAATGATGAGAAATCACCACCCTGAGCGGGAGCATGAAGCACATCTACTTGAAAAAGCCCTGTTTTTTCTAATGCGTCTTTCAAGATGGGAGAACTAATGTCCCAACGGTGATTGTTCTGTCCTGTAATAAGTAAAGATTTAATACTTGGTTCTGCAAATGTCCCGGGAATACAGGTAAGCATAAGAGCGATTAGGGTTATTCCCAAGGTTATCTGTTTTGTCCTATAATTCATATTATTTCTCCTTTATATCCAAAGAAAGTTTGTTAGTAAGTAATTTTATATATAAAGGTGCCAAGGTTCACGCATGGGACGACAAAGCATGCGATTGGCTTCTGTATCGTTTACGAAAGTCTCTGTTTCAGGGTCAAATTTTAAGGGTCTACCTAATTTGAGAGCAGTCAGTCCTAAATGTCCAATCATAATAGAATGGTGGGCTACTTCTGCTGGTGTAATTGTTTTTTTACGAGTTCGAACACATTCTAAAAAGTTACCAATATGATTGGAGGAACGATATAGATGTAATTCATGAGGTTTGATTTCAGTCTGGACAAGGGAACGCGGTTGTGCATCAAAGGCCCCTCGGTCAACATGTATCCAGCCTTCAGATCCTTTGAATAATACCCCACCTTTTTGCCGGGCCGTTACCAACATGTCGAAACCTTCTTTGAATTTGCAAAGGAATTCATAGTCTTCTACCGTGTCAAACAATCCATCCTCTGCTTTAGGCCAATTCCCTCCTCTTGGGATAATTTCTACCGGTGCGGTTAATTCTGTGCCCATTCCCCACTGAGCTATATCGCAATGATGACCTGCCCAGTCTGTTAATTGTCCTCCTGCGTAATCGCTAATCCAACGGAAGTTCCAATGACATCTTGCTTCACAGTAGGGAGCATAAGGTGCCGGCCCCAACCACATATCGTAGTCAAACCAGGGAGGGGGATCGGATGGTTTTGTGTCTCGTTTGTTAATAGAATTTTTAGCAGGAAGTCCTACAACAACATATTTTACTTCACCGATGTATCCATTGCGGACCAGTTCGCATGCCTGGCGGAAGTGGTCTTGAGACCTCTGCCAACTACCTGTTTGCCAAATTCTGCCATATTGTTCTACTGCATCTACTATAGCCCGGCCTTCTTTAATGGAGCCGGCTAGTGGTTTTTCACCATAAATATCTTTTCCCGCTTTTACTGCCATAATTGCTGGTATAGCATGCCACTGGTCAGGTAGGGCTAATGATACGGCATCTATATCTTCACGGGTGATTACTTCTCGAAAATCTTTATAGCCGGCACAGTCTTGATTTCCATATCGGTCATTGACTTTTTTTATGGCAGACTCGAGATGTTGTCTATCTACATCGCATACAGCGATGACCTGTGCCGAAGGTTGGTCTAAGAACCCTTCCATGTTTGAAGTTCCCATACCACCGACACCAATACATCCGATTGTAATTCGTTCACTGGGGGGAACCGCACCATCGAGACCTAAGGCCCTGCCGGGTATGATGTACGGGAATGCAACTGTTGCTAACGAGGCAAGCCCTGTCCTTTTTAAAAAATCTCTACGGTTTAAGGCTTCTTTTTTTTGCTTTTTCTGTTTCATAATAAAGGGGCCTCCATAAATTAGGGTTTTGCTACATTAATAGAAAAGATTTTTTTATCATAACAGACTATATAAATAAAAAACGAGTTTTTCAATTTAGTTCAATTGTTTAATTATATTTCAAAAAATTCTATTTTATCTTGATATGTTTGATTTTCTAAAATAGGAAGTATAACAGTTTTTTTTTCTTCAACAGTTAAAATGCTCAATGAGGAGTAGAAATATGGATAAGCACACATTGTTTGGAATGTCTCTCTCAGATAAAGCAGTAAAGAAAGGGGAAAAATTAAAGAATAAGTTTGCAAAAAAGTTTGGGTATACAGGCAGAGATGAATTTCCCCTAATAGCAAAATCAAATGTTATTTTGGCTCCTATCATTAATCTGCATGATGTTTATTCTGATAAGGAGGGTATTCCACTTGACCCGAAGAAGGGTATGGTCATTGGGACAATTCGCATGGGATATGGGCATTATCGTATTGGTATGGCTATAGCCTCTGCGGTGAATTATGCGGGCTATATTCCCTATTGGTTCGACTTGCTAAATTTTAATAGTGCAGGGGCACGAATGATTCGCTATCTGGATTATTGGTATTCGTTGGGTTCTCGCATCTCTCAGAAATCGAAGTTATTTAATCGTTTTTTCTGGGACCCGCTTATGGGCAAGTGGTATCGTGGTCTGGAAAAGAATTATCCTGTGATGGCAACAGCAGAGGTACTGTCAGATGTATATCGGCAACTTGACCTGAATATTCCTGTTCTGGCAACACATCCGTTCAATGCACATGGGGCGAGTTTTGCAGGAATGAAGAAGGTGCTCAATCTAATTCCGGATAATTGTCCATTAGGTTTTCATCTTTCTCCTGATGCAGTGCAGGTGGTTCAAGGACCCTCGGAATACTTTGGTTTTCGTACATTACGAGGGATGATTCCGCCGGAGGTTGGGAAAGGGATACCGCAAAATCAGTTACGAGCGGTTGGACACTATGTAGACCATGAACTACTGGCATCATTGGAGGAGGATGTTCAAAATCGTATATCTCGGATGGATAAAAAGGAGCCCCGTCGTTTCTTAATTTCGATTGGAGGTGCTGGTGCTCAACAAGATTTGCTTGTTAATATTGTGAAGTTCCTATGGAAATGGATTAAAGATGGGAAATTGATATTGTTTATTAATTTTGGAGACCATAAAAATGCATTGGAATATTTTAGAAAGAGTATTCCACAATTCGATGAGTTGCTTGTTTTACATAATCAATGGGAAGAGACCAAACAATTTGTATATGAGGCGCTAAATAATAAAATTGTAGGGACCCTGCATGGTTTTCTCCATGACAATACCTATTCCGCAGTTTATACAACGAATCTATTGATGCGTCCCAGTGATTTGTTGATAACAAAGCCCAGCGAACTTGCTTTTTATCCAATACCGAAATTGTTGTTAGAACGGGTTGGTGGTCATGAAGCATGGGGAGCCATTCGTGCCAGTGAGATTGGTGATGGAACACCGGAATGTGTTGGTCTCGATTTTATTTTGCAAGTATTGAATATGCTCATTGAGGAAGATGACCTGCTTAAAATGTATAACGAGCAGATTGTCCAGTTAAAAAAAATAGGTATCTATAATGGTGCTTATAGAGTAGTAGAGTTAGCATCGGAGAAATAGTCTTTTTTTAATAGTTTCTATTCTTTGTTTTGAGGAAATAACAGAAAGAACAATACTAAAAGTATCCCTTTTTTAGACCCTTTTAATAAGTATTAATTGATACTTATTTTCTCTTCAAAAGTATGGAGCAATCATGCATG
>Ga0209721_1001268_pt1 | contig 19185 bp, 18 predicted proteins | sample TshhotsprinmetaG_FD_184139 | JGI IMG/M metagenome (GOLD analysis project Ga0209721, IMG submission 184139) | Hot spring microbial communities from South Africa to study Microbial Dark Matter (Phase II) - Tshipise hot spring metaG (SPAdes)... | ecosystem: Environmental > Aquatic > Thermal springs... | reverse complement strand
GGCGCAAGCCACTTACGCGATCAAGTCACTGGCCGTCGGGGCCCAGGGGCGGTCCCACTGCGCCGTCAGCGTCCCGTGTGCCGCCACCGCTTCGGCGACGGCGTGTTGCAGAGCCTCACCAGTGGCCCCAGTGGGCATGGACGCCAAGCGCGCGCCAATGAGGCCGGCCAGCAGGTCGCCGGTGCCTGCCGTGGCGAGTAGACCATCACCGCTGGGGTTGATGACAGGCGCTCGGTCAGGGGCGGCGATGATGGTGCCGCTGCCCTTGAGCACGACGATAGCGCGCCAGCGCTGCGCCAGCGTTTGCGCGGCGTACAGGCGCTGCTGCTGCACGGTGGCAGGGTCGCAGCCCAGCAGCCGCGCCGCCTCGGCGGGGTGGGGGGTCAGCACAGTTACCCGGTCCTGCGTAGCGCGCTGCGCCCACGGTGGTGCGGCGTTGGCACCGGCGCTGCCGCTGGCCAGGACATTGAGCGCGTCGGCATCCAGTACCAGCTGTGGCGCCTCGGCCAGCAGCCACGGCAGCCAGGGCGCCAACGCCGCGCCCCCACCGCATCCGGCCACCACCGCCGCGCGCGTGTGCAGTGCGTCGTCCAGGGCGGCCTGTACGGACCGCAGCATCAGCCCCGGTGCGCCCGGGTCGAGCGCGGGGACATGGTCGGCCGCAGCGGGCAGTGCCACCCACACGCGGCCCGCACCGCCGCGCAGCGCCGCGCGGCCGGCCAGCACCGCCGCCCCCACCATGCCCACGCCGGCGCCCCCGGCAGCGGGTTGACCGCCCACCACCAGCACGTCGCCGCGCGCGCCCTTGTGGCTGTCGTGCGCCGCGCGCAGCGCCGCCACGCGGGGCCAGCCGGTGGGCGGGGCGGTGTAGGCGTCGGGCGGCGGGTCGCCGGCTTCGGGCGTCACCCCCAGATCGTCGAACCACAGCGCCTCGCCGCAGGCCGCCCGCCCGGCCCCCGTCCACAATCCGGTCTTGATGGTGAGCAGCGTCAGCGTGATGCGTGGCCCGGTGGGTCGTGGCGTAGCCGCTGACCACCAGCGACCGCTGTCCGCATCCAGCCCGCTGGGCACGTCGACACACAGGGTCGGGGCGGGACAGCGTTGCAACCAGTCCAGCGCGTCGGCCGTCGGCCCCTCCACGGGGCGTGACAGCCCCAGGCCGAGCAGGGCGTCGATGACCAGATCCAGATCATCTGCGGGAGGCGCGGCGATGCTTTCGACCCCGGCCGCCAGCGCCCCCGTGCGCGCCCAGCGCGCATCGTCCGGCAGACGGTCGGCATCCCCGACGAACCAGACGCGGATGCGCGCGCCCAGCGGGCCGAGCGCGTGGTGCAGGAGCGCAGCGGCATGCCAGCCGTCGCCGCCGTTGTTGCCACCCCCGGCCAGCACCAGGATGTCGCGCGCGTGCGGCTGCCAGGCCCGCGCCAGGCGAGCCACGGCGACCCCGGCGCGCTGCATCAGCGCGTGGGTGGGCAGCGCGGTGGCGGCGCGCTGCTCGATCGCGCGGCTGGCGCGGCTGCCGTACAGGGGCAGCGGATGGGGATGGCGGTCGATGCGCAGCATGAAGGCAGTATATAATCCAAAAGTTTTGCGCTCGCCCACCTGCTTCACAAGTGGTGATGAAGAGTGAGGGCGAGAGGCGACGTCGCAACGCGGGGTGCAATCCGCGAGTTGCCCGCTGGCGCAAAACAAATCGCGAGTCGGCTCATCCGGGTGTTGCGCCGCAGGTGGCGCGATGCGGGCCGGCTTCAGACCCAACCTTTGGAGCTTTGCATCATGTCGATTTCCATGCGCGAGATGCTGGAAGCCGGTGTCCACTTCGGGCACCAGACGCGCTTCTGGAACCCCAAGATGGCCCCCTACATCTTCGGCCATCGCAACAAGATCCACATCATCAACCTCGAAAAGACGGTGCCGATGTTTGAGGAGGCGCGCAAATTCGTGCGCCAGCTCACTGCCAACGGCGGCACCCTGTTGATGGTGGGGACCAAGCGTCAATCGCGCGATATCGTGGCGGCCGAAGCGCAGCGCGCTGGTGTGCCGTACGTCGATCAGCGCTGGCTGGGCGGCATGCTGACCAACTTCAAGACCGTCAAGTCCTCGATCAAGCGCCTGAAGGACATGAAGGCGCAAAAGGAAGCTGGGCTGGATAGCATGTCCAAGAAAGAGCAGCTGCTGTTCAACCGTGAGCTCGAAAAGCTCGAGCGTGACATCGGCGGCATCCAGGACATGACCGCGCTGCCGGATGCGATTTTCGTCGTCGATGTAGGCTACCACAAGATTGCAGTGGCCGAGGCGAAGAAGCTGGGCATTCCCGTGATTGGCGTGGTGGACACCAACCACTCGCCCGACGGCATCGACTACGTCATTCCGGGCAACGACGACTCGGCCAAGGCGGTGGCGATCTATGCCCGCGGCATCGCTGATGCGGTGCTGGAAGGCCGCAATGCGGCCCTCAACAGCGTGGTCGAGGCGGTGCGCAGCGACGACGAGTTCGTCGAGGTGCAGGAAGCCTGACGCGGGCGCGCGCGTCGAGGAAGGGGCTGCGCGCCCCTTTTTTGTCACTGTCCTGACGTTTATTCCGGTCATTGTCTCGGGCGGCAGCCGCCGCCCACAGGAGCAACACACTATGGCAGCAATCACCGCAAGCATGGTCGCGGAACTCCGCGCCAAGACCGACGCCCCGATGATGGAGTGCAAGAAGGCGCTCACCGAGGCCGATGGCAACATGGAAAAGGCCGAGGAGATCCTGCGCGTCAAACTGGGCAGCAAGGCCAGCAAGGCGGCCGGCCGTATCACCGCCGAGGGGGTGGTGGCCTCGTTCGTGGAAGGTTCGACCGGTGCGCTGATCGAGGTCAACTGCGAGACCGACTTCGTCTCCAAGAATGACCTGTTCGTGGCGTTTTGCAATGCGCTAGCCCGGCTGGTGGCGCAGCACGATCCGGCAGACGTGGCGGCGCTGGCGGCGCTGCCACTGTCGATGGAGGGCTTCGGTCCTACGGTCGAGGATGTGCGCAAGGGGCTGATCGGCAAGATCGGCGAAAACATGACGATCCGCCGCTTCAAGCGCTATGCCGGGGGCGGCCAGCTGGCCACCTACCTGCACGGGGTGCGCATCGGCGTCATGATCGAATACACGGGCGATGCGGTCGCAGCCAAGGATGTGGCGATGCACATCGCCGCGATGAAGCCGGTGGCCACCTCGGCGGCCGAGGTGCCGGCCGAGCTGGTGGCCAAGGAGCGCTCGATCGCTGAGCAAAAGGCAGCCGAATCGGGCAAGCCAGCCGATATCGTCGCCAAGATGGTGGACGGTGCCGTGCAGAAGTACCTGAAGGAAGTCTCGCTGCTGGATCAGGTGTTTGTGAAGGCCGCCGACGGCAAGCAGACCGTTGGTCAGTACCTCAAGGGTGCCAACACCACCGTCAAGGGCTTCACGCTCTACGTGGTGGGTGAGGGTATCGAGAAGAAGCAGGACGACTTCGCCGCCGAAGTGGCCGCCCAGGTGGCCGCAGCCCAAAAGGCCTGAGTTCTGTCCCATCGCCAGCGGCCGGCTCCTGCGCGGGAGTCGGCCGTTTTTGCAGGTGTGCGCGTCCCCGCGCACGCGGCGCTGGCGCTTCCACCCGTACAATCCATCGACCCTGCAGCGAGCCAACATGCCTGTCTTGCACCGCATCCTGCTCAAGCTCTCCGGCGAAGCCCTGATGGGCGATGAAGCCTTCGGTATCCATCGCGGTACCATCGAGCGCATCGTGGCCGAAGTGGCCGAAGTGGCGCGACTTGGCGTGCAGGTGGCCATCGTGATTGGTGGCGGCAATCTGTTCCGGGGGGTAGCCGGCGGTGCAGTGGGCATGGATCGCGCCACGGCCGACTACATGGGCATGCTGGCCACGGTGATGAATGCCCTGGCTCTGGGCGATGCGCTGGAGCGCGGGGGCACCAAGGCGCGCGTGATGTCGGCCATCGCCATCGATCAAGTGGTCGAGCCGTATGTGCGCCCGAAGGCGCTGCAGTATTTGGAAGAAGGCAAGGTGGTGGTGTTTGCCGCCGGCACCGGCAATCCGTTCTTCACCACGGACACGGCGGCGGCCTTGCGCGGCGCGGAGATCGGCGCCCAGATCGTGCTCAAGGCCACCAAGGTGGACGGCGTCTACACCGCCGATCCGAAGAAGGATCCGTCGGCTACCCGCTACAGCCGCATCACCTTTGATGAGGCGATGGTACGCCAGCTGCAAGTCATGGACGCGACTGCCTTTGCGCTGTGCCGCGATCAGGGGTTGCCGGTGCGCGTATTTTCCATCTTCAAGCCCGGCGCGCTCAAGCGCGTCGTGCTGGGTGAGGACGAGGGGACGCTGGTGCATGTCTGACACGGCGTGGCTGCCCTGCCGGCCCGCCCCAACCGCAAGAGGCCATCGATGAGCACCATTGCAGAGATCAAGAAAACCGCCGAGCAAAAGATGCAGCAGTCGCTGGAGGCGCTGCGGCACAACCTGGCCAAGGTTCGCACCGGGCGCGCCAATCCGGCCCTGCTCGACACCGTGCAGGTCGAGTACTACGGCACCCTGGTGCCAATCAGCCAGGTCGCCAACCTGTCGCTGCTCGATGCCCGCACCATCGGCGTGGCACCGTGGGAAAAAGGCATGGGCGCCAAGATCGAGAAGGCCATCCGTGAATCGGATCTTGGCCTCAACCCGGCGTCGCACGGCGACCTGATCCGCGTGCCGATTCCGCCGATGACCGAAGAGCGCCGGCGCGAGCTGACCAAGGTCGTCAAGGCCGAGGGTGAGCACGCCAAGGTGGCCATCCGCAACCTGCGCCGTGAGGCCAATGAGCACGTCAAGCGCCTGGTCAAGGACAAGCTGGCCTCCGAAGACGACGAGCGTCGTGCCCAGGACGACATCCAGAAGCTGACCGACCGCATGATCGCCGAGGTCGACAAGCTGGTGGCCGCCAAGGAGGCGGACATCATGGCGATCTGACCGCAGGCCGTCGCGCATGACAGCACCCGACAGTCCTCCGCCGTGCGGCGGCGGTTCCATTCCCGCCCATGTCGCCATCGTGATGGACGGCAATGGGCGCTGGGCGCGCCGACGCCTGCTGCCGCGGGTGGCTGGACACCGCGCCGGCATGGAGACACTGCGCCGCGTCATTGGCTGGTGCATCGAGCGCGGCGTGCGGGTGCTAACGGTGTTCGCATTTTCCTCGGAGAACTGGGCCCGCCCCGATGAGGAGGTGTCGGCAATCCTGCGCCTGATGGGGCAGGCGCTGATGGAAGAGGTGCCCCGTCTGCACGAGGCTGGCGTGCGCCTGCACGTGGTGGGCGACCGCAGCGGTTTGCCGCCCGAACTGCCGCCCGCGATCGAGGCGGCCGAGCAGCGCACCGCCGGCAACACACGCCTGGTGCTCAACGTGTGCTTCAACTACGGTGGCCGCTGGGACATCGTGCAGGCGGCGCAGGCGCTGGCGCGGCACGGCGAGCCGATCACCGAGCAGTCGCTAGCGCAGGCCCTGGCGCTGGCGCACGTAAGCGACCCGGATTTGCTGATCCGCACCGGGGGGGAGCAGCGCATCAGCAATTTTCTGCTGTGGCAGCTGGCCTACACGGAGCTGTATTTTTCGGCACGTCTGTGGCCGGCGTTTGATGCCACCGAGTTCGACCGCGCGCTGGCGGCCTATGCGCGCAGGCAGCGCCGCTATGGGCGCACGCCGGAGCAGGTGGCGGCGCAGGCCGCCTGACGCCGGGAGCCCGACGCCGATGCTGAAGCAGCGCGTCATCACCGCAGTCATCCTGCTGGCGGTATTACTGCCGCCTCTGCTGTGGCGGGACAGTCGGCCGTTTGCCGTGGTCACCGCCGCTGCCATGGGGGCGGCGGCGTGGGAGTGGTCGCGTCTGAACACGGCGGCACCAGCGCTGTGTGTGGCCGCCGGGCTTGGGGTGGGGGCGCTGCCACTGGGGCTGTGGTGGGCGCTGGGCAGCGCGCCGTGGCCACAGGCGTTTGGCTGGGGCGTGACGGGGGTTTGGGTGCTGGTGTTGGCGCTGGCCCTGCGCCGTGGTGTCGATGACTGGACGCGTTGGGCCATTGCCGCCCGCCTGCTGCTGGGCTGGCTGGCGCTGGCACTGGCCTGGTGGGCGCTGGTGGCGCTGCATGCCCGCGGCTCACTGATGCTGCTCAGTGTCCTGTTGCTGGTGTGGGTCGCAGATATCGCCGCCTATTTCGGGGGCCGGGCCTGGGGCCGGCGCAAGCTGGCCCCGCGTATCAGCCCCGGCAAGAGCTGGGAAGGTGCATGGAGTGGCGCGGCGGCGGTGCTGGCGCTGGCCGCCGCGTGGGTGGCGCTGGCTGATGTGTGGCCGGCGTTGCAAGCGGCGCTGTATCCGGCGCTGGCGCGGCAGGGCTGGGCGGTGGCGGTGCCCGTGCTGCTGGCGCTGACCGCGCTGAGCGTGGCCGGAGATCTGTTCGAATCGCTGGTCAAGCGCAGCGCCGGAGCCAAAGATTCCAGCGCCCTGCTGCCGGGGCATGGCGGCGTGTTGGACCGCATCGACGCCCTGCTGCCGGTGCTGCCGGTGGCGCTGACGGTGTTGAACGGGATCGGCGGGCAGAGATGATGATGGTGGGGGGCGCCTTCGCGGTGGACCGCACGGCTGCGGCTGACGGGGGCGCGTCACCGCCACCGGTGCCGGCGGGGGCGGGCGATGCAGTGGGCAGCCGCCGCCAGCGTGTGGCGGTGTTGGGCGCGACCGGCTCGATTGGCACCAGCACGTTGGACGTCATCGCGCGCCATCCGCAGCGCTTCGAGGTGGTGGCGCTGTCGGCTCACCGCCAGGTCGATGCACTGCTGACGCTGTGCGAGCGGTTCCGTCCGCGCTGGGCGGTGATCGATGCAGCGCACGCGCAGGCGCTGCAGCGCGGCCTGCGCGCACGCGGGCTGCCGACTGAGGCGCTGGCGGGCGCCGCAGCGCTGGCCGAGGTGGCGGCTCACCCCGATGTCGACACCGTGATGGCGGCGATCGTCGGCGCGGCTGGGCTGGCGCCGTGCCTGGCCGCTGCTCGAGCGGGCAAACGGCTGCTGCTGGCCAACAAGGAAGCCCTGGTGGTGGGGGGCGAGGTGTTTTTGCAGGCGGTGCGCACCGGTGGTGCCCGGCTGCTGCCCATCGACAGCGAACATTCAGCCATCTTTCAGTCGCTGCCCGAAGACCCGGCGACCTGGCCGCAGCGGGTGGACAAAATCGTGCTGACGGCATCCGGCGGTCCCTTTCGCCAGCGTGACCCGGCCACGTTGGCGCAGGTCACGCCCGAGGAGGCGTGCGCTCATCCGAACTGGGTCATGGGGCGCAAGATTTCGGTCGATTCGGCCACCATGATGAATAAGGCGCTCGAAGTCATCGAGGCCCGGTATCTGTTTGGTTTCGCGCCCGAGCAGATCGAGGTCGTCATCCATCCGCAAAGTGTGGTGCACTCGATGGTGCAGTACCGGGACCGCTCGGTGGTGGCGCAACTGGGCACGCCCGACATGCGGGTGCCGATCGCCTATGGCCTGAGCTGGCCCGAGCGCATGGTCTCTGGCGCGCAGGCGCTGGACTTTGCCCGTCTGGGGGCACTGACCTTCGAGCCGCCCGATGTGCGACGTTTTCCGGGGCTGTTTCTGGCGTGGGAGGCGTTGCGGGCCCCGGCCGGCACGACCGCTGTGCTCAACGCCGCCAACGAGGTGGCGGTGGAGGCGTTTCTGCAGGGGCAGTTGCGCTTCGACCAGATCCATGCGGTCAACCGGGGAACGCTGGAGCGTTGCGAACCCTCCAACCCGCAGACCTTAGCCGATTTGCTGGCGCTGGATGAGCGCGCCCGTGCCTGCGCCGACGCCGTCGTGCGGCAGCTGTCGGGCCGGTGAGCTCCGCTGCGCGGCGGCACTGGCCTGAGCGTGGTGCGAGGGGTGCGGTGGCGCAGGCAGGGTGTCGTGGATGCGGGCGGCACAGCCGACGCCGTTGCAGTCGTGCGGGCACGGGCGTGCCGGTGTGCAACCGGGGGTTGAATCGATGTTAACTGTCTTGTCGTTCCTGCTGGCCATCGCGATTCTGATTACGGTGCACGAGTGGGGTCACTACCGCGCGGCGGTGGCCTGTGGCGTGCCGGTGCTGCGGTTTTCGATCGGCTTGGGGCGGCCACTGTGGTCGTGGCGCAACCGGCGCGGCACGGAATTTGTGATTGGGGCGTTGCCGCTGGGCGGCTACGTGCGCATGTTGGACGAGCGCGAAGGCAGCGTCCCGCCCGATCAGCGGCACCTGGCATTCAACGCACAACCGCTGCGGCGGCGGGCGTTCATCGTAGCTGCCGGCCCCGCTGCCAATCTGGTGTTGGCCGCCGTGCTGTATGCGTTCGTCGCCTGGTGGGGGACACCGCAGCCGCAGCCGGTGTTGGCAACGCCCGCGGCGGACACGCTGGCGGCGCGTGCAGGTGTGCGCGGTGGCGAGTGGGTGCTGACCGCGGCCAGCGGCAACGCACAGCCCCGGCCGGTGCGCTCATTCGACGAGCTGCGCTGGCACATCAGCCGCGCCGTGCTGGCTGGCCAGGATTTGCGGCTGGAGCTGGCCGACGGGCCCCAGGGGCCGGCACAACGCGCCGTCGAGCTGCCGCTGTCCGCGCTGGATGCGCGCGAGTTGGAGGCAGCAACCTTTGAACGCATCGGTATCGTCGCCCCATGGTCGGCCCCGGTGCTGGGCGACATCGTGCCCGACGGTGCGGCAGCAGCGGCGGGCCTGCAACCGGGAGATCACGTGCTGGCCGTGGACGGGGAGGCGATCGCGGATGCGCAGACGCTGCGCGCGCGCATTCGCGCGGCCGTCGATGCCGAAGGTCGTGCCCGCGCGCAGCGCTGGCTGATCGAGCGGGGCGCCGAGCGCCTGGAGCTGATCGTCACCCCAAGGGCGCAGCGGCACGATGGCGCGTGGGTTGGGCGTGTCGGCGCCGTGATCGGCGGTGCCCCGGCGATGACGGTGGTGGTCAGCGGGCCGCTGCAGGCGCTGGGCGAAGGCGTGGCTCGCACGGCCGAAGTGGCGGGCATGACGCTGACGATGCTGGGCCGCATGGTGACGGGGGAGGCATCGCTGCGCAACCTCAGCGGACCCTTGACGATTGCCGACTACGCCGGCAAGTCGGCCAGTCTCGGCCCGATGGCGTTTTTGACCTTTCTCGCCCTGGTCAGCGTCTCGCTGGGGGTGCTGAACCTGCTGCCACTGCCCGTCCTGGACGGGGGGCACCTGATGTATTATCTGTGGGAGGCAGTGGTCGGCCGGCCGCTGTCTGAGGTCTGGATGGACCGGCTGCAGCGGGGCGGGGTGGCACTGCTCGTCGTCTTGATGTCGCTGGCCCTCTTCAACGATCTGGTCCGACTGATGGGCTGACGGTCGAGCAATCCGTATCGCATGAAATCTACATTCCAGCGCCGCTGGCGCGTGCGCGCCGGTCTTTGGCTGGCGACTGTCGCCGCTTCCCTGCCCGCATGGGCGGTCGATCCCTTCGTGGTGCGTGACATCCGTGTCGAAGGGCTGCAGCGCGTCGAGCCGGGCACCGTCTTCGCTTCGCTGCCGTTTCGTGTCGGTGACACGTACTCCGACGAACAGGGAGCGGCGGCAATCCGCGCGCTGTTTGGCCTCGGTTTGTTCTCCGACGTGCGCCTGCAGGTCGACGGGGACGTGCTGGTGGTCATCGTCGAGGAGCGCCCGACGGTGGCCGACGTCAGTTTTAGCGGCGTGCGAGAGTTCGACAACGACGTGCTGCGCCGTGCGCTGCGCGACATCGGCCTGACCGAAGGGCGGCCGTTCGACCGCGCGCTGGTCGATCGCGCCGAGCAGGAGCTCAAACGGCAGTACCTCAACCGCAGCATGTACGCGGTGCAGGTCACCACGACCGTGACGCCGATCGAGCGCAACCGCGTCAACATCCAGTTCAGTGTCGTGGAAGGCGACGTCACCAAGATCCGTGACATCCGCATCGTGGGCGCGCGCGCGTTCTCCGAAAAGACGCTGCTGGATCTATTCGACCTCGACACTGGGGGCTGGTTGAGCTGGTATACCAAGAGCGACCGCTACTCGCGCGCCAAGCTCAACGCCGACCTGGAGGCGCTGCGCTCGTACTACCTGACACGCGGCTACCTGGAGTTCAATATCGACTCCACGCAGGTGGCGCTGTCGCCCGACAAGTCCTCGCTGGCGCTGACGATCAACATCACCGAAGGGCCGCGCTACGTGGTGTCGGCGGTGCGGCTGGAAGGCGACTTCCTGGGCCGGGAAGAGGAGTTCCGCTCGCTGGTGCGCATCCAGCCCGGGCGGCCCTACAACGCCGAGCAGGTCACGGAAACCGTCAAGGCTTTCACCGACCTCTACGGCCAATTTGGCTACGCGTTTGCCCGTGTGGAGGCTGTGCCCGACATCGACCGCACCAACAACCGGGTCGCCATCGTGCTGCAGGCGCAGCCGTCGCGGCGCGCCTATGTGCGCCGCATTCTCATCGAAGGCAACAACCGCACCCGCGACGAAGTCATCCGGCGCGAGTTCCGCCAGCTGGAGTCGGCTTGGTACGACAGTGACAAGATTCGCTTGTCGCGCGACCGCGTCGACCGTCTCGGGTTCTTCACCGACGTTCGCATCGACACCCAGGAGGTACCCGGCGCACCGGATCAGGTCGACCTGGTGTTGACGGTGGTGGAAAAACCCACGGGCAACTTGACGGTGGGTGCTGGCTACTCCCAGGCCGAGAAGCTGTCGCTGCTGGCCGGCATTCAGCAGGAAAACGTCTTTGGCACCGGCAACTATCTCGGTCTTAATGTCAACACCAGCAAGTTCAACCGGCAGTTCGTACTGAGCACGACCAACCCGTACTTCACGGACGACGGCGTGTCGCGCTCGATCGACCTCTACTACCGCACCACACGCCCCTACGCCGCGCAGGAGTCGGACTACCGGCTCGTGACGCCCGGCGCGGCGGTCCGCTTCGGTGTGCCGTTCACGGAAACCGACACGGTATTTTTTGGCATCGGCGTGGAGCAAACGAAGATCGAGCGGGGCGAGCGGATGCCTCTGGCATACGACAATTTCATCGCGGTATTTGGGAATAAGCCGCAGTCGGTGCCGCTGACGGTCGGCTGGGCGCGCGATGAGCGCGACAGTGCGCTGGTGCCGACGCGCGGACGCCTGATGCGCCTCAACGGCGAGCTGGGCATCGCCGGCGATACCCGCTACGTCAAGGGCAGTGGTCAGTACCAGCAGTACGTGCCGCTGGACAAGCGCTTCACGCTGGCCTTCAACGCCGAACTGGGTTGGGCCAAGGGCTTGGGCGGCAAGCCGGTGCCGTTGTTCAAGCACTTCTATGGCGGCGGCCTGGGCTCAGTGCGCGGCTTCGAACAGGGCACGCTCGGTGCAACCAGCCCCATCGTCGGCGGCTCCAGTGCCGATGTGGCCTATCTGGGCGGCACGCGATCGGTGTTGCTCAACACCGAGGTCATCGCGCCGTTTCCGGGCGCTGGTAACGACCGTACGCTGCGCCTGTTCGGCTTCTTCGACGTCGGCAATGTCTACGCACCCGACCAGAAGCTCAAGTTGAGCGACTTGCGCGCCTCTGCCGGCATTGGCATCAGCTGGATCTCGCCGGTGGGCCCGCTTAGAATCGCGTTCGCCCGGCCGGTTCGCAAACAAACCGGCGACAAGACACAAAACATTCAATTCCAAATCGGAACCGCCTTCTGATGAAATCGATGACCCGTCAATGGTGGGCACGCGGTGTCGCAGCGTTGCTGTCTGCGGTGACGCTCGGTGCTGCCCTTGCCCAGGAACTCAAGATCGGCTTCGTGAGCACCGAGCGCATTCTGCGTGACTCCAATGCGGCCAAGGCCGCGCAAAGTCGGCTGGAGCAGGAGTTTTCGCGCCGCGAACGCGATATCGAGGCGCTGGGGAACCAACTGCGCCAAGCCACCGAGAAGTTCGAGAAGGAAGCGCCGACGCTGTCGGAGTCGCAGCGTGCGGCGCGCCAGCGCCAGATTGCCGAACTCGACCGCGATTTGCAGCGCCGGCGGCGCGAGTTCCAGGAAGACCTGGTGCAGCGCCGCAACGAGGAGCTGCAGCAGGTGATCGAGCGGGCCAACCGCGTTATCCGCCAGATTGCTGAATCGGAAAAGTACGACCTGATTCTGCAGGAGGCGGTCTACATCGCGCCGCGGCACGACATCACCGACAAGGTGATCAACGGGCTGAACAACGCACGGTGAATAGCCCTGCCCTGCGACAGGAGCTGGCGGGGGCTGGGGGATGAACACCCATCTCACGCTTGCCCGCTTGCAGGCGGCCTTGGGCGGCGACGTGCTGGGTCCGGGTGAGCGCGTCGTGTCGCGTTTGGCGCCGCTGGAGGATGCTGACCCGCAGAGCCTGGCCTTCGTGGCGCACCCGCGCTACGTGACGGCGTTGCAGCGCTCGCGGGCCGGCGTAGTGATCGCTGCGCCCGATCTGGCCAGCGCCGTGCTGCAGCGGCCCGATCCACCGCCCGGCGGCTGGTGCGCCTGGTTGTTTTCCGACCCGTACCTGGCGTTTGCCCGGCTGACGCAGTGGTGGCGTGCACACGTGGCGCCGCGTCCGCTCGTGCAGGGGATACACCCCACGGCGTGGGTGCACCCCGCGGCACGTCTCGGTCACGGGGTGGCCGTGGGTCCGTTAGCCGTCATCGATGAGGACGCCGTCGTTGAAGACGGAGCCGTCATCGGCGCGCGCGTGCATGTTCAGGCCCGCGCCCGGGTGGGAGCGGGCACACGCCTGGACAGCGGGGTGGTCCTCGGCTACGACTGTCGCATCGGGCGGCGTTGCCTGGTTCATGGCGGCACCGTGATCGGGGCGGACGGCTTCGGCTTTGCGCCGCAGGCACGCGTCGATGGAGGACGAGCCTGGATCAAGATCGAGCAGCTGGGCGCGGTGCGCATCGGCGACGACGTGGAGATCGGCGCCAACTGCTGCATCGACCGCGGTGCCCTGGGCGATACGGTGCTGGAGGACGGCGTCAAGCTCGACAACCTGATCCAAATCGGCCACAACGTGCGCGTGGGCGCGCACACGGCCATGGCCGGCTGTGTGGGTGTGGCGGGCTCGGCCCGTATTGGCGCCTACTGCACGCTGGGCGGAGGCGCCATCGTGCTGGGGCACCTCGAACTGGCCGATCATGTCCACATTTCGGCGGCGTCGGTGGTGATGCGTTCGATTAGGCAGCCGGGTCAGTACAGCGGTGTATTTCCGATCGACGACAATCGCGCCTGGGAGAAGAACGCCGCGACGCTGCGCCAGCTGCACGCGTTGCGCGAGCGCCTCAAGGCCCTGGAGCGACGCACCACATGAGCATGGACATCCATCAGATCCTCAAGCAACTGCCGCACCGCTACCCGATTCTGCTCGTGGACCGGGTGCTGGAGGTGGAGAAGGGAACGCGCATTCGCGCGCTCAAGAACGTCACCATCAACGAGCCGGTGTTCACCGGTCATTTTCCGCACCGCCCGGTATTTCCGGGCGTGCTGATGCTAGAGGCGCTGGCGCAGACGGCGGCGTTGCTGGCGTTTGAGACGCTGGGCATCACACCCGACGACAGGACGGTGTACTACTTCGCGGGCATCGATGGTGCACGCTTCAAACGGCCGGTGGAGCCGGGTGACCAGCTGGTGATGGACGTGGCGCTGCTGCGCATGAAGGCCGGCATCTTCAAGTTTCAGGGTACGGTGCGGGTGGATGGTGAGGTCGCTTGCGAAGCCGAGCTGATGTGCACGATGCGCTCCATTGCCTGATGCGGGCCGGCTATGGCGCAGATTCATCCCACCGCGTTGGTCGATGCCCGAGCTGAGCTGGCCGATGACGTGGTCATCGGTCCGTACACGGTGGTGGGGCCGCACGTGCGCATCGGAGCCGGCACCACGGTCGGCGCGCACTGCGTGCTCGAGGGCCGCACCACCATCGGGCGTGACAACCGCATTTTTCCGTTCGTCTCGTTGGGCCTGCCCAGTCAAGACAAGAAATACGCCGGTGAGCCGTGTGAGCTCATCATCGGCGACCGCAACACCATCCGCGAGTACAGCACCTACCACATCGGCACCGTGCAGGGAGGCGGGGTGACGCGTCTGGGCAACGACAATTGGATGATGGCCTACACCCATCTGGCGCACGACTGTATCGTTGGCGACCACACCATCTTTGCCAACAACGCCCAGTTGGCCGGTCATGTGCAGGTGGGCGATTGGGCGATTCTGGGCGGCTTCACGGTGGTGCATCAGTTCGTGCGTATCGGAGCGCACGCCATGACGGCGATGTGCGCACTGTTGTTTGCCGATGTACCTCCGTTTGTGATGGCGCAGGGGCAGCCCGCGCGCGCGCGCTCGATGAATTACGAGGGTTTGCGCCGGCGTGGGTTTTCGGCCGCGCGCATCGGTGTCGTCAAGGCCATGCACAAGGCGCTGTACCGTGAGGGCCTGACACTGCAGCAGGCGCAGGCGCGTATCGCCGCACTGGCCGAGCAGCATCCGGAAGCCGCGGCCGATGTCGCGTTGATGGAGGCGTTTTTGGCCGGCGTCGATGCGCAGCGCGGTATCGTGCGCTGAAGAGGTGGTGCGGCAGGGGACGGGGTTGGATCATACGGCTCGGCATCATGGAGGCTAAATCGCAACGGCTGGCGGGCGAGGCGGCAACGTTGACGCCGCGGTTGGCGCTGGTGGCCGGCGAGGCCTCCGGCGACGTGCTGGCTGCCGAGCTGCTCAAGGGCCTGCGTCAGCGCTGGCCGCACTTGCAGGCGGTCGGCATCGCTGGTGCCGCCATGCAGGCGCAGGGATGCGCCGCCTGGTGGCCGAGCGAGAAGCTGGCTGTGCGTGGCTATGTCGAGGTGCTGCGCCACTATCGCGAAATCGTCGGCATCCGGCGCGCGCTGCGCGATCGCCTGCTGCGCGAGCCGCCTGACGTGTTCATCGGTGTGGACGCCCCGGACTTCAATCTGGCGCTGCAGGCCGACCTGCGCGCAGCGGGCGTGGCCACGGTGCAGTTTGTCGCGCCCGCCATCTGGGCCTGGCGGCCAGAGCGTGTGGCGCTGATGCGGCGCGCCTGTGACCATGTGCTGTGCGTGTTCCCGTTCGAGCCGGCCCTGCTGGCCGAGCACGGCATCGACGCCACCTTCGTCGGCCATCCCCTGGCGTCGGTCATCCCGCGCACACCCGACCAGGCAGCCGCGCGCGCGGCGCTGGGGCTGGCGGGTGACGCCGCGGTGGTGGCGCTGCTGCCTGGCAGTCGGCGCGCCGAAATCGACCATCTGCTCGGACGTTTTTTGGCTGCGGCGCGGCTGATGCAGCGCCAGCGGCCCGGTTTGACGTTTGTGTTGCCAGCAGCCCCGGCGCTGTACGACGACATCCGCGCACGCGTCACGCGCTCGCCCATGGCTGACGACGTGCAGGTGCTGCGCGGACAATCCCACGCCGCTTTGGCGGCGTGTGACGTGGCGCTGGTGGCCAGCGGCACGGCCACGCTGGAGGCGGCGCTGTTTCAGCGTCCGATGGTGATCGCTTATCACATGCATCCGCTGTCGTGGTGGCTGACGCGACGCCAGATGCGTCAGCCTTGGGTTGGCTTGCCCAACATCCTGGCGCGCGCGTTCGTCGTGCCCGAGCTGCTGCAGGAGCAGGCCACACCGGCGGCGCTGGCGCGCGAGACGCTGGCATGGCTGGACGACGGCGAGTCGGCCCGCCAGCGCCGCGCGGCGCTGCAGGTGCGCTTTGCGGCGCTGCATGAGTCCTTGCGGCGCGACACGGTGGCGTTGGCCACGCAGGCCATCGAGCCGTTGTGGCAGCGCCGGCGGGGGATGCGATGAGGGCGACGGGCGCAGTGCCACGCCGGTGCCGAGCCGCCACCGAGCCGGCCCAGTTGCCGCTGTGCTGGGGCGATGACGGACTGGTGGCCGGCGTGGACGAGGCGGGAAGAGGGCCGTTGGCCGGTCCGGTGGTGGCCGCTGCGGTGATGCTGGATGAGCAGCAGCCCGTCGCAGGGCTGGCGGATTCGAAAACGCTGAGTGCCGCGCGGCGTGAGCGGCTTTACGAGCGCATCCTGGCGCGGGCGCTGTGTGTGGGGGTCGGGATCGCCGAGGTGGAGGAAATCGACCGCCTCAACATCCTGCAGGCCACGCTGCTGGCCATGCAGCGGGCGGTGGCGGCGCTGCGCCTGCGCCCATCGCTGGTGCGGGTGGATGGCAACCGCTTGCCCGCGCTGCCGATGCGCGCCGAAGCGGTGGTGCGCGGTGACGCCACCGACGCGGCCATCGCTGCCGCCTCCATCGTCGCCAAGGTCACGCGCGACCGCCTCATGGACGCCCTGCACGCCCGCTATCCGGTGTACGGCTTCGACCGGCACCGGGGCTACGGTACGGTGCAGCATATGCAGGCGCTGCGCGCGCATGGCCCGTGCGCGGCGCACCGGCGCAGCTTCGCGCCGGTGATGCAGGCGCTGATCGGCGCGGCGGCGGGGGCGGGCGCTGCCGCGGTGGAGCTGACGCCGTGAGCGCAATGGTGTTTGCGCCGACGCTGACGCTGACGTCGCGCGACAACCCGCGCGTGCGGCAGCTGCGCCGTCTGGTGCAGACCTTGGGCGGGGTGGATCGGCGCGCCGGCCTGGTGTGGGTGGAGGGCGATCACCTGTGCGCGGCACTGCTGGCACACGGGGGCGTACCCGAGGCGATGATCGTGACGCCGGATGGCGCACACTGGGTCGAGGCTTGGTGCCGGCGGGGCTGGCTCGATGCCTCTGTGCCGGTGTGGTCGCTGACGCCGGAGCTGATGCGCCATATCAGCGCCCTCGAATCTGCCGCTCCGATTGCCTGTCTGGCGCGCCTACCGACCCCGGCACCGATGCAGCCACACGCCCCCACCGTGGTCCTCGATCGCCTGCAGGACCCCGGCAACGTCGGCTCGATCTTGCGTAGCGCCTCCGCCTTTGGTTTTCGTCAGGTGCTGGCGATGCGTGGAACGGTGGCCCTGTGGTCGGCCAAGGTGCTACGCGCCGGCATGGGTGCGCATTTCCATCTACAGCTGTGCGAAGGGGGCGAACCGGATGAGCTGGCGCAGCTGGCTGTGCCCGTGCTGGCGACCAGTTCGCATCGCGGCTGCTGGCTGCACGAGGCGAATCTGCCTTGGCCTTGTGCGTGGCTGCTGGGCCACGAGGGGCAAGGCGTGCGCGCAACGCTGGCCGCGCATGCCGCGTTGACGGTGCGCATTGCGCAGCCCGGCGGCGAGGAATCGCTCAACGTGGCCGCCGCCGCTGCGATTTGCCTGCACGCGAGCGCTGCTGCCCAGCTGCGTGCGCGCCAGACCCTGGGGTAGGCCGCCTGGGCCCTGCCGGGCGAACACGGGGGCGCGGGCTATAATCTCAAAGTTTATCCAGAGCACAGCAACCGCCCCGCGCCGGGGGCGCTGCGTCGGCAGGCACCCGCTGGCGTCGCGGCGGGCAGTGCCGGCGCGGGGCTGCAGCCGCGTCCCAACCTTGGAGAGTGTCCGTGTTTTCCGTCCTGCCTTCCGCCCTTCTTGCGCTTGCAGACGGCACGGTCTTTGAAGGCGTGGCCATCGGCGCCGATGGCCACACGGTCGGTGAAGTGGTGTTCAACACGGCGCTCACCGGCTATCAGGAAATCCTCACCGACCCCAGCTACTGCCAGCAAATCGTCACCCTCACGTATCCGCACATCGGCAACGTCGGGGTCAACGATGAGGACGTCGAATCCGGCGCCGTGCAGGCGGCTGGCCTGATCATCAAGGACCTGCCCATCCTCCACTCCAACTTTCGCGCCACGCGCTCGCTGGGAGACTATTTGCGTGAGCAGGGTGTGGTGGCCATCGCCGGTATCGACACGCGTGCGTTGACGCGCCGCCTGCGCGAGCATGGGGCGCAAAACGGGGCCATCGTCGCGCTGTCGGCAGGCCAGACCGTGACGGCGGCGTTGCGGCAGGAAGCGGTGGCGCTGGCGCGCTCGGCGCCCAGCATGGCCGGACTCGACCTGGCCCAGACCGTCACCACCCCGAAAGCCTACGAGTGGACACAGACCGAGTGGCGCTTGCGCCGTGACGATGGCCGCCCAGGGTACGGCGAACTCTCGCAGCCGCGCCGCCATGTGGTGGCCTACGACTTCGGCGTCAAGCGCAACATCCTGCGCATGCTGGCCGAGCGCGGCTGCCGCGTGACGGTGGTGCCGGCGCGCACGTCGGCAGCCGAAGTGCTGGCGTTACAGCCCGATGGCGTATTTCTGTCCAACGGGCCCGGGGACCCGCAGCCGTGTGACTACGCCATCGCCGCCGCGGCCGAGATTGTCGGGCGCGGCGTGCCGACCTTCGGTATCTGCCTGGGACACCAGATTCTGGCGCTGGCCAGCGGCGCGCGCACGTTCAAGATGAAGTGTGGTCATCACGGGGCCAACCATCCGGTCAAGGATCTCGACACCGGACGCGTCAGCATCACCAGCCAGAATCACGGCTTTGCGGTCGATGCGCAGTCGCTGCCGCCGAATCTGCGCGCCACGCACGTCAGTCTGTTTGATGGCACCCTGCAGGGGATCGCGCGCACCGATCGACCGGCCTTTGGCTTTCAGGGACACCCCGAGGCGTCTCCGGGGCCGCACGACGTGGCCTACCTGTTCGACCGCTTCGTGGCCTTGATGGATCAGGCCCGCTGATGCGGGTCGAGGGGCGCCCGATGTTTGGCATCACCGATCTGACGACCTACGTGCTGGGCACGCTCTTCATCGTGCTGCTGCCGGGGCCGAACTCGATGTACGTGCTGTCGGTGGCCTCGGGCCATGGCGTGGCCATGGGGTACCGGGCGGCCTGCGGTGTTTTCGTCGGCGACACGGTGCTGATGGTGCTGTCGGCCGCCGGATTGGCGTCGGTGCTGCAGGCCACACCGTGGATGTTTCTGGCGATCAAGTATGCCGGCGCCCTGTATCTGGCATGGATCGGGATCGGGATGCTGCGCAGTGCGTGGGCGCGCTGGCGCGGCGACGTCGGCGTGTCGCAACCGCTGGCGCGCCCGCCGCAGGCCACGCGGCCGTTTCAGCGCGCGTTGTCCATCAGCCTGCTCAATCCGAAAGCCATCTTCTTTTTCATTTCGTTCTTCGTGCAGTTCGTCGATCCAGCGTACCCGCACCCGGCGCTTAG
>Ga0209721_1001264_pt1 | contig 19221 bp, 14 predicted proteins | sample TshhotsprinmetaG_FD_184139 | JGI IMG/M metagenome (GOLD analysis project Ga0209721, IMG submission 184139) | Hot spring microbial communities from South Africa to study Microbial Dark Matter (Phase II) - Tshipise hot spring metaG (SPAdes)... | ecosystem: Environmental > Aquatic > Thermal springs... | reverse complement strand
AATCCAATTTTTTTTCAATATAAAAGTAGTTTAAGGTTTATTCAATGAATGAATTTTGTTACGAATTCGTTAATTAATAAAATTTTTAATAAATGATTTAGAACTTTCAATGATTAAAATCAGATAAAACTTAAAGTATGAAATAAATAAATCAAAAATTATTTGGTAAACTAGTCTAACCGTTTATTCTTATTCAAATTATCCTATCGAACTTACTCTTTAACACTTCCAAGCGTAAGACCGGAGACAAGCCATCTACTTAAAATAATAAATAACACAACCACTGGAATACTAACAATCAAAGAAGCTGCAGCATATAATCCCCATTCTGTTGTAAGATTTGATTGAAAGGATTTTAGACCAATAGGCAAAGTATAAAGTTTGGTATCCTGTAAAATTTGTGCAGCCACAATATATTCAGACCAAGCTGACATAAATGAAAAAAGAGCAGTTATGACCAGAGCTGGTGATGCTAAAGGTAGAATGATTTTATAAAATGCTTGCCATCTTGTACATCCGTCAATTCTTGCTGCTTCTTCAAGGCTAAATGGAATTGTATCATAATAACCTTTCATTTGCCAGACACAAAATGGTAATGCAGTAGAAGAATAAACAATGACAATACCAAGGTAACTATTTAGCAAACCTAATTTCATTAGCATAATATACATAGGGAGCAGGAGCATTGTAGCAGGAAACATTTGAGTAGTCATAATTCCAAGCATTGCAGATTTTCGACCTATAAACTTATATCGAGAGAGTGCATATCCAGCTGTGGAAGCCAGAGATACTCCTGTGATTGTTACCACAAATGAGATAAAAGATGAATTTAAGACCCAGCGTAAAAAATCTGTTTCCGTAAATAATTTAATATAAGAGTCAAATGTAGCATCAGGTGGAATAATTTCTAACGATGTGGAAAGTAATTTATCACCCGGTCTTAAAGATATACTGAAAACATTTAATATTGGATAAATTGTACTTAAAGTGAAAATGGCTAAAAATATAAAAATCAATAAGTTAATGACTTTATTTTCTTTCATTGCATTAATATACCGCTTCTGTTGCTCTAGTTCTTTTTAGAAAAGTCAAACTCATAACTAAAAGAATTACAAAAATCACCATACTGAATGCGGCAGCATAGCCATATCGATACAAATTAAACGCTGCTTTATAAACATACGATACCAAAATATGAGTTTGATCTGAAGGTTCACCAGCATTGCTAACTAACCAAATGACATTCAAATTATTAAAAGTCCATATTATACCTAGTGTAATAGCAGGAATCATTACAGGTTTAATCAATGGAATTGTAATCTTTCGCAACTTATGCAACCAGTTTGCGCCTTCTATATCAGCTGCCTCATAAAGTTCATGCGGAATACTTTGCAATGCTCCCAAAGCGATTACCATCATAAATGGAAATCCGAGCCATACGTTTGTAATAATTACGGCAATAAAAGCTTCTAAAGGACTCTTTAACCATTCTACAGGTGATAGTGCTAAATATTTTGCTATCAATAAGTTGATAGCACCATATTCATAATTAAACATACCTCGCCAGGTTAAGGCAACAATATATTGTGGAATTGCCCAAGGAAGAATTAAAAGAGTTCGAAATATAGTTTTTCCCGGTATGTTCCGATTTAATAGTAAAGCTAGAAAAACTCCAATAATAACATGAAAGAAAACGTTTACGAACGTCCAAATTAAAGTTTTCAGAAATACGTTATAAAATATTGGTTCTGAAAAAACTTTAATGTACTGAGTAAATCCAATTATACTCCAATCGTTTATTCTTCTTAAACTCATATTCGAGAATGAAAGAAGGATGTTATAAAAGAAAGGATAGAGTATAACCATAATCATTATTATGAAAGCTGGAAGTGCAAGTAGATATGGAAAGTGATTTTTCTTTAAATCACTAAAAAAAAGGTAAAGAAATTTTCTTGATAGAATTAACAACAAAATTACCAGTCCAATAGATATAAAATTAAAAATCATTCCAGCATGAGGCGATTCAACCTCTTCATTCATCTCTCTAATTTTTTTCGTAGTTTCAATTTGCATTAATTTAGCCGCATCATGAGGACTCATCGCACCACCTAACACAGCTTGATAACTTGGTCGTATAGCATCCCAAACAGCTCTCATTTCGGGTACAATTGGCATGGGTTTTCCGAGTTCTATTTGTCGTCGAGAATTATTCAATATCTCATTTTCTTTTATGAATGGATCTTCATACAATTCAATTCGAGTTGGAAAGGTGTTTAATTTTTTAGCTGTTTCTAGTTGTTGTTCAGGTGAAAGTAAAAATTCAAATAATTTTTTAATGGCGGGAATTTTTTCTGGATTTACATTTGCATTAATTGAATAACCTTTTGCAGATATCATTGGTGCTGCGTAAAGACCAGTCTCTAAAATCAAAGGTAATGGTGCAATGCCATAATCAATTCCAGCTTTACCATAACTTGCCCAACTCCAATCTCCATTAATGATCATTCCACTTCTTCCTTCCTTGAACAAAACGTCAGCAACATCATAATCAGCTTCGCCAGGAATAATTTTATATTTATCTCTTAAATCAGATATAAACTGAAGTGCCTTAACCATCGATTGATTATCAAGTGTAGGATTTAAATTTTCATCAAAAACCCAACCACCAAATCCAGTTAAAAATGGAATAAAGAAAAATGGTTCAGTGTAATTCCAAACCAAACCATATTGATCTATTTTTCCGTCATTATTTAGATCCTTGGTTAGTGACTTACCAATTTCAATTAATTCTTTATCTGTGCGTGGTGGATTTTTTACTAATTTTTTATTGTATACAAGGGCAAGATGATTACCTAACTTATCTGCAATCATCCAGAGCCGATTATTACTGTATATTAATGCTTTATCATTAAATTTATTAAGGATCTCAGTTGAAAAAATCGTATCAAGTGGTAAAATTATTTTCATAACTTCAAATGGTCCAACTTGATCCTGCGGACCATATACGAGTTCAGGTCCTTGGCCCCCAATTGCAGCGATTATGAAACCACTCCTTAATTCTTCTGTCTCCTTATAAAGTTGCGTAACTCTTATAGTTGGATTTAATTTCATGAATTGATCAAGTTGGCGCTGTAAAACTTCTCTTTCATCAACTCTCATCTGGTGCCAGATGGTAATCTCTGTTACGCTATTATCTTTTTTACTACATCCACATAGAATAAACAGAAAAGTTAAGAAAGGAAGGATTTTCTTTGTTACTAAAATTCTTTTGTGAATTCTAAAACTTAAAAAATTAAGTTGCATTTTTAAGACGTAAATTTTGGGAGTAATTTTATAATTAACACCTCTCGTGGCATAATGTGTAGAGAATTTAGATTCATAAAGTAATTAGATTTAATTCCTTTTAAGTAATCATTTAATGCAAAAATAACTAATCCTTTACTATTGGTTAAACTCAAATTACGAAGAGATAAGTTTTTGAACAATTTATTTGAATTATTTACAACGACTAAAATAGTCTCATTTTTTGTTTTTCTTAAGTATGAAAAAATATATTCGTTTTCTGTTTCGATATTAACCAAACTATTTCTTCTTTTACTATCAAAAGGTTCTTGTAATGCTTTGTACTGTCTTCTAATTCGAATCAAATGTTTATGGTATTCTACGAATAAATTGTTTTGAACTGCATTCCAGTTAAAATTTTGTCTGACATTTTCTGGTGGAGTTTTACCTGTTAGCCCAATATCATCACCATAGTAAATCATTGGTGTTCCAGGCAATGTAAGAAGAATCGCTAATGCCTGTAAATATTTTAATGTATCTAATTCAAAGAAGGATAATGCACGATGATTATCATGATTGCTTAAAAATCTAAGCATCTGAAAGTTCGATGGATATATTTCTTTTTCTTGCTGTAACGTGTTAAAAATTGCACTTGAATTACCACTCATAAAAAAGTCACGAAATGCATAATAAAGTGGATAATCAAACAACATATCGAATTCATCCTCAAAAAATGGAATTAAATAATTTGCTCCGTCCCAAACTTCCCCTAGAATCAAAAAATCCGGTCTAATTATCTTAAGTTCCTTTCTCAGTCGATACCAAAATGAATGTGGAATTTCCTTGGCAGCATCACACCGAATTCCATCAATTCCATCATCAAACTTTCCATCCTTATTTGGATCCATATAGAATTTAATAAATTCAATGAAATAGTCTTGTACTTCTTTATTTTCAAAATTGAATTTCGGCATGTCTTTTTCTATTCCGAAATGTTTCCAGTCAGAATTCAAGGAATCAATAAATAAAAACCAGTTTGAAAATCTTGATGAAGGGTTATTTCTTGCATCACGAAAATAAATAAACGAAGTATCACAATGATTGATGACAATATCTTTAATAACTTTAATATTTCGTTTCTTACATTCTTTTAGAAAATAAAAGTAATCTTCAAACGTTCCATAATCTTGTTCTATTTTGTAATAATCAATGACGTTATAGCCATGATCCTTTGAACTTTCATTAAAAGGCATAAGCCACAATGCATTCACACCAAGACTTTGTAAATAATCCAACTTAGAAGTTAAACCTTTAAAATCCCCTATGCCATCACCGTCAGAGTCGAAAAATTTTCTGATAAAGATTTCATAAACTATTGCAGAATTGTAAAAATCTGGCGTTTTGATATTTGCTTTATATCTATCCAAAAAGAATTTTGAAAGAAAACCACTATTAAAATTTCCCTTATCATCACCGAATTGTATCAATACTCGATGTTCTCCTTCTTTCAAATTTTCTGGTAGTTTTATAAATAACTCATTTGTATTATCTAAAAATTCATATTCCACTTCTGACTCATTTATAAAACATTTCACCGTCGTTTTATCAATGTTACCAAATGGACTTATTAGTTTACACTTAAATGGTTTAATTTTTGTAATTCTTTTTCCATTTGGTGGGTCTACATTAATTACATATGGAGAATTATAATCAACAGGAATGATTATTCCATTTTGCCATTCGTCTTCTGTAATGTCAGGAGCATTTGGGTCAGTTATCCAGATTGTATCATTAATTACAAACTTGTAATGATATTCAACTCCAGGATTTAATCTGATTTCGAAACTCCAGAAATTAAGTGCTGAATCGAAAATCATTTTATGTATGTCTTTATTCCAATTATTAAATGAACCAGTCAAGGAAACTGAATTAATTTTCAAATCTCTTAAAAAATTATATTGATTAGGTTTTACTTGTATAGCATTCTCTATGGAAAAAGAAAATCTCGTTCCTTCAGGAGTAGGATGAGGTGAAAATAAATTATTTTGGGAAAAAACCTGCTTAATAAATAAAAGTGATATTGAAAGAAAGAGCTTTAACATTTTGAAAAAACTGAAAATAATTCTATAAACAAAAGTTTACTTCAAATCTACAAAACAAAATTTAATTTTTAACTAACATTCACAAAAGATTAAAAATTTCATTCCCAATCAAGAGCGTTAAACCAAGCACGTATTTCTTTCACGTCTTGGTAAGTAAGGGCGTGCCCACTTTCCATCCATTGAATGGTTAGGTAAGAATTAAAAGAATTCAACATGATTATTAGTTTGAGGGTCAATGTAGTTGGAATTATTTCATCGTATGGAGAACTTAAAATTAGAATGGGTTTATTATTCAAATTAATTTTTTCGGTTGGCTGAAATGGTAACATTGGTCTCAGTAGAATAGCTGCAGCAAATATCTGGGGATATTTGAAAAGTATACTTGTTATGATATTTGCACCATTAGAATAACCAAGCGCAATTAGTCTTTTATCATTAAAGGAATATGTTTCTTTTGCTGATTTAATAAAATTGTAAATTTCATCCGTTCTAAAAAATAAATCATTCATATCAAAAATTCCTTCTTCTACTCTACGAAAAAACCGATTCATTCCATTTTCTTTAACTTTTCCTCGCAAGCTCAAAATGTTCATTTTAGGCAAACTCGCCATTGCTAAATTAACAAGTGAGTTTTCATCTCCACCAGTTCCATGGAAGAGCACAGCCACAAAATTTGATTTTTCATTTTGAATAAATTTATGGATGTAGTTATTAATCTCGCTTTTCATCAAAGAATTAATCACGAATTATTTATATAATTTTATTCTGAACATTTATTGGAAATAAATTTCTTTCAATTTCAGCTCTATACTTTTCAAGCCATGGTGGAAGAACAAGTCTTGTTCCTAACTCATCAGTTGATTCATCAATAGAAAAGCCCGGTCCATCCGTAGCTATTTCAAATAAAACACCACCTGGCTCTCGAAAGTAAATCGACTTAAACCAAAAGCGATCAATCACATCACTAACTGAAACATCTAAACTACTAATGTATTTCCACCACTCTACATGAGAAATCTCATCTTCTACTCTCCAGGCGACATGATGAATAGTACCAACTCCATAATATCCCCTCACTTTTTCTTTTTCAATTGTTAAATCTAACAACTGACCTGATCTACCATTTTCCAGACCAAATCTAATCAAATTATCTTTCTCCTTTAACAAATTGAATCCCAGTTTGTTAGTTAAGAAATTAAATGTAGGTTCACTTTCAATGTGAGAAATAGTTAATTTATGAATACCTCGAATTGAAAATTCTTCAGGGATTTTGCTCCCATTCCAATAGATAAAATCTCTGTGAAGAGCGTCTTTGGTTTCAACTAGTTCAATTTCCTGTCCATGAAAATCCCTTAAGTGAATAACATTCTCATCAAAAAGTTCTTTAATATTGATAATCTCTACATCGAACGCTTTTAGTCGGTCAATCCAGAAACTTAATGAACCTTCAGGAATTGCTAATGAGACGGATGTAATCATTCGAGTGCCATTCTTACCTTTGGCATTGTCGTTCCATGCAAAAAAAGTTATATCAGTTCCGGGTGTTCCTACTGCGTCAGAATAAAAAAGATGATAAGTTCCTACGTCATCTTGATTGACAGTTTTCTTAACTAATCTTAATCCAAGAGTCTTAGAATAAAAATCATAATTTTTTTGTGGACTACCTGCAATTCCGGTTACGTGATGAATACCATTAAATTGGAAACGTGTTTTTGTTTTCATTTCTAATCCAAATTTTAACAAAGAACAATTGATTCAGTCATAAAATTCCAAATCTAAATGAAATCTAATTTCTGTTAGATGATGTTCCATGAGTTTTGTTCGTTTACGACTTAAATTATAATTAGTTAAAATATTTATTGATTTTACTTATCAATGTTTTTAAGTTTGCAATCGCAATGAATAATGTTTTAGACGAAAAAACTTTAGTCAGCAACAAACGAGCTGAGCGTGATTATTTCATAATATCTAGATACGAATCCGGTATAGCTCTAAAAGGCACTGAAGTAAAATCTCTTCGTGCAGGTAAAGCAAATTTTCTTGATGCTTATGTTGACTTTAAAAATGGTGAAGCTTTCTTGGTTAATATGCACATCAGTGAATATAATTACGGAAACAGATTTAATCATGAAGAAAAGCGAAAGAGAAAGTTGCTACTAAAAAAAAATGAAATATTAAAACTTCAACAAAAAGTTAAAGAAAAGGGATTTACGGTTATTCCTCTTAGAGCTTACCTTAAAAACCGTAAGATAAAAATTGAGATTGCCCTCGCTCGAGGGAAAAAGATGTATGACAAACGTGACACCATTGCAAAAAAGGAACATCAAAGAGAAATAGAAAGGAAACTTAAAGAGCGTTGAAACAAAAATTTCCACCATTAAACGAGCAACTCGATCTGATTCAAAGAGGTGTAGTGGAGATAATTCCAATTGAAGAATTAGAGATAAAAATTAAAAGATCAAATGAGACGGGCATTCCACTGAATGTAAAACTTGGCGCTGATCCATCAAAACCAGATTTGCATCTTGGTCATACCGTTGTACTTAAAAAACTGAGGCATTTTCAAGACCTTGGACATACAGCCATATTAATTATTGGCGATTTCACTGGTATGATTGGTGATCCGACCGGGCGAAGTAAAACTCGTCCCCCTCTTACACTCGAAGAAACAAGAGAATACGGAAACACATACTTTGAACAAGCATCTAAAGTAATTGATGGTTCAAAAGCTAAAATTTTTTATAATTCTGAATGGCTTAAAAAAATGACATTTGAGGATGTTATTAAACTTGCTTCAAAATATACAGTTGCTAGAATGCTTGAAAGAGACGAATTTGAAAAGAGATACAAAAGTGGTGAACCAATCGGTATTCACGAATTTTTATATCCACTCGCTCAAGCCATTGATTCAGTTGTAATAAAAGCAGATGTTGAGTTAGGTGGAACCGATCAAAAATTTAATCTGCTAGTAGGAAGGGATATTCAAAAAGAATATGGTCAAGAACCGCAAGTAATACTTACTATGCCGATTCTTCCGGGCACTGATGGCATTGAGAAAATGAGCAAGTCGTTGGATAACTATATCGGGATCACAGAGTCGCCCAAAGAAATTTATGGAAAGACAATGTCAATCCCTGACGAGTTGATATATATATTTTTTGAGTTGGTTACTGATGTTAGCCGTGATGAACTGAGATTAATTAAACAACAATTAGAAGAAAAATTAGTTAATCCACGAGATTTGAAAAGAAAATTAGCAAGAACAATTGTAGCACAATTTTATTCTGAAGAAATAGCTAAAGACGCAGAAGAAAATTTCGATAAAATTTTTGTCAAGAAAGAAATACCGGATGAGTTAACTGAAGTTGTAATTTCTTCGGAAGAAAACAAATCAATTATTTCTTTATTAAGAAACGTTGGCGCTGCTCAATCAAATAGTGAAGCAAGAAGACTTGTTGAACAAGGTGGGGTTATTCTGAATGGTGTAAAAATTTTTGATATAAATTTTCCACTAGATTTACAAAATGAATCAATCTTAAAAGTTGGTAAAAGAAAATTCTACAAACTATTAATCAAAGAAAGGAGATAGAAGAAGTGTTTGTACCATCAAAAGTATTCTTTACTAAAGGTGTGGGAAAACATAAAGAATATCTTCAATCATTTGAATTGGCATTGAGAAATGCAGGCATTGAAAAATGTAATCTTGTCTTTGTTTCAAGTATTTTACCACCAAAATGTAAAAGAATTCCCGCAAGTGAAGGATTGAAATTGCTTGAACCAGGTCAGATAACTTTTAGTGTTATGGCTAGAAATGCAACGAATGAACCTAATCGACTTATCGCCGCATCAATTGGTGTGGCAATCCCTGCGGATGAATCACATTACGGATACCTTTCTGAACACCATCCTTATGGAGAAACAGACAGTAAAGCTGGCGAGTATGCGGAAGATTTAGCTGCTACAATGTTAGCAACAACCCTTGGAATTGACTTCGACCCTGAAACAGCATGGAGCGAAAGAGAAAATATTTATAAAATGTCTGGTAAAATTATTAGAACATTTAACATAACTCAATCTGCTGAAGGCGATAAAAACGGACTTTGGACGACTGTTATAGCAGCAGCAATTTTACTTCCTTAAAAATAATCGCGATAGCTGGAATAATAATCCTACAACTATTCCGGCTATCATTGGCTCTATTTGTGTCTCCCAAAATTTTAATGTTCTTAGCAAATATATTATCGTTGATATAACTGTAACACTAATTACTTGCATTAATGTTAGTTTTGGGCTCAATTTAAATTTTTCATAATACGAACCTACAACAAGAAAAAGCAAACCAGGTATAACTAACGAACCTATAGCGTACCATAAATCTATGACAGATGGAATAAGAAATGCAAATAAAAAAGATAATAAAATTGTAACCACTAAGCTTATCTTTACTAATTGAACTGAATAGTTATTTTTTCCTACAAGTTTACTTAATATATCATTTCCAAGCGTTTGGGCACTTATAAAATTATAAGAATTAAGTGTTGATATTATTGTTGCAAGAAGAGATGACACAAACAGACCTTTATAGAAAGGTGGTAAAATTTTGTCCGCATAAATTGGATATGAATAGAGCGGATTAGCAAGATTAACTAAAAAAGCTTTTGAAAATAATCCAGTTATGGTTGTTAAAAAATCAAATACAAACCAAAATATTATAGAAATAAAAATTCCATATATAGCCACTTTATCATCTTTTGCAGCATAACTTCTCTGATGAAAACCCGGATCAACAAATGTCCATAAGCCAATTAAAACCCAAACGATGAAATAACCTAATGGAATATCTGCAAAAGGAGTTAGATACTTAGACTCCAGATTATTTTTCAAGTAGTCAAAAGAGCCTAACTTATCAAAAGAGAAATAAAAAAGAATAACAAAACCGATAAACATCAAAATGAATTGATAAACATCTGTAAAAATATTTGATCGAAAGCCAGCATAAAAAAGATAAATGCTAGAAAGAAACAATCCTATTAAAATTCCAAACCATAGTGATATACCTAAAGTTAATTCTAGAATAATTCCTACCATCAAAGCATAAGGTGCAGGTAAAACAGAAACAAAAAGTAAAATTGATGAGAGGAGAGATAATCTTTTATCATAAGCCAATTCGACCTTCTCAGGAATAGTAATGAGTTTAGATTGACGAATTTTTTTTGAGAAAAAAATTGCAAACAGAACTGCAAATATATAATAAGGTAACCCCTGCATAATCCAAGCGTTCAAGCCATATCTGAAGGTAAATTCACCTACTCCAAGAATTCCACCGTACCAGGTGGCGACAGTTGTCATAACAAACAATGGAATAGTTAGGGATCTACTGGCAAGTAAAAAATCGATTCGATCTGGCTGAAGAAATTTCTTGGCTAAAAATCCAATTAAAAGCAAAATAATTGCGTAGAAAAAAATAACCAGATGATCAATTAACGAGAGGCTAATCATATACTAAAAAATTTTTTGTTGAGCGGACTAAAATAGCAAAACCATTTTCGACGTTAATAGAGAATTTATTTGAGTTGGATCTATTGCTTGTACTTTCCCTTTCACTAAACATTAATGTTTCTTTTTTTAGAGGATATTTTAAGTGAGAAGTTGTTATTAGTGCGTTAGGACTAAAACTATAAATTGATACTAATTCTCCCTTAAAAGAAGAAAACTCATTTAACCCAGATAAGATATAAATAGTAGATTCTTTTTCAATCAGTAAAATTCTAAACTCATTAGCAAATTTAAGGGAGTTGGAGATATTACTTATTGTATGATCAAATCTTTTACCAGAAAATCCAATGATAAAAAGTCTTTGATAATTCAGCGATTTACAAAGTTTAAGTGCTTTCTCTAAATCAGTATCTGATTGTCGTTTCAGTTTAATGATCTTAGTTCCTTTTTTTCTAAAGTAATTGAGAACTTTTTTTTCGCTTGAGTCTAAATCACCAATTACAAACTTCGGAATGACTTTGAATTTATATGCGACGGAGGAGCCCCCATCAGCACAAATAATATCGGTATTATATTTTCGTTGAACTGTCTTAAAAACTTTTTTGCTTACAGGGGCTCCATTACAAATTATCAATGCAGTTTTCACAAAGTAAACTCAATTCCAGCGAAGAAATTCCTCTCAGCTGCAGGGAAAAATTCTTTACCAATTCCATGTGGCGCATATAATCTGTTCAATAAATTATTTACTCTTCCAAATAATGTGATCATTCCAACTTTTTCCAAATTAAATTTATATTTTACATCTAAATTCATTACAAAATAATCTGGAACTACATTATCAGTATACTCAACCATTCGTGGATACTTATTTAATAAACCTAACAAATTTGTATCAAAGTTATCTGTAAACTGTTTACTAACATAAGTGCCTAATAAACTAACATAAAGTCTATCGTCGTCATAATTTATTCTGACGTTTGCAATTAAATCTGGTGAGTTTGGAATTCGATTTCCAGCTATATCGATCGTATCCACTTTTTTCATGTTATCATTTGGATCACGATATCTCATATAAACAAAGCCTTTATCAACAACTTTATTCATATACGATAAATTTAAGTTAAGTGAAACTTTATTTATTGGATTTAAAGTAGACGAAACTTCAACTCCAGTATGTCGAGTTCTATCTGCATTTCCAGTTTTTGGTGATCCAAATCTATCAACCATTCCCCTTCTAATAATTTCATCCTTAAATCCCATGTAGAAGAAATTAATATTTGTAGTAACTAAATGATACTTTAGATTCACACCGAATTCAATATTAGTCAGGTTTTCAGGTTTGACTAATGGTTTTTTGAAATCATAATTTCCACTTGCATCAATTTCAAATTGGGGAACTTCACCATCACTTGATTCTGCCGCATCATAATAATTCTTTAATCTTGGCTCACGAGAAACATTTGCTACATATCCATAAAGTGCAATTTCTGGCATCAAGTCGTAAACAAATCCAAACTTTGGGTTGATAAAGAAATTATTTACAGTAAAGTCATTCCCTACAAATTTTTCTTCATATAGGCGATACCTATTGTATACAAATTGGCTTTCTAAATTGATTGTGAGTTTTCTTAAAGGTGAAGTTCTATAAAAGACAAACCCACCTACAATATCCTTAGCACCTTTATATTCATAATATCGCCAGGTTTGATCATTTCCAGATGGTATCCCTTGCGCATACCATACACTTCCCCAGTGTAGAGAACGATGCCTTCTTAACTCAAGTCCAAAAATAACATCACCAAAGTTGGTGTTAAATTGCAAACGTGGTATCCATCCATATTGGGTGTTATCGACATAAGCGCGAACAAGTGCATTGCTTAAATTCGGCGACTGAGAAAAGCCATTTTGATAAATCATTCTAAAATAGGTAGTATCACCCCAAGAAGCATCATAATCAAAGAAACCTTTGCCCCAATACGCAAATAGTGTGCTATTAAAAGTTAAGTAATCATTGATTTTAACATCGCTAAGAAGTTCAATATGAGGCTGATTAAAGTTTTCAATTTCATTGGTTCTTCTAGGGACTTTATAAGAATATGAATTACCCGATTGCCCCCAATCTGAGTAATTTTTCTTTCTTTCATTCTTGTCTTTAATTGCCCATTTAGGAAGCCCGGTGTAGGCTAATCCATCTGCAATTGGCGCTCCGAAAATGTTTAATTGATGAGTAGAATTATCATCATATCTTACAATTCCAACAAAATAACTGAAGAAATCTACCCAGGAATTTTCTCTATAACCAGAGGAATTAATCTTACTTAATCTTGCATACAACGCATAATTATCAATAAAACCTGAATTAAATGAAAGACTAAGCTTTCTCGTGTTAAAAGAACCAAAACCTGATTTAATTTTAATCTCTCTTGTTTGAGTAAATGGTGAAGTAATAATATTAATCGAACCCCCAATAGCGGGTGAACCAACTAAATTACTACTTACACCTCTTTGAATTTGAATATTGCTAACATCTTCAAGTAAATCTGGAAAATCTATCCAATAAACATTGTGATCTTCTGGATCATTTTGTGGAACACCATTAATCGTAACGGATAATCTTCTTTGATCAAAACCTCGAATACTCATGTAATTATATCCAAGTCCATTTCCATTCTCCGAATAACTCAAAACCGATGGAAATTCTGATAAAAACTGCGGGAAATCTTGAAGTGTATATTTCTTATTTATTTCAGTTTTAGTAACATTATTATAAGTTATGGGCAAGAATGTTTCTCTACCTAGAGAAGATGTAACAAGAACAGTTTGCGAAGATAATATAGTGGGTTCTAAATTTACTGTAAGATTTATGGGTAATTGCTCAGAATTAATTTTCTGAGAAAAAGATTTATATCCAACATATGAAACACGAAGGGTAAATATATCTGGTATTTTTATGTTTTGCAGGTTAATTGTAAATGACCCGTTTCTTTCTGTCGCGACACCAATTTTTAACTCAGATAAGAACACATTAGCATATTGCAATGGTTTACCTGAGTTTGCATCATAAACGGTGCCTGTAATTGTTTGAGAATATATAAACGATGGGAATATTAAAAAGGCAAAAAATAAATTTAAGAGTTTCATTTGTACCTCCTTTAATTTTTGGTTTCCGTTTAATATGATACGGCTACCTCCAACTAAAGGAGGTAACCGTTTTCCTACGCTGGCATTACCCAGATCAGGTTCAGGGGTATAATCTCAGCCAGTAACTGAACTTCAGTTACTAGCACCCCCAACGGTTTTAATGAATAAACCAGTCTTTCAATTAACGATATATAACGAGCTTTTGACCAACAACAATTTTGTTATTGCGAATTTTATTAATTTTCTTCAATTTTGCAACACTTATATTGTATCTCTTTGCTATGGAGATTAAAGTTTCACCATCTTTCACTGTATGATAAATCCTTTTACGAAAATTCAAATCACCTTTTGAAGTAGTTTCATAGTTTGGTGAAATTACTAATCGTTGTCCCGCTCTCAAATGATCATTTTGTAAATTGTTCCAAGAACGTAAATCATTAACTGACACTTTAAATTTTCGAGCAATTTCACTTAACGTTTCTCCCCGTTTGACTGTATAAAACTGGTTTTCCCGCACCCTATTTGCAATTAATCTGTCTTGACCAGATGTGTATATTCTTAGACGTTTTCCAGTTGTTAGCCTATAGGTTTTAAGTTTGTTCCACTCTCGAATATCATTCACAGAAACATTATATCTACTTGCAATTAGTGAAAGCGTTTCACCTCGCTTGACAATATGAGTTATAAATTTTTTCTTTACTTCAATCTTATCATCTTCAACAATTGCCATTTTCTTAAGTGCTTCTTGCTCAATTAATGAATACTTCGCTAAATTTACAAAATATGTATACTTTTCATTTGGGACATAAATCGTTAACTCATCACCAACAGAAATTTTCCTATCATATGGCAAATCGTTCCAAATTCTAATATCGGTTATACGAGTTTCAAACGTTTCAGCAATTTTTGTTAATGAATCACCTTTACGAACAATGTACTTTATTGGACTTTTATTTGTAACGTTGTAACTATATAATTTTCGCTCACTACTATTTTGTTCAATTGTTCTTTCTGTAGCCGGTTGAATATCTGAACCAGAGGTTAGAATTTCCACTAAGATTTCATCATCTTCCGAGTTATTTTCTAAATCCTCATTTACTGGTTCATCGAAATCGGGATAACTAAAAGTTAAACTGTTTTCATCATACGGTACGGGAATCTTAAGTATAGAATTTCTCTTAAGCTTTATTTTCTTCGATATATTATTCGCATCTGCTAGTAACTCCGGCGTAATTCCATATTTATTAGCTATTGATGAAATAGTTTCGCCTTTTTTAACTCTATGCAAAACAAAAGATTTTCTTGCTGATGGTGGTATTTTATCGTAATTATAAGCTAGATTTTTTGAGTAATTTCCTTTGGGTAGTTTAAGTGGATATCCATTTACATTTGCTGGTGGTATACACTCTTGAACAAGTTCTGGGTTTAATTCCTTTAATTGTTCTAGTTCAACTCCCGCTGCCTTTGCAATTGCTCCTAAGTCAAAAGGATCCTTAACATAAAATATCTCATATTCATACGGAGGTTGGTAATCAATTTCATTAAAACCATACTTTGATGGATCACTAAAAATTATCGTAATAGCTAAATATTGTGGGACGTAGTCACGGGTTTCCCGAGGTAAACTATAAATTATTTCCCAATAATTGTTCGAGCCAACTCTATTAACTGCTCTTCTTATTCTACCTTCACCTGCATTGTAAGCTGCTAAAGCTAAATACCAATCACCTAAAGACTGGTACAAGTCTTTAAGATGTCTTGCCGCAGCTCGAGTTGCTTTTTCAGGATCCCTTCTTTCATCAATCCAGAAATTACTTTCTAAACCATACAACTTACCTGTACCTTTTATAAATTGCCATATTCCAACTGCCCGAGCCCAGGAAACAGCATTTGGATTTAAACCACTTTCTATAACACTTAATGTAACCAGTTCAGTAGGTACACCTTCCTCCGCAAATATCTTTTTCATCATTGGGAAATATTTTCCTGATCTAGAAAGCCATCTTTCAGTTATTGCCCTCCCTCGTCCTGTGAAAAATGCCAGGAAAGATTTAACATATGAGTTTATTTCAATTGGAACATTACCTATTTCCAAAGTTTTAGGAGTTTCAAAGGGTGGATGCTGAAAACTTTCAATCCTTTTCCTTAACCATTCCTGAAGACTCGATAGGGAAATATCTGGAGGGAGTTCTTCCATTTTATCAATTAACTTTTGGTAATCTTCTAGAACACTCTTCTCCAATTCAATAAAATCAACAAAAGTTTCAATTCCTGGATACTCGCCAATTCTGTTCAGTAGGTCTACAGCATTCTCAAACTGATAAATAGCTTCAAGGTACTTTTTATCTTCCTCGAAAGTCATTGCTTGAATATATGTTTGCCTGATCTGTTCAAGTAAGGTTCCTAGAATATTTATTTGAATCGTATCTTTTTTTGTTTGGGGTGGTGTGATAATCTCGGTTTTCTGAATAGTTGGTTTTGTACAAGAAGTAATGAAAAGAACAAGAAGTATTAATAGGTATTTTTGATTCATCAGACCTCAGCTCAAGTTTAGTTAATTTATTGTAATTTAATCGAGTAATTCAAAAATGTCAAGAATTTTATTCAAAGAATTCTCTAAGTTATAATATTTCAATATGATATCGTCATCATAATGGTATATTACCGTGCTTCTTTCTTGGATTTTTATCTACTTTTGTACGAGTTAATTCTAAAGCTTTAATAATTTTTATTCTCGTTTCGTCGGGAAATATGACTTCGTCAATGTAACCTTTTTCAGCAGCTACAAAAGGATTGGCGAATTTATCAATATATTGTTGTAATTTGTTATTTAATACCATTTCTGGATTTTCGGCATTGTCAATTTCCCTCTTAAAAATTATCTCAACAGCACCTTTAGGTCCCATTACCGCAATTTCTGCAGAAGGCCAAGCAAAATTAAAATCTCCTCTTATATGTTTAGAATTCATAACGTCGTAAGCGCCACCGTAGGCTTTTCTTAATATTATTGTTATCTTAGGTACTGTAGCTTCACAGAAGGCATAAAGTAACTTTGCACCATTTCTAATGATTCCACCCCACTCTTGATCTGTACCGGGCATAAATCCCGGAACATCAACTAATACTATCAATGGAATGTTAAAAGCATCGCAAAATCGTACAAATCTAGCCCCCTTAATTGAAGAGTTAATATCCAAAACACCAGCTAAAACAGCAGGTTGATTTGCAATAATTCCTACTGACCGACCTTTTATTCTACCAAATCCAACGACAATGTTTGGAGCGAATTCGGACTGTACTTCAAAAAATTCGTTGTAATCAATTATATATTTTATTATATCTTTTACGTCATATGGTAAGTTAGGATTTTCAGGTATAATATTAATTAATTCTGGTATTTTACTTTCTGGTTTCGTGTATTCGTAAAGGGGAGGCTCTTCATCGCAATTCTGAGGAATGTAACTTACCAATCTTCTAATATCTTTCAAGCAAGACTCTTCGTCATCATAGATAAAGTGAACCACTCCAGATTTTCTCGCATGAACATCAGCTCCACCTAGTTCATCAAATGTTACTTCTTCATGCGTAACAGTTTTGACTACATTAGGTCCTGTTACAAACATATAAGAAGTGTTTCTAACCATGAAAATAAAATCGGTTATTGCTGGAGAATATACTGCTCCACCAGCACAAGGTCCAAGAACAGCTGAAATTTGTGGTACAAGTCCTGAACAAAGAGTATTTCTAAGAAATATTTCAGCATATCCACCTAAACTCGATACCCCTTCCTGGATTCTTGCACCACCACTATCATTCAATCCAATAATTGGAATACCAAGTTTCATAGCCATATCCATAATTTTACAAATCTTCTTTGCATGCATTTCCGATAAACTTCCACCAAAAACAGTAAAATCCTGACTAAAGACAGCAACATCGCGACCATCAATTTGACCAAATCCAACTACTACGCCATCCCCTAATATTTTTTGTTCACTCATTCCAAAATCAACACATTGATGAACCACAAACTTATCTACTTCAACAAATGAACCTGGATCAAGTAAAATTTCTAATCTTTCCCTTGCAGTAAGCTTTCCCTTTTTATGTTGAGAATTAATTCTATCTTCGCCACCACCTAATTCGGCGAGTCTATTTAATTCAATTAACTTTTCAATTTTGTTATTCATTATTTCACTCACTTAAAAAATGGGTTATTCAGTTTTTCATGATGTACTGTAGTTGAGGGACCATGTCCTGGTAATAACTCATAATCTTCAGGATAAATAAGTATTTTTTCTTTAACTGAATTAATCAATGTGTTAAAATCACCGCCCCATAAATCGGTTCTACCTATGTTTTCCTTAAAAATTAAATCACCTACGATTATCTTTTTTTCTCCGTCTATTGCACAACATATACCGCCCGGTGAGTGTCCCGGCGTTTTTATGATTTTGATCTCGTGTTCTCCCAGTGTTAAGCTATCAAATGAATGTAAATCGAAATCTGGCTCGACAACTTGCGGTGCTGAAACGCCAATCATCTCCGCTTGAAGTTTTATATTTTTTAAGAATTCATAATCAGGTGATGGGAAATAATAATCAGCATTAAAATGATTCTTAATAAACTTAACGCCATAAACATGATCAATATGACCATGAGTATTCAAGATTTTAGTTATCATCAAATTTTTATCTCGAATAAATCTTTCTAGTTCATCATCTTCAAACTCATTGGAATTACCTGGATCAATAATCCATGCTTCATTTGTTTTATTATCAAAAATTAAATATGTATTAACTTCAAAAACATTAAAGGAAAATTTGGCAACTTCTAGTTTTGAATTTTGCATGGTACTTATAACCACTCCATTTAAATTGAGTTTTTGTTTTTCAAAATATAAAATTTTAGTTGAATGATTAAACTTTTTTGAAAGACATCAGAAATTTATAATTATCGATAGATATAAACAAATACAAATTGACTCTATTTACATATTCTCCAGATAAAAAACTTTAGAGAAAAATAAAATATTTTTTGTTAATTGGTTCGAAAGAAAAGATAAAAATACAACTATTTCGATTACGTAAAGTTAAAGCAAAAAATTTTTATTCTCATGTTTTTCATGATTAGAGACTTTATGAATTTATAGAGTTATTGAAATAAAAATAAGAAGGCCCGGCACTTAACCGAGCCTTAT
>Ga0209721_1001263_pt1 | contig 19222 bp, 25 predicted proteins | sample TshhotsprinmetaG_FD_184139 | JGI IMG/M metagenome (GOLD analysis project Ga0209721, IMG submission 184139) | Hot spring microbial communities from South Africa to study Microbial Dark Matter (Phase II) - Tshipise hot spring metaG (SPAdes)... | ecosystem: Environmental > Aquatic > Thermal springs... | reverse complement strand
CGCGAGCAAGGCGCAGGTCGTTGCGGCAGCTGCCGTTCGGCTCGGGCAAGCCGGCGATGTAATGCGCCGCGGCGGTCGATGGGGGCTGTGGGCGTCGGGGGCATGCGTGCTGGACGAAGATGCCGCCGACGCGTACGCGATCGTGCATGCGGCGCGTGCGGTGCGCGTGCGCCGCATGGCGTCGTAGCAGGGAGGCGGCATGATGTATGCGCTGGTGCGGGCCGTCTTAGAACGGCATCTCGATCCGGAAACGGCGCAACGCATTTATGACGCATATGTGCACGATGCGCGGCGCGTCGCGCGGGAGCGCCAGCTTGCAAAAGCGCGATCGTGGCTGGCGCGGTACGCGACCGTGCCCGCGCCCGACGGTCGGGCGCGGCGGCGACATCTGGCGTACCAGATGCTGCTGGACAATGCCGAAGCATATCTTGAAGGAACGTGGCAGCGCCCGCGATATCTGCGAGTCATGCGGGAGGCGTCCGATGCAGATTAGCCTGACGATCGGCCCATACGCGTATCGGTTCGCAATGTCGCATCCTCCGACCGACGATGAGCGCGCGTTGCTGGACGCGCGCCTCATTGAGCTGGCCGAGGCGCACAACGGCCTGACCGCCGCGATGGCCATCGCGGCAATCAGCGCATGGCATCGGCTGATTGCCAGCGGCGCAGATCCGCGTCGCATTGCGATGCTGCGACATGCGAGCCAGATGAATCGCGCGGCCAACGCCGCGCGGCGGGAGGCGTCAGCGCGCGCGCATCCGTTCGGCTCGGTGTGCGTCGGTCGAACATGGTGGGTCTATCGTCGCGCGCCCGCGGGCGTGGCGTGGTGGCCAGTGCGCCGCATGTGACCACTACCACCCTGTCAGCGTGCCACTACACAGCGCCTCTGGCATCCGCTCCAGAGGCGCTGTGCGTTGATGCGCCGCTTGCGCACCTGCGTAATGCGTGCTATAGTGTGCGCGAGCGACGATCTGTTTTTCGATCGAAGGAGGAGGGCGTATGCTGAAAGACGGAAATGTTCGGCGCTCATTGACGTGGGAGGCGGATCTCGATCGCAATATCCGCCTGCTCGCAGTTGCCCGCGGGATGACGTTGAGCGCGCTGCTGCGCCAGCTCGCCAGGCGCGAGCTGGCGGATTGGCATGCCGCGCTGGCCACGGGCGGCCACGAGCCGCCCGTCTGGACCCGCCTCCATTCGCATGAAGATGAAGATGCGGATGCAGATGCAGAGGAGGATGTGCCATGACCCTCGCTCATATCATCGTCTACGGCGTGCTCGCTGCGCTTGCGATCTGGATCGTCGTCGGCAAACCCGATGGCCACCAGGTCGCGATTGTGTGCATGGCCCCGTTTGTGTTTGGCTGGGCGCTGAGCGCGTACGACGTCAATGTGCTCGGCGCGCTTGACTGGCTGCTGGCTGCGTTGCTGCGAGGACAGCCGTGATCGATCTCATGACGCCGGAATTGCTGCGTGCCTGGGGATCAGCGCTGCTTGCGACGCTCATCTGGGTCGCCGCAACGCCAGCAGCGCCATTGCTCATTGCCGCGCTGATCGGCGGCTATGTCGCCGGGCAGTCGTCGGTGCGGCCGGGCGTCGGCTTCGTGCGCGCCGGGCTGGATGGCGCGACGGCGGCGTTGCTGGCTGGCGGTGCGGCGTTCGTGATCCAGATCGTCGTCCTGGCATGGATGGCATAACGACAAAAGGAGGCGGCTTCGATGGGAAGCTTGAGCGGGGGCGGAGGCGGGCGCGGCGGCGCGTTGCTCGATCGCGCGCTGGCGGTTGAGCGGGCCGCGGCGATGCTGCGATTTCGCATCGCCGCGGCGTTGCTCTGGGCCGCGGGCGTATATACGACGCACGCGTTTCTCAGCGGCTTGCTGATGCATTACAGCAGCCGCGACGTGTGGGTCGCGGCGATCATCACGCAGCTTGTGCTGACGGTCGCGGAAAGCGAATTCTGGGGCGGCGGCCGGTCTCCGGTCGCGACCGGGGCGGTCGTCATCGACACCGCAATCAATGCTGCCGGGATCTATCCGATCCTGGTGCACCTGGACGCGACCAACGTCTGGCTGCTGGTGCGTGACCTGACGGGCATTCCGGCGCTCGGCGCCTGGGGCACGCTGGCCGTCGCCATCGCGCTCGGCTACATTATCGCCTATGCGCCGGAACGCATGTGGAGATGATTATGGACCACTGGCTGGACATTGGTGTGCTGATCGTTGTCGGATGGGGCTTCTATGCAATCTATCGCGGTAGCGGCGGCGGGCTGCGCCAGTTATTCGTCGATCTGATTGTTGTTCCGCTCTTCAAGCGGCCCGATCTGCGTGGTCCGTCGCGGGATGATCCCGCTCCGCCCGAGGAGCCGTCAGCGCAGCCGCCCCCCCCCGCGGCAATGCACGATGACGGAACGATCGAGGCAGCCGCAATCGCGCTGGCGCGCGGCTGGGCCGGAGAGAGCACGATCATCGAGGAGCTCTTTCATGTCCGACGCGGCGGCGGCGCGGCATACACGCAGATCCGCGATGCCGTGCGCGGGCGTGCGCTGCGCTACGGCTACCGACCGCCGCGCGGCGACGGCCATCGGACGGTTACCGTGACGGAGTCAGGCGTCCGACGGGAGGTCGAACTATGACGACCGCGACGTTGCGAATTGTGACTCACGACGGCGTATTCCACACTGACGATGTGTGCGCAATCGCCGTTCTCCATCTGGCCACGGACGGACGGATCGTCGTACAGCGATCGCGCGATGCGCGCGTGATCAACGCCGCCAACATCGCTGTGGATGTTGGCGGCGGATACTACGACCACCACCAGCTTGCGGGCAACGGCGCGCGGCCGAATGGCACGCCCTATGCCAGCCTGGGGCTGGTGTGGCGGGATTACGGCCACGACGCCATCGCCCGCGTGGTGGGCGATGGCCTCGAGCCCGGCGTGTACCGGGCCGTCTGGGATCGCGTTGATCAGACGTTCTGCGAGCCGATTGACGCCGCAGACAACGGCGTCAATCTGGTCCGGCTGATCAGCGATGTTCAGCCGGTCACCATTCAGGATCTGGTAGACTGGTTCCGACCCCTGGATGGGTCAAACCAGGAATACGACGAGGCCTTCCACCGTACGGTCGCCTGCGTGCTCCCGTTCGTGCGGGCCGCGATCACGGCGGCCTACGCGTACGTGCAGGCCGAACACGCGCTCATCGCTGCGATCCGCGCCTGGGCCGATCGCGGCGCTCGCGCTGACGACCCCGTGGTCATTGAACGGTTTGTGCCGGATTGGAAGCGCCCGGTCGTTACGGCGACGACGGCATTGTATGTCGTCTATCCCTCGGCTGGTTCTTGGAGGGTTCAGGGCGTGCCGGATCGCGTCGGGTCGAACGACCTCCGTCGCCCCCTGCCAGAGGCCTGGGCGGCCTTAAACGCCGAGGAGCTTGCATCGCTGACTGGCGTCAGCGATGCGACGTTCTGTCATCGCGCCCGCTTCATCGCGGGCGCGGAAACGCTGGACGGCGCGCTGGCCCTGGCGCGACTCGCCACCGCGTCCTGACTATGCTATAATCATGCCGTGGCGTGTTCGTCTTCTACAACGCCCGGCATGACAGCGCCGTACACCATCGATCGCATTCCTCTGCTGCGCCCGGCGTTCACGCCCGGGCGCAGCTCCCCCATTTCCCTGCTCGTCTGGCACGCCACGGCCGGGCGATACCCCTCCGATCTCCGCTGGCTCCGCCAGGGCGGGGCCAGCGGAGCCCCGGTCAGCGTCCATTACTACATTGCGCCCGACGGCGCAATCACGCAATTGGTAGACGACGCCGACACGGCGTGGCATGCCGGCGTTAGCGCGTGGCAGGGCCTCGAAACGCGCTATCCGAATGGCATGACGTCGGTCAATTCTTGCTCGATCGGCGTTGAGCTGTCGCATTCCAATGCGCCGCATGAGCCGCACGCGCCAGCACAGCTTCTGGCGGCGACCTGGCTTGGCCAACGCCTCGTCGCTCGCTATCGCTTGACGCCGGATCGCGTCGTGCGGCATCTCGATGTCGCTCCTGGCCGCAAAACCGATCCGGCCGCGCTGCCCTGGCCAGCGTTTCGTGACGCGCTATTCCGACGCTCCTACACCGAACACAGCCCGATCCTCGATGCGCCGCCCGCCGGCGTGACCGCGTCGCAGATCGCCGAGCGGATCGCCCCCCGCGCTGATATGCGCGCATATACGATCGCCGATATTCGCGTTATCGTCGCTGAATATTGGCAGCGCGCGACGAGCGTCGGGATCGATCCCCTGGTTCCTCTCGCACAGATGTGCCACGAGACCGGATGGCTGACCAGCTTCTGGTCGCAGCGCCCACAGCGGAATCCGGCCGGCATCGGCGTGACGGGGGAGCACAGCCCGCATGCGCAGGATGGCTATGCCTACAATCCGCAACGTCAGCGCTATGAGCGCGGCCTTTCTTTTCCGACCTGGGTCGAGCACGCCATCCCGGCGCATCTGGGCCGACTGCTGGCGTATGCGATCCACGATGCGCACGCCACGCCGTCTCAACGCGCCCTGATCGCCGAGGCGCTGCGGGTGCGCCCGCTTCCCGATGCCTGCCGCGGCTCGGCGTCGACCCTTCGCGCGCTGGGCCGCGCGCACAATCCGGAGCGCGGATGTGGCTGGGCTGTGCCAGGCATCGAATATGGCGTTGCGCTTGCGCAGATGGCCATGACGCTGCAGGGGGATTGAACGATGCCACCAGAACTCATTGCGGCGCTGACCACGCTGGGTCTGGCCGTCGTCGGCGCGCTGACGGCGTGGGTGCGCGTTGTTCAAACGCGGATCGAAAGCGAATTGCAGCGCAATACGCGGCTGACCAGCCGCGCTGTCGCAAATACGGATGCCGAGATCGCGAAATTGCGTGATCGTGCCCAGGAGCTCGCGGCAATGTTGCATACGTACCGCGACATTGTGCGCTATGTCAATTCGTTGCCGGAGGGCCGCGAGCTCCTTTCGCGCTATCAAGATCGTCGTCGGGTTGTGGTGCACGATGACATGCTGACTGATCTGGAACGCCGGCTCACGCAGATCGAGCGGGATACGCCGCCGGAAGGCGTTCATACGCCATGACCATCGCGCAGCTCCGCCAGGCGTTCGAACGACTTGCCGCACGCGCGCAGCCGGATGTGCGCCCGCTTATTCTCGACATTGCGGGGCTGCTGATCGATCTTTTGAATCAGCATACGCTGAGCGATGCGGAAATCCGAACGATGATTCGCGACGTGACAGATCGGATGACGGTTGCCATTGCCGACGCCATTGATGCGTATGCCGCAGGCGAGGCGCTGCGGCGCGCTGCAATCGAGGAACGCATCGTTGGCGATCTGGAGCTGTTGCGCGATGAGCTGCATCGTGTGATCGACCAGTTGCAGTCAATTAGCGCGCTTGCGCAGCGGCTGGACGATCTGCGACGGACGACCGAGCTGCAATATGCCGAGGTGCTGGCGGCGATTGCGCGCGCAATCCCGCCGACGCGCCCGCCGCGTGGAGAGGCTGCATGATGGCGTTGCTTCTCGTTTGGCGATTGATTATCGCCCCCGCCGCGCTGGACAGCGTCACGGTCTGGCTCGGAGCGCCGCTGGCCGCTGCGCCGCGCATCGAGGTCGTCGGCGGTGTCGGCGGCGCGCACTGCGTTGGCATGGCTGACGACCTCGATGCGCCGCCGTATCGTTGTGTCGTGTGGGCGCAGGATCGGTGGCAGCGCGTCATCGTTGACGGCCAGCTCCTCGGTGAACGCGCGTACGTGTATGTGCCCGTGCTCAGGAGATAATGATGCCCGCCGGTCGCCCGCGCAAACAAGCGGCGCTTGACGAAGCGCAGGTCGAATATCTCGCGTCGATCGGCTGCTCGGACGCCGAGATTGCGATCGCGGCGCGGGTGAGCGAGGCGTCGCTCAAGCGCCATTATGCGCCTCTGTTAAAAAAAGGACGCGTGACTTTGAAAATCTCATTGCGGCGCGCGCAACTGGAACGCGCGATGGCTGGATCGGACACGATGCTCATCTGGCTGGGCAAAAACATTTTGGGACAACATGACCGGATCGCGCAAACCATCAGCGGCGAGGAACACAAGCCGCTCGTCATTGCCACCTACGACTATCGTGCTGCGGCTGCCGCGCTTGCGAGCGGATCAGGCGCGGATCGTGACGATGCTGCGTAGCCATAATACGGTGGTCGTCGCGTGCGGGCGGCGCTGGGGCAAGACTGTTATGGGCGGCGTGCTGGCGCTGCATCGCGCCGCCTACGGCGGCAATGTCGCGTGGGTCACGCCGACGTACAAGAACGCCCGTGCGCCGTGGCGTTTTGCGGTAGCGCACGCACACGGCATCGGGCGCATTCATCGCAGCGAACGCGTCATCGAGATCGGCGACGGCCGGCTTTCCGTGTACAGCGCCGACAACGACACGGCGTTGCGCGGCGAGGGCTTCGACCTCGTCGTCGTTGACGAAGCCGCGCAGATCCGCGAAGAGACCTACACCGACGTGTTGCTGCCAACCCTGGCCGATCGCGACGGTCGCATGTTGCTCATTTCAACGCCGAAGGGCCGTAACTGGTTCTGGCGCGAATGGCTCCGCGGGCAAGCCGGCGATGCATCCATTGCGTCATTTCGCGCGCCGACGTCGGACAATCCGAGCGGCGCGATCCAACGCGCCGCGGCGCTGGCGCGTGAGCGCGTCAGCGATCGCACCTATCGTCAGGAATGGCTGGCCGAGTTTGTCGAAGATGGCGGCGGCGTGTTTCGCGGCGTGCGCAGCCTCATCGACCACGCGCCGCAGGCCGGGGCCGACACGCCGCACCACGTCATCGGCATCGACTGGGGCCGCGATTACGACTACACCGCCGTGATCGTGCTGGATGCCGTTGGCCAGACGCTCGTTGCCGCGGATCGCTGGACCGGCATTCCGTTTGAGCAACAGATCGGACGCATCCGCGCGCTGGCCGAGCGCTACCAGCCCGCGGGCATCATTGCCGAGAAAAACGCCATGGGCGCACCGCTGGTCGAACGGCTGTTTTACGAGTACGGACTGCCGATCCAGGCGTTTACGACGACGAGTCAGAGCAAGGCGGCGCTGATCGATGCGCTGGCGCTGGCCATTGAGCGGCGCGCCCTCGGCCTGCGCGATGTGCCATGGTTGATTGCCGAGCTCGAGGCGTACGAGGTGCGGTCGACGTCGGCGACGGGCCTGCCGGCGTACGGCGCGCCGGAGGGGATGCACGATGACGGCGTGATCGCGCTTGCGTTGGCCTGGCGCGCGCTGCGCTGGTATCACGGAGGCGATGCATGAGCGACGATGTGCGCAAGCGCAGCGTCACGCGCGATGACAATGCCGGCGACGCCGCCGCCGGTCGACTGAGCATCGTCATCGGCCCGGCGCAGTGGGCCGGGATCCTCGATGGCGTGCGCGGCGCGACCGGGCTGCCGCGCTATGGCAGCATGATGCGCGATCGGATTCTGGCCGAGAGTCCGATGATCGAGGACATGTGGGCGTCGGCGGTCGGCCTGGCCATCACGAAGCAAAGCAGTCTCGGCTGGCGCATCGAGGACGACGCGCAGAGCCAGCGGCGGATCCATGCAGCGCAACGCATGCTGCTCGCTTTCGATGGCGACTACGTTGCAGGCATTACGCGCCATCTTCGCGATTATCTGTTGACGAACAACGGCGCGTTTGTCGAGATCGTGCGGGCGAGCACGGCCCGCGGGAGCCGGATCATCGGACTCATGCAGCTCGACAGCCTGCGCTGTCACCGCATCGATGACCCGGCCTACCCCGTGCTGTACGAAGATCGTCGGGGCGCGTTCCACCGTCTGCCTGCCGAAAACGTGATCGCATTCGCCGATTTGCCGTCGGCGCGAATCGAGCACGCCGGGATGGGGCACTGCGCAGCGGATCGCGTCTGGTCCACCATCCTGAAGCGTGCCGCCGTCGAGACATATTTTCGCGAGAAGGTCAGCGGCGCGCGAAATCTGGCCATCCATTTCGTCACGAATGTCAATGCTGAACGGCTGCGCGAGGCGCTGCATGCCGAAGGCCGCGACCAGGCGGGCCGCGGCTATGTGCTGTATCGCGGCGCGACGATTATTCCGATGCTCAGCGGCGGCGGCGCAGAAACGCCGACGGTCATCACGATCCCGCTCGCCGAGATCCCCGACGGATTCGATCCTGAACAGGAACGCCGGGCGGCTAATCAGATCTACGCAAACGCCCTCGGCATCCCGGTACAGGATATTCAGCCGCTGAGCGGCCAGGGCCTCGGCACCGGCACGCAGACGATTATCCTCGATGAGGCGGCGCAGGGACACGGCCTGGCTGCCTGGCGACGATCGTGGCAACAGGCTATAACGCATCGCGTGCTCCCGACGACGACGACCTTCTATTTTGACAGCAACGATCTGCGCGACCGGCAGCAGCGCGCCCAGATCCTGGCAAGCGTTGCGGGCGCAGTCGGGCCGCTGGTGCAGCAGGGCGTGTTGCGCCCCGACCAGGCGCTAAACGTGCTCGTGGATGAGGGCGTCATTGACCCGGCCTACCTGCCGAGCGATCAGACGCCCGGAGCCTTGCTCTCCGACCTCGATAAGCCGGTCGACGCCGAGGAGCCGGAGCCGACGACGCTGATCGAGACGCCCAAGGCGCGGCGCGAACCAGCCGATCTGCCGGAGCTGGCCGATGCTGACGTAGACGCGCTTATTGACGCCGAGCTGGCCGCCGGCCTCGCCTGGGCTCGGCTTGTCGCCGGAGCGAGCAATGAGCAATGACGCCATCCGGCTGCACGCGCTGACGTTGCACGAGATCGAGGCCGCCGGCGCGCTGCTGGACGCTGGCCAGACTGACGCCTACATTGACGCGGTGCGTCGCGCCATCGTGCGCGGCCACACGGCGGCGACGTGGTCGGCGATTGCCCAGCGCGACCACGCCGGGCGCATCCGCGACTGGCTGATGCGCGCCGTGCCCGGCGCGCGCCATGCGCGCACCGAGCGCACCGGCGATGTCGCCATGCCACGGGCGGATCGTGACCGGATGCGCGAGCTGGCAACGCGCGAGCTGCGCTATTTCGAACGCTTTGCGCGCGAGATCCGCAGCGGCCAGCTTTCCCCGGCGCGCATCAAAGCGCGCGCCGCGATGTATGCCGGAGCAATTCGCCCGACATACTACGAGATCCGCTATGGCCATTGGGATATTCCGCAACGACTCCTCCCCGGCAATCAGCAATGCCGGGCGAATTGCCGCTGCACCATCTCCGTCGCCGACCTTGGCGACGGGCGCGGGCTACTGACCCGGCGCTACAGCCCGGAGGCCGATCATTGTTCGGAATGCCCGCCGCTGGCGGGCACTTATACCATCTATCGGAGGCTCCGCTGATGCCTGTTTCCCTCCAGCACATCCCGATCAAGGTGCTCCCGAGTCAGGTCAGCCGGGCGACGAAGGCGTACAAGCGTGCTGCTGACATCGCGGCGCATTTGCTCGTCCTTGACCTCGAACAAACACACGCGACCTGGCGCACGCCGGTGCGCTGGATTGTCAAAATACGCGCGCACGAGGTCGAAGTCCGAACAAAGAGCCAGGTCTGGGCGTATGTCGATCAGGGAACGCGGCCACACATTATTCGACCTCGGCGTCGCCGTCGACTTGTGTTCCGAGCCGGCTATCGCGCGAAGACGCGGCCAGGCTCGATCGTGAGCGGAGCGGGCGGTCCATTCGGTCCGATAGTCGTTGCTCGGCAGGTCCTCCATCCCGGCACAAAAGCGCGCGGATTTACGCAACGGCTCAGGGCTAAATGGAACAAAAAATGGCCGCACATGCTGCAACGCGCTATCGCCGAGGCACTGCAATGAGCGAAACGACGCGGGCCATCCTCATCGCGCTGTACGCCGCCCTCGGCGCGGCGCTTCAACTCGCATTGCCAGATCGCCTTCGCCGGCAACTCAATTCCGCCTACATCGCCATCGCACGCGAGCTCGGCATCCCCACGAACACATCGTAGCCCGATCGGCTGCGCGCGCCGCTGACCACGTGACCAGCCCGCCGGCGCATTGCCACGCGTTCCACGCCACACGCCTGGCTGCTGGTAGGCGTGGAATGCGCGGAAAACGTGGAAAAGGGCCATTTACCGCATCAGGATGCGGCAAACCGTTTTCCACACGTTTTCCACGTCGGCTGGCAAGACGTGGAAAACATGATTTCCACGTTTTCCACGTTTTCCATCTTTTCCACACATTCCACGTTTTCCACTTGCTTTCTCTTCTCTCTCTCTCTCTCTCTCTCTCTCCTCTCTTGCTTCTCTCTCGCTCGTCGGCGGCTGGTTGGCCATGAGGCGGTCGGCGGCTGGCTGCTGGTAGGCGTGGAACGCGCGGAAAACGTGGAAAAGGGCCGTTTGCCGCATCCTGATGCGGCAAACCGTTTTCCACATGCTTTCCACGTCGGCTGGCAAGACGTGGAAAACATGCTTTCCACGTTTTCCACGCTTTCCATCTTTTCCACACATTCCACGCTTTCCACTCGCTTTCTCTTCTCTTCTCTCTCTCTCTCTCTCTCTCCTCTCTTGCTTCTCTCTCGCTCGTCGGCGGCTGGTTGGCCACGAGGCGGTCGGCGGCTGCTGGTAGGCGTGGAACACGCGGAAAACGTGGAAAAGGGCCGTTTACCGCATCAGGATGCGGCAAACCGTTTTCCGCACGCTTTCCACGTCGGCTGGCAAGACGTGGAAAACATGCTTTCCACGTTTTCCACGCTTTCCATCTTTTCCACACATTCCACGCTTTCCACTCGCTTTCTCTTCTCTTCTCTCTCTCTCTCTCTTCTCTCTCGCTCTCGCTCTCTTGTTTTTCTTGCTGAATTGACGATTGGCGTCGGGCATGCTATGATAGAGGCGTGGTGGTCTCCGCCGTCGTCGCTGGCCTCCCGACGACGTGACCTCCAACGTTCGTTCGGCCCGCCGCTACCTACCAGGCCGCCGGCTGCGCTTATGCGCGCCGGCGGCCTGGTTGTTGGGGAACATGTATGCCGGGCGGTCGCTATCGCTCGCTTCAGCATCCGCGCATGTATCGCGCGTTGCGGAAGCGCGGATTCTCGAAAGAAGCGGCGGCGCAGATATCCAACGCGCAAACGCCTGGCCACACGGTGGCCAAGACGCTGCATGGCGGCGTTGAACGATCCGAGCTCCCCGACGCCGCATTCCTCGATCCTGAACGCCGAGCGTTTCCGATCCGCACCGCGCGCGATGTGCGCGCGGCGGTGCGGGCCTGGGGGCGCTATCGCGGCGATATGTCGTTTGCGACGTTCAAGCGTCGGCTGATCCATCGCGCTCGCGCGCTTGGCCTGATGCACGCGTTGCCGGAAACCTGGCGCGCGGAGCTGCGCGAGAAGTCGGGGCGTCAATTCAGCGAATCGAACGTTGCGCGCGATGAGACGGGCAGATTTGCTGAGAAGCCCGGCGGCGGCGGCGGCGATACGAAGCCGGAAAAGAAAAAGAAAAAGAAGCAGCCTGAAGCGCCGGAGCCGATCACAAACGCCGACGGACTCCGCGATCAGCTTGCCGCGACGGGCCTCGATCCCGCGCTGGCCGAGGCGCTTTCGGAATATATGGCCGGGCAGCTTGCTGCGCCTGAGGATCGCGAAGATATTGCGATTGCGCGCGACGCTGCACATGCTCTGGCGGCGCAGGGATTGATCCGCATCAAGCCTGGCGAGGGGCCGAACGCGCAGATCGAGCTGACCGCTGCGGGCAAGAAGCTCATGAAGGCGGCGTCGGCGGGAGATGTTGCAGCCGCCATGACGGTGGTCGAGCGCGGGCACGAGCGAGCGGCGCAGGTGCTGGAGCGCGAACGGGCGCGCGAGGCGAAGCGCCAGGAGCGCGAAGCGCAACGTGCGGAGCGCGAGGCTGAGCGAGCGGCGCGGCAGGCAATGCGCGAGGCGCAGCGGCATCAGCGCGGCGGCGGATCGGCGCACGTTGATCCGGAGCTGCTGGCGCTGGCGCGGCAACGGCTGGCCGCGACTGCGGGCAAGGGCTGGCACGTTTACAAGGACCGGCGTGGCGCATATCGCTGGGCATCGATCAGCAGCACGGCGTATCGCGACAACGATCGCGAGATTGTGAGCCGCGAGGCGCTGCGCCGAGCGGTTGCGCTGGCCGACCTGGAGGGCCGGCGCGGGCCGCTGCGATTCTGGCATGTGCCCGGCCTGGAGTTGGGACACTGCGATTTTCAGGCGCTGAGTGCAGACGGGCGCGTGCTTATCGAAAGCGGCGTCTTTCGCACGCCGCACATTGCGCAGGCAATCGCGCGACACAAAGAATGGCAAATCTCGATCGGATTCCAGCATCCGATCACGGAGCCAGATGCAGACGGCGTGTTTCACGCCGTTCGCATTTTTGAGCGATCGCTGGTGCCGCCGGGCCGAGCCGCGAATCCGATGACTCGATTTATGCTAAAGGAGCACATGATGTTGACGCATGAAAAGCGCAAAGCGCTTGACGAGTTGCTCGGCCCGGAACTGGCAGCGGCGCTCGTGGCCGAGGCCGAGCGCACAGTCAAGGCGGCAGATCACGCGGGGGTGACCTACAAAGACGCTCCTGCGGAGCTTGTGATCAACGGCGCAACCTATACGCTCAAGCAGCAGGCGGCGCCGGCAGCGCCGCCGGCAGCGCCGCCGCTGCCCGACGAGCCAGCGCCTGAAGCGCCCGCGCTTGACCTGGGCGGCCCGGAGCCGCTGACCGACGAGACGGACGTCATGGATCTGACTGTTGGCCAACTCAAACAGGTGTTCGCCGAGGCGCTTGAGCTTGTGCTCGGCGAAATTTCGCAGAAGATGGCCGACATGCGGGCGCAATACGAGGCGATGGGCAAGGCGTTCGGGGCGTTGCAGACCGAGAAATCGCTGCGCGACGGCGAGCTGGCGGCGTTGCAGCAAAGTCGGGATGCGCTCGCACAGCAGGTGCAAGCGCTGGATGCGCGGTTGCGGGAGCTTGAGGGCGATCAACCCGCATGGTCTGGCTATCGCGCCTCGGCTGATCCGGCAACGGTCGTGGCGACGAAGAGCGCGTCGGGCGATACGCCGTATGCCAATGTCTACCGGGCTATTTTTGGCGATGATCCGCCCTTCGCGGCATGAGGAGGATCTCTATGACCACGACGACTGAGCATCTGCGAAATTTTTTCGCGTCTCCGGAGGGCGCAGCGTATTTGCGCGAGGCGGTCAAAGCGTCGGCGACAACGAACGCCGTCATCCCGCCGCACGGACCGACGTCGCTGTTCGGCTATCCGGGCGTTGCGCCAGGCCTGCCCTCGACGCTGGTGCTGCCGACAGGGATCGAGGATTATCTGGAACAGGCGGGGCACGTACGCAGGAGCCAGGATGAAAATCCGTTGTTTGCGATTCTGACCGGGCAGACAGCCAGCACGGGCACGGAGCCGACCAGCGGCTGTGTGGAACAGGCGCCCGTTCCCGGCAATCTCAAGCTCTGTCGACAGACCTGGCCGTTCGGCGAATTGACGATGGCCACGCGGCCGATCCAGGTAGATCGCGCCGGATCGCTCATCAATCGTTCTGAGCCGCTGGACTTGCGACTGCTGCATGATCCGTTCGCCAACGTTCCCAATCCGACCGGCATGAGCACGGCGGATGTGTTCCGGTCCGTCGTTGCCAAAGCGACTCTCGAGTTGACGGTGGACATCAAGCGTCGGCATGCGCCGCTGATCTGGACCGGCAACCCCGCGAACACGGCGACGAACACGGGCGGCTATCAGGAATTCAATGGATTTGAGCGGATTGTGAACACCGGCTACGCCGACGCGATCGCGGGCGTGCTATGCAGCGCTGCAGATTCGCTGGTGTACGACCGCGCGAACGCGATTGTGCAGAGCACGGCGGCAAACACGCTTGAGCGCTATGTGTCCATGTATCGCCATGTGCGATATCTCGCCGACCAGGTCGCCATCACGTCGCCGCGCTGGGCCTGGGTGATGCGCCCGCAGAAATTCTGGGCGCTCGTCGACATCTGGCCGTGCTCATATTTGACGTATCGCTGTACGACGGCGTCGCCGTCGGGCAGCTCGGCTTCGGCGCAGGTCGATGCGACGGCAGCCGCACAGATGCGGCAGGAGATGTTGGCCGGGCGCTACCTGCTTGTCGATGGCGAGCAGATTCCGGTCATCCTGGACACAGCGCTGCCCGAGCTCAACGTCGGCGGCGGCAATTTCCAGAGCGACAGCTATCTGCTGCCGCTGACCGCCGGGGCATTTACCGAAACGGGCGGCCAGATCACGTACATCGAATATTTCGATTATCGCGGGCCGTACGGGATGGCCACGGAGCTTGCGAAATTCGGTCCAGACAACGAATACGGCGTGAGCGCCGACGGCCGATTTGCGCTGTTCTTCCTCGGCGGCACGGCATTTTGCAAGCAGGTGATGGTGCGTACGCGCAAGCGTGTCATTTGCCGCGCGCCGTTTCTGGCAGGCCGGATCATCAATGAGCGCTACGCCGTCTATCAGCATGAGCGAAGCTGGCAGCCTGGCACGAGCTTCTTTGAGGATGGCGGCGTGACCAGCTTCATGCATACGTGGTGATGACGGAGCCGCTCATCAGCGTCATCATTCCGGTCGGCCCTGGGCACCGTCATCTGGTTGGCCAGGCCGTTGCCTCGGCGTTGCGCAGCAGCGTGCGGAGCATCGAGGTCATCGTGGTCAACGACAGCGGCGGTCGGATCCGATCGAGCGATCCGCGCGTGCGCGTCGTTGCCGCGCCGCGCGGGCCGGGCCTCCGCCCGGCCGTGGCGCGCAACGCGGGGCTGGCAGCGGCGCGCGGCGTGTTCGTTGTGCATCTCGACGCCGACGACTGGTTGCTGCCCGACGGCCTGTCTATTCTGCTGCGCGGATTCGCAGCGGGGCGGCGGGCCTACGTCTACAGCGCGATGTACGGCGCGTACGCTGACGGCTCGCCGATCAGGAGCAACGGGCAGCCAGTCATCAATGACATGCTGATTGCATATGACGAATGGGATTACACGCGCGCCAATCTTCATCCGATTACGTCGCTCGCGCCGCTGGCGATCTGGCGCGACGTCGGCGGCTTTGACGCCGGCGCGCTGGCGTGGGATGACTGGACGGGCTATGCCCGGCTGCGGCGCGCCGGGCATTGTGGCGAAGCGCTCCGGCAGCCGACATTTGTCTATCGCATCGGCGCGGGATTGCAGCACACGCGCGACAATCGGCTGGGAGCCGACGGCATGGCCGCGACGCGCGCGCGCATTGTCGGGGAGGGATGGCGGCCCATGCCATGCGGATGTGGACAGCAGGTGATGCAAGCGCGCGCCGTCGCGCACACAGCGGTCGCGGCGGGCGGTGCGCCGCCCGCACGGAGGACATCGATGACCAGAATCCTGGAATATATCGGACCCGGCGTCGGCACGCAGACGATCCGGATCGGCACGCGCGCGTATCGCGTGGGGCGCAACAGCGCCTATCGCTATCTTTCAACGGACCACACATTGATCGAGGACGACATTCCGGAGCTGCTGGCGCTCGGCGTATTTGTTGAGGTGCCGCCGCCGCCGGCGTATGCGCCGCCGCCATCGCCGGAGGGCGTGGTGGTCGAAGATTCGGCGCCGGCGCGCCGGCGCCGGAAATCAGAGGGGGCCGAGCATGACGAATCGGACAACGCGGCGGCGTGATGCAAGCATCGTGCTGCCGGCGCGGGGGCGCGCGGCGCAGACGGCGGCACTCATCCCGCGGCTGATCATGACGGCGGGCCGGGCCGACTGGGAGCTCATCGTCGTTGTCGACGACGACGACGAGGTCGCAGCGGCGGTGCGCGGCGCGAACGATCTGCTGCTGAGCCGCGGGCGCATGCCGGCAACGATCGTCATCCTGCCGGAGCGCCGCGGCTACTGGCGCGCGCTTGCGCACGGCGCGCAGATTGCGCAGGGCAGATTGCTCGGCAATATCGCCAACGACATCCTGCCGGGCTGGGCCTGGCTGGAACGGGCGATCGCAGCGTATCAGCGGCATTTCCCCGACGAAGATGGCGTGCTGGCATGGAACGACGGCATCCTCATGCGCGAGCACGCTGGACATCTGCTCATTGCGCGTCGCTTGCTGGAACGCTGGTATGGCCAGGCGTGCTGGCCCGTCTGGTACGATCATTTGTTCGGGGACGCTGAATTGTGCGTGCGCGCGGCGGAGCAGCAGCGCTATGCCGTGGCGCTGGACGCCGTGCTCTACCACAATCATCCCATGCTCGGACACGAGTCCGATGCCGGCTATCGCGCCGCAAACGCGCAGATCATTGCGGATGGCCAGACATTTGAGCGCCGACGGGGATTGCAATGGCCGACGGCTATGACATTGTCATAATCATGCTGGCGACGTATCGCCTGGCCACCGATCTGGCCGGGGAGGATGGCCCCGCGGATCTGTTCAGCCGGCTACGTGGCTGGGCGCTGCAACGGTTCGGGGCTGACCATTGGATCACTGCGGGCATGCATTGTCCGATCTGCGTAGCGTTCTGGGTCGCGCCGCTGGCGATCGCGTTGCAGGTGCACGCGCCGCTTGCGGCATTGTGGCTGGCGGCGGCGGGCGCGACGGCGCTGGCGCTGCGATGGCGAGGAGGGGCGTAATGCCGCTGGCCTACGCACGCTGGTCGGAGCTCATGGGGCTGCATCTGTGGCATGCGCATCAGCTTGCCGACACGCAGATCGTGCCGGTGACATCGCGATGCAACGATCTTGTCGTTGAGCGCGCGGCACTCAACGCCGACCGCGTCGGGCGCGCCGAGATCCGCGCAGCGATTGCCGAGGCCGAGCGGCTCTGGCATGCCGCTGCCGGATTCTGGCCGACGCCGCACGAACGAAGCTGTTCGCTGACGCCGGTCGAGGCCGGCGCGTATGCGGTGCGCATCGCTGCCGGCTCGGCGCTGCGATGTCGTGTTCCGGATGCGCGCCTGATTGCGCCCGGCGTGCGCATCCCGGCGTCGTCGTGGTCGGCGACGCCGGTGCTTCTCCAGGATCTCGATGCTGACGGGCTGGCCGAGACCGGCGTGGCGCAAATCGGGCTGGCGGTGCCGTCGGGTGCAACGCCCGACGATGTGCTGTATCGATTCATTGCCGCCGACACCGGGCCGATCGTTGCAGCGACGACGCGGATCGCGCCGCGGCGCGTCGTCATCAGCGGCGGGAGCGCGCAGGGGATCTTCGATGTGTGGAATCTGGTGCGCCCTGTGCTCACGGCCGGATGGAATGCCCAGCCGCTGGATGCGGCAAACCCGGCGACCTACGCCGCGACAATCGAACAGGTGTACGCCCCCCGCTCGATCCTCGGCACGACTGACGAGACGGCGTCGGCCATCATAACGCGCCATGACGGAACAAGCGCGTATGCGACGGTGCGAATCGTCAACGCTGCGACGGGCCTCGTTGACGTCGGCGATCCGGTGTACGACCCGGCGTCGGGGCAATGGATCGGCGGGCAATGCACATGGCAGCCCATGCCGGTCGAGATCAGGCTGCGCTATCAGGCGGGCGTCGCTGACGGAAGCCTCGATCTGGCCATTGCGCGGCTGGCAGCGGCAATCGTGGCGCGCCCGGTGTGCGCGTGCGACGCCGCGAATCGCGAGATCTACGAATGGCAGCAAGATCTGAGTCGGTCGGGGGCGACGACCGAGACCTTTGCGCCGCCGGAGCCGACCCCATGGGGGACCCGGCGCGGGCATTTGTATGCATGGCGTCATGTGATCCAGCAGCAACAGCTCGTTGCATTGTGAGGAGGAGACGATGACCTCATTAAACGCGAACGAAATAATTACGAATTCCGCCGTGCGTACATGGTATCAGGTCGGCACGGGCGGCACGCGCTACTTTTTTGGCGACGGCTATCATTTCATTTCGGGAGCGACGATGCCGGTTGGCGGCACGATCGACCCGATCTACACGCCCGACCCGCGCGCGCCCGGGCGCTACCGTCTTGTGGCGCGCACCCGCGCTGCGCCGGATCTGCCGGAATTTTCCGTGGATTTCCACGAGCGCTGGGGCGGCATTCCGCGGCATCTGCTCAATAATCAATGTCAATGGACGTTTTACGAAGTCCGCTCGCGCTGTGGCGATCCGTCGGATTTTTCGCGCGGTTGGGATGGCGCGATGATCGTCTACGCGCGCGCATTGATGGAAGGCGGCATCGATCTCGGCACGCGCACCGCGCGCGACGCTGACGACCCGCTCCAGGATAGCGTGACGTTCAAGGCCGCGGCGATTTATCCTGTCGGCAGTCTGTCGTTTGGCAGCGAGGCCGACACTGAGATCGAGCGCGATGTGGTCGATGTCGTGTTTGGCCAAACGCAGAGCTGCGGCGAGTGCAGCGCCGACAACGACGGCTCGAACCACATCTATGCGCTGACATCGGTCACGACGCCATCGGCTGCGCTCCGCGTGGTCTATTCGTTAGACCAGGGAATAACGTGGCAGCTTGCGCCATCGGTCTCGGGGTCGGATACGCCGCGCTTCATTGACATTGCGGGCAATCAGTTGTTCTTTGGCACAGATGCCACAACGATGCGTGTCACAACGTTGACGACCGCAGGCGCGCCGTCGTCGTGGGGAGCCGTGACCCTGGACGTTGCGATGCAGGATGTCTATGTGCAATCGGCGTCATCAATCTGGTTTGCGACGACCAACGGCCGGATTTATCGCACAACGGATATTCTGACTGCGCCGATCCTGTACGCGACAGTCGGATCGGCGCAATACAATCGTATTCACGGCTTCGGTTCAACGCTGGTCGCAGTCGGCAATGGCGGCGCTGTGGCCATCTCGGTCAACGGCGGATTGTCGTGGGCTGCTGGCACAGCGGCGGGCTCGGCGCATCTCCAGGCCGTCGCGGTCGTCAGCGAAACGACCTGGTGGGTTGGCAATGCGAGCGGCGAGCTCTACCGCACGCGTGATCGCGGCGTCACGTACGAGAATATGACGGGGCAGCTCAGCGGCGCGCCAAACAGCATTTTTGACATCGTGTTCGCGACGCCCGAGGTCGGCTGGATTTCGGCGCAGACGGGCACAACGACGGCTCGGTTGTACGCAACGTTTGACGGCGGGGCGAGCTGGCCGCGCGACGACAGCACGGTGCGCGTCGTGAATTGGCCAACGTTTCAGCGAGCCCGACGGCTGGCAACGCCGACGACATCGCCAGCCGTCGCGGCCAATTATCTGGCCGTA
>Ga0209721_1001262_pt1 | contig 19223 bp, 14 predicted proteins | sample TshhotsprinmetaG_FD_184139 | JGI IMG/M metagenome (GOLD analysis project Ga0209721, IMG submission 184139) | Hot spring microbial communities from South Africa to study Microbial Dark Matter (Phase II) - Tshipise hot spring metaG (SPAdes)... | ecosystem: Environmental > Aquatic > Thermal springs... | reverse complement strand
TTTTCAGCCCCCTCACCCCCCTTACCCCCCTCTCCCCCTTGCCCTGACGGGCGGGGGAGAGGGGGGACAGAGAGGGGTTTTGCGGGGCGGCGGCTTCGCCGCCGCCCCGCAAAACCCCATCTTTTCTCCCCCCTCCCCGTGCGGCGGTAGGGGCGGACGATCTGTCCGCCCTCAACGGGGAGGGGGGTAGGGGGGCCCAATCTCTTTCGGCTCACCGGGGACCTCTTTCGGCCGGAAGCCGAATTGGGTAATACCATTTATACTTTTAGCGCATAATTTGTCATTATAATTTAGAATCTGCCATTGTCAAAGTAGGCACGTCTTCCCACCCACCAGATGGCTCTTTGCGGTAGCAGAAATCGTTAAAATGTTACCGGTGGTTCTGGTGCGGCTTGTGCTCAGAATAGGCCATTCCCGCTGTCCAGGTGCTGCAACTTGACAAGACTTAGAAAATCTTTGTGGTTGATTGATGACCCTGTCGCTCCGAATTGTTCTGATCCTGCTGGTCCTGAGCGCCATCGCCTTGGCGGTAACAGGGAATCCCCTTTATGCCCGCCTGCTCTACCTCTGGGGTTTCCTCCTCCTGGTCTGTCGGGTCTGGTCGGCGCTGGCGCTGCGCAGTGTGGAGGTTCGCCGCCATGCGCGCACGCTGCGCGCCCAGATGGGACAGGTCTTTGAGGAACGGTTTGAGGTGGTCAACACCGGTCGCCTGCTCCGCCCCTGGCTGGAGGTGCGCGATCTCTCTCCTCTTCCCCACACGCGCGGCTCGCGGGTGGTGACGATGTTAGCCCCGCATCAGTCGTACCGCTACATCTCCCGCACCCGCCTGACCTCCCGGGGCGTCTTCTCCCTGGGGCCCACGGAACTGCGCTCCAGCGACCCCTTCGGCCTCTTTCCGGTGCGCCGCGTCTTTCCCGCCACCTCCTCCCTGGTCGTCTATCCGATGACGGTGGAGGTGCGTTCGTTCCCCTCTCCGCCGGGACTGCTGCCGGGCGGGGAGGCCATCCGCCGCCGCACCCATCAGATCACGCCCAACGCCGCTGGAGTGCGGGATTACGCCCCCGGCGACCCGCTGAACCGCATCCACTGGCCCAGTACGGCCCGTCGGGACCGGTTGATCGCCAAGGAGTTTGAACTGGACCCCCAGGCCGAGGTCTGGATTTTTGTGGATGGCGAACGCTCCGTCCACCACACCCGGCCCACTGCCCCGCTGGTTCCGGCCGAGGAGGTACTCTGGCAGCCCTTCCGACCGGTCACCCTGCCGCCGTCCACGGAGGAGTATGCGATGACGATCGCGGCATCGCTGGGGCAGTACTTCCTGCGCCGGGGGCGGGCGGTGGGGCTGGTCTGTCAGGGGGCGGATCTCACCGTCCTCCCCCCGGACCGGGGCGGGCGGCAATTGCGCAAAATCTTAGAGGCGCTGGCTGTGGTACGGGCCGACGGCGATATTTCTTTTTCCGTGCTGCTTCGGGTCCAGGCCCGCCACCTGCCGCGCGGGAGCACCGTGGTCCTGATCACCTCCTCCACCCGGCGGGATGTCGCCCTGGCCGCCGACGAACTGGCCCGCCGGGGGCTGCGCCCGGTGGTGGTGCTCCTGGATGCCGCCTCTTTCGGTGGGCCGCCCGGTGCCGACGCGCTGGCCGCGGCGCTGCAGGCCCTATCGGTACCCGTGATCCCGATCGCTGATAGCGCTGACCTCCCTGCTGCGTTGAGTGCCTCGTAAAACAACGCCCCAGAGCCATGAACGCGAAACGTCCGACCTCAGGTCGGACGTTTCGCGCCACCTCTGTTTGTGTTTGAAGCGGTTTTTTCTTATTTTCTTCGGCCTGTGATATACAGGGATGCTCCGAGAATCCCCAGGAAAAGGCCCAGTACAGAGAGTCCGTAGGAGAGGAATCCCCATCCGAAACTGGGAGGTATGATTCGGATAGCCATTAGGAATGGCCCGATCCACCCGAGGACGACCAGAAGGAAACCGATACCAATGATTTGCCAGGGTGATAAGAATTTCATCGGTATAACCAGCATGCCACGAGATGTTGGGGTCTCATCTCAAAATAAGGCGGTTCCTCCACTTCGCACAGGCCATCAATCTTCCAGGCGCAACGGGGGTGGAAACGGCACCCCGGGGGAGGTTTGACCAGGCTGGGGGGCTCACCAGGCGGCACATCTTTCAGGACGGTTGCGTTGTGGGCATCAGGGTCTGGGGTGGCCTCAAACAATGCCCGGGTGTAGGGGTGTTGATGGTGGCGAATCAGGTCATTTACCCTCGCCTGTTCAATAATCTTTCCCGCGTACATCACAAAGATGCGCTCGGAGAAGTAGCGCACCGTGGAGAGGTCGTGGGTGACGTAGATGACCGCCAGATTATGGGTACGGCGCAATCCTTCCAGAAGTTTCAGGATTTCCACCCGCACCGAGGCGTCCAGCATGGAAACCGGCTCATCGGCGACCAGAATTTTGGGACCCAGAATCATCGCCCGGGCGATGACCACCCGCTGCTGTTGCCCACCGCTGAGCATATGGGGGAACTTAGTTAGGAAATCCTCCACCGGGGCCATCTTGACCTCTTCCAGGGCCTTGCGGATGCGTCGTTCCCGCTCTCCCCGGTCGTCCACCCCATTGATGATGAGCGGCTCTTCCAGAATCCGCCGCACCGACAGAAAAGGGGGCAATGCCCCATACGGGTCCTGCTGAACATAACCCATATGCGAGCGATACTCCCGCAGCCCGATAGTCCCCAGCTCGCAGATATTCTTATTCGCGAAAAGGATCTTCCCTTTCGTGGGCCGAACCAGCCCCAGGATCGTGCGCATCAGGGTCGTTTTGCCGCATCCGCTTTCGCCGACGATGGCGATGGCCTCCCCCTCCGCCAGGTCAAAACTGATATCGTCCACCGCGCGCACATACCCTGCAAGGAAGAATCCCCACTGGCGCAGTTCAAACCAGACGTGAAGGTCCTGGATGGAAAGCACCGGCATCACCGGGCAAAAGGGCGCTTCCGTTGGGGAAGTGGAAATCGTACTCTGGATGAGCGGTTCTGGAGTCACGGACATGGATCACTCCTTATGCGTACAGCCAGCATTTGACCTGGCGACCGTTCTGGGCAATGATAGGCGGGTCCTCAGCACACCGCCCGAAGCGCTGGGGGCAACGTTCCGCAAATCGGCATCCCTTCGGGGGGAAGATCAGGCTGGGCGGTTGTCCAACGATAAATTCCGGCTCCATATCCACCCGTAGCCGGGGCACGCTATTCATCAGTTTCCTGGAATAGGGGTGCAGCGGCGACTGGAAGAAACGGAGGGCATCTCCCACCTCTACGATCTGCCCGGCGTACATTACCGCCACCCGATCGGCCAATTCGCTGGAAGTGGAGATGTCGTGAGTGATAAGAATGTAGCTAACGCCCAGGTCCCACTTGATGGACTTCAACATATTCATAATGTTGGCCTGAGTCAGCACATCCAGCGCCGAAGTGGGCTCATCCAGGACGACCAGTTCCGGAGAGGTGATCAGTGCCATAGCGATGGCGACCCGCTGCCGCATCCCCCCGCTGAGTTCAAAGGCATAGCGGCTTGCAAAGTCTTCCGGCACGCCCACCATTCGGAACATCTTAATTGCCTGCTCCAGCGCCTCTCTTTTGGTCAATCCCCCGTGGATAATCGCCGGCTCGGCCACCTGATCTCCCACGCGCAAGACGGGATTCAGCGCGTTCATCGCCGCCTGGGGCACCATAGAGATGCGCATCCAGCGGATGTGTTGCCGGAACTCTTCCTCGCTCAACTCCATAACATTCAGGTCTCCCAGAAAGACCTTGCCGGTGTATTTGTGGACATTGCGCGGCAGAAGGCGCAGGATCGCTCGCGCCAGCGAGGTCTTTCCGCAGCCGGATTCACCGATAATAACAATCGCCTCATTCCTGCCCAGTTCCAGGTTTATCCCGTCCACCGCCTGGACAACCCCTTTGGTGGTACGGAAATAGAGATAGAGGCTTTCTATTTGGAGCAACCGTTCGCTCGTAGCCACATCACATCTCTCGCAGCCGGGGATTAAAGATACGGTCCAGAGCGTAGCCCACCATCGTAAAGCCGAGACCTGTAATCATCAGGAGTATGGCGGGCTCCAGCACCCAGTAGTACTGTCTATTGTTCAATGCACCGCCGACGTTGGCGTCGTTGATGATTTTGCCCCAGGTGGGTAGGGTGGGGTCGCCCAGCCCCAGGTAGGCCAGAGATGCCTCCAAGAAAACGTAGGAGGGAATCAGCACCACCATCTGGGGGATGAGCATAGGGATAATGCGAGGGACCATGTATACAAAGATGATCCGCCAATTGCTGGCACCGTACGCCCGGGCAGCCTCGATGTAGGACGATTCTTTGATCTGGAGAAAGACGGCCCGATACGTTTTGATTCCGGAACCGAAAATGCTCAGCAAGATGACCAGCCCCAGCATCACCCAGATACTTCGCTGGTAGAGCGTGCCCACCATAATCAGAATGGGCAGAAGGGGCAGGACCATATTTACTTCGGTGATACGCTGGATAACCCCATCCACGGCTCCCCCGAACCAGGTGCCGATGGCTGCGATAACCATTGTGGTAATCGTGGTGCCCAGGGCGGCCAGGAGGCCGAAGGCCAGGGCAACAGGAGCCCCCCAGAGCAGGGCCACCATCAAATCCCGACGGTAATGATCGGTGCCCGCCCAGCCGTACAGTTTCCCGTAGGAGACAAAAGTGGCATCTATATCGGCCGCGGCCTCAAAGGTAGTTCCCCGGATGACCAGGGTGTACTCGCCCTTGAGCGGGGTAGGTGTCTCCTTTTGGGGGGCCAGGAAGAGCACCTTCTCCGGAATCAATTCCTGTTCGTGGAGGGTGACTCCCTCAGGAACGTATTTCACCAGCTTGCGGATAAGCGCGTTGTCCTGAGAGAGGTGATAAACTTCCCGGGGGCGGAGATTGAATTTGTTGAGCGGGATCTCCCGGCCATCTGGCGTAATCCAGGTCAGAGAAACGAAGGATTGGCGCGGGGACTCCACGGGAGGATAGGTGGGTTTGAAGAAGACCACCAGTTCCGAAGGGAACTCATCGTAGCGATATTCAAAGGTGAAGGTAATAGTGATGGCCTTGGATATCTCGCTCAATTCTTCAACGACTTTTTCTCCATCGCCCCGCGCGCTTTTCAGGACGATGGTCTCCGGCGCCTTCCGACGGGAGAACCAGTTGTACCAGGCAGGCGGAGATAACCGGGGGTACTCGTCCCAAACCCCCTCCCCTCCCCGCCAGAGCCGGATGGCCTCGTGATAGGGGATACGGATCACTGCATAGATAGCTATGAAGATCAGGCCCAGGATGATCAACATACCGATCACAGCAGAGGGGTAGCGAAAAAGTTCCTGAAAAGTGCCTTTTAACCTGCTCACTGCTTCGCTCCTTCTCCCACTTTGACCCGGGGGTCAATCAAGGCATAGACAAAGTCCAGCATGAAGACGGTAATAGCAAGCAAGTAGGCGTAGATCACTGTCTCGGCTACGATGACCGGTGTGTCCACCAGACCGATCGCCTGGTAGTAGAGCCGGCCTAGTCCTGGCCAGTTAAAGACCGTTTCCAGGATAATGGCGCCACCCCACAGGTTGAGCAGGGTGAGGGCAAAACTGGTGACAATAGTGGGCATTGTGGGGCGCAGGATATAGCGCCGCTCAATCATGCGGGAGGGCAAGCCCTTCGCCTTCGCCATCTCCACATAATCTTCGCTGGAATAAATGAGAAAGAAAGTGCGCCAGTTGTAAATGGAGACGGCGCCCGTACTGATCAGAAGGGCCGAAACTGGCAGAATCAGGTGTTTCAGGAGGCTCAGAGCATATTCCAGCGGTGTAGGGGGAGGGGGTGCATCCACCATGCCCCCAAAGGGCAGGATGCCCAGGAGGCCCGCGAAAATCAGAATCAGAAAGATGCCGTAAAACCAGCCGGGAGCCGCAGAGGTCGGAGAGAGCGCAATGATCAACCGATCAAAGAAACTTCCATAGGTTCGGGAGAGCATCAGCGCGATAAAGACGCTCATAAAGAACAACAGGAGATTGGATGTAGCGAACAGAACCAACGTAGAAGGGAGCCGCTCCAGCAGAATCAAGCGCACCTGTCGTGAACCGCTGTCGCTGGTCATTTTCTGAGAATGGCCCAGGTTCAACGTGAGCGCGTTACGCAGATAGAGCAGACTGCGGACAAAGAAGGGCGTATCCAGTCCCAGCCGCTTTCTCTCTACCTGGACCATTTCTTCCATAATCTGGTTACGCTTTTCTACCGGAAGTTGCCGCATCACCGGATCCGCCATAATCCGCATCGCTACTCTTTCGGCGATTTCGCCCTCCTGCATTTTGTCCACGTAACCGCCCATATTTGCGATCAGGATGGTCAGATATACGCTAATCACCACAGTAATGAAGAGAAAGATCACCCGCACAACGGTATACAGGCTAATCCGACGCAAGGTCTCCAGCCAGGGTGACCTGGCCTTCACACGGGTCAGCGGTTGCTCCCCTACCGCAACAGAGGATGCACTGCTCATATCTCACCTCTTTAGATTCCAAACCATATCCCCATCCCGCTATCAATGTGCGGCGGGCGGTATAGCCGCCCGCCGCGTGGTCCCATCGCTACAGGGGGGCGAGGCGAAGCCCGCCCCGTCCCCCTCCAGTGACCTTCTGGCCTACGGCGCCGTCACGAACGATGTGGAGCTGAAGGCAGGGATGCTCACCGGCTTGACCACGACGACGGTCTCCAGCCGGTTGGAGCCGGCCTCCAGTTTGGAGGTAACGTCGGAGGTCAGTTTGATCTCCCATTTCCCGTCGGCCACCGCCCGGGCTTCGCCCACGAAGGCCACATTGCCCTTGGCATCAAAGACGATGTACTTCACCTGCTCTACATCGGCAGTGGGGTAAGGCTTGCCATGGAAGGTGACCTCTACATCAAAGGTGGCCTCACCGCCGATCTTGACGCTATCCGGGCCGGAGACCTCCGCTGTGGCCATCATCGGCTCGGCGAAGCGCTCCCACTTAATCGCCAGGTCGGGGTACTGCGGGAACCGCTTCAGGACGACCATACCCTCCACCGGGAAGGCCCGCTCCAGGTAGAAGGGACCAGTGCCGACCCAGAAATGCCCCTTGGTGCGTACCCATTCCTGGAGGTTAGCATAGCGGGTTTGAACCTCATCCTTGCTCGCGAACTGGCCGAGAGTGGGTTCGTAGGGGATGTAGGGCCCGACGATGGTCATCACCGCCGTGGTGGTGGCTTCGCTGCTGGCTGCCAGGCTCAGGTACTTCTGCAGAATCTCCAGGCTCGGCCCAGCGATGAAGGAGGTGTGTTCAACCGTCCGCTTTTCGGCCTCGGTGAGCGTTTTGGCTTTGTCGGGTGTGAAGGCCAGTTCTTTGTGCGCCTCTGCCAGGATCGCCGGCGTCAGATTATGCCACGCCCCCTGACCTTGAGCGTAGAAGGGGAACCAGGTCAGCCCGTTCTGCGCCACGATGTCCTCCGCGTCCAGGTACCAGGCATCGTCGTAACTCTCAATGACCAACGGGTCAACGGAGACGATCTTGACGCCCTTGAAGTGCGCCATAAAGCTCTCAAACGAGGGGACATAGGCCGCGTCGTAGATGAGGCTCTCGGGCTTGGCCCGGTCAAAGGTGAGGATCATCCCCATCACCACGTCGGCGGCTGAGAAGTTGCTCCCGTCATGCCACATGACCGTCTGGTACAGATCGGCCGGATAGTAGACGGTGCACTTGGTCTTGGCGGTCTGCGGCTCGGTGAACTTCTCGCCAGCGGTGATGAACTTCTGAGCGACCGGATCCCAGTCCACCCAGGCGTCGGAAGGCACCTCAATCTTGGGGGCGAAGGAGAGGCTGATCCAATCCAGGGTCTTGCCCACTGGCAGGCCTTCCTCCACCACGCACTCGGCCCGTTCAATTCGCTGCGGCCAGAAGAGGCCGGTGTACGGATCCGGCATCACGCCCGTGTCCCCCACGCCGCGGATCAGCATCATATCGTAAATCCAGTTGCTGCCGCCGATGGGGTTCCAGGGCTCCGTAAGGATGCTGGGCATAGCCATAGTGAGCGAGCCACCGATCTGCCCTTCCCGCCGTAGGGTCTGCCCCCACAGGGCCGCACCGTAGACCGAGCCGGCCAGGTCAGCCGCCACCTGGATATCTGCCCGCGCGGCGGAGAAGGAGATACGGTCGGCCAACCAGACGCGCACCGAGTCCTGCATAGAGAGTTCCAGGGCCTGCGCCATCAGTTCCCGGCGCTCCTCCAGGGACTTGAAGTCCTTAGTGGCCAGTTTGTCGGCCACTGCGTCAAACTCCGGCGCCGGGGTATAGGCCTGCCACAGCGGGCGAGGCATCCCGCGCGGAGTGTAGAAGAAGTTGAAGTTATCCGCCAGGTCACGGCTGATCGCCGTAGTGACCCAACCGCCCGTGTAGAGGTGGAAGAGGCCATCCGCCGGGTTGCCGCGCAGCCAGATCGGGGAGGCCTCGGCCGCCTTCTTGTACTGCCGATCCACGGTGAAGCCGATCTCCTCTAACTCGGTGGAGATGTAGTCGCCGATGGCTTTGCGCTCATCCTCCACGCGAATGATGAAGATCAGCGTGACCGGCTCGCCCTTATACATCCACTTGCCGTTCTCCAGGGTCGCACCGAGTTTCTGCATCTCCTCAGTGATAACCTCTTTAGCCTTTTCCGGGTTGTAGGCATACTTTAACTCAATGGCGCGGGCAATATCGGCCAGTTTGGCGTAGTCGGCAAAGGTGGTGTTTAGGGCCGTGAAGCGCGGGACAGCCAGGCCACCGAAGATCTCCCGGCAGATGTAATCCCGGTCAATTAGCCAGTTCATCGCCTCGCGGATGCGGGGCACTGCAAAGGGGTTTAATTTGCCGGTGGCGGGAAACTCTGGCCCGACCGGGTTGAAGGTGATCTCGTTGTAGGAGCCGTATGAGAGCACATAGGAGAGGTTCGGGGACTCCTTCACCCGCTGGAAGAGCGCGGAGTCAGCGATGGCAAAAGCGTAGAGATCAATCTCGCCGGACTCCAGCCGGGTGATGGCCGCTGGGATGTTCGTCTCCTCTACCACGATCACCGTATCCACCCAGGCACCCTTGTGGGTAATGGGCGTGGGCGTTGGCGGGACAGGAGTAGGCTCCGGCGTCTTCGCCGGAGGCGGGGTCGTCGGCTGGGGGGTGGGAGTGGGAGCGGGCCTGCATGCTGCCAGGATGAGCCCCACAACCACCAGCAACGTTACTGCCAGCAGTCCTCTTTTCATTGTGTCTCCTCCTTAATAGGTCTCATTGGATGGTGGAAGTCTGAATAATGGGGCGCACTTTTCTTTCCTCCTCCCAGGCATCACCTCCTTTCGCGCGGAGTAGGGTAAGTATATGTACCCATGAAATAATACTGTTTGCCCCCGCAAAAGGTTCAATGATCGCGTTCGCATATCGCAAATCGCGTATCGCAAATCGCGTATCGCAATGGGGAAGGGCCGCGCGGCTCCTCCGAAATGATTTGCTGGCTAAATTGACAATGGCAAATTTTAAGTTATAAAACAAAAGTTAACAGCTGTGCCCTTTGAAAAGGCCGCTGGCAGGGGCAAAAGCCAACGGGCTATCGCCTTGGCGGCGCAAAATGGGCGGTTTTCAGCCCCCCTCACCCCCCTTACCCCCCTCTCCCCCTTGCCCTGACGGGCGGGGGAGAGGGGGGACAGAGAGGGGTTTTGCGGGGCGGCGGCTTCGCCGCCGCCCCGCAAAACCCCATCTTTTCTCCCCCCTCCCCATGGGCGCAGCGTCAATCTAATCAAGCCGGTAAAGGGAAATTGACACCCCGGAACAACAGGGTATAATACGGCTCGCTGGCGGAAAGCCGGGTGCTCTGTCTCCTAAAATATGACCGAGTGGTATACGAATCCGCAAACCGGCCTGCGCGTCGGGCTGGTACTCATCGCCGCGATCCTGCTGGTGGACGGCGGCCTGATCGCCTGGGTCGCCACCCGACCGGTGGACGGGCTGACGTTCCTGGGCGGGCTCTTTGTCCTGGGGAGCTTGGTCGCCATCGCCGTGCTGGGCTACTGGATCAGCAGCCTGGTCCAATCGGCCTACGTCCTGGACCGCAACGCGCTGGTCATCCTCTGGGGGCCCAGCGAACACGTCGTTCCGCTGCCCCAGGTGCAGCGGGTGGTGCTGGGGGAGGAGGTAACCGGCCGCGTACGTTTCCGGGGCATCCGCTGGCCCGGCTACTGGGTCGGCTATGGACACATTGAAGACATCGGCCCGGTCCTCTTCTTTGCCACCGCCCCCCTGGAAGAGCAGATTTTTCTGGTCACCCCCGGCCTGGCCTACGGGATTTCGCCGGAGGACCGGGAGGGATTCCTTCGCACGCTGACCACCCGCATGCAGATGGGGCCGACCCAGTTGGTGGAGCAGACCTCCCACGGGTCGGCCTTCGCCCGCTGGGAACTCTGGCAGGATCGGATGGCGCTGGGGCTGCTGATCGGCGGACTGGGGGCTCTGCTGGCGCTGACCGGTTTCTTGTGTTTCCGCTTCCCCGACCTTCCTCCACTGCTTCCCCTGCATTTTGACGCCGCGGGGGTACCGGACCGCCTGGGCGTGCGCGGACAGATTTTCTTCATCCCCCTGATCGGGCTGATCGTTCTGACCCTCAATGGGATACTGGGAGGGTTGCTATACCGTCAGGAACGTCTGGCCGCGTACTTTCTCTGGGGCGGCGGGTTGATGATGCAGGTTCTGTTCTGGGGCGCCGTTCTGGGGATTCTGGCCGCGTTGTAGCCCCCCACAAGCGGGGAGATTGAATCTTTTCCTGAACTATTCAGGCTATTGTCCTTCCGCGATTGAAATCGTCCCTCAGGGGCTTGCAGCCGGGCGTCCACCGGCGTGGATGCCGCCCCGGCGACCGCGCAGGCGGTCGCCCGAACAAAGCGTCCTCCGGGGGCGGTTTCAACCGCTGGCTGAACAGTTACCTTTTCCGAGCCATCCGCGTCCCATCAGGAGGTCCTGTGAGCGAAGGGGACAAACCCACAGAATACACCATTGTCGTCCGGGTCATCCGGCAGGAAGGCCACTGTGCCGCCGGTCACCAGGTGGGCGACGAAATCGTCTTTGACGGGATGACCGTCCAGGGCAAAATCTGCATCAGCGCCCTCTACTCCATCCTGCCCAAAGTCTTCGCTATGCGCTACGGGGCACAGTTCCCCTGGCTGAAGGACCCGGACGTCGCCACCCACGCCTGCCCCGACGCCTGGAACCCCGTCGTCTTTGATGTACGGCGCATCCGGTGAACCGCCTGCTCTGTGGGATTCTGGTCCTGCTGACGGTCGGACTGGTCGCCTGTGCTGTTCCCGGCGCCACCCGTCCGACCGTCAAAATCGGGCTGGTGGCCCCCTTTGAGGGCCGCTACCGGGAAGTGGGCTATAGCCTCTTTGCCGCCGTCCGGCTGGCCCTGCGGGAAATCAACGCTGCGGGCGGCATCGGCGAGAGGAACCGCCGGTATTCGGTGGAACTGATCGCCTACGATGACGGCGCCGACCCCGATCAGGCTCGTCAACAGGCGGAGAAACTGGCGGTGGACCCCCAGGTGGTGGTCGTCATCGGTCATTTCCGGGAAGAGACGACGCGCGCCGCCCAGCCGGTGTACGCCGCCGAGGGGCTTCCTATGCTGGCCCCGGCGGTCACCGACCCGGCACTGACGGCGGGAAATGGGGTGGTCATCCGCATCGGCCCGGATGCCGATGAGATGGCGGCCCGAATGCTGGAGGGGGTGAGCGGCACGGCCGGACTGATCGGCGGGGAAGGCCCGCTGGGCCGAGCACTGCAGCGGGCCGCTGACGCGCAAGGCATCTCGCTCCACGTTTTTTCCCCAGACGGCCCCCCCTTGCCCGACCATCCGCCCTCTCCCCTCTTCTGCGACGCTCCCCCGGCCGACTGTGGGGAAGTTCTGGCCGCGCTGCGCGCCCGTGGCTGGCAGGGGGAGTTCATCGGCAGGCCGGACCTGGCCCTGGGGGAGTTCACGGCCGTTGCCGGAGAAGCGGCAATGGGCGCGCGGATGCTTTCGCCGTGGCCGTTTCCCCAGCAGGAGGCCGGTTGCGCCGATTTTGTCGCCGAATGCGCCCGTATCTCCCTGGGCATCCCCCCCGGCCCGCTGGCCCTTCCGGCGTATCAGGCCGCCCGGCGGGCCTTAGAGGCGCTGGCATGGGACATCGCCACCCATAACCGCCCGACCCGCGCCGGGGTCACCCAGGCCCTGGCCTCCGGCGCGGCGATGCCTCTCCCCGGCGGCCCATCCTGCCCGTTGCCCGCCACTCCTGCCCTGCACTGGTACCGCTTGGGCGCTAATGGATGGCAATCGTCGGAGTAGTTCAACAGCCACAAATCGCACGGATTTTCACGGAAAAAGTCACTCCGGTGAGTAGTGATTCTGGGCGAATGCCCTCTCACCCCCCTTGGTCCCTCGCTGCCCTGCGGGCGGGGGAGAGGGGGGATAGAGGGGGGGTGCGGGGCGGCGGCTTCGCCGCCGCCCCGCAAAACCCCATTTTTTCTCCCCCCTCCCCGTGGGGTTGTAGATTCTCTCTGATGTCAAGTTCAGATAATCTGAGGTTCAGACATAAGTTCGGACAAGAGGGGAAAGGGGTTTCGGGGCGGGCGGCCTTCGGCCGCCCGCCCCGAAACCCCCAAAACTCCCCCTCCCCGTGCGGCGAACGCCGCAACGGGGAGGGGGCAAGGGGGAGGGGTGAAGGTGTCCTTGAGAAAGTGCACTGCTTTTGAACATAAGCCACTGCTTGTCCGCGTCCATCCGCGTCCAATCGGAAAACTGTCAGGTAGCCAGTTTTCAGACCAGAGAACGCCGAGTTCGCAGAGATCAGGTAACGCATTTCACCAACGCCCAATGCCCAACCCACCGACCCTCCGCAGCCAACCGTCCAGCCTCTGGGGTCAAAATCCTATGAGACTTCTGCATCTGGGATTGCTGATCAGCGACCTGCTGGGCCGCATCCGGCCCATCTCCATCGCCCCGGCGTTGCTGGGGATGGCCGCGATCGGCGCCTGGCCCTGGGGGCAGATGGCCCTCCAGGCCGCTATCGGCGTGGCGCTGGGCCTCTTCATCCTGGGAGACGGTATTTCGCTCTCTCTGCTCCCGCGCCGGGGCCGCTCCTACGGACCGGTCACGCCGCCGCTGCTGGCCCTGGCGCTCCTGCGGATGACCGTCGCCTTTGCGCTGGGCTCCCTCTGGCCCACCCCGCCTGTGGCTGCCGCCGCCGTCGCCGTCCAGGCCCTGCTCACCGCCGTCCAGGTCTACGCTACCTGGGTGGAGCCCTTCCGCCTCACCGTCACCCCGCTGGAGGTCGCCTCGCCCAAACTGCAGCAAGGGGAACGGCTGCGGGCGCTCCACCTGAGCGACCTTCACTTTGAGGGCTGGACGCCGCGGGAGCGGCAATTGCTGGACATTGCCCGCTCCTTGGCCCCCGATCTCATCTTTCTGACGGGCGACTACCTGAACCTCTCGTCGGTGGACGACGGGGAGGCTCACGAAGGCGCGCGGGCGCTTCTGGCGGAACTGGCATCCCTTGCCCCCACCTACGCCGTCATCGGCAGCCCGCCGGTGGACCGCGCCGGGGTCGTCCCGGAGATTTTCGCCGGACTCCCCATCCGCTGGCTGAACGACGAGGTCGCCGAGGTGGAGATGAAGGGACACCGATTCCATCTGGTGGGCGTCCGCTGTACGGCCGACCACCGGCGGGATGGGGCACGATTGCGCTCTCTCTTGCCCGGCCCCCCCAAGGCGTTCACCGTCCTTCTATACCATTCCCCCGACCTCTTCCCGCCGGCGGCGGAGTTGGGGATAGACCTGCATCTGGCAGGCCACACTCACGGGGGGCAACTCCGCTTGCCCCTTTTCGGCGCCATCGTGACCAGTTCCGCCTTCTGGAAACGGTACGAGGCGGGGCTGTACCGGCGGGGCGGGGCCACCCTCTATGTGAGCCGGGGGATCGGGGTGGAGGGCAAAGGCGCGCCGCGCGCCCGTTTCCTGGCCCCGCCGGAAGTAGTCCTGGTTGTCCTGCGTTCCGCCATCGCATAGGGCGATGAGCGCATCACCCCCATCAGGGGGTGGGGTGTGGGGTTGTGGGGGCGGCGAAGCCGCCCCCACAACCCCACTTTTTTCACGGGCGTGCCGTTCCCCCGAAATGATTTGCTGCGTAAGCCCCCACACCGAAGTCCTTGACAGAGAGTCCCAGCATGGTAGAATATTTGCCACAGTTTAACATGCCTCCAAGGGCACCATAAAGCATGAAAATAGCGTCCTGGATACCACGAGCCGTAGTCACTCCGGTGAGTAGTGATTCTGGGCAAATGCCCCCTCACCCCCCTTGGTCCCCCCTCTCCCCCTGCCCTGCGGGCGGGGGAGAGGGGGGATAGAGAGGGGTTTTGCGGGGCGGCGGCGAAGCCGCCGCCCCGCAAAACCCCATTTCTCCCCCCTCCCCGTGGGGTTGTAGGGGCGGACGATCCGTCCGCCCTCAACGGGGAGGGGGTAAGAGGGAGGGGCAAATGAAACCGGCATAGAATTGGACGATCAGGTTTATCACTACCTATCGGAGTGACCACCCACGAGCCGAACCGCAGTTTGTTTTCAGACCAGAGCCCCGGAACCGGGAGATTCCGGCAAGGACCCGTCGGTGAAACTGATCGTTCAGATTCCCTGCTATAACGAAGAGGCTATGCTCCCCCAGACCCTGCGCGATCTCCCGCGCGATCTGCCGGGGATAGACCGCATAGAGGTTCTGGTGGTGGACGATGGCTCCACCGACCGTACCGCCGAGGTGGCGCGGGAGGCGGGTGTCCATCACATCGTCCGCCTGAAGGAGCATCAGGGGCTGGCTACGGCTTTTATGACCGGGCTGGAGGCGGCGCTGCGGGCCGGGGCCGATATCATCGTCAACACCGACGCGGATAACCAGTACCGGGGGGAGGACATCGCCCGCCTGATCCAGCCCATCCTGGAAGGCCGGGCCGACATCGTGGTGGGCGACCGCGGGGTAGCAGCCCTGGAGCACTTCTCACCGATCAAGCGACTGCTCCAGAAATGGGGGAGTTGGGTGGTGACGCGCGCCGCCGGTATCCCCATCCCCGACGCCACCAGCGGCTTCCGGGCAATGAGCCGCGAAGCGGCCCTCCGGCTCACCGTCCTGGGCGAATACACCTACACTCTGGAAACCCTCATCCAGGCCGGCGCGCGTCGTCTGACGGTTGTCTATGTCCCCATCCGTACCAATCCCCAGACCCGCCCCTCGCGCCTGATCCGCAGCATCCCCTCCTTCATCGCCCTCTCCGCCGTCACCATCCTGCGCTTCTACACGATGTACCGCCCGCTGCGGGTGTTTATGACGATGGGCGGAGTGATGATCGCCGGAGGAGTCGCTCTGGGGGCGCGATTCCTGTACTTCTTCCTCCAGGGGCGGGGCAGCGGACACGTCCAGTCGCTCATCCTGGCCGCCATCCTGACCATCGTGGGCTTTCAGGTCTGCCTCATCGGCCTGGTGGCGGACCTCATCCAGATGAACCGAAAGATGCTGGAGGAGATTCTCTACCGGCTCCGGAAGCAGGACCTGGAAGGCCCCTCTACCTCCCCGTCTCCACCCGGTACCGAGTCCCGTCGCTGACCACTTCCACAAAGCCCCGCTCCGCTATCCGGTAGACCGCCTCCTCTTTCAGACGCCGGTCGGCGGTCCGATGCCAGGGAGGGGACAGGTCTCCGGCCGGAACGACCACCACTTCCGGCCCCACCGCGGCCAGAAAGCGGTCGGTCAGGGCGAGGGTTCCCCCATGGTGCGGCGCTTTGAGGACGTTGCAGCGCAGCCACGCCCCCATCTTCATCATCGCCCCCTGCCCCGCTTCCCGTACGTCCCCTGTCAGCAGGATGCAGACCGATCCGTGGTCCAGCCGGACCACCACCGAGTTGTTGTCCCGGTCCGCCCCGGTTCCGGTCAGCAGGGAGGGGCCGGGGTGCAGAACGGTCAGCAACAGCCCTTCCTCCAGTTCCAGCTGCAGGTCCTCTTCTCCCCGCCAGACCTCCCCCGCCGCCTCCGAAACCACCTCCCGCCAGCGGTCGCAGAGCGCGCCGGTGCAATCGTCGGCCCGGGCGATGAGGTGGCGCACCGGGTACCGCTCCAGCACCGCGATCACCCCCGGCAGGACATCCTCATCGGGATGGGTGAGGACGACCAGGTCCAGGTCGTGGTCCCAAAAGGGTATCCGGCGGCCCAGTTGGGAAAGGAGCCCCGCTGTCCCCGGAGCGCCCCCCACCAGCACCCGCCGCCCCGACGGCGTGCGGATGAAGACCGCGTCCCCGCCCTCCACGTCCAGAAATACCACGTGCAGACGCCCGTCGGGGAGGGATAGGCGGGCCACGACCGACATGGCGAGAAAGAGCACGGAAGCGCCCAGCAGCAGGCGGTCGCTCAGGCGCGCGGTCAGGCTTGCCCAGATTGTGTGCACGCGCGCCCGAATCTGTGGGTCGGCCGCCAGGGTGAGGGCGCCGATCAGCCCGTAGAGGGCCCACGTCCCCTCCGGAGTCATCCGGCCGATGTCCAGCCAGGCGTAGGGGATGCGCGCCGTCCACTGCACCACCTCTATGGTGTAGGTCAGAAAGAGCCAGGCGACCCAGCCCAGGGCCTGTCCCAGAGGGAGATAGAGCATCCCCGCCAGGGTTGCCAGTCCGCCGGTGAGCATCACCCCCGGCTGTGCGGGAAGGATGAGAAAGTTGGTCAGCAGGGAGACCAGGGAGAGGCGGCGGAAGTAGTAGAGGGTGATGGGGAGGGTGGCGATCTGCGCGGCCAGGGTCACCAGAAGGGCGTCGGAGAGGAAGCCCATGGCCTGCTGTGCCCTCTCTTCGGAGACGATGCGGGAAAGTAGGCGCACCGCTCCCCGCTGAAACCGGTCCACATAGAGCACCAGCCCGACGGTGGCGGCGAAACTCAGTTGAAAGCCCACGTCCCAGAGCACCAGAGGGTTGATCAGGGTCATCCCGAAGGCTGCGGCGGCGAGGGAGGCGGGGACGTAGGTGGGGCGGCCCAGGTGACGGCCGATCAGGTAGAGGATGCCCATAATGGCTGCCCGCACCACGGATGGCTGGGCCCCGACCAGAAGGGTGTAAAGGGCAACGCCTGCGATGGACGGCCAGACGGCTCTTCGGGAGTCCATCAGGCGGCGGAACAACTGGTAGAAGATGCCGCTGATGATGGCGATGTTGAAGCCGCTGATGGCGACGATGTGGGTGGTGCCGGTGACGGCGAAGGCGTCGCGCACGTCCGCCGGAATGCCGCCCTCCACACCCAGGAGAATGCCGGTCAGGAGGGAGGCGGCCGGTTCGTGGAGGATACGGCCGATGACGGCCTGGGCGCGTCCACGGAAGGCCAGCAGGGCTTGCTGGAGAGGGTTGACCGTCTCCTGCCCTACCCGGACCGCCTGGGCCCGCCGAACAAGGGAGAAGACGCCCTGCCGGGCCAGGTATTCGCGGTACGAGAAATCGGCGAACTCCGGGGGAGTCTCCAGGAGACCGGTCACCTGCAGGCGGTCGCCGTAGGAGAAGGCCGGGTAGCGGGGAAGGCGCACCAGGGCCAGCCCCTGCACTGGGACCTGCCGGCCGTCGGGGAGGGTGAGGCGCTCGGCCCGCAGGCGCAGGCGGGTGTGGGTATCCCGCTCGTCCGGCGGAGCGACCACCGTCCCTTCTATGAGGGCGGGGCCGACGTCGTTATAATGGGCCAGGGCATCCGGAGGGAGGCGCGGGAGGGAAATGAGCAGTCGTCCTGCGCCCAGCGCGGCCAGCAGGATGCACGCGCAGAGAAGACGGAGCCGCGAGGAATGTCGCCAGGCGATCCATCCGATGATACCGGCCCATCCGATGAGGAGCAGGGCCTGCCAGGGGGGAGCGATGGCCTTACCCAGCGCGATGCCCGCCAGCCATGCAATGGTCAGGTAGACCAGGGTCATCCCGCCCCTTTCTTGCGAAAAGGGAACTCCGACGCGGAAACCTCAGAAGAAGGCAGACCTGGCCCCGTCCGCTCAGAATTGATTTCCAGAGGCGGATCAGAGGGATTCGTCTATCCGTTCGGGGTGTTCCCGCAGCCAGCGTCGGAGCGCCTCGGTAGCGCGCTCAATGTCCCCTACTTGCTCAGTGCAGATGCGAAAGAGTTCCTCGGGACCGATTTCCTGGTAAAAGTGAACCATACGGTTGCGGTAGCCAGCCATCTTCTCCAGCAGGTCGGCCTCTTCGGGGGAGAGAACTCCCACGGCCTGCAACTCTCTGGCGACCGCCCGATATTCTGCCGGGGCCCGTCCGAAACCTTTGGCGAGGATATGTCGCCCCAGGTCCAGGAGCGCCTCCAAACATCGGCGCAGGTACGATTCCGCGGCTGCCGGAATGTGCGGGCTGGCGGTGAAGCGGTCCAGTGATTCCAGAGGCAACGCCTGCAGGCCGGAAAGCATCCGCTCAATCCAGCCGAGCCGTTCCAGAACGACGGTCGCGCGCAGTTTGGCCGGCATCATCCGATGGCCTCTCCTTCCAGGATCATCCGCAGCCGCTGGCGTTGAAAGGGAGCCAGGTCGCCCGCGCGCCGCAGGATGTAGAGTTGATACTCCGCTTCGGCGTCCGGGTCGGTGGCGCAGAGCAGTTCTCCGCGCACCACCTCCAGGGCCAGGTACGGCGGGGCCTCCGGCAAAACGACCAGGTCCACCCGAGGCACATCCAGGATGTCTTCCAGAGCCAGCGCCAGCGTCACTTTGTCCTGAGGGGAAAGGGGACGGTCTGGGGAGGGGAGCACACCGATATCGGCGTCGGAGAGGGGATGAGTGGCGACGGCCGGTTCGCCCCGGACGCGCGCGCCGATCTCCCCGGCGCGGCTCCCGAAGGCGTAGACCGCCACCAGGCCGTACTGGCGGGCCAGTTCGGTCAGGCGTTCCGTAAGGGCTATCATTGCAGGTGGTTGCCCGGGTGAGTGTTCCAGGGGGACGGCCCCCGATGGAGATTATATCCTCTTCTTTCTGCAATGCAAATGGGGGGGGTGGGCTTGGGCAGCAAATCATTTCGGGGGAGCGGCGCGTCCGTGAAAAGGGAGAGTGGGGTTTGTGGGGGCGGCGAAGCCGCCCCCACAAACCCCGCACCCCAACCCTTTCCCATGCG
>Ga0209721_1001259_pt1 | contig 19255 bp, 19 predicted proteins | sample TshhotsprinmetaG_FD_184139 | JGI IMG/M metagenome (GOLD analysis project Ga0209721, IMG submission 184139) | Hot spring microbial communities from South Africa to study Microbial Dark Matter (Phase II) - Tshipise hot spring metaG (SPAdes)... | ecosystem: Environmental > Aquatic > Thermal springs... | reverse complement strand
GTATAATCGGCATTGTCCTTCTGCCTCGTTACAAAATATATCCCTTCCTCAGTCCATTTGCCGAATAACTCATAATCAGTATATCCCCTGTCTATTACAACTATTGAGCCTTTGAGAAAGGATAATCTCCTCGCTATATTGATTTCATGAACTTTGCCCCTTGTTAAGTCGGCAAAACAGGCAAATACCCTTCATGGTCTAATAATAAATGTAGTTTTACCGCTCCTTTGCTCTGTCTGTACTTTGCCCACTCAAATAGACCTGCATAGACTATTAATGTGGCATCAAGGCTGAATAGTTTATTCTTAAATCTGAACTTCTTTTTGCCATAAGACAGTGCCTTGCATTTGTATAGAAGTTCGTAAAATATCTTCTGGTATAACTACTACGGCCTGTGTTCATTGGCGTACGACAGTGTTGAGCGATTAGGGGCGCTGTCAACCCCAAGATGTTTTAGCTTGCCAAGACAGCTTGCAAGCCCTCCTGTTATCTCCCTCAGTGAATGCGCCTGCCCTATTTGACAAAATAACATCGCTACAAATTGCTGCCAACATGTAAATCCTTTTGCCCCTCTTTCTGCTTTTGTCTCTATCGCTGCCTTATAAAACTCCTTCTTTGAAAATATTTGTAGAATTTTTCCAAAAATACTGCTAAACTTATTCATGCTTTCCTCCGGTTCGGGTTTATATGTTTTTTACAACTCTATACTACCTGAATCGGAGGTCTTTCTAAAATCTATTTTGGACAGATGTGAATTAGGATAAAACAAGCATAAAGGGGGTCAACATGAGCACATTGGCAATAGCAACAATCATAACGGTTGCTGCATTCTTTTTTCTGGCGGTAGCTCTTTTTAATACCCTTATTTCTCGAAAGAACAGGGTCAGTTATGCTTTTTCTTCTATTGATGCCATGCTGAAAAAGCGGTATGACCTGATTCCAAATCTCGTGACCGTTGTTGAGAAATACATGACGTACGAAAAGAAGGTGCTGGAGGAACTGACCTTATTGCGGGCAAAAGCGGTCTCTGGCAATATTGACGATGAGGAGAGAATAACGCTGGATAAACAGATCAGCAAGGTGCTGAGAAGCATTATTGCAGTGGCTGAGAATTATCCAGCCCTGAAGGCGAGCGAAAATTTTCTCCATCTGCAAAAGTCGCTGAATGAGATAGAAGAACAGATTTCGGCATCGAGGCGCGCTTATAATGCTGCAGTTACTGATTACAACAACGGAGTTGAGATGTTTCCCCTCAATATAGCCGCAAGGATAATGGGCTACAGGCAGAAGCCATGGTTTGAGATTCCAGACGAGGAACGCAAGCCTGTGGTTATAAAATGAGAGGGTGAGCGTGAAAACAGTCAATTTTGAAGAACTATATAACGATAGACTCGGACGATTGTTACATGAACTAGATCAGAGGAGGAAAAGAAGCATTTCCTTCATATTTAAAACCGGTCTGGTTTTGCTGGGCATCGGAGGTCTCCTTCTAATCGTTTATGAGAGCGCTGGCATGTCATGGTGGTACCACTTTTTTTCTCTGGCAGCTATTGGTATTGTCTTGCTATTCGTCTATACAAGGCAGAAAAATAGCTATGCCCGTGAGTTTAAGTCAAAAATTATGCCTTCTATTCTGCAGTTTATTAACTCTGAGCTATATTATCATCCCTATAACTATATGAGCAAGGATGAGTTTAATGGGTGCGGTCTATTCAAATGTCCGGACCGTTATAACGGGAAAGATTATGTCGAGGGTTATGTTGGAGAAACGCACATAAAATTCTCAATTGTGCATGCTGAGGAAGAACACAAAACAACGAGGACAGACGATGATGGGCACTCACAGACCGACACATACTACGCTACAATATTTTGCGGTATATTTTTTTCCGCAGACTTCAATAAATGGTTTTCCGGATGCACGTATGTAATGCAGAAAAGCCCGGGTCTTTTTCGTAAGGGGCGTGTAAAGCTGGAGGATCCGAGGTTTAACGACAGGTTCACAGTTTACAGTTCTGACCAGATAGAGGCAAGGTATATCCTTGCCCCAAACCTTATGGAGAGGATAGTTGCTCTCAGCGACAAAGCAGGGAAAATATCACTCTCATTTGTAGGGAGCAGGGTTTATATTGCAATACCCACAAACTATAACCTGTTCGAACCTCCATTTTTAAGTTCGATACAAGATGCTGATGTCATATATAATTACTTTTATTTCCTGAATCTTGTTGTCGGAATAGTAGAAGATTTAAATCTGAATACCAGAATTTGGAGCAAGTGACATCTCAGGCAGCCCGCGTTGTTAAAATGTGTAATTTAGATTATACTAATCCTGATTATACATCTGAGAGGAAATCGGAAGCCCTCAGAGATAATCAACGAACATGGATTTGGAAAAAGCCTTGTTTCAAGGTATCTCGATATTCTCGGAGTTCTCTGCTTTGTCGAAAAGGAAGTGTCAGTTGTAGGGTATTTATTGGTCAGGGAGAGACGGTAATATTATGATGACAGCCGACATAACAGCAGGACGCTTCGAATTTTGCGTAGTTCCCCGTGATCCTTTGATACTGCCGTCTTATAAAGGTTCTACTTTCAGGGGCGCATTCGGACATGCATTTAAAAGGGTTGTATGTGCTTTAAAGGCAAAGGAATGCTCCGGGTGTCTTTTGAAAGAGAAGTGTGTTTATTCCTATGTGTTTGAAACCCCTCCGCCCCCTGATACAAAGATGATGAGGAAATACGTGGCAGCACCCCATCCATTTATAATAGAGCCTCCCTTGGAAAAGCGGATGAGTTATAAGCCGGCAGATGAGATAACATTTGGGCTAGTTCTCGTTGGCAGGGCAATAGACTATCTTGCGTATTTTATTTATGCCTTCAGCGAACTTGGCAGTATCGGAATAGGAAGAGGGAAAGGCAGTTTTGAGTTAAAAAATGTAAGCTCCAATGGAAGGATAATCTATGATTCTCAAAGCAAGACCATACATTCATTTAAAGCCAACGACATTCCTCTTTTCTTCGATGATAGTTCAGGAAAAAGCGAAATCGAAAACGTCACCATCAGGTTTCTTACTCCCACAAGGATTTTTTATAACAATCATCTTACAAAAGACCTTGAATTTCACATCCTTGTGAGAAACCTTTTAAGGAGACTCTCTCTGCTTTATTATTTCCACTGCGGCGGAGATCCCTCTGACTGGGATTTTAAGGGGCTGATAAAAAAGTCAGAAGATGTTGTCGTGGCTAAAAGGAACCTTAGATGGTATGACTGGGAGAGATATTCGGCAAGGCAAAATACAAAGATGAAGATGGGAGGCTTTGTGGGGGAAATAACATTCAATGGAGATGTCGAGCAATTAATGCCACTTATAAAAGCCGGAGAAATAGTGCATGTGGGAAAAGGCACAACCTTTGGATTAGGGAAATACGAGGTTCTGATTTAGTTATACGTTTTCTACCATTTCCCATACGCCGCATGGGCAGATGCCTGCGCAGAAGCCACAGCCGATGCAAAGATTATCATCCACAACGTATTCGAATGAACCGTCTTTGTGTTCGACCCTGCTTATTGCTCCCCAGTAGCATGTAGCCTCGCACATGTGGCAGTCGCGGCATGTGGCGCATGACATGCACCTGTTAGCCTCCTGCTCTACAGGGAAATCACCGCGGCAGATATCATAGTATTCTGTCTTAATTCTCTCATAAGGAATGACCTGCTTTATTTCTGGGTGGCGAGGAGCGTGTGCGACCTGATAATGGATTTGCTCTGCTGCAACCCTTCCGTGACCGATGGCGTGTGTTACGAGTCCGAGACTTGTCACGTCACCGATTGCAAAGACCTTTACATCAGAGGTCTGATAGTTTTCATTAACTACAATCCAGCCCCTTTCTGTATGAATGTTTGGCGGCAGGAAATCAATTTGCGGTACATCACCTATGGACATCACAACAAAATCAGCATCCATTGATGAGCCGTCCTTGAAGTAGAGCTTTTTCTCTTTTTTGTCGTATCTCTCTGTGAATCTCGGCCATACGATCTGTGTTCCCTTTGCCTTTGCTATCTCCATCTCCACTCCGAATGCCGCAGGCTTCTGGATATCGATGGCTGTAACCGATTCAGCACCGTAATTGAATGCCTCGGAGCAGACATCCATTCCCACATTTCCTGCGCCGATTACGACAACCTTCTTGCCCTTCAGGTCAGGATGTTTTCCGAGGTTTATGTTTTTCAAAAAATCGTATGCTGAAACTATATTCTCGGAGCCCGGAAATACTATCTTTCTTGGCTGATGTGCGCCTATAGCAAGAATAACCACTTCATGGTCTTTGTATATTTCATCGAATGTGCCTCTATCTACTTTTGTATTCAGATGGACATTGATTCCAAGCTCTTTAAACCTCGAAATCTCTTTTTCGAGTATCTGGCGCGGGAGCCTCTCTCTCGGAATGCACTGCTCTATCTTTCCACCCAATTTATCACCTGCCTCGTAAAGGTCAACGGTATGTCCTTTCAATGCAAGCTGCCATGCTGCGCTCATTCCTGCGGGGCCTCCACCGATAACTGCTATCCTGTGGCCTGTTGGTTCAGCCTTTTTCGGAGCAGGCAGGTCAAGTGCAAGGCTACCCATCCTGTCTATATCAAGAGGTTTGTCAAGATGCGCCCTTGTACATGCCTGCATGCAGAGATTGGGGCATATCTCTCCGCAAACCGTTGCAGGCAGAGGACTATATTGCAATACCAATTCCAATGCCTCATTGAGTTTGCCCTGTCTGATTAATGATGCCCTTTTGTGAGATGGTATATGTGTCGGGCATGCATATGCACACGGAGGAGCATATTTTTCATTTGCCCATACTGGTTTATTCCTTCTGTCTCTACCCGTTGTTATATATGGAAGTAATGTAAGTTCGTGGTCAAGATATTCGGCAAATATACCTCCCTGTCCTACCTCTTTTTCCCACATGTTCTTCCTGAATTCTGAGGTGGACATCTTGAACCATTTTCTTGCCCTCTTTTCCTGGGGTGTATATGCAATTAATTTCTTCCATGCATCTGGCGACTTTGTAAGTTCGTCATAATATTCCATCCTGTCAATGGCTTCGAGATACGGTTTCATATTTGTCTTGAGCCATTGCCAGTCCTGCTCTGTGAGGTCGAGGAGCTTTACATCCTTTTCGCTGTAACCCTGAATCGGCCCCCTGAAATATATTGTTCCTCCAACCATTCCGACACACGGACGATAACCTAAGATATTTTCAGGATTCCTCGGATTTATGCCGCAGACAACTGCAATTCCTCCTGCCTTGAACTCTGCAAAGGAATCGCCCACGTTCCTGAAATACCATGACTGGGGCGGTTCAAATCTCGGATTCTGTTTTGTCATGGTATCGCATCTTGCTCCGCCGCTTCCCTGTACATAGAGAATTCCCTGTGCAGCGGCATTCCATGCACCATTTGTGACATCGCCGAGTACTGTTATCTTTGCACCGCAGTTAATCCATCCCACATCGTCAGAGACGCTGTTTTTTACGACTATCTCTGTGCCGAACATTCCCATACTTCCGAGCCTCTGGCCAACAGGGCCTTCAACAGTTATCTTTACGGTCTCACCCCTCGGCCAGATACGGCCGCCGATGCCATGTTGACCGTCAGCAATTATATGAAGCTCTCTTGCACCTTCCTGAACAGCATGCTGTATCTGTTCTTCAAGGATTCTGGAAGGAACTCTGTTGCCGTTCACATTGCCTTTAATGATGGCAGTCTTTCCCTGTATGGCGAGCATCTGCTCCGCTGCTGCCTTTTTTGTGACTTTTGGTTTTTGCGTTGTTGTCTTCTTCTTTGCCTTAGCACGCATAACTTATTCCCAACCTCTCTGCTATTGCCTGGTCATCTATGCTTAATCCGTCAGACATTCCTATGGGCAGTTCTGTGCTCCTTCCCATAGGTGCGAATATCTTTTTCAGTTCAACATCTGCAGCCTTAAAGACCTCTACTACCCTCTCTGCAACCTTGTCAGAATCCAGCCTTCTGTAAAGCTTCGGATCCTGCGTTGTTATGCCCCTCGGGCATTTGCCTGTATTGCAGAGGTTGCATCTGTTGTATTCGTCTCCAAAACAGTCTGCTGCTGCCTGCATAATGTATTTTCCGATGGCAACTGCTGATGCTCCCAGCATTATGAGTGCTGCGGCGTTTGCAGCAAGATTTCCCTTCTTTCCGATCCCTCCTGCTGCTATCAATGGAAGTTCGTTCTGCTTGCCCTGTTTTACAAGGTCAAGATAGCACTCCCTTAAGTTTGATACTATTGGATGGCCCATCTTGTCCATGGACACATTGTATGCTGCTCCTGTTCCGCCGTCCTCACCGTCTATGCTCAAGGCTGCTGCATAAGGGTTCCTTGCAAGGTTATTCAACACCGCCCTTGCCGTCCTTGTCCCCGATATCTTCGGATAAACAGGCACTCTGAACCCCCACGCCATAGACATGGACTGTATCATCTTTGCAACCGCCTCTTCTATGGAGTACTTTGTCTGGTGTGTTGGAGGCGATGCAAGGTCAACAAACTGCGGCACGCCACGGATCTTTGCAATGAGCTTTAAAACTTTCTGCGCCATGAGCAGTCCGCCGTCACCGGGTTTTGCACCCTGACCATACTTGATCTCTATGGCTGCAGGGTCTTCCACCATGTGCGGAATTGCATGTATTATTTCATCCCATCCAAAATAGCCCGATGCAATCTGGATGATAAAATACTTCAGATACTTTGATCTTAAAAGCCTCGGCGGCATTCCGCCTTCGCCGGAGCACATAACAACAGGCATTCCTTCCACCTCATTGAGATATGCCACGCCCATTGCAAGGCCTTCCCACATTGGAGGAGATAATGCACCGACAGACATGCTTCCTATCATTATGGGGAATATCTCTCTGACAGGCGGAATAAAAATGCTCTCCTTATCTACAATCAATTTGCCGTTTACTGATTTCAGCGGCAGTTCTTCTGGAGGCAGAATCCTTCCTATATAAGACCTCACGCGGAACTCGTGTCTTCCTGCATCCAGGGCAGGGTCGGTGAGCATGGATATCCTCGCGAATTTCAGCCTGTCGAGGGTTGATATTGAGGGGTCATTTCTCCTTCCACCCCTCTTGTATCCCTCTCCTCCCTTGTTTTTGTAATGGAGGAATTTGTGCTGTGGATTGAATTCAGGCTCGATTGCCTCATTGGGACAGACCAGAGTGCATGAGCCGCAGCCTGTGCAGCATCGCTCCATATCCTTGACCTGCTCTACCACATGGGTAATGCTCCTTACCGCTGTTGGTGTGGGGACAGGTCCTTCGGACTTCACAATTCTCTGAACCCTTACTGTAGGCTCGATGGCTTTTACAGGGCATACTGCAGTGCACTTGCCGCACCTCTTGCACCTGTCGTCCCTCCACCTGATTATATATGGAAACTCCTTTAATGAGAGCTGATGATTATGGTCTAACCTTATCCCTGAAGCTGGTTCCATACCTTAACCTCCTGTGCATCGGGCGAGACAATTACCATGTCGTATTTCATAGGGAATATGTCTTTGCTCCTGTCTCTTTTCGGCACTGCCCTGTCAACGCCGCACTCCTCTGACATCAATGCATACCTGCCTTTTATCCCTCCCACAACGCCTGGCCTCAGCTTTTTTGAATCCTGGACCATGAAGCATGTGCCGTCAGGGATAAAGCCTATTACCATGTTGGGACCGTCTATGCATAGCGGTCTTAATGACTGTTTGATGAGTTTTAATGCCTCTTTGTCTTTTCTCTGTTCTATCTCTGCTGCCTTAAGCGGTGTAATGACATCCTTATAATATGTGAGCGGAAACTTCAACTGCCTTACTGTGTAATGGAGGATATGGGTAAATACCTCGCTGTCGCTGTTATAACCTATATATCCCGGGAACCCCCTGCTCATTAAAAATTCCCTTATCGGCACAAATGCCGTGTTTTCGCCGTTTGTCATCGAGCAGTATCCCTGAATGAAGAACGGATGGCAGGCGTAGAGATGTATTGCATAGTTTGTATTCTGCCTACCCTGAGCAAATACAATCTTTGCCTTTAATCCGTCTTTATCGAGACCGAAGAATTCAGCCACCTCAAGGGGGTCTCCCACCTCTTTTAATGTAATGACATCAGGATAGAAAGAAAATGCAAATATGGACTCGTCAGGCTCGCCTATCTTCCTGATGGCGAGTCTTGTATTCATCAGGAGTTCTTCCTTTTCCTGCATTGATTTGCCGGCATAAGAAGCAGGATAGTCATAAGCCCGTGCAAAATAGTAATCTCGGGCAACGATGCCCTTTATGGGTTTTATCTTAGGCGTCCACTCATGTCTGAGCTTGAAACCATGCTTTTTCATGAAGTCATCGAGGGTCTTCTTGCCTTCTTTCGAACAGATGCCCGAAAGTATGGGATATTTTTTCAGCTTCTCGAACTCTCCTCCGAGATTTTTCAGCGTGAGCCCGAGGCCCGAGCCGTCATGTCCTTCCTTCATTGTTTCGAGGGCAAGGACGGGTTCTATCGATGAGATGTAATCTTTCGAAGTAATCGCAGCCAGTCTGCACATAGTCTATGTCTTCTTTATCTCAAAGAAATTTACTTAAATTCAAGAATTCCGTTCATTTTAAAATTTTGGTCGGCTGGTTGTCAAACTATGTGCGGCAGTGCGACACGGGTTGTCAGTATGTTGACGAGCCATATTAAACATGATAGTATATTACACATATAGTTACACATATTTTTTGGAGGTATTGGGAATGAAGAGAACGAACATCATGCTTACCGATGAGCAACACAGGAAGCTGAAATTATATGCAAAAAAAGAGGGACGGACGCTCGGGGAGCTTGTCAGGGATGCATTGGATTCAACCTACAAGAAAAAGAATGACATCGAACACAGAAAAGCGATTGCCCTCGACGCTTATAAGGAGGGCTTTATCAGCCTCGGCAAGCTTGCAGAGATTTTAGGCGTAGATATTGTCAGCACGCGGCTTTATTTGAAAGAGCAGGGCATTCCTGTCAGGGTGCAAGAGCTGCACGAGATTGCCCGGGATGCTGCTAATGCCTGATGTCATATTCGACAATTGCGTGCTGAGTAACTTTGCCCTGTCCGGCTCGCCGTCTATTATTAAAAGGCTGTACGCAAATACAGCATATGCCACCGATTTTGCTGTTGCCGAAAACATGAAAGGGCTTCTTAAAGGATATGCCGGACTCGCGGCAGTAAGGGAAGCCATAAAAGAGGGCTGGCTTAAAGAAATTACATTAGAAACCGAAGACGAGAAATCTCTCTTTGAGTCGCTGTCGGTATCGATGGGCTTAGGCGAGGCCTCAAGCATCGCCGTTGCAAAGACAAGAGGATTTGTTTTTGCCTGTGATGACAGAGTGGCAAGAAGGGAGGCAGGATTTTTAGGAGTTGAACTTACGGGAACAATAGGCATTATCATGAAGGCTGTGAAGAAGAAGCTATTTAGCCCTAAAGAAGCAGATTCGATATTAAGGCGCATGATTGCTCATGGATTTTATTCGCCCATAAATTCAATAAAGAAAGTGCTGTAAAAATCATGGATATCATTACATCCCACATAAACGCTGATTTTGATGCGCTATCATCTACCATCGGTGCGAAAAAAATATACCCTGATGCCGTGATTGTATTTCCTGGCTCCCTCGAAAAGAAGGTGAGGGACTTTGTTGATGCATTCCATCCCGTTGAGATAAAAAAGCTCAAGGACATAGATTTAGAAAAGGTAAAGAGGCTTATATTAGTTGACACAAAGCATCCGGACAGGATAGGGCAGCTCAAGGAACTGCTCTCAAGGCCTGATCTTAAGGTGCATATCTATGACCACCATCCCATTAAAAAGTCAGACATCAGGGGGGAGTTGGAGGTCATAGAGCATGTGGGTGCTGTATCCACCATATTTACAGAGATGATCCAGAAAAAGAAGATTCCGTTGACCCCTATGGAGGCTACAATACTGTGCCTCGGAATATACGAAGAGACAGGTTCTTTGACCTATACATCAACAACACCCAGGGATTTAGTGGCAGTTTCATATCTGCTAAAAAGAGGCGCCAATCTCAATATAGTCTCGGATTTTTTGAAGATAGAGTTGAGCAGGGAAGAGTTTACCCTGCTCAATGAACTTGTGCAGTCTCTGAGGGAGGTTGTCATTCATGGCGTGAGAATAAAGATAGGAAAGGGTGCGATAGAGGGATTTGGAGACGTGGCACATCTTGCCCATAAGATTATGGATATGGAGGATACGGATGCTATTGTGCTTTTGGTCGGGATGGCCGATAAGGTTCTGATGGTTGCAAGGAGCAAGGTGGCTGAGCTGGATGTGTCGCAGGTCTTGTCTGATTTCGGAGGCGGAGGCCATCCAACTGCTGCCTCTGCAACAATAAAGGATATCCCCTTTGAGATAATTGAAGAAAGGCTCATAGAATCTTTAAAGAAAAATGTACGGCCTTTAAAATGCGCGCAGGATGTGATGACAACTCCTGTTATCGTCATTCAACACAACGGTATGATAAGAGATGCAGAGGATATGATGACGAGATACGGAGTAAATGTCCTTCCTGTTGTTAAGAAGGACAGATATATGGGCATTTTGACGAGGGAGGTTGTGGAGAAGGCCCTTTTCCACGGCCTTGGAAAAAGCAAATGTCTTGATTTTGCAACTACCGATGCCATTACCACCTCTTCTTATGTACCCATATCCGAAGTTGAGGCATCCATGATAGAGCAGAACCAGAGGTTTGTCCCTGTGCTCGACGGAGACAGGATAATCGGCGCAATCACAAGGACAGATATATTGAGGGCGCTTTATGAGGATTTCTTGAGAAAGAGCAGGGTCTCTGCAAAGGAGCTTGTGGGAGAGTCTGTCCTCGGTCTGGGAAGGAATATTTCGGGAATATTAAAAGAGAAATTGCCTTCCCATTTATACGATTTTCTTAAGATGGCCGGAGAAGTTGCTGATGATCTGAAATTCGGCTCATATCTTGTGGGAGGCTGTGTGAGGGATATGCTGAGGGGCGAGGAGAACCTTGATATCGATATTGTGGTTGAGGGCGACGGTATTGCCTTTGCAAAGAAACTGGGAGAAAAGATAGGCGCAAAGGTGATGACCCATGAAAGATTCGGCACAGCACAGGTAATAAAGGAAGACTTCAAGCTCGATGTTGCAACAGCAAGGACAGAGCATTACGAATCCCCTGCTGCATTGCCAAAGGTGGAGACATCGTCCATAAAAAAGGACCTTTACAGGCGTGACTTCACCATAAATACCCTTGCAGTGAAATTGAACAAAAGGGATTTTGGCCAGCTAATAGATTTCTTTGGAGGACAGAGGGATTTAAAGGACAGGGTCATAAGGGTGCTTCATAATCTGAGCTTCATTGAGGATCCCACAAGGGCTTTCAGGGCTATAAGGTTTTCTGAGAGGTTCGGCTTTAAATTAACGAAGCATACAGAGAACCTCATAAAATCCGCCATCAGGATGAATATATTCGAGAAGCTTTCAGGCACGAGGCTTTATGACGAACTGATGCTGACTTTCAACGAAACCAATCCCATAAAGGCATTAAAGAGGCTTGGAGATTATGAACTGCTGAAGGTAATACATCCGAAGATCTCTTTTTCCCCTGAGATCGAATTACTCCTTCAGTCGGTTCACGACACCATCACATGGTTTGAGCTGCTTTTCCTGAAGGAAAAATATGACAGGGGCATGCTTTATATCATGGCCCTCTTGTATAAGCTAAACAAGGATGAAAGGGAGTTAGCTTTGAACAGGCTTTCTGTTACATCGAGGTTGAAGGACAGGATATTAAAAGGACTTCAGGCTGCTCATGATATATTGAGAAGGCTTAAGCCAGGCAATCCTGTGGAGATATATCATTTGCTAATGAGTCGTGATATAGAATCTATTCTCTTCAGCATGGCATTGACACGGGATAGTGAAAAGAAAAAGGCCATATCCCACTTCCTTCTGGAATTGAGGAATGTAAAACCTGCCCTTACGGGCAATGATTTGAAGAACCTCGGCATCACACCAGGGCCTGAATACTCAGACATACTGCGGAAGATACTTGACGAGAAATTGATGAAAAGGCTGCATACTAAAGAGGAAGAGATAGAATTTGTCAGGAAACTCTTAAGACATCTGTAATATCCGGATGTTAACAAAAATTTACAGAAAAATTTACGCTAAAACACTTGTTTTTTGAGTTTAAACATGTTTTATTAGTTGCAATTATCAAGTGCTTTTAGGGGGATAAATGAAAAAGAGCATGAGTCTCGACAATAAGGACAAAAAGGAACTGCCCCTTTACCCCATAGGTATCGTGGCTGAGTTGATAGGCATTACCGACCAGACATTGAGGCTTTACGAAAAGCATGGGCTTATAAAGCCTGTAAGACGCAACAAGAACAGATACTATTCTGAGAATGACATAAAATGGATAACCTGCATACGTGACCTCATACATATAAAAAAGATTAGCATAGAAGGAATAAAGAAGCTCCTCGAATATGCACCTTGCTGAGAGATTACCGATTGCTCGGAAGATAAAAGGAACAAATGCACCGCATATATCGACAAGACAAAACCTTGCTGGGAGCTTAATAGGTCAATATGCAATCGAGAGAATGGCAAGCTCTGCGAAGATTGCGTTGTTTATATAGCTAATAAGATGAAGAAGAATTAATGGCCTCTAATCGTAGTCGGCCGATGACGGTACAGCCCTTTCGATCTTTGAAGGAGCGCTGCTGTAATCCCTTGGCTGTGTCCCTTCCCTGAAGTATTCCGAAACACCTGAAGACTCATCAGAAGATAAGAGCCCTGTGCGCGGGTCTATGGAGAGTTTTATTATTCCTTCCGGCACAGAAAAATCTGTAGAAGATTCATTGGCGAGCATATTCCTCATGAAGTTTGCCCATATTGGCGCTGCCGCCCTTCCACCTACCTCTCCTGAACCGAGGGATCTCCTCATATCGTCAAAACCAACCCACACACATCCCACAAGTTGTGGCGTATAACCCACAAACCATGCATCCTTATAATCATTGCTTGTCCCTGTCTTGCCTGCAGCAGGCCTGCCTATATTTGCCCTCATGCCTGTACCGTAGTTAATGACATCCTTCATCATGGATGTTATTAAAAAGGATGTCTGCGGAGTTATTGATTCCAGCCCTTTCGGCTCATTGCTCTCCAGTACCGTACCCTTTGTGTCCGTGACATATTTGATTGCTATGGGAGTTATTTTGACGCCGCCGTTTGCAAAGGTTGAATAAGCTGTTGCCATCTCAAGGGGCGTTACGCTTATGGAGCCGAGGGCTATGGTCAATTCCCTCGGCATATCTGCCTCTATGCCTATATCCTTTGCAAAGGATATTACCTTGTCAATACCTACTGCATCTACAAGCTTCACTGTCACTACATTTCTGGAGTATGCGAGTGCCTCTCTTAATGTGGTAGGCCCATAATATTTGTGGTCATAGTTTTCAGGCTTCCATTCCCCTCCCGGTCCTCCGGGATAGGAGACCGGCTCGTCATTAATGATGCTTGCCGGAGTATATCCGTGCTCGATGGCTGCTGCATATATTATCGGCTTTATTGCAGAACCCGGCTGCCTCTTTGCATAAACCGCTCTGTTATACTCGCTCTTCGTGAAGTTAAAGCCTCCGACGATCGCCCTTATGAATCCTGTCTCTGGTTCGATCGCTACTACCGCACCTTCCACTTCCGGCTCTTGTTCAAGACTGAACATTACATTCTTCCCCGATATGCTCTTGATCTTCACCCATATAATATCGCCTTTCTTCAGTATGTCGGTGAGTTTTAAATTCTTGATTGTCCTTATTTTTCCCGATGGGCGGTCAATTACCGTGCTTGCCCACATTGCATCGGCAAGCATAAGCTTGCCCGAAATGCCCCGTGCTTTAATTACAGCCTCTTTCGGACTTACGGACATAACAACACCTGTGGATATATCTCCGACAGATGCAGAAAAAGACACCCTTGGCTCATCTTTGTCGTCGATGCCCAGGAAGGACTTAAGACCCCCCGAGGATTCTTTAATGTCCTTATGCCCTATTGGGCCTCTCCAGCCCCTTCTTTTGTCGACCTCACGGAGCCCTTCCTGAAGCGCCTTCTGTGCATATGCCTGTGCATTTCTATCGAGGGTTGTATAGACTCTCAGTCCGCCTTTATATACTGTTTCCACGCCGTATTTTTGTTCCAACTGCTGCCTGATGTATTCGAGGAAATAGTTATATGAATCCGTGTTTGCCCTCATGGATGATAGATGGATAGTATGGTTTTTTGCTGCTGCCCTCTCAGAAGGCTTAATGTATCCTTCTTCCTCCATCCGCGCAAGCACAACCTCCTGCCTTTCCTTTGATCTCACGAGGTTGTTATAGGGAGAATAAGTGTTTGGAGCCTTTATCAGCCCTGCTAAAAGTGCTGCCTCAGGCAAGGTTATATCGCTCACCGATTTGCCGAAATAAAGCTTCGATGCCATCTCAACACCGTATGCGCCGTGTCCGAAATAGACCTTGTTGAGATAAAGCTCCAGTATCTCGTTTTTTGTCATTTCCTTTTCGAGCCTTATGGCGAGTTGTGCCTCCCTGAGCTTTCTCTGAATGGTCTTTTCCGGGGTCAGGAACATTATCTTTGCAAGCTGCTGGGTAATGGTGCTTCCACCCTCCTTGAGGCTTGCATGCAGAATGTCTTTAACGAGAGCCCTTCCTATTCCGATATAATCTATACCCTTATGCTGCCAGAATCGTGAGTCTTCTACTGCGATTACAGCATTTTTAAGATGTGCTGGAATCCTGCTTAAAGGAACGAAGATGCCCTTTTCTACCTTGAACTCACCTACCAGTGTGTCATCGTCTGCATAAACCTTTGTGCCGTCAGTAGCCCTGTATTTTTTCAGTTCTGTAATTGAGGGCACTCCCTTTGCAATAGCAAGATATCCGCCTGCTATGAAGCCAAAGATAAGGACAGAAATGGTGAGAACTAATTTAAAACGCATTTCTAAATTATAAACAGGACGTGATAAAATTTACAAATGGAACGCAAGCCCTTTGTATATAAAAGCCCCATTGGCGATATTTACTGCCTATTTGAAGGTGTGTTCTTGATAGAGGTGCATATAGAGGGAAGCAATCAGTTAAAAGAGGGTTCAAGGATTCAAGGGTTCAAGGAGGCAAGGAGGCAGCTTGACCACTTGGATCCTCGGCCCCTTGAGTCCTTACTGAAAAATGAGCTTGATGCTTATTTTAACGACCACTTAAATGAATTCAAGCAAAAGATAAAATTTATCACAGGTACAGACTTTGAGCATAAGGTCTGGCTTGCCTTGAAAGAAATCCCCTATGGCGAGACGCGCTCTTATAAATGGATTTCTGAAAAGGTCGGAAGACCAAAGGCAATGAGGGCAGTTGGGCAGGCATTAAAGAAGAACCCGATGCCGATAATTTTACCCTGCCACAGGGTCATTGCCTCAGACGGCTCTATCGGTGGCTTTTCATGCGGAGTTGAAATTAAGGGGTGGTTGTTGAGGCATGAAGGAGCTTATGGAAAAAGAGGCATGTCTATACAATAAGCTTGATGAACAAAAGGTCATCTGCCTAACTTGCCAGAGGAGATGCGTTATCCCGGAAGGCAAAAAGGGCTGGTGCCATACGAGGATTAATAAAGATGGAAAGCTATATACTTTGATATATGGAGAGGTATCTTCGTTATCCATAAATCCAATAGAGAAAAAGCCTGTCTTTCATTTCTATCCCGGCTCAAAATGGCTTTCCCTCGGAAGCGTGGGCTGTAACTTCAGATGCCCCGGCTGCCAGAACTGGGATATAGCACACTGGAAAGAAGGACCAATGCATACAGAGTATATGTCTCCGGAAAATCTGGTCTCTAAGACAAAGGCTGCAAAATGTATAGGCATATCATGGACGTTCAACGAGCCTGCACTTTGGTTTGAATATACACTCGATGCTGCAAAGATTGCAAAGACCCAGGGACTTTATACCAACTATGTGACCAATGGATTTATCACAGAAGAGGCATTCGCTATGATAGCACCATTCCTTGATGTATACAGGGTTGATATAAAGGGCTTCTCTGAAAAGACATATATGAAAACCGGCCATATAAAGGGCTTCGAAGGGATTCTTGAAATAACCAAAAAGGCAAAGGAATGCGGAATGCATGTGGAGTGCGTTACAAATGTCACTGCCGGATTCAATGACAGCGAAGAAGAATTGAGGGACATTGCATCATGGATAAAGAATGCTCTTGGCCCTGATACCCCATGGCATGTGACAAGGTTTTATCCCCATCTGGAACTCAGCCATCTATCACCAACACCTGTCTCCGTACTTGAAAGGGCATATTCAATAGGCAAAGAGGAGGGGCTATGGTATGTGTACCTCGGCAATGTTCCGGGGGCATAAGGGTGAAAACACATATTGTCATATGTGTGGTGAATTGCTTATTGAGAGATATGTTTTTGATATTGTTAAAAACAGGATTAAGAAGGGTAAATGTCCTAAATGCAATACTGTGATACCGGGGAGGTTCAGGGAATAATTGCACTTTTCTCGGTGCATGGCAATTAAGGCATGTTTGACTCGATTTATTGTTTTGGTTAGGATATTGTAAAGGAGAAAGGGGGCAATAAAATGAAACATGTCCATAAATACGAAACAATTTCCCATCACGGAATTACATCCGAGTTGATGGACCTCGGCATCAAGGCAGCCGAGATCAGGAAGTGCAAGAAATGCCAGAAGGAGATGCCCTTTGTGTTGACGCATAAGGGTGAATGGGTTCCACTCTTTGATGACAGGGAATCCGATGAGCAGGATATCTTATTGGCATGAAGTTCTTCTTTGACGAGAAGCGTTTTTCCGAGAGCACCGGGAAGCTCCATATTTACTGTCCTTACAGGGAAAGAACTGGCATCAATGTCCATGTGGTGATAAAAGGCGGATATTGCTACCGTTCAAGGCAATGTATGATTGTACAGTGCAAGTTCAACAGCATACAGTTAGATATTGAGGCCCTCCTTTCATTGGTATGGTAGGGCATATCAGATACTTATAGGTTAAAGGGAGAAAAAATAATGGATCAGAAAAAATTGATGTTGAGGGTGAAATACAAGACCGATAACGAGAAGCTCACCATTAATTCACAGATGTACTTTATTGCTGATACAGCCGTTTTTACGATAAGCGACCTTGTTAAGCAGAAAAGCGCCCTTATGATGGCGTGGCTCGAAGGAGAGATGTTGCATATGAAGCCCTTATATGATCCTCAGGGGAACAAGCCTATAGGAATCACCAAGATTATCAATAATAAAGAAAAAGAGGCTATGCTAATAATGCTTTCGGACGGCATGGTGGTTGTTATTTCTTCCAAGGACCCGAAGGGCTGCACTCCACAGATTATAAAGCCACAGGTAACAAATAAGGCTTAAGCAGAGTCGTGAAGATAATTGTGTTAATGAAAAGTATGAGCGGGCCTCAAGCTATAAATTCAGTTGTCAACAAATGTTAATAACCTGTCATGAAAAGCGCCTTGCATTCTCGGGAACGTCTTGACAGCTTTTGTTTTCCTCTGCTTCAGCTTATTTTTTGTGCAGGGTGAAAATCATGCAGAATCAACCTGTTTTGTGAGAATATGAGGCTTCTCTAAAAAGATTTTTTTACACATCTGTCCAAAATAGATTTTAGAAAGACCTCCGATTCAGGTAGTATAGAATTGTAAAAAACATATAAACCCGAACCGGAGGAAAGCATGAATAAGTTTAGCAGTATTTTTGGACAAATTCTACAAATATTTTCAAAGAAGGAGTTTTATAAGGCAGCGATAGAGACAAAAGCAGAAAGAGGGGCAAAAGGATTTACATGTTGGCAGCAATTTGTAGCGATGTTATTTTGTCAAATAGGGCAGGCGCATTCACTGAGGGAGATAACGCCCCGGCTCACTGGTGCCGCGCGGTTTGCGGCATCCATGTGCAGCCGGTTGTTATCCATTCTTTGTATTTTTGATTTTCCATGCGAGATACCTTTGCAACTCATCATGGTGCGGATGAGATTGCAAACAACAAATCGCACCCCATGTTGTGCTGATGCATTTTACTGTCTTGCCGGTATAATTTTCTGTCACGTCATTGTTAAGGCCAACGCTAAGAACCACAAAATTATGAACTCCAGGGTACAATTTCGGAGCATATTTCTGTAAGAACTCAACTCGCAATTGAATTTGGTTTTTGTCTTTATTTTTCCCTTGGGCGGCGCCTAATGAAGATTTCCATTTTGCCTCACCAAGCACCAGAGTGTCATTTGTCAAAATTCCAAAATCAATTTCTGGTCCACTGGGGACAAGGTTGTCCGGATGTGGTATGCGCCTCCATAAATAAATCTCTGAACTTTCAACCGCTTCTGATTCCAGGTCAAGGGTCTGAAATAGCTCTGATATGAATTTGTTTCGTTTTTCAATTTGAGCGCGGGCAATGGTTCCGAACACGCTCCATGTGATTGCGTCCTCACTGTGGATGGACTGAAAATCTGAATAGTATCCGTTGAATTTCTGTAATTTTTCTTTCTCTTCTTCTGAAAAGGCTCTTGTTTGCCTACTTTGATAAAGCTTTTGAACTACTTCTGCGGGAGGCCATGGCTCGACCCCTGTAGTAACAAGATTGTCGTAAGGGTTTGCCAAAGCGATTACTCCTCCCTTACTCTTTAATATTTCAACCTCTTGTTGATTCCAGTTTTTCATGTTTTTGGCGGGAACATTCTCTTTTAAGTTTCTTCAACATATGATAGATTATTACGAAGTAAGGGTATAATAGTCAAGCAAAAAATCTTACAAAACAATTGAAAACAAGCACGGAATGCAATATAATAATGCCATGTTAATTCTTATATTGCTGAAACATGGTATTGCATATTGGGTATGTTAGAGTCATTTAAAAACTTTTTGTCATCAAAAGACAAAGTAAATGACAAGTATATTCCATTTTATTTGAAATGGGTTGCTGAAGGGTATCGATTTCTTGATATTCCATGCCATGCAAACTAAAGGGGACGGTTCTCTTTAATTGACAAAAGCAGCAGAAGATGATAATTTGAAACATGCCGAGGACAGCAAGAGTAGCTCCAAACGAGCATGTATATCATGTTCTGACAAGAGGGAATAACCG
>Ga0209721_1001258_pt1 | contig 19268 bp, 17 predicted proteins | sample TshhotsprinmetaG_FD_184139 | JGI IMG/M metagenome (GOLD analysis project Ga0209721, IMG submission 184139) | Hot spring microbial communities from South Africa to study Microbial Dark Matter (Phase II) - Tshipise hot spring metaG (SPAdes)... | ecosystem: Environmental > Aquatic > Thermal springs... | reverse complement strand
TCAAATAGGGCAGCACCAGAGCCCATTCCTCATCACGGACGTCCGATGGGTAAGCACGGCGGTTCATGCTCTAAACATAACTGCAGTGCCTGATTTGGGTAAGGTGGTTTGTAGATTCTAGGAGAGGGTAGATGAACTGCTACCGGTTCATCCCCGCGGGTGCGGGGAATACGGGGAAAAGGCCAAAGCCTGGTTGCGCTCAAAGCGGTTCATCCCCGCGGGTGCGGGGAATACGGCCCCCAGGCCTGGGCGGGCAGCCTCTGCTCGGTTCATCCCCGCGGGTGCGGGGAATACGATACATCGTTCGCCGAATCGCGGGGGTGGGGCGGTTCATCCCCGCGGGTGCGGGGAATACGAGTCTCTTGGGGAGAAAGCAAAAACCAGGGACGGTTCATCCCCGCGGGTGCGGGGAATACCACTGGTGGCCGGGAGTATGGACACAATGTCGGTTCATCCCCGCGGGTGCGGGGAATACTCCACCGCGCCATCGGCTATATGCAGGCCTACCGGTTCATCCCCGCGGGTGCGGGGAATACACAACGAAACGCACTTCGGCGTCACCGAGTGTCGGTTCATCCCCGCGGGTGCGGGGAATACTGGGGCCCCGCCGATTGGGCCGATGCCCTGCGCGGTTCATCCCCGCGGGTGCGGGGAATACACCCGACGCACAAGCTCAGGCGGCAGCTTGACCGGTTCATCCCCGCGGGTGCGGGGAATACGGGGCGACATGGGAAAAGGGAAGTGAGCCCACCGGTTCATCCCCGCGGGTGCGGGGAATACGCGTGGGCCCGGGGGAAGGGGGATTGAACCCTACGGTTCATCCCCGCGGGTGCGGGGAATACGACGGCCACCATCTTTGAACGGCAGGTGGCCCGGTTCATCCCCGCGGGTGCGGGGAATACATTACATGGTAGCGCGCCATTGTGTAATGTCCACGGTTCATCCCCGCGGGTGCGGGGAATACGCCGAGGGCAAAAGACGGGCTTCCCTACCTGACCGGTTCATCCCCGCGGGTGCGGGGAATACGTAGCGCTCCATGTCCTTGGTGTGATCGTTTTCCGGTTCATCCCCGCGGGTGCGGGGAATACGTTTTTTACGTCCTGGACTTCTCCAGATTCCCGCGGTTCATCCCCGCGGGTGCGGGGAATACTATGGCGGCGGAGAAGGGGTTCTGAGGGTGCTGGGTTCATCCCCGCGGGTGCGGGGAATACGCCATCACCCAGGCCGACCTCTGGGCCGATTGCGGTTCATCCCCGCGGGTGCGGGGAATACCCAGGCCAGCCGTGAGGCGGTCAAGCGCTTCACGGTTCATCCCCGCGGGTGCGGGGAATACGACCAGACTATGCGTAACCAGAACGCCATGCTCGGTTCATCCCCGCGGGTGCGGGGAATACGAGCTTGAGGCGCTAGGCTACCGGCCCGACTACGGTTCATCCCCGCGGGTGCGGGGAATACTGGGTGGTGAGTCGGTTCAACGCCGATGGCACCGGTTCATCCCCGCGGGTGCGGGGAATACGGGGTGGAGGCCCTGGGCCTGGACTGGGGCATCGGTTCATCCCCGCGGGTGCGGGGAATACGCCAAACTGGCCCCCGGCAGCGTGGTGGGGCATCGGTTCATCCCCGCGGGTGCGGGGAATACGCAAGACTTTTAGCCAGTTTGAGCGGGTTTGAACGGTTCATCCCCGCGGGTGCGGGGAATACGCGTCCAGTCCGTAGCGGCGCATAAACTCGTCCGGTTCATCCCCGCGGGTGCGGGGAATACCACATCATCAATGGCCCCAAGGCCATCACCGGCGGTTCATCCCCGCGGGTGCGGGGAATACCTCACCGTCCGGGCTTCCTTCTGCTCCAGACGCGGTTCATCCCCGCGGGTGCGGGGAATACGGGGGAGCTGTCTTTGCCTAATGTAGTTACCACGGTTCATCCCCGCGGGTGCGGGGAATACGGCGCACGATGAGGTGCTCAATATCCTCTGGCGGTTCATCCCCGCGGGTGCGGGGAATACGCCGGGGTGCGCCGCACCTGCACATGATTTTCGGTTCATCCCCGCGGGTGCGGGGAATACTTTTCGGCTTGAAAACGCTCATCTCGAGGCCCCGGTTCATCCCCGCGGGTGCGGGGAATACCTGGGCGCATAGTGCGGCTGAATGGCAAAGGCACGGTTCATCCCCGCGGGTGCGGGGAATACTTTCGGCTACTTCGCTAACGGTTAGCATCTCCCGGTTCATCCCCGCGGGTGCGGGGAATACACTTGATTCTAACAGCAAAACTAGCCGCTCGATCCCCCGGAAGTGTCAGAATCCCGAGTCTGATTGTCAAGATTCACCCCTGGTTTGGCTTTTCTACTTCGCTTTTGGTGCATACGCTCCCACTCGGCATTCTTCACGGCCACCAGGGTCAGGCCGTCAAAGTCTACGAGGGTGCGGGTGGTGTCGCCATGGGTTCGGATGGCAAAGCCCTGTTCGTTGTTGGTGCGGTAGAGCAGGCAGCAGCGTCCAGCAGTTTTTTTGGCGACGCACTTTTCCCAGAGCAGGTCGCGCACCAGCGCCGAAACGCTGCCCACAAACACACCGGTGCTCACCTCGAGCATCCAGCGCGAGAGCTCACCCCTCAGGGTCTTGGGTACCTTCTCCAGGACGATCACTACCATAGGCTATCCCACCTGGAACCGGGCCGTCGGGATCCCATAGATCGCCCGGTGCTGCGGGGTCGGCAGCGTAGGGGTCGGGGGTCTCGAGGACATCGAAGAGGCTATGCAGGTCGGAGACGATGCGCTCCAGGAGCTTGACCTCCTTAAGCTGTTCGCGCAGGGTGTGGCGCACGCGGCGTTCGACGCCCACGTCCGACTCGGCGACCACTCGGAAGGCGGTGGGTATGAGGGTTTCGGCCTTGTAGATATCGGCCACGTCGTAAACGAAGGAAAGCTGCTTACCGGTGTGGATGAAGCCCAGGGCCGGGCTGTAGCCCGCCGAGAGGATGGCGGCGTGGGCCAGGCCATACAGGCAGGCTGCCCCGGCGGAGAGGGCGCGGTTGATGGGGTCGGCGGCGGCCCAGTTGCCCCGCTGGTAGTTGCGGCCCTTCCACTCCACGCCGGTCTCGCGGCTCCAGCGGGCGTAGGTCTCGCGCACCCGCACCCCTTCCAGGCCCCGGATTTGCTCAAGGGAAAGCTCGGGCGATAGCGGCTCGGAGAAGCGCAGCCGGTAGAGGCGCTTGACCACCTCGAGGTGGGCCTCGGGGTCGGCCCAGGCCTGCACCTGGCGCATCAGGTTGGCGCTGGAGCGGGTCTCCCCCATCCCGCTGGCATAGAAGCGCACCATCTCCTCACCCACCCAGAACACCGAGCAACCGTTGTTGGCCAGTTGGCGTATGGCGGCATGGGTGATGGAGGTGCCGGGGCCCAGCATCAACACCCCCAGCGCCGCCGCCGGGATGGCCACCACCCCTTCCTGGCTGTAGTAGGCCACCGCCTGGTCTTGCTGCTCGAGGCGGCCGTGTTCCAGGTAAAGGTACGAGAGCCCATCGCGGAATTTGGGGAGTTCCTGGAGGTTGCGGGTCTCGTACTTCATGGCTAGACCTTTGCGATGGAGAGCAGGCCAAAACCCAGGGCTTTGGCGTGGCCCAGGCCAGCAGCCAGGGTGTGTTTGAAGGCCTCGAGGTCGGTGATCTTCAGATGCCCCTCGTACAGCACCGACTGAAGCACAATCGGGCCGGAGCCGTCGTGTTTGTACATGCGCACCCGCTCGCTCTGAACCACCATCGCGCCCAGCACCGAGAAGCCCCCTTTGGCTCCCTGGCGATGCAGCCACTCGAGCTGCTCTTCGAGGGTTTTCAAACCGTGGCGCTTGCGCTTTTTGCTATCAGGATTGTTGGGATCTTTTTTGGTCACAGTAGGGTTAGCACGTAGGCGAAAGCGCAGCACCTGGGCAGGCTGGAGGTGCTCGAGGGGGATGGGTTTGGAGGCTGGGGGCTGGGCAAAGTAGCCGGGGAAACGCTGGACCAATTTTTCCCAGTCCGGCATCCCGGCACTCTGCACCAGCACAATGGGGATTTTTCCTACCTCAGCCCGCCACAAAAAGCGCGCTGGGGTCTGATTGGGCCCGGCAAAGGCATGGCACAGGGTGGCGTGCAGCTCATAGGGGCTGGCCAGGTCGGTGCGGGCCTGCTTAGAGCGGGGATCAAGCTGGAGTCGGCTCAGGTACACGCTTCACCTCCACCCAATGAGGAACCACAAAACGGGCCCCAAAGCGGCGTTCCGCAAAGGAGCCCAGCGGCTGATCCATGCGCAGCGAACCTTCGCTCGAGCCCCAGTTTTCCAGCATGACCAGGCACCTGACCGACTCGCAATCCTTCCCCTCTTCGTCCTTCGGCCAATCGCGCCCGAGGTAGCGGTACTTGAGGGCTTCCTGCAAAGGCTCCTCGCGCAGGCCGTCCTCGAGATACACCCCTGGGCTGGGCAGGTAGCCCTTTCTACCCAGAAATAGCGGCCAGGAGGGGTTCTTCAGCGCCCGGTGCGCGCGCTCCAGGAGGCGTTGGTCTTCCCCCTCGAGCCCCACCAGGAAAACCGCATCGGCCAGGTAGTAGCGCCGGGATGTGGTGGTGGGGTGCACCTTGGACTCATCGGCGGCGATCACGTTCTGGGCGGTCTGGTAGTCGTAGCGCAGCACCCCCGGCTGGTCGACGCGCACCCCCATCCGCAAACGCGCCAGCTCGAGCACAGGCGCCCGCTCTTCGCGGTCTATGCCCATAGCCGCACACAGCAAGCCGATCACCCCGCTTTTGGAGGGGGTGAGGTCGGTGTCTCGCTCGTCAAAGCGGCTTTTGGTGCCCCAGGACTGCATGGGGCCCGCCAGGCGCAACAGCAGGGTGGGCATCTCAGACCTCCAGCCCAAGGTTGGCCCTGACAGCTTTCATTGTGCTTTGCACCAGTTCGTCCAGGCTTCCCACGGGCGTGCCGATCTGGCTCTGGGCATCGGTGAGGTTGAGCACCCAGGCCGCTCCATCCTGCCCGTAGGCGGCGGAGAGCTTTTGCCACCTGGCCTCGAGCCGCTCCACCGAGGCCTCGGTAAGGCTTTTCTCCCGGTTTGGGCGCACCGGTTTCTCGAAGGCGTTGGCCAGGTTGCGCGGGTCGGCCTCCTGTCGCACCGTGAACAGCACATACTCCGGGTCGTTGTGGGCCGCAAAGGAGTTCTGCTTGCCGCTGGGCTTGGCCTTGACGATAGCCCGCAGGAAGGCCTCGAGGCCCCGGAGCATCAGCTCGGTATCGTTCTGGAGGTTCGCACGGAGCTTCTCGAGGTCGAGCGCAACATAGCGGTAAAAGCAGGCCGAGTTGAATTCCACCGTACCGATCATGTCGGCCCCCGCGTTGTCATCGGGCTTGAGGTCGTCCACAGCGGTGTAGAAGTCGAACTCGCGCTCCACGGCGTGGGTGGAGAGGGCATGGGCCACCTGGCAGGCGGCGTCCTGGTTCTTCTCGGGGAGGTCGGCCAGCATGCGCCCGAACAGGGCCACGTCCAGGGCCTTGCCGCCATCTAACACACTGCCCAGGGCTTTTTTGATTTCGTCGGGGACGGCTTCCCTGGCAGCTTTCTTGGCATCTTTGGTTTTCTTTTTACCCCCCTCTTCCTCGGCCTGGGGGGCCACCAGGCCATCCCAGTGCTGGTCGATGAGGTCAGCGATCCTGGCTACCTCTTGCCTGCCCAAAAACAGCAGGTACTGGGTTTTGCCCTCTGCATCAACCCTCAGGCCCATACCGCCCAGGGCTTGCTCCACCTTCTGCCGGGCTTCCTCCTTGCCCCTGCCCCTGGCCTCGAGCTGATCCACCAATGCCTGAACCAGCCGCTTGGTGCGTAAAGCCAGCGCCTCCTGGGGCAGGCCATTGGGGTGGTCGCGCACATACTCCCGTGCAGCCCGCTTGAGGCACTGGCTGCTGATGCGCCCGCGGCGGTAGCCACCAAAAATAGCATCCTTGGGAGAACCGGTGTCGTCGCGGTTGAGGTTGGAGGGGGCGAAGTTTTGCAGGATGTGAATCTCGAGCAGGTGTTTCATGTTTTTCTCCTATTGCGATAGATTGAGATCGATCTGTAGCCGAACAACCTTCCACCCCAGGCCCTGGCGTTCCATGACCAGGCCTTCGTTGGGGTTATCTTTAGCGTGAATAAACGCTTCGGAGAGACCGCGGCGCTTGATGCGCCAGTGGGTCACATTTTGTGTATCGGCCTGCCCCGGCTCCTCTCCCGTACCAACGCTGGCAAGCCCTTCAGGCGTGACGTAAGCATCTATAACCCGGTCGACCATCGGCCCCACAAAAGCCAGGGCCAGCGCCCCGAAGCCCGTGGTGTCTTTCTCAACTTCTCGCATAAACGCGCGGTTGAGATCGGATTTCAGGCTTTCCCGCACCCTGGGAAAGTCCACATATCTTGAAACGGCCGAAGCGTTGTTGGTTGCTATGGCCCGCTGCAACCCGCGAAGGGCAAGGTAGGGGGAGAACCAAAAATAAGCGAACCCCAGCACCATAGCCGCAATCGCTACCCACAACCACTGTTTACTGCGCATCTTCACCCTCCATGGAGATGGTCTCTTCCTTAGCAACGGTACGGTAGAAAGCCCTGGCCCATTTCTGTTGCACTGGCTTGCGCTCACGGTTCCAGGCCAGCAGGTCGCGCAGGAGTTCCGACCAGTAGATGCGGATGTCGTCCTGGCTCTCAATAAGCTGCACCATCTGGCGCAGGCGGTAGGGCAACTGCTCTTCATCGGCATCCAGCAGGGCGATAAAGCGCTGCTCGATGCTTTTGGACTGGTCGCGCGCAAGGTAAAGCTGTGCAATGGCGTGACCCAGCGTGCGGCGGTAGCCTTTATTCACGCCTCCTTCATTGTTCTGGCCCACCTCAGGCTCCTCTTCATCTTTGCGAAACTGCTCCAGCTCCGATGAAGAGACCGTGCTGGCCCACAAACCGGCCACCAGGTAATAACAAATCCGCTCCCAGCGATCTTCGTGCTCGTCCTGGATGCGCCCCAGGAACCCCTCAACCAGCGGAACCACCTCCGCTCCCGGCGCATCCAGGCCGCGGCGCATCCGTGCCAGGTCGGCTGGCGTGCTGCGCTGGCGCAGGTACCGTACAAAAGCCTGTTCTCTACTGACTTCCTTTTGCACCCACTACCTCCTTTTGTTTGTAGATATGGGCCAGCAAAATGCCCTCGCCCTTGTGAACGGCCCGCAAAGCCCGGGCATCGTCCCCCGCGGCCAAAGCAGCAAGCCGCCAGGCCTGCAGGGCCTCGCGCTGGAGAATCTCGCGCCAGGCCCGCTCGAGCCGAGCCTGCTGCTTTTCGAAATCGGGGCCGAGCTGGCTTATCCAATCGGCGAAATGGCCCTCGAGCGCCGACCAGTAAGCCACCTGGTGAGGAAAGCTCCGGGCCAGCTTGCTCACGTCGTCTTTATGGGGCTTGCGATCCCCCATGGACAGCAACCCGGCGGCCAGGGCTCGAGCAGCCCCATTCAAAACCTCTCCCATCACTTCGGCTTCGTTCAGGCATTGCTCGACAAAAGCGCGCAGGTCGGTCTCGCCCAAAATGGCCTCGGGCAGGCGGTATATCTCCCCCCGCCAGAGTTCGACCTTGGCCTGATCACTGGCCTGACCCGCCACCATCACGGGGAGGCCCCGCTGCCTGAAATGGCGGCCCAGGGCGCGGTAAACGTTGCGGGCATGGTCGGCCACGGCCAGCCCCTGGGCCGAGCCGGGCTTGGGCAGCAAAGCGGCAAAGTCGCGCCACAAGGCCCGGCCCTCGCTAAAGCCGAGGGGGCGCTCTCTGGTGGGGTCTTTGGGGTCAGGGCGAAACGCCACCATCGGGTCGCGCCGAACCTGGCTCTCCTCGTAGCGAACCCCCGAGGCGTAGGCGATCCAGCGTACGATAGTCTGACCATCTTCCTCCTCAGGGTGCAGGCGCACCGCGCGCGCGAGCCAGGTGTAGCGGTGCACGATGCCCTTGGCGCTGGCCCTGGCCCGCTCGCAGTCCGCCAGGTCGGCAACCTTCAGGGGCTCCTGCTCCCAGGTGGCGAAATCGTGCTCGTGCTCCCTTTTGGGATAGGCCACTAGGTTCAGGCACAGCGTCTGGTGGAGGTTGTCGCCCAGCACCAGCGCCAGAGCCGCCGTCGCGACCGGCGCCGTGGCGGTGTGGCACAGCACGCTCTTGCCTGCAGAAAGGGCAAAGGTCTGGTTGGCCACCAACAGCCGGGCGGCCTCGGCGGGCAGGAGGGGGCGGGGCCTCGAGGTGACGGTGTGGTCGAAGAGCACCTTGTTGTTGTCGGAGTTGAGTTCGGGGGCCAGCACCGTCCAGGAGCGGCAGGAGCGCTCGAGGCTGAAGTCGGGCACCTGGTAGAAGGGCCGCTCGGGGTGGAACAGGTCGAAGCGATCCCCGTACCTAGCCAGATAGGTCTGAATCTTTCCGCGATCGAACCCCTCTTCGAACCACTCGGCCGCCTCGTAGGCATCGGCGGGGCCCTCCAGCGCCCGGTGCAGCACCGCCAGCAGCAAGCGGTGCAAGGCCGCCGTCACCAGCGGGCTGGGGTCTTCGATGCGCTCGAACTTGTGAGCCTCGAGCAGGGCCTGCTCGAGGCTCACAAGCAAAAGCTCGTTTCCCGTTCGTACGGGAATCCAGGGCTGGGTTATTAGATTAAACGTGGGCAAAGCTTACCTCCTGTTGCTTCCTGTAAACCACCCCAAGCTCGGGGTGAAGCTCGAGCACAAGTTCCCCCAGCACCGCGCACCCTCCCTCGAGCACCACCGGATGGGCATGGGCCAATAGGGGGGTTTCACTCCAGGGCTTGGCGGGCAGGCCGTGGGCTTTCCGATGGGCCTCCAGGGCCTTAAGGTTGTTTTGCACCAGCTCATACCGGCTGAGCTTGACCGAGCGGGCAAAGATGCGCCTGGCCTGGGCCAGCTCGAGCTGGCTGGCCAGGCTCACCCCCTCCTTCCCGCCCGCATCGAGGCAGAGCTGCCCGCCCACCTTGTGCAGCAGCACCACCGTGGCGCTGGGGGGGCCTTTGCGGGTTTTGAGCAGGCTGGGGTCGTCGTCGGGGTTGGGCTCGTCGTCGGGCAGCCTGGTGAAGTCCCGGGGCTCGAGCCAGCCGGTTTCATCGGGGTCGCCAAAAGGCGCGTAGAAGGCCTCGTCCTGATCTCGGGCGTCCCTTTTTTCCATGCGGGCCTGGGCTTCCTCAAGGGCCCTCCTCCACGCTTCCGAAGGCCCCTGGGGCATGTCGCTGTAAACCTCCTGCACCAGGCGGTCGATATCGCCCGGAAGCCCGATCCGGGTGCGGTTGCGCAGGGCCAGCCAGCTCCGCAGCAGAACGTAGCGCTCGTAGATGCGTTCGGCCGTACCGAAGTCGGGCACCCCTTCGCACTCCAAACCCGCCACCCACAACACCGGTTCGGTGTGGGAATGCCGCTCCTCCGCGCTGCGGGCGTGGCGGTGCAGCCGCCCTGCGCGCTGCAAAACCAGATCCACCGGGGCCAGGTCGGTGAACATCACATCAAAGTCGAGGTCGAGCGATTGTTCAACCACCTGGGTGGCAACCAGGATGGCTCTTTTAGGGCGCTGCCCTTGCTTACCAAACTTATCTAGAACAAGCTGCTCGCGATTTAAGCGCTCCTCGAGCGGATAGCGGGCATGAAACAGGTATACCTCCACCCCATCCGAATTGCCCGCCAAAGCCCGGTACAGCTCCTGTGCCCGCTGCACGGTGTTGACAATACAGGCCACACAGCCGCCCCGGCGGGCCTGCTCGAGCGCCTGCTCGGCGATGGCCTCGAGGCCGAGCGGCAAGGCCCGTAGCCGCAGGGTGGGCTGTTTGCGCGCCTCAAAGGTCTCCACCACGGGCATGGGGTTGTCCTTTACGACACGGGTAATGCGGGGGTATGGCTTGTCCTCGGTTATCTTCTCGGCCCCAAACGCCCTGAGCAGATTTTCCCGCTTGGCCCTGGGCAGGGTCGCGCTCATCAGCACGACCGATGAATCCAGCGCCCTAAGCCAGCGCACCAGCGACTCGATAAGGCCGCTGGTGTAGGTGTCGTAGGCGTGCACCTCGTCCAGCACCACCACCCGGTTGCCCAGGCCCCACAGCCGCACGAACTGGTGCTTGGTGGGCAGGATGCCCAAAAGCGCCTGATCTACCGTACCCACAGCGTACTCCGAGAGCAGGCCGCGCTTGCGGTGAGAGAACCAGATCTGGGCCTCGACTCCTTCTTCACGCTCTTCAGGGCTGTTGGGGCGCACGCGTATCTCCTGGTAGGCCTCCACCAGCTCGCTGGCCCCGTGCAAGAGTTGCAGGTCGAGCCTGCAGGACTGCCCCCAGCGATCCAGAAAGGCCTTGGCCCGCTCGAACATCAGGTTGCCGGTGGCCTGGGTGGGCAGGGCCACGTACATCCCCCGGTGGCCGTTGGCGGCTTGCAGGCGCAGGTGGGCGTAGAAGGCCGCCTCGGTCTTGCCTTCGCCCATGGGGGCCTCCACCAGCAATAAGGCGGGGCGATCCACGCCCTCCAGGAGGCGCTCGATGGCAGCTTGCAGTGGGCGGGCCCTGAACGGCGCTTCGGGGCTACCCAGATAGGCAAAGACCTCTTCCAGGCTTTGCGGCTCGGGCATCAGGGTTTTGCGCTGAAACCAGCCGATGCCATCAAGCTTTTGCGTGGCCCGCACCTTGGCCTCCCGGTAATACCCGGCCAGATCGTCGCCGAGGGGGTGAAAGTCGAGGCTCGAGCCAATCCAGTCGGCAAAGCTGGTAAGGCCCGCCAGGCGCTCGAAAGCCGCACCCCCATAGAGCTTAACTTTGGGAGCCTCCCCCACCCCCAGCACCTCGAGCACCGCTTCGAATAGCTCGCGGCGCACCTCGTCCCAGTTCGCGTTGCCTTTCTCACGGGTTGTTGCTTTGTCCAGATCGCCCCTTGTTGCCCGGAAGCCGTGGTGCTCCCCCACCGCCGCTGCGACATTCTGGGCGGCCCGGTATTTCCACCCCCTGGCCTCGAGTAGTTCGGGCAGCACCGCCTCGCTGATGATGCTGTGGGAAAGGTCGTCGGGCGGCGGCGTTGGGTCGCTTGACCAGGTGAGCCCTGTGGCCCAGAGCCGTTCCTTGCCCTCGGGCCATTTCTGCTGGAAGGCCGGGCTGGCCTTGCCGATATCGTGCAAGCCCGCCAGAGCGCAAACCCAGGCCTTGGCTTGCTGGGGCTCCAGGCTTAGATCGTGGGCGTAAAGCTCGAGGGTCTTGGGGGGCTCGCGCTCGAGGATCGCCTCGGCGCAGGCCGCCACGTCGAGCAAGTGTGCAATGAGCGGATGCCAGGCGCCCTGCTCCCGGCCCCGGTCGCTTTTGGCCCACAGCGCCCTGGCGGTCTCCGAAAGGCTCATGAACCCACCTTCCCCTTCATCCCTTCGAACCCCCTGGCGTACTCTTCCAGCACCTGCCGCGCCTCCGAAAGCCACCGCTGCCGCAGGCGGGCCGGTTCCAACACCTCCACCCGAGGCCCCCAGCTCTGCACCCAGGACAGAAGCTCCAGGGGGAAGTTGTCGTTGTTGGTGCCCACGGTAATGCAAACCTCGAGGCCCCCGTCGGGGAGCCTCGAGGCAATACGCAGGTTGGGGTAGCCGCCCTCCAGGATGCGGTAGGCGGCCTCAGGGCGGAAGCGAAGCCGAACCTCCACCGGCACGCCGCCGCTGCTGCCCACCACCCCCCAGGCATTGGAGAGGTAGTGGCGGGGGTCGAAGTCCGGCGGGATGGTGTAGGCCCCCGGCTCGCCCACCGCCCGCACCCGGCGCATCCGGCTCAGCTTGTAGGTGCGCAGGGCTTGGTGGTAGCCGCGCTCGAGCCCGATCACATACATCCCCAGGTTGGTGCGGGCCACCTCGAGGAAGTAGACCTCGAGCAGATTTTTGCGCGGCCGGCCCGAGCCACCGGGCTTGAGGTAGTCGAACTCGATACGCTGGCGCTTGAACCAGGCCTCGGCCACCACGGCCATGGCCTGCCCTTCATCGCGGCGCTGCAGGGTGCGGCGCTCGAGGTCCTCGGTGCTCTTGAGGGCCAGCTCCTGGGCCGGGGAGGGCAGCCGCCGGGCCAGCTTTTTGAGGGCCGATAGGTAGGTGGGTTCGTAGCCGGGGGTGTGGTGGTAGAGCATCCGCAGGGCGCTGTGCGTGACCAGGGCCTCCACCGGGCTCAGCTCGTGGCTTTGCAGCAGCTGATACTGTGGAGAACGCCCCACCCTGCCCACCTCCACCGCCTGCAAGTCCTCGAGCAGGTAGCGCAGGGCCGTGCGCTTATGCACCCCCAGCACCTGGGCCAGCTCATAGGCCGTGTAGGGCCTGGCCGCCAGCAGGTCGCGGGCCTCCACTAAGCGCAGCGCCTTTCTGTAATCCGCACTTTCTCGGCGTATTTGGCCCATAAGACTTTACCTACCCGCAAGTTTAGGTGCTGGCGTCCAGGTCTCGTCCAGGTTTTCAGAATAGCTTCTATTTCGCTCATAAACTTTGATAAAAGTACACCGAACATTACTCGATATGGGAAGCACCACCACAGGGTGAGGGTTACCAGAACTACCCGCCCCCACAACATTTGGGCCCACCGTCCACAACCCAATGGCCCGGCCTATTCCCCGGGCCGCCTGCCTGCAGGGTCAAGGTCAGGAGCACCAGCAGCACCATCCCTTTTTTCAATCAGCCGGATACCTTTTTGTGAATGCGCTGTTTGTTTTCCACGCCCGCCAGTGTGGGCCTCGAGCGTGACAGAGCCTGTCTCGCATCTTCGACAGCCAAACCAGTCCCCCACCGCTCAGGCCTGAGCCTGGGTGGGCTTCCTTTATGGCGCTATCAGGGGTGCACGGCCTGCAAGGCCTCCACCCGCTTGGCCCCGCGATAGACCCGCTTGTAGAAAGGGCTGTCCAGGCTTTCGATCACCACCCGGCTGCCGTAGCTGTTGGCGTGGGCGAACACCCCCCGGCCCAGGTAGATGCCCACGTGGTCAATCTGGCGGCCTCCAAAGCTAAAAAACACCAGATCGCCCTGGCGCATCGCGCCCTGCACGGTGCCGAAAGCCTCCCACTGTTCGCGGCTGGTGCGGGGCAGTTTGATGCCCACCTCGGCAAAGACCTGCTGTACAAACGCCGAGCAGTCCACCGCGCGGTCGGAGCTGGCCCCAAACACATAGGGCAGCCCCAGGTATTTGAGCACCACCAGAATCAGGGGGTGGGTGGGGTCGTAGTCGGTGTCGGCGGGCGGGCTGGGCTGGGGCTGCGGAGCGGGTTCGGGCGCAGGCGGGGTGGGGTTGGGCAGCGGGGTGGGGTTCGCCAGGCTGGCCGAAGCGCCCGGGGGCGGTTGGGGTGTAGGGGCCGCCGCGCCCACCTGGGGAATCCGCAGCACCTGGCCGGGCGAGAGGCTGGTGCCCTCGAGGCCGTTTTCCTGCTGGATGGCCTGCACCGTGGAGCCGTAGCGCCGGGCGATGGAAAAAAGCGTGTCCCCCCGCTGAACGGTGTGCTGTACGGTGCGGGGTGGCAATTGCAGCACCTGTCCTACGCTCAGGGTGGCCTCGCTCAGGCCATTGAGCCGCATCAGGATTTCCACGGTGGTCTCGTGGCGTTTGGCAATGGAATACAGGGTGTCGCCGCGCTGCACCGTGTAGGTGGGCCCGCTCTGGGCCAGCACCAGCGCAACCAGCCAGGGCAACACAGCAATTGTGCGCATAACAAGCCAAGTATACGCTCAACCTATCCAGCTTTGCGTTTATGGGCAGTTAATACAGGCTGGACTTTTAGGCTGCGGGCCCCGGCGGAAAATCACAAACATGAAATGGGTGATAGCGTTCCCAATTTCGTTTAAAGCCCAGCCACAGGAGCCCCTCACCCTGGCTGCGTAGCGTAGGAATCGAAGCCGAGCCAATCAGGCTTCAACAACCAAAGAGGAGGTTTATATGCGAAAAAGCCGTGTAACCTTAGTGGGGTTGATACTGGCTATATTTTTCGGCGCATTGGCCCAGGCCCAGACCCAGTTCCGGGATGTTCCGGCCGGGCACTGGGCCCGCCAGGCGGTGGAGTTTGCCGTGCAGTGTGGCCTCATCGAGGGTTTCCCCGACGGCACCTTCCGCGGCAACCAGAACCTGACCCGCTACCAGGCCGCCCTGATTTTCTTCCGTCTCTACCAGACCAACCGCCTCGAGAACGCCCGTCCCGAGTGCCGTCTGGCGGTGGAGCGGGGGGCGCAGGAGGTCGCCCCCGAGCTTCAGCAGCTACAGCAGCGCTTTGAGGCCCTCGAGCGCACCACCCAGGATCAGGCCGCCCGGCTGGCCGCGCTCGAGGCCGAGGTTCGGCGAGCCATCGAGACCAGCGAAAAAGCAGCGGCCCTCGAGCAGCGCCTAACGGCCCTCGAGCAGCAGGTTCAGCAGTTGGCCCAGAACCCAGCCCAACCGGCGGGCCCCACCCCTGCCGATCTCCAGGCCCGCATCGCAGCCCTGGAGGAGCAGGTTCAGCGGCTGGCCCAGGCCCCTGCTGCCCCCAGCGCCCCACAGGACGTAGCCGCCCTCGAGCGCCGTATCGCCGCGCTGGAGGAGCAGATTCGCAACCGTCCCGATGCCGCCCGCGTGGCTGCCCTGGAAGAGCAGGTGCGCGGCCTGAGCAACCAGGTCACCACCCTGCAAAACCAGGTCAACGAACTGCGTCAGCAAGCCCAGCAACCCGCCCCTCCCCCCCCACCCCAGCCTGAGGTGCGGCTCCCCGAACCCCCCGCGCCCCCGACCCGCAACTTCTACTTTGGCGCAGGGGCGGCCCTGGGCATCATTCCCCAGCCCAGCGGGGGCGTCTTTGACAGCAGCAATATCAACCTTACCGGGATGGTAGGGGTGCGCGATGCATTCCTGGGCCTTGGCTTGCGGGCCGGCCTGGACTACAACCTCAGCACCCAGGCCCTGGGGATCGAGGCCTACCTGATGCGCCACTTTGGCAGCGGGACTGTCAGCCCCTACCTGGGGGTGGGTGCCCGCTTCCTGCCCGCCCTGGCCAACCCCATCTACGGCTCCGCCGCCGTGGGGCTCGACCTCAACCTGTTTGGCCCCCTCGGCCTCTTCGTGGAAGGCAACCCCCGCTTCGAGAGCGGCGGCAACTTCGGCCTGGGGGCGCGGGCCGGCCTCAAGCTGAACTTCTAACGCGCGTCCTTGAGTAAAAGAGCCCTCGTCTGGGGGCTCTTTGTTTTTTTGAACCACCGAGGACGCCGCCGGTGTCTATGATTCCCCGGGATGCGCGCTTTTTGGGATGGTTCATCGTCGCACTGAGCGGGTTTTTTGTGGTGGCCGCCATCAGCGACCTGGTGTCGGGCAACCTGGGAGAAGAGGGGCCTGGGGTTCTGGCGGGCATGGCGGTGTTTTTCACCATCGTGGGGGTGCTGGGCTACCGCCTGGCAACCTCCAAAACCCCCCAAAGCGTCGCGCAATCGCCCGAGCAGCGCATTCTGGCCGTGGCCAAGCAGATGCAGGGCCGGGTCACCCTGGCCGAGGTGGTGCTGCACTGCCAGCTAGAAACCGAGCAGGCCCGCGCCCACCTGCGCGAGATGATACGTAAGGGGCTGGCCGAACTCCACCTCAGCGACCAGGGGGACGAGGTCTATATGTTCGCCGGGTTTGCGCCCGAGACCAAGGAAACCGCCAAAGACCCCTTAGACTGAGTCCCCTGGCAAGGAAGGCGCACCCCAGATACCCAGGCTATTTGCCCTTGCAAAAACATGACCCCTGTGTTATGTAATAAGCGTAATCGCCGAAAACCATTCGGTGTGTACCATCCAACGCATCCTGGAGGTTCGCATGGGCATCCACTACCTGTTTCTGGACATGAACGCCTTCTTTGCCTCGGTGGAGCAACAACTCCGGCCCGAGCTGCGCGGCAAGCCGGTGGCGGTGGTGCCCATGCTGGCCGAGACCACCTGCTGCATCGCTACCAGCTACGAGGCCAAGCGCTACGGCATCAAGACCGGGACGCTGGTACAGGATGCCCGGCTGTTGTGCCCCGGGCTCGAGCTGGTCGAGGCCCGCCCCAGGGAGTACATTCGCGTGCACCATCAAATCCTGCAGGCGGTAGACAGCGTGCTGCCCGTCGAGGCGGTGCTCTCGATTGACGAGCTGGTCTGCAAGCTAATGGGGCGGGAAAGGGAGCCCGAAAACGCCCTGCAACTGGGTAGGCAGGTCAAAGAGGCCATCTACCGGCGCGTGGGGGGCCAGCTTCGCTGCTCGGTGGGGCTGGGGCCCAACCGGTTTCTGGCCAAGGTAGCCGCCGAGATGCACAAACCCGATGGCCTGACCCTGTTGCAGCCCTCCGACCTGCCCCACCGGCTCTACTCGTTGCAACTGCGCGACCTGCCGGGCATCGGCCCCGGTATGGAGCGGCGCCTGTTCAAGCACGGGGTGACCACGGTGGAGGGGCTCTACCGGCTTTCTGCGCTCCAGCTCGCCCAGGTCTGGGGCAGCCGGGTACACGGCTTGGCCTGGTGGCACCGCCTGCGGGGCGCCGACCTGCCCGAGACACCCACAAGGCGGCGCAGCCTGGGCCACTCGCACGTGCTGCCCCCGGCGCTGCGTAGCGAGGCCGGGGCCCGCGCGGTGCTTACCCGGCTGGTGCACCGGGCCGCTGCCCGGCTGCGCCACGAAGGCTACTGGGCGGGTTCGCTGGCCCTGTTTTTGCGCTTTCTGGACGGTGGCGAGCAGCGCAAATGGGAGGCCCAAATCCGCATCCAGCCCAGCCAGGACACCCTGACCCTGTTGCGGGTGAGCCTTGGGCTCTGGCAGCAGAAGCCCGAGGGCACCCCCTTCAAGGTGGGCATCGCCCTGGGCCACCTGACACCGGCGCTCGAGCTGAGCGAGCCGCTGTTTGAGTCCGAGCAGAAGCTGGTGCGGCTGGCCCAGGCCATGGACAAGGCCAACAGCAAGTACGGCCCCCAGGCCCTCTACTTTGCCGGTATGCACCGCACCGAGCAGAGCGCCGTGACCCGCATCGCCTTTAACCGCATCCCCGACCTGGATTTGCCGGAGATATAGGACTTACTCGCAAGACCGTGTTTTCGAAGGACTGACCGCCCCCGACGGGTCTCGAGGTTCAGGTAATCAACGCCAGGCCCGAAAGCCCAACTGCCCAACTTTGCGCTTTTGGCTCCGGGCCTTAAGCTAGAACCCGTGAGCGCCCTCTACCGCCAGGCCCGCCCCACCACCTTCGACGAGATGGTGGGGCAGGAGCACGTCAAGGAAGTGCTGCTCAACGCCCTGCGTTCGGGGCGGCTGGCCCAGGCCTACCTGTTTTCCGGGCCCCGCGGGGTGGGCAAGACCAGCAGCGCCCGGCTGATTGCCCAGGCGGTCAACTGCTCGAGCGATCCCAGGCCCTGCGGCACCTGTGAGGGCTGCCGGCTGGTGCGGGAGGGGCGGCACCCCGACGTGCTGGAAATTGACGCCGCCTCCAACAACTCGGTGGAGGACGTGCGCGAGCTGCGCGAGCGCATCCTGCTCAGTCCCATCCTTAGCCAGCACAAGGTGGTGATCCTGGACGAGGCTCACATGATGTCCAAGAGCGCCTTTAACGCCCTGTTGAAGACGCTGGAGGAACCCCCGCCCCACGTGATTTTCATCTTTGCCACCACCGAGCCCGAGCGCATGCCGCCCACCATCCTCTCGCGCACCCAGCACTTCCGCTTCCGCCGGCTTTCCGAGGCCGAGATTGTGGAGAAGCTCCAGCGCATCCTGGCCGGGCTGGGCCGCGAAGCCGAGCCCCCGGCCCTGCAACTCGTGGCCCGGCTGGCCGACGGGGCCATGCGCGATGCTGAGAGCCTTTTGGACAGGCTGCTCACCCTCGAGGGCCCCCTCACCCTCAAACAAACCGAGGACGCCCTGGGGCTGCCCCCCCAGGAAGCGCTGTTTGCGCTGGCCGAGGCCCTGGACAAAGGGCAGTTGCGCCCGGCTTTGGAGCAGGCCCAGCAGCTTTACACCCAGGGTTTCGCCGCTCGCACCCTGGCCCAGGGGCTCCTGGAGGCCCTGCGGGCCGGGCTATACGGGCGCATGGGGCTGGGCACGGGCCCCCACCTGAACCAGCCCGACGAACGCCTGGTGGCCGCCATGACCGCGCTGGACGAGGCCCAGGAGCGTCTCCTCAAGCGCTCCGACGCCATGTCGCTGGAGCTGGCCCTCCTCGGCGCCTACCAGGCCCTGCACCAGGCCCCCACCGCCCCAAGCGCAGCGGCAACGGTTGCACCGCCCAGCATCCCCGACTTCGACCCCAGACCCAGAAAGCTCGAGGCCCGCAAGGAGGCCCCCGCTGCGCCGACCAGCACCCCTTCCCCAGGCGTGGCCGACCTCGCTTCGGAGTGGCGGCGGGTCATGGGCGCGCTCAAGATGACCATCCGCGGCTTTGTGCGCGAGGCCGAGCCGCGCTTTGAAGAGGACAGACTGGTGCTTTTGTTCCCCGAACGGGCCAGCTTCCACTTCCAAGGAGCGCAGAAGAACCTCGAGGACATCCAGAAGGCGGTTCGAGAGGTGCTGGGCCTCGAGCAGGTCGAACTGCGCCTGGGTGGAAAAAAAAAACTAGCGGATGAGCCGGCAGGGAACCGGGCCAACAACTTGCGGGCGGTAACCCGTCCCGAAGGGGATCGTCCCGATGGTGCACGGAGTGCGCTCCGTCCCGAAGGGGATCGTCCCAATGGTACACGGAGTGCGCTCCGTCCCGAAGGGGATCGTCCCAATGGTGCACGGGCACCAGCCCGTCCCGAAGGGGATCGTCCACCTGGTGCACGGAGTGCGCTCCGTCCCGAAGGGGATCGTCCAGCAACCCCACCCCCAACAGAACCCCCCAGCACCCCAGATATAGCCGCTCCAGCTTCCGCCCCCATCGATGCGCTCTGGGAGGAACCCGGCCTCTCCCTGGAGGGGGGCCCGCCCGAACCGGAGCCCTGGCACCCCGAAGCGGCCCTCTTTGACCCCAACCCGCCCGACGAAGCCCTCGAGGAGACCGAAGGCCAGCCCGGCCTGCTCGAAGACCCGCGTTTTCAGAAGCTCATCCAGCTATTCGGCGGAAGGCTGCGCAGGTTTTACCCCGAGGCTCCACGCGAGGGGGCGCTCGAGGCCCCCGCCCCCGAGAGCGAAGGGGAGCCAGACTAGAGCCTGCTAACTAGCTGTTCGTAAAAGCTCCACAGTTTTCGCTGTCATCAGAATCGAAAAAGCCAACCAGTGCCAACCTCGCAAGGTCTCAGCCAGCCGCTCATAGTCTCGCGCCAGCCTGCGA
>Ga0209721_1001256_pt1 | contig 19271 bp, 23 predicted proteins | sample TshhotsprinmetaG_FD_184139 | JGI IMG/M metagenome (GOLD analysis project Ga0209721, IMG submission 184139) | Hot spring microbial communities from South Africa to study Microbial Dark Matter (Phase II) - Tshipise hot spring metaG (SPAdes)... | ecosystem: Environmental > Aquatic > Thermal springs... | reverse complement strand
ATTAATATATTTTTTTACAACGAAACAGCAAAAGAATCATTAACTGAGAAAGGGCAAAATATGAAAAAACAATTCTACTTATTCTCCACGGTCATGGTAATTGTCTGTGTATCATGGATACTCTTTGGTTGTCAGACGGCAAAAAAGGTAACCCCGGAAGAGGCTGTAACTGCACAAGTTAACAAATTCGCAGAAGCAATGAAAGCCAAAAATGTAGATGGTATTATGGCTATCTTCTCAGAAAAATTTGAGCATTATGAATGGGGTGACAAAGCAGGTGCTCGTGAGTTCTTACAACAAGCCATTGATGTAGGTTATTTAGAGGGGGTAGAAATCGATTTGAGCAAGATGCAAGTTAAAGTGGAAGGTTCAACTGCAACGGCCTATCCAATTGATGTCCGTGCAAGTTTCGGTGCAACTACCGTCGAAATGGTTTTTACCAAAGAGAACGGGAATTGGCTTGTAACGGGTGTAGACGCAAGCGATTTATAATTGAATCGTAATTAAGTAGTTTTAAAACCGAACCATACCATTGTTTTCTACATAAAGCAATAAGAACTACGGCATTAATATGATGTCGTAGTTCTGTTTTTTATTTTTTGAAAATTTTATATCTATACAGTAATTTAATTTTATATAGAGGAGTAAAGAAGTGAGTATTTGGGATAAGTATTCTCTTTACATTGAGAAAAATTGGGAACAATTTCTGGAGGATTTAAAAGAATTTGTTTCTATTCCTTCAATATCCACCTTGCCTACTTATAAAGTAGAAGTCCTTCGGACAGCCCACTGGTTGGAAAAATACTTCCAGAAATTGAATTTTCATCATGTGGAAATAATGCATACAGATGGACATCCACTTGTTTTTGCAGAATATAAAGCATCGAATCCTCTTCTGACACTCCTTATTTATGGACATTACGATGTTCAACCTGTTGATCCGGAGCACGAATGGGAGACAAAGCCTTTCCAGCCGACTATTAAGGGCGATTGTATGTATGGCAGAGGGGTCTCTGACATGAAAGCACAGTTATTGGCACAGATATTTGCAACACAAGCATGGTTGGCAAATAGTCCCCTTCCCATCCATTTAAAGTATATTATTGAAGGAGAAGAAGAAATTGGCTCTCCCAACATGCAAACTTTCCTATTACAGCACAAAGACTTATTGAAAGCAGATGTTGCTCTAAATTGTGATGCAGGAGTATTGGCCCCGGACATTCCATCGATTCCTTATGGTCTTCGTGGACTTGCCTATTTTGAACTGGAATTGAAAGGACCTAAACAGGACTTACATAGTGGTTTGTATGGAGGAACCATACGAAATCCCATCCATGTATTGTGCGAGTTAATTGCCAAAATGCATGATGCCAATGGAAAAATAACACTCCCTCATTTCTACGATAAGGTGAAACCTTTAACAGACGAAGAGAGAACTTTACTGTCCCAGATTCCCCATTCAGATGAGGAATGGAAAAATATCGTAGGAATGTCAGAACTTTACGGTGAAGCAGGCTATAGCACCGTAGAACGCATAGGAGCACGACCTACTCTGGAGGTCAATGGAATTACAGGAGGTTTTACAGGGGAAGGGGCTAAAACTGTTTTACCATCAAAAGCACGGGCTAAAATTTCCATGCGTTTAGTTCCTGAGCAGGAACCAGAAAAAATAGAAGAATATCTCCGCGAGTTTTTACTGCAAAGGTGTCCAACTGAAATAAAATGGAATTTATCTTTACATTCATGTTCTCCACCCGCATTAATGAATTTAAAATCACCCTATATGCAATCTGCAATAACCGCTTTATCAAAAGAGTTTGGGTGCGCTCCCTTATTCCGTAGAGAAGGAGGAAGTGTCCCCGTGGTGGCATGGTTACAAAAAATTTTAGGATTAGATTCTATTATGTTAGGCTTTGCTTTACCCGATGACGGAATACACGGTCCCAATGAGCACCAGAACTTGCCTCTCTTAAAAAGAGGGGTACGCGTTTATTGCAGTTTTTATGAAGAATTAATGAACACTAACAAATAAACTATATAAAACAAGAAATGAAACCGAAAAATACAATTACTATTTATGGAACCCCTGTTAGTGGAGGAAAAACTGTAGTATGTACGGTAAAAGATGGGGTTATTGTCCAGATAAAAGAAAGTTCAAATCCAAAATCAGCAGATATAGGTGATGAAGAAACTATAATCGCACCATTACTTTTTGATATACAGGTAAATGGTGGCTTTGGAATTAGCATTCAGGACGAAAATTTAACAGAAGATAAACTGTTAGAATTATCACATCGCTTATTTCAATCAGGAGTTATCCGCTGGGTTCCCACTCTTGTATCTAATTCTATTGAAAAAACGGAATTCCTTTGTAGAATTATTGGAGACAGCCTTAGAAAAAATAAGGAATTATCTTTTGCCATTCCCGGAATCCATTTAGAAGGACCATGGATTTCAGCAGAAGACGGTCCCCGTGGAGCCCATCCAAAAGAATGCATAAGACCCCCTTCAATTAAAGAGTTTGAAAAATATTACCAAGCAACGGGTGGCAAAATTCTGTATGTTACTTTAGCAGGAGAGCAGAAAAATGCGATTCCATTCATTCAATATTTAGTATCAAAAGGTGTTCATGTTTCTTTAGGACATCATAATGCAGATATAACGATAATGCGTAAAGCAGTAGATGCAGGGGCTCGCCTCTGCACCCATCTTGGCAATGGCATTCATAACTACATACATCGGCATGATAACCCTATCTGGTATTCCCTTGCAGAAGAGAGATTATCTGTTTCCATTATTGCTGATGGACACCATCTTCCGCCGGCAATCTTAAAAACTATTGCAAAATGTAAAAAATATAACAATGTTATTCTTATTTCTGATGCAACTCAATTGATGGGTATGCCGGCGGGAGTATATCGTGAATTTGGGACAGAGGTAGAATTGAAGAAAGATGGAAAAATTTGCTTAAAAGGAACTCCTTATCTCGCAGGGAGTGCAACCCCTTTACTGGCTTGTATTCCTATCTGGAAGGAGAGTACATCACAATCCTTAGATAGGTGTTTTAAATGTGCTTCAATAGTTCCAGCCAGAATACTAAAAGTAAAAATACCACGATTCCGTTTTAGAAAGGGAGCAAAAGCAAACTTTATATGTGCTAAAATTAATAGAGAAAAGAATACATTAATACCACTTGCTATATTTTGCAATAGTGAAAATTTTCTGCATCTCTAAAAACAAATTATTTATTGGAACTTATTATAATAAAATGAGTATTCTATATATAAAAATAAAGCAATAAACATGAGTTGGGAGAGTAGCAGTGCCCAAAGCCTATTTGGTTAAAGAGGATAACGGAGAGAAAATACCTGTTTATTCTCATTTAATCGTAGGAAGAACAAAGGAATGTAACATTGTTATAGAGGACCCATCTGTTTCCCGTAAACATTTTGAACTTATTCAAAGTGAGGATAGTTATAGATGGAAAGATTTAGGTAGTACAAATGGTACATATATCAATGGGCAAAAAATGGTGTCTGGGGAATTACATTCAGGGGATACTGTTCAAATAGGAAAAACGGTTTTTCGTTTTGAAATTGAAGAGAATAGCAAACCTACAAACATTGCTGAAAAAACAGAAGAAGAACAACAACACTCAATTGTCACTCGTTCTTTCCTTAGTATGGATGAGACTACAGTTTCTCCAACAAGAGAACAGCGTGCAACCCTACTATTAGAAACTTTATGTAAAGTAATTAATGACATCTCTACCAATTTTGACCTCTGTGAATTACAAAACAAGATTATCGAGGCCACTTCTCATGTAATTCCTATAGACCATGGGGCTATTCTGCTTACCGATGAAGAAGGGAAAATAATCCCATGCCCACAATGTTCCCGGGTGCACCAGTGGGAAGGAGGACATTTGATTGTTGTTCCTATAAATAGGATTCGAATTAGTAATACGGTGATTTACAAAGTAGTTAAAGAACGACAGAGTTTACTTTATCAGGATATTATGGATAGTGATGAATTAAAAAGAGCGGTGAGCATTATTACATTAAATGTCCAATCTGTTATCTGTGCTCCGCTTCGTGCTAAAGAAAAAGTTTTAGGCTTACTCTACATGGACACAGTATCCGACAAGAATCGATACTCAGAAGAAGAATTACTCCTTGCTTCTGCCGTAGGGAATGCATCGGGATTAGCCATAGAAAATGTAAAGATGTATAAAGAATTGATTGAAAAATATCGGTTAGAGCAAGAACTCCAGACCGCTGCAAATATTCAACAAGGCTTTCTTTTTAATAATTGGAATACAATCCCCAAAAATTGTGATATTTTTGCCCAAACCCTTCCCGCAAAAGTAGTGGGAGGAGATTTTTTTGATGTAATTCTACTCCCAGACCATCGTTTGGGTTTTATTGTTGGAGATGTATCGGGTAAAGGGATGCCCGCTTCTCTTGCTATGGTTCGGCTACTTACAGAATTTCGTATCCAGGCACAACGACTGTCTTCACAAATAGAAGTATTGAATGCCCTAAATGAAGACCTATTCGAGTATGGACAGCAGGGAATGTTCTGTTCTTTATGTTATGTCATTGTTAATTTAAAGACAGGAGAACTTTCATCAGTAAACGCAGGACATTTACCGGTTTTATGGTGGCACAATCATAAAACAGAGTATTGTTTCCATCCTTCCGGACCCCCTCTGGGTGTATTGCCGGCGTCTACATGGAAAGAAGACAAAGACATTTTGTCAAAAGAAGACGCTATTATAATGTTTACCGATGGGATTATTGAGGCACGGAAAGAAGACAATGATAAAAAAATTACAGATAGGGAATTTGGTATAGATAGGTTAAAAAAGACTATCGAGACCTTGCACTTTGAAAATGCTGAAAAAACAGTTCGGGATGTTTTACAGAAAGTTCAAAAATATACCACGCCCAATCTTCCCCATGATGATTGCACACTATTACTATTCCGGTGGTTGAGTCATGCGTGATGATTTTACAATTACTTTTCGCTCACATCCAAAACTACTAAAGCCGGTTCGGGCTTTAGTTCGTAACTATCTCGAAGCGGCCCATTTTTCACAGGAAAAAATAGATGATATGGTATTGGGATTAGATGAAGCCTGTACAAATTGTATCCGTCATGCTTACCATGGCATGAGATCTGAATTTATCCAGTTATCAGCACGCTTGGGGACTGTATGGCTTGAATTTGAATTACAGGACTGTGGAACCTGTCCCCCGAAAGATTTTTTAAATAGAGAAAAAAGTAAAAACATAGAACCTGCGAGTATTAAACCACATGGGCTCGGTCTTATAATTTTAAGACGGGCTTTTGATGAAGTTTCTTTCCATGTCAATGAGGACGGGAAAAATTGTCTTATATTAAGAACACGAAGAAAAAAGCGTTTAGGAAAGGTTAAATAATGTCAATTGAAATTCAAACAATCGAACAAAATGGAAATTATAAAATTCAGGTATCGGGACAGGTGGACCTCTATACTTCTCCTAACTTAAGAAAGTCTCTTCTGGAGGCAATTGATAAATCAAAAGAGACAATAACTGTACAACTTTCCCATGTCGAGTATATGGATTCTTCCGGGGTAGCGACATTGGTCGAGGGGCTTCGTTCTGCAACAAAACAGAAAAAAATATTCCAGATCTTGTCTCCTTCTCATGCTGTTCGAAAAGTTTTGAACCTGTCGCGGTTAGAGACTGTTTTCCAGATTACAGAGAGCAATTAAAGAATGATAGTTTCGTTCTTGGGTAAAATCGGTCAGATTTTTTTGAACGGAGTGCACTCTGCACTTGTAGTTTGTGTCCTGATTATGGACACATTAAATTGGTTATTTTTACAGCCGTTATTAGGGCGAGGATTGAGATGGCGTAGTGCTATAGAGCACTTTGTGGAATATGGTTTTCGTTCCATACCCATAGTCGGTTTAATTTCTTTATTGGTTGGAATTATTATGGGTATGCAGTCTGCCTACACCTTACAACAATGGGGTGCAACCATATTTATGGCAAATCTGGTTGGTATCTCTGCATTGCGAGAATTGGCTCCGTTAATGTCAGCCATCCTCATTACAGGACGGAGTGGTTCCGCTATAACTGCGGAAATAGGGACAATGAAAGTTTCTGAGGAAGTAGATGCCCTTATGGTAATGGGACTGAATCCCGTTAAATTTTTAGTAGTGCCCAAATTTATTGGTATGGTAATTGCAGTTCCTTGCGTTACCGTGCTTTCAATGGCAATAATGATTGCAGGGGGTTTTATTGTTGCGGTTGGTATTCTTGGGATTGATTTCTGGGCATATTTTGACCAGACTGCAAACGCCCTTGTATCCAAAGATTTATTTTCGGGGATAGTAAAAAGTATTTTCTTTGGTTTGACTATCTGTTGGGTCGGTATTTATCGTGGTTTTCAAGTCGAAGGTAGTGCAGAAAGCGTTGGCAAAATGACAACTTCTTCTGTAGTTACCTCTATTTTTACAATAATAGTTGTAGATTTAATCTGGACCGCATTATTTTATTTTACAGAATGATGAATAACAATAACAGTGAATATGTAATTGAAGTAGAAAACCTTATTGTTCAATATGGAACAAGACGGGTTTTAGATAATATTTCCTTTAAAGTTAAGAAAGGAGAAATCTTTGTTATTTTGGGAGGAAGTGGATGCGGAAAAAGTACCCTTTTACGAACGCTGGTCGGATTGATCCGTCCTCATTCTGGAAAAATTTTGATGTTTGGAAAAGATGTTACGACAATCCGTGTTCAAGAACAAATAAAACTTCTCAAACGCATAGGGATGTGTTTCCAGAATTCGGCTCTTTTTAACTCGATGACTGTGGGCGAAAATGTCGCATTACCACTAAAAGAACACACCCACCTTGCCGATTCAACAATTGATATTATGACACAGATAAAATTAGACCTTGTGGGATTAGGTGGATGTTCAAATTTATATCCTTCTCAATTGAGTGGAGGAATGAAAAAAAGAGCAGGAATTGCTCGTGCAATGGCGTTAGACCCAGAAATTATATTCTATGACGAACCCTCTTCTGGTTTAGACCCTATTGTTGCAGCAGGTTTAGACCATCTCATTCGGAAAATGCAAAACACATTTAACTTAACCAGTGTCGTAGTTACCCATGATTTAGAAAGTGTACAAATTATTGCAGACCGCGTTTGTTTATTACATGCGGGGAAGATTGTTGCTATCGGGGATTTGAAAGAGATGGAATTAAATTCCAATTCCTATCTTCGCCAGTTTTTTACACGAACACCAAATCCCGAAGAAAATCAATCTACTTCCGCAATTTTAGATTCTTTAGAAGATATGTAATAATAAAATAAAAGATACATGGTGGTGTAAGATGAGTTCAAAAGCAAGTGAGTTTACAAAAAAAGAGATTATCGCTGGATTATTTGTCCTGATTAGTGTGGTCATTCTTGTATTATTTGTCCTCCTGGTGCGAGGTTATCGTCCCAACACGGGAACAAAAATTTACTACACTAAATTCAAGAACACATTGGGTTTAGACCGTGGGGCCGATGTTCGTTTCGGAGGATTAAAAATTGGGAAAGTTATACATATTTATCCTGATAACCAAGACCCCAGTCAGGTATGCGTTAAGATTGCGGTTTCACCGGATATTGTATTAAACCAAAAATGTATCGCTACTGTAGAACAGGTTTCCCTCACTTCTGCAAGACATCTTGAAATTTCAACAGGAGAAGCAGATGCTCCCGTATTAGAAGAAGAAAGTACCATCCCTTCTATCAATAAAACAGGAGGACTGGTCGAAATCCCTGATTTCTCAACCACTATTGTAAAAGTAGAGAGACTCCTGGATGATTTAACCGACTTTCTGGGAATGGATAGAATTCGACAATCTGAATCGACCGGTGAAACTAAAGCACGGATTACAGAATTGACACAACAACTTAGTGGAACACTCGAAAAGGGAACAGATTTCATAGACGAACTTAATACTCTTGTAAAAGAACAAAAACCCCAAATTGCCGAGATTTTGAAAAACATTAAAGAAATAGAAAAAGATACACAGAAAGTTGTAGAACAGATAAATGCTATCATTTCAGAAAACCGAGGTTCTGTTCACGATTCTTTAAATTCAGTAAAAGTTGTTTTAGCAAAGGTACAATCTATAACCGAAAATAGCGCAGATGACCTGGAAAAGATATTAAACAATGTGGAAAAAATTACGGGTAATATGGATAATTTATCAGCAGAAGCGAGAAGTTGGATGGGTAAAAATAAACGAAATATCGACGAATTAATTTTGGATATTAAGGAAACCATTCGCAATTTGCGTCTGTTGTCCCAAACCTTAGCAGAACAACCTCAATCAATACTTACAGGAAAAGTCCCGGGAGGTAAAAAATAAAGCATGGTTACATTTTCTTCTCGCAAAAGAAATTCCTTAAAAAAAATCAGGTGGACTTCTTATTGCTTATGTATCATTCTAATATTATCAGGCTGTATCTCTGCTCCAGCCTTACATTATTACACTCTTGAAAATACAATAAAACCCATTGAAAATGAAATGCCATTATGTCTTCAAGTTTCAAGTATTCGTTTAACAGAAGCATTAAAAAGAAAAGAGATAATGGTTCGTAAAAACTCTGTTCAAATAGATTATTATTCCGTTCATCTTTGGGCTTCTAGTTTGGAGGAATTGATAACAAACAGAATAAATCAAACTTTTTTATGCCATCAATCCCCAAAAAATGCACCCGATTATTATCTACATATTGATGTCCTTAACTTTGAAGAAATAGAAACGCCAAACCTTCCGATTGCCAGCATAAAATTAATTGTGCAATTTTTGAATCCCGTTAATATGGAAGTACTATCCCAAAAAATTTATTCTGTTGAAAAAGAATCCCCCGATAAAGAAGTATCCGAGTTGGTAAAAACTTTTTCTTCCTGTATAGATGAGGTTATAAGTAAAATATACATAGACGCTAAAAATCTTAAAAAAACCGAATAGAAGGAATTTGTTCATCCATGCCAAAGATAGAAATGGATGATTTTTTAAGTGATTACGAAAGAGCGGTTTGCTATTTTACCCTTCCAAAGTTGGTATATCAAATAAACCCGGTTAGTTTATTTATTTACTCTGTATTTGTCATTTTTTCTTTTGCTTTAACCTTTTGGGGATTACTTTTAGGAATTCAAAAACTTTCTTATGCCGGAACAATAGCACTAGTTGTTATTACTTTATTAGGTTTTATCTTGTTCACAGTAAAATCCCTTGTGGGCGAACTTCGGTGGCGAAAATGCCTTGCAGAAGCCCACGGTTCTACCAAAGAAGAAACACTGGATTTTCCCGACCCATTCGAAAAGCATGAATTATACTTAATTTCCCTAAAAGAGAAAGGCGGAGCTTTATCGTCTTGTGTAAACCGTGCCGGTGAAATCCAGTACTTTATAGAAGCAAAAAATCACGGTTGGCTCGTAAAAGACGCTTTGGAAAAAGAGATATGTACTATTTTTATAAAACGCAGTTGGTTCTCTATTTCCTTTACCTACAAAAAACCCTCCGTTTTAGATGTTTATCAAAATGAAAAAAAAATTGCATGTATTAAACCCCGGTTTTCCTTTTACGGTTCTGCATATCTCATCAATATTTATGATCCTCAACCGGAGACATATTGGTTAATCCAATCTGGAATTTTTCATCAGGGTGAATTGGTCGGACGAATCTATCAACTCCGCAAAATATTGTATCTGGACATTCAGAAAGAACATTTTAATTTGGGTGTTTTGGCCTTCCTCATTAATTTATAGATTAGTAGAAATTCTGTGAGTGAGAAAGAGATATCTCGGAGAGGATTTATAAAATCTATATCTATTACCACGGCTATTTCTCCTCTATTGTTATCTACAGCACAAAACAAAGCTATAAAACAGAAAGCACGAATAGGTATTGTGGGTGTTGGTAATAGAGGACATTTATTAGATGCAGGCAGGATAAATTTCTGCATTAGAAGTCCCCGTATACATTACATTGAAAGAATGTGAGTCCCTTGTTAGAACATCAGAAATTACAGGACAACTGTGTTATTTAATGGAAAATGTATGTTATTTCAAGGAGCCTTTAACCTTACTTCGGATGGTCCGAGAAGGCTTTTGGGTGAAGTCGTTCATGTAGAAGGAGGTTATCAAAACGACTGTCGCTTTCTTCTTGCTGACGAAGAAGCCAATTGACATGGAGAGGCAAAGGTATTATCCATCGAAAAGAAAACAACTATCCTACACATTCTGTTGGCCCCATTTCCCAATAGTTTAACATAAACTGCGGAGACCGTTTCCCTTCTTTATATAGTGATTCCACCCCATCACGAGGAATGAAAGAATACTTTAGAGAAAAATTTGGTCCCGACCACGCTCTGTCAAAAATAAAGATTAAACATGGTGATATCAATACCACCATACTCCAGACATATTAGGAAAGACGATAACCCTCTATCATGATACAACACTACTAAGACCTTATGATTCTATATTCAGACTTCAGGGGACAAAAGGTATCTATTTCGGCTCCTTACAAAAAATCTATCTGGAAGGAATAAGTCCTCAAAAAGATACCTGGGAAGATTTTAACCCTTCTATGGAAAAGTATTCGCATCCTTTATGGACTGGATACGAGAAAACAGGGATAGGTGTAGGAGGACACGGACTTGGAGATTATATCACGGTGCGGGAATTGGTTCGTACTATAAGAACAGGAGAAACCTCACTACCGATTGTATATGACTCCGCTACATGGTCTGCAATTATTCCTCTATCAGAGGAGTCTGCTTCTGCCGGTGGGAAAAAGATGAAGTTTCCAGATTTGCCCCACGGTAAGTGGAAAACGCCCATCCCCATTATTGAACTTGCTCACTTTTAGACATAAAAATATCCCATATTCAGGATTGATTATCTTCTCGGGTAGAATATAGTTGGTGTTTATCCGATTTGAGGGCTCTTAACATCTCCTGGATGTCAAAGAAACCTCGTATTCCTACATAAAAAGTCATGGAGAAATACCACACAATGCAAAATATAGCGACCAATAACCAGAATATTTTCATGAATTCACTCCTGCTGTGTTATTTAAAACCGTGTATTTTTTTAATAATGACCCAATAACCATTGCTACTCCAGAGATTAAATAAGAGGCGAGTCCTGATTTATAGGGACCTATATGTTGTGCCCATTCCGAAGTTGCCGGGAGTTGTTGCAATACCAGAAAACCGATAGGGAAAATAGCCCCACATAAAATCGCTCCAATGGCCCCCCAACTATTTGCGTCTTTCCAGTAACAACAAGCAATCAACAAAACGGACATGCTGGATAAGTATATCGTCCCTGTTACTCCCAGATAATCCCACAAATTCCCTTTTAGGGGATACCACAACCCATAAAACAACAAAAACAACCCAATACAGGCGACAATAAACCGATTTATAAGCACACCTTTTTCTTCCGTCCATTGTTTCTTTTTACGGAAAGGAGCCAGAATATCATTATAAATAACACCTCCCCAGGTCAGCATATATGCTGAATCCGTAGACATGTCCGCCGCAAGCATTCCCGCTATAAGAATACCCATCAATCCTGTTGGAATAAAGATACTTAAAAATTTAGGCATCGCATATAAAGTATTCCCGCCAATCTGTTCCGGAGTCAGTGTAGCCAGAGCTGCAATTCCCCAAAGTCCGGGAATAAGAAATCGTGCTGTAAAGAAGAAACTTGTGTGTATATAAATTTGTTTCCCTGTCTTTGTACTTTTGGCAGAAAGAATACGCTGAATTACGGCTTGCCATGTTAATACAACAGCAAACTGCAAGCACAAATTAAACAGAACAAATTCCCATCCGCGTTCCATTAAGAAGGGGTTAAACCCCGCAGGACCATGATGTTTTTGTACCGCTTCAACCAATGGGGACCAACCTATCTTAATAAAAATCAAAACCGTAACCACCAGCATACTTAGACTCATGATAATAAACTGGAGAAAATCTGTTACAAGAACGGAAAGCATTCCCCCAAGCACTGTGTAAAGTGCAACGATAACAAGTAGAATTGTCATCATGATTTCGAGTTTATAAGATTGGGCAAAAGCCTCCGGATTAAATCCGGCGGTGAGAAGTAAAAACTCACCTCCCGTCCGTAAGAACACACCCATGTTTAATAATCCTCCGAGAACAATAACCACACCCGCTAACCAACGAACAGTGGGTCCAAAACGTCTTTCAAAAAGTTCTGGAATTGTCATAACGCCTGCATCGCGTAAAGGTTTGATACAGAATCCGGTAATCCCTACTACAAGCATAGCAATTGTTTGAAGTATACCGGGAGTTGCTCCTGCAAAACCCATCTTAAAACCGTTTTGTGCGGTATACATACAGGTAACAATTCCAAACTCTGTTGCGGCCAACGAAGCGATACCCAAATAAAGGTTCATTTCTCGCCCGGCAACAAGATAATGTTCAACTTTACCAACATACTTCCGGACCGCCAGTCCAGCGATAATTGTTAATAGTAGATAGAAACCTACAATTCCCGCATCAAGAAATGTAAAATGAGTCAGCATATACAATCCTTTATCTGATTATGATAATTATGCATTGCAAGAAATAATAACAAAGAAAAGGAAAACTTACAAATTCTCAGAAGAATAAGGTTAAACCTGTTTAACAAATATTATGTTCTTATTACCTGAGTTGTATTTTTCAATCGTTCACAAAGGATATGAACGAGATTCAGAAGCAGACGGACCGCAGTTTTTTTTGTAAGCAATTTTTCAAAAGTTGTCTCACTAAACACGAATAGAGAGGAATCTTCAATTGCTATTGCTGTAGCGGACCGAGGTTGTTTTGTTATTAAGGCCATCTCCCCAAAAATTTCCCCCTCACCCAGATAAACAATCGCTTTTTCCCCTTGATAAATACCTATAGTTCCCTGAAGGATAAGATATACCTGACTCCCCATATTTCCCTGATAAAACACGACCTCATTTTTTTGAAAATGTACTATAAGTCCCTGTTCAATAAATTTCCTTATCTCTTCCGGAAACAAACCCTGGAAAAGGAGAGAATTAACGATATGTTGTTCAATCTTTTTTCTATCCATGTTTAACAGGGTTCTTGTTTGTTAAATCCAATAAACATACCGTTTGCAATTAGGACACATGTATAAATTATCTTGTTCCTGTCGAACATTTTGGACAAAATCTGTATGTAATGCCATATAACACCCTTGACATCTATCGCCCTCTATAGGTACAACTGCAGGAGGTCTCTTTTCCTTCAATTGGTCATAATGTCCGAGTGTTTTCGTGGAAATCAAAGATCTCAGATTATCAATTTTTTGTTGAATTTGTTTTTTTCCTTTTGGATTGCCTTTTAATTCTTCATCATGAAGTTGTAAGCGTATGAGTAAATGAATTTCTGAGATAGTCGATGAGGATGCATGCTCTCTGTCACCAATAGATATCTTCTTTTTTACAGAAGTCGGTTTTGTATGTTCATCAAGTTTGTTCAATAATTCCAATAATTTTTCATAAATGGCCTTCGCTGTCGTTTGTTTTATCATTGCCTGAAGATTTTCTTTTTTCTGAAAAACTTTAGATATACTTGCTAACAAACTTAGATAAACATGACTTAGAGTAGGAGGATAACATATCATAATCGTAAGGAATACAGGATTGCGGTCCTGAGCAACAAAGTCAACCCCTCCGGGGATCCGTGCCACTGCTGTAATGATCTTTTTCAAATCTCGAATCCTTGCATGGGGTAAAGCCAGACCATTTCCAACGCCTGTGCTATCAATTGACTCTCGCTCTATTATTGCAGAAAGGATATCTTCTCCTTCAGGTATCTTATTCTCTTTCTTTATTACTTCGACTAATGTAGAGAGAACATCTTGCTTTGATTTAGGTTCTAATAAAGGAATAATTGTTTCAATATTAAAATATTTATCAAAATCCATAACTTGTCCCTTTTGCATAAGTTTATCTTTATTGTGGAATTATAAATTGATAACTGTAATATTATGATATTTTACATTTGTCTATTTCCAATTAGACCAAAAAATGTTACCCCGCCGAATGGATAAATGATGTAAAGAATCATTTCTCTAATAATAAAATGACATTTATTCCTTAGACCTCGCTTTCCTGATATAAAATTGTTACCACTATAATTGTTTCCTGGTCCCTACCATCATGTCTCGTTGTAGAACAAGGACATTGTGTAATTTGTAGTATTTTTGGGCGCGTGCGTTTAATCCAGTCATTGATTAAGTGGTCCATTTGATGAAGCCCTTCCACGCTCGCCTTACCTATAAAAGACTGCACCCTCATAAATTATTCTCCTTTATTATAATTATAACTATACACTATCCCGCAGTCTATTTCAATAGTTTTTCGAGAGATTTTCTCATGATTTCTAAAGGAGCGGGGTACCCCGTCCATATTTCAAATTGCAACCCCGCTTGTTCCAGGAGCATTTCAATCCCTGTGATTATTTTACAACCTTTTCTCCGGGCATTTAGCAAGAGATCCGTATATAAAGGTCTATATATCATGTCCATTACTATGTGTTGTGGGGTTAATAAATGATATGGAAAATGAAATTTATCTTCAGAATGTCCGGACATACCAGCAGGTGTTCCCTGTATAATAATGTCATGAGTCCTTATATCTTCTTCAAAATCTTCATGTAAGTACCCCTCACGAAACTGGAGATAGGGATAGGCTTTTTTTAAATCCTCCATCAATCGTTCCAGTCGAGAAGGCGTTCTTCCCAGTATCGTTATTTGCTGAGGTCGAGTTTTCTCTGCAAAAGTGAATGCAACAGCACGAACCGCCCCACCTGCTCCCAGAAATAGAATCCTTTTATTCGTTAAGTCAATCCCTGCCCGCATAAAAGCATTCAAAGTCCCTATCCCATCGGTAACAGTCCCAATCAGTTTATCTCCTTCGTGTGTGATGGTATTTACACTCCCTATTTTTTTTGCGATTTCGTCAATTTCGTCAAGAAAAGGAATAACCGTCTCTTTATGGGGAATCGTTACACTGATTCCTCGAAAATTATCCATTGCACGCATTCCCCGAAGACAAGACTCCACATCCGTTATATCAAAAGCGAGATACACATAATTAAGTCCTAAACTTTGAAATCCCGCATTGTGGATTGTCGGAGATAAAGAATGTCGAACAGGATGTCCTATCACCGCACAAAGTTTTGTGTCAACATCAATATACATCATTATCCTTCTACTTGTGATTATCCGGGGGGCCAACCCAAATCTCTACCGCCTAATATGTGTAAGTGAATATGGAAAATAAGTTGTCCACCCTGCGCATTACAACTTAAAACATAACGGAATCCGGGTTCTGCGATTCCCTCCTTTTTTGCAATATCATTAGCACGAAGTAGCATCCTCCCCAGCAAGGCTGTATCCTCCTCATTCACATCTGTTATGCGGGCAATATGTTTTCGGGGAATTAACAATACATGCACAGGTGCTGCAGGATGTATATCTCGAAAAGCATAAAACTCTTCATCTGAATAGACCTCTGTAGAAGGAATCTCCTTCCGTGCTATCTTACAAAAAAGACAATCTTCACTCATATCTATATCTCCATGTTCTCAATGTTCTTTTTATTTTGCTAAAAACATACATTATTGGTCAAATAAAAAACTTGTTCGGTGGATTATCAAATCGTTTTTGTTTTTGCATAATGAGAACCGCACCTAACAATGCAGATAACTCTGTCCGATAGATATTTGGACCTAAATGTACAGAAATGGCTCCATGTTCCCTTGCAATACTCAATTCTTGTTCCGATAAATCTCCTTCTGGTCCGATAATAAGGCCACAGTTAGACACATCTGTTATTTGTTGAATAGAGATTGCATGAGACTGGATGACTGCAGCTAAAAGAGTTCCATGAAAATCCGCGAGGGCTGTTTCTAAATTTTTATACCCATTTAACACAGGGAGCCATTCCCTTCCTGTTGTCTTGCATGCTTGAACCATCCATTTTTTCACTTTTTCCGAAAAACGGATGGGGCGTGTAGAGTGTTCTGCCTGAAAAAAATGGAATTCAGAAACCCCCAATTCAGTTCCATAGTTTATAATAGTTTCGATTGCACTATCACGATGCAGCCAACCTAAAAAAAGAGAGAGACGAGGTCCCTCTCTTGCAATATACTGATACTGCAATATTTTTGCTATGAGTTTGTCCTTGGAAATATGAACCACTTCCCCAAACCATTTACTTCCGGCACCATCGATAAAACCAATAGGTTCCCCAATTTTCACCCTGACAACACGAATTGCATGATGAGCTTCTTCCCCTTGCAATATGATTTCTCCTTCTTTCGGTGTGGAGGAATCTATAAAAAAGTAAAACAAATGAGACATATACCCGAACCTCTATGAAATGTTGTCAATTTTTCATATTTTAAGAGTGTATGTTAAAATGGTGCTAATTTCAAACTTGGGGAGTATTTACTATGAGTCAGGATCCTAAAAATAATGATCTAAAAGCAATGTATAGAACCAAAGTCGAAGGGTCATTCCCAGAAACAATAGAAATTATGGGAAGACAATGGATTAAAGTAGAAGACCTTCGATATGGAACGAACCCCCATCAGCCTTCTGCTTTTTATCGACCGGTTGAAGGAGAAAAGGTCTTTTTAGGAGCTTATCAAATATTAAAGACAGGGAAAAGTGGTTTGTCTCAAACTAATTTAGAAGACCTTCATCATGCCTTTGGCATTTTGAAATTTTTAAACAAACCTGCGTGTGCAGTGATGAAACATTGTAATCCTTCCGGTGTTGCTATCCAACAAGAAGGGCAGACTCTTGCAGATGTGTATCGTCGGGCTCGTGATGCAGACCCTCAAGCAGCATTCGGCGGAGTTGTTGCTTTTAATACAGAGGTAGACGAAGCAACTGCTGAAGAAATTATGCAAACCGTTATCGAAGGAGTTTCGGCACCCAGTTTCACAAGCACAGCATTATCTGTTTTAAACAATTCCGAAAAGTACAAACGGAATAAGGAAATACGCATTATTAAAGTTCCTCCATTAGACCGACTGCCGAAATATATTGGTGACGATATTTATGCCTGGGAAATGAAAGTATTTGATGATGGAAGTATCGTGTTAGCACAACCTTATTTGACAAAAATAAAGAGTCCCGCAGACTTTATAAAAGCCCGTGCAGAACATTCCAAAAAAGGCAAAATCGAGAGTACCATTACCCCCTCACAAAGAGAATTAGAGGACTTGTTATTTGCATGGTATGTGAACATTCATGTTCGTTCGAATGGAGTTGTAATCGTAAAAAATGGACAGACACTTGCCGTTGGTACAGGACAACAAGACCGTGTCGGAGCCGTTGAGCAGGCTATTGAAAAAGCACAGAAGAAATATAAAGGAGAAGAAACCCTCGAAGGGGCTGTCCTTGCCTCAGATGGTTTTTTCCCATTCCCGGATGCAGTAGAAACGGCTATCCGTGTAGGTGTTAAAGCATTTCTTCAACCCGGAGGTAGCGTAAGCGATTATGATGTAATCGAAACAGCAAACAGGGCCGGTGCATCTATGTTATTTACCGGCGAACGCTGTTTTTCACACCATTAAAAAATTATATATCGTCTAACAGTCGAACATATCTGAAATCATCCACATTAATATGTCCCCAGGCATCCATGCTGTCGTCGATGATTTCTATTTCTGCGTCCTTCCCCTTATATTTAGAAACAGTCCATATTACAGATTTCATATCCTCTTTATTCTCTGCATTTTTGGCTGTCATTACTACTTTGCCATCAACATAAAGACGAACCTCCAATCCCGAGCCCTTCCCTCCACCTAATAGAAAACGGATAGCATAACCGCGTATTTTGAAAGGTTCTGATCGCAAAGTACCAAAAGCCACATCTTTTCGCACCATACCCGGTTTTTCACCCGGTTTCCCTTGATATAATTCATAAGTCCCTATCCAATACTTCCCTTGGTGATTCGAATGTTTACCATATTCTCGGACAGAAGGATTATCTCCTAATGTAGGTTGTCTTTCAAAAGCGGAGCCCTGAGCTTTCCAGTGGTTGAGATTTCCCATTTCGAAATCACTATTAGGAAACAATAACATATTATCGGGTTCCGAGTATCCTCGAAAATCATCAGCATTGATACAACCCCACATTCCCTTATCTTTGTCGATAATGGAAATTACTGCAGGCTGATTTAAATACTCCTTTACATCCCAGAACTCCCGTGTCATAAGAGGATGATTTTGTCCCGTTGTTTCTCGAACAATCTCTCCATTTACAATTAGTCGAATTGCTGTCGTTTTCTTTGAACCTCCACTTATAAGAAAACCAATATATGGGGTTTCAATCATAAATGTTCTTGATACTAATTCTCCGACCGCGTCATTCTTTTGGGCGTCTCCGGGATTTTGACCCGGTAAACCCTGATAATTTTCATAAGAACCGACCCACCATGAACATTGAGGAAGGGCTGATTTAGGAGATTCTCTTGCAAATATATTATCCCCCAAAGTAGGTTGATTTAAAAAGGCCTTTCCAAAAGCACGCCAATTATACAGATTACCATATTCAAAATCACTATTCGGGAAGAGAAGTTTTGCTTTTTTTGAAAATTTTGGGATGGCCGAGGGCTGTGAATAAATATAGGATTCAGAATACAGAAAAACAATCAAAAAGAAAACAACTATTGGACATTTTATCTTCTTCATGTATTATCCTTTACTTTTTACCACAATTATAAACAATTTTATATCAAACTTCATGTCTATACAAAAAATTATTACCTGTATCCTACTGGGAAAAAAGAAAAGACAAAGAAACGAAAAAAATAATAAATTAAATGGAATATTTGAGCATATAAAATGTATTTAGTTTATAGCAACATATAAAGGCTGGAAACAAAAATGACGATGTATAAAATGAAGTTCCATTTTTAATTTATATTAAAAATATGTATACTATTAAAGAGTCTCCCTTATGCAAGTAAAAGAGAAATTTATAAAGGGTAGAAAGAAGTGGAAGATACAAGTTTAATTAAAAATCCCTTTTTAGAAAGAGGGTTATATACATATATTGCAGAGATTTCAAAAATTCCTCTTCTAAGTGCAGAAGAAGAGAGAAGATTAGCTTTCCGTATTCTTAAAGGAGATGGAAAAGCACGGCGAAAACT
>Ga0209721_1001243_pt1 | contig 19376 bp, 18 predicted proteins | sample TshhotsprinmetaG_FD_184139 | JGI IMG/M metagenome (GOLD analysis project Ga0209721, IMG submission 184139) | Hot spring microbial communities from South Africa to study Microbial Dark Matter (Phase II) - Tshipise hot spring metaG (SPAdes)... | ecosystem: Environmental > Aquatic > Thermal springs... | reverse complement strand
GGGGATATTATCCGAAAACCGCCTCTATTTCTGCCAGTTCCAGTTTTCGGAAGAGGGGCTGCGGGGGCTGCAGGGCCTGTCCGGCTGGCAACTGGCTCGGCGCCCACCGTCCTGCAGCACCTGCCGGGTCGTAGCAGAGCGCGTCGTGAATCCGCTCGCCCTCCCGGAAGGTGGCGATGTACGGTCGGCCGAACAGCGACCCCTCATATCCCAGATACCGGTGGAGCGCTTCGGAGGTGAAGGGGAGGAACGGTGCAAAAAGCACCTTGAGGGAGTCTATAGCACGAAGAGCAACATAGATGGTCGTTCCAGCGGCAGTCCGGTCTTCCTTGATCTGAAACCAGGGGCTCTTTTCTTCCAGATACTTGTTGACCTCCCGCGCCAGGTTCATCACTTCGTTCAGGGCGGCGCGGAAACGGCATTCGCTCAGCAGGCGGCCGATGGGGCCGAAAGATACGTCTATCCGGGCCAGCAGGCCCACATCGGCGCGGTCCATCAGCCCAGGCACCGGCACCTGGCCCTCAAAATGCCGGTAGGCGAAGGTCAGCACCCGATGGCACAGGTTTCCCCACGTCGCCAGCAGTTCGTCGTTGTTGCGGCGGACGAAGTCCTCCCAACTGAAATCCGTATCCCGCGTCTCGGGCATCACCGAAGTGACGTAGTAGCGCAGGGGGTCTGGATCAAAGTGGTCCAGATAGACAATGAGTTCAATCACCCGCCCCCGACTCTTGGAGAACTGGGCTCCCTCCAGGTTCATAAACTCATTCGCCGGGACGTCGTAGGGGAGGTTCAGATGGCGGGACGGGTCATCTTCGTAGAGCCGATCTATCCCGATCAACTGGGCGGGCCAGATGATGGTGTGGAAGGGGATGTTATCTTTGCCGATGAAGTAGTAGGACTTGGCTGCGGGGTCGTACCACCACTCTTTCCAGGCGTCAGGGCGGCCCTGGTTGCGCGCCCACTCTATGCTGGCGGAGAGGTAGCCGATGACCGCCTCAAACCAGACGTAGAGCCGTTTCCCCTCGTAGCCGGGCAGGGGGACGGGGATGCCCCATTCAATATCCCGGGTGATGGGGCGACCCTGTAGGCCCGCGGCGACGTAGTTGCGGGAGAAAGCCAGCACGTTGGGCCGCCAGTGGTCCTTGCCCTCTGCCAGGTAGGCGGCGATCCGGTCCTGCAGGAGGGGCAGGTTCAGGAAAAAATGTTCCGTCTCCCGGGGGACGGGAACGCTGCCATCTATTTTACTGCGCGGGTCAATCAGTTCCAGCGGGTCCAGTAGACGCCCGCAGTTATCGCACTGGTCGCCGCGCGCTTCGGTGTAGCCGCAGTGAGGGCAGGTCCCTTCCACGAAGCGGTCGGGGAGAAATCTCCCCGCGGTCTCAGAGTAGAGTTGCAACTGGGTCTGACGGTACAGATATCCCCGTTCCAGCAGTCGCAGGAAAATGTCCTGAGCGACCCGATAGTGGTTTTCGGTGTCGGTGTGGGTGAAGAGGTCGTAACTGATGCCGATGCGCTGCTGGGTATCCAGAAAGCGGGCATGGTAGCGCTCAAAGAGTTCCAGCGGGGTGATCCCTTCCTTTTCAGCCCGGACGGTGATAGGGGTACCGTGGGAGTCGGAGCCGGAGACCATCAGGACGTCGTTGCCGGCCAGCCGGTGGTAGCGGGCGAAGATGTCGGCCGGCAGGTAGGCACCAGCCAGGTGGCCGACGTGGAGGTCTCCGTTGGCGTAGGGCCAGGCGACGCAGACGAGGATTTTCTCGGGCATTTCCCCTCCTTGGGTTCCCCGCGCGGGTTCTTCCCATTATTCTACCATTATTCAGTGGTATCGCAAGTGAAAGGGGGGGCCTGGGGTGCATTTCAGTTTTATGGCAGATTGCGGGGTAATACCAATGGCGCAAGACCGGGGAATTCTCATCGGCCGCCCGGCGATATTCCGGCTGGACAGATGATTCGCACGATAAGCGGAAATCGTCTCTCGGCAGGTGGTAACACCCCCTCATCCCCCCAACCCTCTTCTCCCCCGCAAGCGGGGGAGAAGGGGAAAAAGGGTTTTGGCGCTGGCGGCCTTCGGCCGCCAGCGCCAAAACCCATACAAAAATCCCCCCTCCCCGCGGGGCTATAGGGGCGGACGTTCTGTCCGCCCTCAACGGGGAGGAGGGCAGGGGAGAGGGGGTTGATAAATCCGGTCTACAAATCTGAGCCCCACACGCAATTGGACAACTTGCCATAGAATTGAAATGCACCCGTTGAGGGCCAGCACGACGTGTTTGCGCCCCTGGTAGTCGGATAGGCGCACAGGATGCCCCCGAAAGTCCTCCAGGACGAAACCAGGGGCCTGTGGGTGGACCTATACCCTTGCCATTGCCGCCTCCTGAGTGCCATCCGTGCTCACCACCGATGGCCGCGCCGTAGAAAGCGGTCTACGGTTCGTCCACTCGTTCAAACGTCCCATCCAGATGGAGATAGTACTTTTCCACCTGAACATGGGGCAGCAGGGCCTGGATCATCCCCTGCACCCTGGCTAAGTCCGCCTTGTGACGTTCGTACGTCCCCGCCTCCCCGTACGCGCCACAGTCTTCGTGGTTGATCAGGACTACCCGCCGAATGTGATGGAGACGATGGGATAGAGCGACATGTTTCAGCACCAGGTCCGCGTCATACACCGCCCCGGCAATGCTGACCCGGTCATAGTTGCCGCTCCCCATAGTCTGCTCACACCAGTCGTTCAGGTACTTCTGCAGGCGGAAGTCCATACAATGGACGACAATCCCTTCGCATGTATGGGCCATTTTCCCCTCCGTCTCGTCATGGGAAAGACGCTCCGGAAGCGCCTGTCACCTCACTGTATAATCCGCGGGCGTTCCCCAGCGCTCCACGGGCCGGTAGCGGGGCTGGCTGGCGTGGAAGTGTACCCAGATGGGAGCCCGGTCCAGTTCCGGATGCGCCGCAAAGAACCCCCCGTCCCCGTGGCGGAGCGCTTCCAGCGCCAGGGGCAATTCCCGGCGAAAGATGGCGTCCCGCAGGGCCGCGGTGCCCAGAACCAGCCCCCCGCTGACGTGGCAATGGACGTGCAAGGCCAGCCCGTCCGGTTCCTCCTGCCACTCCGCCAGCACTTCATCCCGCATCAGCCGGGTTTGCAGGCCCGATAGTTGCTCCCGATCGTACTCCCGCCCCACCGTCAGGAACAGGTCCCCGGTGGCGTCGGAGTGGGTCAGGGTGTAGCGACGGGGGACGGTCGGCCCATCCCCCGTCGCCCCGTCGGTGAAACGGACGTGCAGTTTCTCCGGACGTAATCGGCTCATATTTCTGCTTATCTGTGGATTTGACTGGCTTGCAGCAAGAACCTCGCCGCAACCCCCTCATCGGATGAATTCTTCTACTGCCCGCAGAAACTCCTCCGGGCACTCCTCTTGCGGGATGTGCCCGCAGTTGGGGATGACGACGAGTTCGGCGCCGGGGATTTCGGATGCCAACCGGATGCTCTGCGCAGTGGGGACGATGCGGTCGTCGTCGCCGGTGACCACCAGGACGGGCATCCGCACCTCCCCCAGGCGCTTATCCAGCCCCAGCGGACGGCTGGCGCGGGTCACCTCCCAGAGGGCCCGATCCCAGTTCTCGGCCCGCAGCGGGCGCGCGTACCCCTCCCAGGCCTCCGGGGTGATCCGGGACGGGTCGTGCCAGGCGGAGCGGGCAAAGTCCACCCCCCAGTCCTGAATCTGGCGGGCGATCAGCGGCCCCAGGTGGCGCATCTGGGGGGTGTTGAACAGGGGGCGCAGGAACCCCGGCGTCCCTCCGCCGACGTAAACGGCCGGGGAGACCAGAACCAGCGCCTCCACCCGCTCCGGATAGGTGAGCGCGGTCAGCAGGGCCACCGCCCCTCCGGCGGAGTTGCCCACCAGCACCGCCCGCTCTATCCCCAGCACGTCCATCAGCCCCACCGTCAGGTCGGCCTGGGATTCGGGCGCGTAGGGGCTGCGGCCCTGCCACTCGCCGGGCATCGGCCGCTCCGTCAGGCCGAAACCCGGCCGGTCAAAGGCCACGACCGTCCCCCACTCCGAAAGCGGCCTCATAACCTCCCGCCAGGAGAAGATGCTGGCGGCGAAGCCGTGGAGCAGGATGAAGACCGGCTCTCCCTCTCCGGCCATTTTGTAGTGGATGTTGACCCCGTTCACCTCCACGAAGCGGCTGTCGGGGTCGGCCAGTTGCTCCGGCGGGACGGTCCCTTCCAGCGGCGGGACGGGCACCAGGAAGGGGCCAACCAGCAGGATCACCAGCAAGACTCCCAGGGCGATCAACAGTCCGCGAAGCCACTTTTTCATCTCTGTCCTCCTATGCCCGCGGGGGCGGGCAAGCCAGGTCCGGCACGAACAGGACGCGCCGCCAGGTGTAGTAGACGAGCCACCCCATCAGCGCGGCACCCAGCAGGCCCGGCGCGGCCGTCCCCACCTGCCCCAGCAGGAAGCCCCCCACGGTGGGGGAAACGATACGGGACAGACTGCCCAGGGAGGCGGAGAGGCCCAGCGTGCCGCCCAGTTCCTCCGGCCAGACGGAGCGGGTGAGGGCGCTGTTGACCGCCACCCGCAGGGTGCCCGCGGCCAGGGCCAGCGGGGCCAGAACCACCAGCAGCCAGGGCAGGGAAGGGACCAGCGCCCATCCCAGAAGGGAGAGGGCCAGCAGCGCGCTGCCGCCGAACACCAGTTGTTTGTCGCTGAACCGCCGGACCAGCAGACGGATGCCCACGCCCTGGACCAGCACGACCAGAACGCCCACGTAGGTGAGAACGTAACTGGTGGCGCGAGCGTCCAGTTTCAATCGGGCCTGGGCGAAGAGGGCGAAGATCGTCTCAAACGTGGTGAACGCCAGGCTGAAGAAGAGTTGGGTCTGGAGCAGGGGGCCCACGCAGGGCAACCGCAGGGTGTCCCAGAGAACCCGGAGCGAGAAAGCGGCGCGGGGCTCCCGAGCGCGCCGCGCCCGTTCCTCTTCGGGAAGGGACTCCGGCAGCCAGAAGAGGACGCCGATGAGGTTGAGCAGCGAGAGTCCCGCGGCGACGAACGTCGGGCGGGCATAGACCCCGTCGGCGGCCAGCGTCCCGCCCAGCGCCGGGCCGAAGATGAAGCCCAGACCGAACGCCGCGCCCAGCAGCCCGAACCCGCGGGTGCGCTCCTTGCCGTCGGTGATGTCGCTGATGTAGGCCTGGGCCAGGGAGATGTCGCCGCCCAGAAGGCCGTCCACGACCCGGCTGAGGAACATCATCTCCAGCGACCGGGCCGTCGCCAGCAGCAGAAAACCGACCACGGTCCCGGCCAGGGAAAGGAGGAGCAGCGGTCTACGGCCGAAGCGGTCGGAGAGGCGCCCCAGGATGGGTGCCCCGATCAGTTGCGCCAGCGCGTTCGTACCCAGCAGAAGCCCCACTATCTGGGGGGTCGCGCCGAAGGTGGAGGCGTAGTATGGTAGCAGCGGCAAAATCAGACTGAAGCCCAGGACATCCACAAAAACGAAGAGGGTGATGAGAAACAGAAGACGGCGCGAGTCTTTCATTTATTCCTATACACCAATGGGATGTGCGATGAGACGGCTGTCGGACAGCGCGCGGGCGATCTCCAGCGCCCGCAGCGCGCTCCGCTCCTTGTCCTTCACCTCTAACATCAGGTCAAAGTCGTGGGGGCAACTCTCCTCCAGAAACCGCCGGAAGTCGGCCTCGTCCAGCGCATGGGCGTGGCTCCCCGTCCGGCCGTTGGGCAGCGGGGAGGAGTAGTCCACGATGGGAATGCCGTCGGCCTCTGCCCAGGTCGCCGCGGCCGCCGCCAGCGCCTTCGGCAGGGAGCGCCCGTCGGGGTTCAGTTGCCGGTGGAAGACATCCAGCACCACCGGAATCCCCACCGCCTCGCTCACCCGCAGGCAGTCGTCCAGGTTGTAGAGCCGTTCGTCGTGCTCCACCACCAGCCGCGCCCGGATCGCCGGGTCCAGGTCGCGGGCGACCCGGATGAACCGCTCCAGCGCCGCCTCCTTGTACCCGTACTGCCCGCCCAGGTGAATCTGGACCTTCGCCGTCCGGTCCAGCCCCATCCGGTCCAAGACGCGGGTGTGGTAGACCAGGTCGGCGATGGCGGCGGTGACCGTCTCCTCTCTGGGGGAGTTCAGGACGGTGTACTGCCCCGGATGCATGGAGATGCGCATCCCGTACCGACGGGTGAGCGCCCCGATACGGGCGAAGTCCTCCGCAAATTCTTCGTCCCACGGGAAACGGTTCTCCGGACGGGAGGCGAAGGGGACCAGGTCGGAAGTGATGCGCAGGAAGAGGAGCCCCCGTTCGGCATTCCAGCGGACGATCTCCTCCAGGCAGGCCAGGTTTCCGGCGACCGTCTCCCGAAGGCGCTCCCAGGAGAGGGCGGCCAGCCGGAAGGTGCGGCTGGGGCGACAGGTCAGGCTCAGGTTGATGCACGGGTAGCCGATGCGCACGCTACACCTCGCCACATCCCGAATCCAGGGGGATGATCAGCGCCTCCGGGAACGGGAAGAAGAAGGACTGCTGGGCCAGGTAGTCCACCCCGAAGCGGACGATCCAGGAGCGCAGCACCGCCAGCGGCGCGCTGAGAGGAACGCGGCCTTCCCGGTAGGGCTGGAGTGTCTGCAGGAAGAAGGCCCGCTCCGACGGCGACAGCCTTTCGGAGACGTAGCCCAGGGCATGGGTGAGGGCGTTGTAGACGGCGGGACGGCGGGGCGGGCGGGCCAGCGCGGCCCGGAAGCCCTGGGCATACTCCTGGATGAGGTCAGAGGTCGGCCGCTTTTCGGGGTTGGCGACAATCCGACCCAGTTCCCGCAGCCGGGCCTGGTGGTAGACCATCAGCAGGAATTTGTGGCGGGAGTGGAAGTCCACCAGCGCCGCCATCCGGCCCTCCTGCACCACCTGCCGCAGGTCGGCCAGGGCGAAGATGACGGTGAAGAAGTGCTCCCGAATGGCCCGGTTGGTCAGCCGGCCCTCGTCCTCCACGGGCAGGTCGGGGAAGCGCTCCAGGACCGCCCCGCCGAAGAAGCCCGGACGCGTCCCCACGGCGGGGCCTTTGTCGGCCGAAGCGTAGATTTTGGCGTCCTTGATCCCGCAGGAGGGGGAGCGGTTCTTGAGGATGAAACCGTCCACCGGCGGGAGCGAGTCCAGAAAGGTCTGGGCGAAGGCCTGCATCGCGTCGGTGACGTCCCGCCCGGTGGCGGGCTGGAGCAGGCGGGGGCCCTGGGGGGTCTGGACGATACGGACGGGCGGGCGCGGGGCGCCCAGCCCGATCTCCACCTCCGGGCAGGGGGTGATGTAGTCCACGAATTCGCCCAGGGCCTTCACGATCGGGTTGGGGATGGTGCTCCCGTCGTAGCGGCAGTGGTCAAACCCCAGGCATCGGCTGACGACGATGCGGGGGCGGGGAAACTGGCTTTCCGGGTAGGGAGTCTGTGCGGGTTGGGACGTCATAGACCCTCCTATATCAGCCGCACCGGCTGGCGGGGCAGACGGCGGCCCTTCCAGGTGGCGCGGCCCGTGATGGTGAAAAAGAGCGAACGAAAGGCGACCAATCCGAAAACGGTCAGGCTGACCGGGTACAGGAGCGCCAGGTAGATGGGGAAGCGCAGGCGGGCCATTGCGAACCCCCAGATGGTTGCCATCTCCACCATCGCCAGGACTGCCGGCCATAGGGCAAACGGCAGCGGAAGGCCCAGAGCCCGCACGCCCAGCGCCACCAGCGGCTCCCAGGTGACCAGCCCCATCCATATCCAGACGAAGAGGTACTCCGCCAGCCGGAAGTCAAAGACGGCAAAGAGGTTCTTGGTGAACCCCTCCACGGCCGCCCGGAATCCGGGATACATCCGGCAGGAGACGAATTCCGTAGCGTCCACAATCCGCCAGCGCAGGCCCGCCTGCTTGATCCGCTGGCCCAGGGCGATGTCGTCCACCGGATGGGTGCGCACCGCGGCGTGGCCCCCGACCGCCTCGTAGGCCGTGCGGCGGAAGAGCATCAACTGCCCGTTGGTCAGCGAGAGCCAGGGCCAGCGGACGAGGTGGGCCAGCGCAATCGGCAGGAAGGTGAAAAGGCACCAGAAGGCCGCGGAGACGATCAACCGCTCGCCCCAGGTCACCACTTCCTGCCGGACAAAGGCCGTCAGCAGGTCGGCCCGCCGGTTCAGCAGTTCCGCCACCGCCGCGCGCAGCGTCTCCGGGCGGTGGCGGGTGTCGGCGTCGGTGAAGAGGAGCAGGTCGCCATTCGCCGCCTCTACCAGTTGGTGGCAGGCCCAGTGTTTCCCCAGCCAGCCCTCCGGGAGCGGTTTCCCCTTCAGGACGCGCAGGCGGAGGTCTTCCGCCGCCAGCATCGCCAGTTCCTCCTCCGTCCCGTCGGTGGAATGGTCGTCCAGCACCAGCACCTCAAAGTTGGGGTAGTCCTGGGCCAGGAGCGAACGCACGGCGGTGGCGACCGTCTCCCGCTCATTCCGGGTCGGAACGAGGATGGAGACGCGCGGGGTTGCCGGAGGCGCGGCGTCTTTCCGCAACCGTCGCAGCGCCCAGAGGTTGCTCAGGACGATGAGCAGCAGGACGCCCAGAAAGACGGTCAGGCTGAACTGGTGCGAGAGCCAGGAATCGGTCATCGTCCCTTTCTCCACAGGCGGCGGAGCCACGGCCGGGGACGGGGCGGCGTCCGCAGGTCGCGGCGGTGCTTCCACAGGATCAGGGCGAGATTCCCCACCCAGACGGCCAGAAACGGGGCCGGAGCGCTGGAAGCCAGCAGGTAGGCCAGAAGGCCCAAAAGCCCCAGGACCGCCGACCAGGCGTCGGTGGCGTTGAGGGCGTAGAACAGCCCCAGCGAGAGGCCCAGCACCGTTGGGCCGGCCCAGATGGTGAGGCCGGTCCAGGCGCCGAAGGTGGCAGCGACCGCCTTGCCGCCCCGGAAGCCCAGGAACGGCGAGAAGGCGTGGCCGAAAACCGGCGACAGCGCCACCGGCACCAGCGCCCAGTCGGAAAGTCCCGCGGCGAAGTGGGCCAGGGATACCGGCACTGCGCCCTTCAGGTAGTCCAGCAGCAGGGCCGGGAGGCCGGCCTTCCATCCCCCGGCCCGCCAGGCGTTGGTGGCGCCGGGGTTGCCGTCGCCGTACCGACGGACGTCGGCGCGAGCGACCAGGCGCCCGATCCAGACGGAGAAGGGAAGCGACCCGGCGAGGAATCCCACCAGCACCCACAGGAGAACCGTCCCCACCGAGGGCGGCGGGGGCGAACTGCCGACGGGCGTCCAGTAGGCCCGCAGTTTCGCCATAAAGGCCGGGTCCCCCCCCGGGCGCTCCGCGTCGCCGGTCACGAAGACGTACCGCCCCACTGCCCCCAGCGGATGCCAGACGGCGACCCGGTAGCGCCCGTCGGCGGGGAGCGGGACGCGGCGCTCCTGCCGCTCCCAGTAGGATGTGCGGGTGAAGGGCTCAAAGAAAGTGGACGGCGCCCCCTCCGGCGGCGGGATCACCTCTACCCCTTCCCCCGGGGCGACCGGCACGACGGCCGGGATCGCCCCACCGGCCGCCGGAAGGCCGGGGCCGATGAGGGCTATCATCGGGGCGAAGGACTCCTGCCCCGGAATCTGGGGGACGACAATGGAGAGCAGCACGCCCTGCCCTGCCCGTCCCTCAAAGGCGAAGACGTCCACATCGGCCGGGGACTCCAGGGTGGCATAGACCGCGGTGGAGACGGTCGGGTCGGCGATCCACCAGGGCCGATCCGGCGGGATGTCCTCCTCCTCAAAGAACGGCTGATGGGCCAGGACGGGTGCGGCGAAAAGAACCGCCAGGCCGGCCGCCAGCAGAAGGGCAACAGCCCGGCGCCGCCGCGTTGGGGATGTTCTCTTCATCACTCCTCCAATCCCACCCAGACCCGGCCGTTTTCTATTTTGACCGGGAAGACGGGCAGCGCGCGCTCCCGCCGCAGGGTGCCCAGGACGGAGCCGACAGCCGGGGGCCAGGGCGTCCAGTCCTTGACGTCGCCCGTGCGCAGGTCAAAAGCGCTGCGGTGCAGGGGGCAGACGATGGCGCCGTCGTCGGTGATGCGCCCCCGTTTCAGCGGCGCGCCCATGTGCGGGCAGCGGGCGGCCACAGCGTAGACCTGGCCCTGATGGCGGACCAGGAGGACGTTCTTCCCATTCACCTCAACAACCTCGCGCCCACCCTCCGGAAGGCGCGCCTCTTCCAGAACATCTATCCATTTCATTGTACTCTCCTTTCTTTTTACCACAAAGTACACCAAGGAAGGACACAAAGGGGCTGAATAAAAAAGCCCTTGTGTTCTTTGTGTTTATCCTTTGTGTCCCTTGTGGTTTTTACCCCTCAGCAGGTCGGTCAGGGCCGCGTCCAGTTCGGGAAACCGGAAGGTGAAGCCCGCCTCCAGCAAGCGCTGCGGGACGGCCCGCTGACCGGTGAGGAGGACATCGGCCATTTCCCCCAGGAGCAACCGCAGCGCCGGAGCGGGGACGGGGATCAGGGAGGGCCGCCGCAGGACCCGCCCCAGAGCGCGGGCCAGTTGGGCGTTGGTCACCGGGTTCGGAGAGACCAGGTTGTAGGCCCCGCCTGGGGCGTTGTTGTTCTCCATCAGGAAGCGGATGGCCCGCACCTCGTCGGCGATGTGAATCCAGGGCACCCACTGCCGCCCGCTCCCCAGCGACCCGCCGATGAAGAAGCGGAAGGGGAGCACCAGCCGGGGGAGTGCGCCCCCCTCCGGGCTGAGCACGACGCCGGTGCGGATGACCACTCGCCGCACGCCCATTGCCTCCACGGAGGCGGTGGAGGCCTCCCATTCCACTGCCAATCGGCCCAGGAAATCTGTCCCCGGCGGGGTGGCCTCCGGGATGATTTCATCGCCGCGAGGGCCGTAGTAGCCGGCCCCGGAGGCCTGAACGACGATATGGGGTTTCCGCCGGGCCGCGGCGACGGCCTCCACCACGGCCGCTCCGGCCGCCAGTCGGCTTTCCCGAATCCGCCGCTTCCGGGCCACCGTCCACCTTCCCCCGGCGATGCTCTCGCCCGCCAGGTTGACAATCGCTTCGGCGCCGTCGGCCAGCGCGCCCCAGCCTTGGGCGGTCCGGCCGTCCCATTTCTCCAGGCGGACGCCGTCGGGCATCGCTGCGACCCGCTGCGGGTCGCGGCTGAGCACAACCACTTCCCGGCCTGCGGCAACCAGGTCGGCCGCCAGCGCCCGACCGATCAGACCTGTTCCACCGGTGATAATGACGCGCATCGCTGTTCCTCCAGCCAGTCTACCAGGATGTTGCCCGCGTTGCCCAAGAGGCGGGCTGCCTGGCGAGAATAAATGTTCAGGAAGTCATCCAGCCACATCTCCGGGGGAGCATCCGGGTTGCGCCACCCCCGAAGCCATTCCATATACCCATCTGCGAAAGAAAGGTCGCCCAGGGTGAGGGCCGCCTGTACGTGGCGAAAGGTGTAGTCCGGAACCCAGGATGGGGGCTGCCGGTCGGGAGGACGGGCCCCCAGAGCGGAAAGGATGCGGGCATGGAGCGATAGTTCTTCCGCCCGGTAGCGGGCCAGGGCCTGCCGGTACTCATCGGAGATCGGGGGTACGGACGGCGGCGCAGGGTTACGAGCCAGCAGTATCTCCACGCGGGCGGGGGCGTTTTCCAACCGCTCGCTCAGAAAATGGGCCGGAATCCGCTCGCGGAGGGGCGGGAAGCGGTTGAAAATCCACCCGCCGTAGGCCAGAGAAACCCCCAGGTCCCGGAGGGCGAAGGCCAGGGCCTGCAGGCCGACCACCGCAGGCAGTTGCTGGGCAGCGGAGATCGCCATCACGGGACGGACGGTACGGACAGTGGTATCCAGGTTGTCCAGGGGGAGATTTTCGCCGAGAAGAACCGTGTCCCACCCCGCGCGCCGGAGGAAAAAGGTCAGGAAGAGCAGTCCCAGGGAATGGACTTCCTCCGGCGGGCAGAGGATGAGCAGTCGGCCGGGGCGGGATGGTGGGGGAGTAGCCAGAGTCATCGCCTGCACCCGGCGGGCCACCAGGTGGGAGGCGAAATGCTCCTGCTGGACGGTCGTCTCTCCCCGGTACCAGGCATCGCCGATTTCCGCGATCCCTTGCCGGAGAATCTCCGCGGAGACCGTCTCCGGGGGGTAGAGGGCCAGCGCTTCCGTGACCACCTGCTCAGCCGCTGCCTCGTTGAAGGAAAGGACAGCCGCTATCCAGGCCGAGCGGAGTTGGCCGATGGAACTCCCGGCCGGAGAGGTGGAAATGATGGTGGGGGCGTATTCCTTCAACGGGTCCTTCCCGGCGGCGGTCAGGGCGCGCCACAGCGCCACGGCCTGCCCCACCGTCATCCCCTCGGCCTGGCGGGCCAGGAGCCAGCGGATGGTCTCTATGTCCTGCAAGGAGTAGAGGCGACGACCGGAGGGGGTGCGCCGCGGCGCGGGAATCCCGTAGCGGCGCTCCCAGGCGCGCAGGGTGTGCTCTGCCACTCCCGTCTTCTGGACGACGGCCTTCAGATTGTAGAGCGGATCGTCTCCCGCCATCATCTGTCCTCCTGGATATAATTATACCAGATTCCCTTACTTTTGTCAAGTGTTGTCAATGTTTTGTACAGGTTATGTCCATTGTTGAATCTCGTAAAGTCGTATCACTTCTGGCAAAGTCTCAAAAAGTCATACCACCCCTATGGATTGAATCCGGCTTATAATTCCAGAAGGATGTGATCCACCGGAGGGTTGAGATTTCCCCTCCCCCCTACCCCCCTCCCCACTGCGGCGTTCGCGGGGAGGGGGATGGAAATGGGGTTTTTTGGGGCGGCGGCTTCGCCGCCGCCCCAAAAAACCCTCTCTTCCCCCCTCTCCCCCGCCCGCAGGGCAAGGGGGGCTGCTGAAAAAGTCGGATTTTCATCCGGCGGGGGGCACCCCTGGGTGAGGCAGTGATGCCCTACCCCCCTCGCCCCCCTCCCCGTTGAGGGCGGACGAATCGTCCGCCCCTACTGCGCCCGCGGGGAGAAAAGGGTAAGGACAAGCCTTGCCCTTACGGGGGTTTTGGCGCTGGCGGCCTTCGGCCGCCAGCGCCAAAACCTTTACAAAATCCTCCTCCCCGTGCGGCGCTGCCGCAACGGGGAGGGGGGTAGGGGGGAGGGGCACACGTATAACGCCGGGATCGTCAAATCAAGGGGGGACCATATTGCCCGATGAATTTTTCAAGGTGCAAAAATCGCCCCTAGAGGGCTTGTAGCCGGGCGTCTATTTCTGTGGATGCCACCGGAGCGACCGCGCAGGCGGTCGCCCGGCGCGAAGCGCCCTCTCCGGCGCAGTTTCAACCGCCAGCCTGGGCAACCGCACCGATTGGGTAGGTAGTTACGGCGAGAGGGGAAAAGGTCTGCCCATTTGCATCCCGGAGAATATGTGGTAAAATCCAGGGTGGAGTTGCCATGGACCCGATCCGGGCCGTGAGCCCTGACCCATCCCATCCGCGCCGCTTTCCGGTGCCGCTGGGATCGCATGAGGCGACCGAGACGGCGAAGAGGAAGTGGTCCCCTAACCCGTGGGGCATATCGCCCCGCCCCTTTGCCGCTCATCGCCTCCTCTTAACCACAGAGCCCGCAGGGGACGCAGAGGTTTTCGCCAGGGGCTTCGCCTTTCTGGTAAACCGCAGCAGAAGTATCCTCCTGCGTTCCGGCGGCAATCAATCCACGAAAAGGAGGTTGCGATGAGTGTCACAAATCGTTCCATCGGTGGACGGCTGAGCACCTACGATCTGGCCGTGGCCGGCGTCTTCGGCGCATTGGCCATCGTCCTGGCCTTCACCCCCCTGGGGCTGATCCCCGTCCCCAACCCCAGCGAGGCCGCTACCAGTTTGCACCTGCCCGCGATCATCGCCGGAATCCTCTCCGGCCCCATCGTCGGCGCGCTGGTCGGGCTGGTGCTGGCGGTCTCCACCTGGTATCTCTACGGCGCCGCGTTCATCACCTTTGCGGGCGGCAACCTGCTGGTGGCCCTGGCGGCAGCGTTCCTGCCTCGCCTCCTCATCGGCGTCACCGCCTACTACGCCTTCCGCCCCCTGCGACGTCGGCCGGCGCTGGCCGCGGCCGTTGCCGGAGTGGTCGGCACCCTGACCAACACCTTCGGCGTGCTGGGCATCCTGATCTTTTTGGGGACGTTGCCCGTGGCCCTGCTGGTGCCCGTCTTCTCTATGAACGTGCCCCTTGAGATCGCCCTGGCGCTGGTCGTCACCATCCCCACGGTGGCCATCCTGCGAACTATGGGGAAAGGTCGGGTAGCAGCACTGCGAGATTAGTCCGTGGCTCCATTCATCTGGACGCGCGCGCTGGAATACCACTACGTCGCCGAGGACGGCCGCTCCATCCTGGCACTGCGGGGGATTGACCTCGCCATAGAGCGGGGGGAGTTCGTCGCCCTGATCGGCCCCAACGGGTCGGGGAAGTCCACCCTGGCCCGCCACTTCAACGCGCTCCTCGTTCCCACCGCTGGAGAGGTCTGGGTGGACGGCCTCCTCACTTCCGACCCGCGCCACGTCCAGGCCATCCGCCAGCGGGTGGGGATGGTCTTCCAGAACCCCGAGAATCAGATCGTGGCCGGGACGGTGGAGGAGGACGTCGCCTTTGGGCCGGAGAATATGGGCGTTCCCCCCGACGAGATCCGGCAGCGGGTGGACGAAGCACTGGAGATTGTCGGGATGACCGACTACCGCCACCACCCGCCGCACATGCTCTCCGGGGGGCAGAAGCAACGGGTGGCCATCGCCGGGGCGCTGGCTACCCGCCCCGATTGCATCATCTTTGACGAGCCGACTTCTATGCTGGACTCCGTCGGACGCCAGCAGGTACTCCAGACCATCCGACGACTCAACGCTGAAATCGGGCTCACGGTCATCCTGATCACCCAGTCCATGGACGAGGCAACACTGGCCCGGCGGGTGCTGGCGATGGACGGCGGGCGGATTGTGCTGGATGGCCCCCCGGAGGTCGTCCTGGAGTCGGAGGAGATGGACCGACTGGGGCTGGGACGGCCGTTTGCGGCGGAGGTCGCCCGGCGGTTGCGGGCGCGGGGCATCCCGCTGCCGCCGGGCCTGCTGACGGTGGAGCAACTGGCGAGCGCGCTATGCACATCCGTGTAGAGAACCTGACCCACGTCTATGCGCCAGGCACCCCGGCGGCCCGGACGGCGCTGCGCGGGGTGAACCTGGAGTTCGGTCCGGGCGAGCGGGTGGGCATCGTCGGCCCGACCGGTTCGGGCAAATCCACCCTCGTCCAGCACATCGCCGGGCTGCTGGTCCCTACCGCGGGGCGGGTATTGCTGGACGGCGTCCTGGCCCACGCGCGCACCCCTGAAGCGCGCGCCCGGCGCCATCAGGTCGGCCTGGCCTTTCAGTTCCCGGAGGACCAGATGTTTGAACTGACCGTCTTTCGGGAAGTGGCCTTCGGGCCGCGCCATCTGGGGTTGGATGAGTCCGAGATCGCCGCGCGGGTGCGCTGGGCGCTGGAGACGGTCGGGCTAGACCCGGAAGTTTTCGGGGGACGGGTCCCCCTGGCCCTCAGCGGCGGGGAGATGCGGCGGGTGGCGCTGGCGGGGATTCTGGCCCTGCGGCCGCGCGTCCTCATCCTGGACGAGCCGACGGCAGGGCTGGACCCGCGGGGTCGGGAGGACATCCTGGAACGCCTGCGCGCCTGGCAGGAGGAGACGGGCGCGACGCTCATCCTGGTCTCGCACCATCTGGACGAAATCGCCCGCGTCGTGGGACGGGTCATCATGATGGCGGGCGGGGAGGTGGTGAACGACGGCCCCGTCCGCCAGGTCCTCTGCGACCCCGAGGGCCTGTGCCGGGCGAATCTCTCTCCGCCGCCGGGGGTGGTGTTGCTGGAGGCGTTGGGCGCGGCCCAATGGCCGGTCCGGATGGATGGTTGGGGGGCCGAAGAGGTCGCCGCGGAGATCGCCCGCACGTGGGAGAGAATTCGTAAGCCCGACGCTGAACCGTCGGGCTCATAGCGAAATTTTCCCTGAACCGCTGGTAGTCAGCCACGAAGCGCCAGCGGAGTGGCGCTCTAGCGCTACTTCGCTTCGCTCCGTAGCGCACTACAAACGTCATCGCACCCGCTTGTAGTCAGCCACGAAGCGTCAGCGAAGTGGCGCTCTGGCGCTACTCCGCCTCGCTCCGTAGCGCACTACAAACGTCATCGCACCCGCTTGTAGTCAGCCACGAAGCGCCAGCGGAGTGGCGCCCGATGCACTACTCCGCTTCGCTCCGTAGCGCACTACAAACGTCATCGCACCCGCTTGTAGTCAGCCACGAAGCGTCTGCGGAGTGGTGCTCTGGCGCTACTCCGCTTCGCTCCGTAGCGCACTACGAACGTTATCGCACCCGTTTGTAGTCAGCCACGAAGCGCAGCGGAGTGGCGTCCGATGCACTACTCCGCTTCGCTCCGTAGCGCACTACGAACGTTATCACACCCGTTTGTAGTCAGCCACGAAGCGTCAGCGAAGTGGCGCTCTGGCGCTACTCCGCTTCGCTTCGTAGCGCACTACAAACGTCATCGCACCCGCTTGTAGTCAGCCACGAAGCGTCTGCGGAGTGGCGTTGGGGCGCTATTGGGCTTCGCTCCGCAGCGCACTGCGAACTGTTGAATCTTGTAAAGTTGTATCACGGCCTTCTGGCAAAATCTCAAAAAGCCATACCACCCCTACGGGTTGAATCTGGCTTGTGATTCCAGAAGGATGCGATCCCCTGGAGGATTGATATTTCCCCTCCCCCCTACCCCCCTCCCCATTGAGGGCGGACGGATCGTCTACAGCCGCACGGGGAGGGGGGATGGGAAGGGGGTTTTTGGGGCGGCGGCTTCGCCGCCGCCCCAAAAACCCCTCTCTTCCCCCCTCTCCCCCGCCCGCAGGGCAAGGGGGAGAGGGGGGCAAGGGGGTGAGGGGGATAAAGGGAGTCCATGGCAACAAAGAAGACTCGGAACGAACGCTCGGACTCCCACCTGGGCAAGGGATGGGATACGACTTTATGAGAATCAACAGAACAATGCCCTGTTCGTGAGGTAAAAGACGCCGATGAACCTTCTTCTGCCGGGGATGTACTTTTCGGCCGATTCGGTCCTGCACCGCCTGGACCCGCGGGTGAAGATGGGGGCGGCGCTGATGCTGATGGTAATGCCCTTCGCCGCCCGTCATCCCCTGGGCCATCTGCTCACCGTCGGGCTGGTCCTGACGGCGGCGGTCTTATCCCGCGCCCCGTGGCGGGCGCTCCTGGGCACCCTGCGCCTGGTCTTCTGGCTGGGGCTCTTTATGTTCGTCTTCTACTTCTTCACCACACCCGGCCGTCCGCTCTTATCTCTGGGGCAAGTGACGGTCACGCTGGAGGGGCTGGGGGCGGGTCTGATGCAGGTCTACCGCCTCTGCCTGCTGGCGATCGTCGCCGCGCTGCTCACCTACACCACGTCGCCGCTGCAGTTGACCCACGGGCTGGAGGCGCTGATGGGGCCGCTGGCCCGCATCGGCTTTCCGGTGCGGGAACTGGGGATGGTGCTCACGGTCGCCCTGCGCTTCGTCCCGACGTTCTTTGAGGAGATAGAGACGCTGAGGCGCGCTCAGACGGCGCGCGGGGCGGAACTCTCCTCCGGCCCACCGTGGCAGCGCGTCCGCAACACGGTCCCCATCCTGGTCCCCCTCTTCCTTTCCGCGATCCGGCGGGCCGAAGAACTGGCCGTGGCGATGGATGCGCGCGGCTTTCGCAGCCATCCCCACCGCACCCGCCTGTACCGGTTGCATCTGACCCGGGCCGACGGGATCGCCGCGCTCGTGGTTCTGGTCTGCGGCCTGGTGGCGCTGAGGTTCTGACTGTCCCAGAGACCGCAGTTTAATATGCCCCCAAGGGCACCATAAAGCATGAAAATAGCGTCCCGGATACCACGAGCCGGTAGTCACTCTGGTGAGTAGTGATTTTGGGCAAATGCCCCCTCACCCCCCTTGGTCCCCCCTCTCCCCCTGCCCTGCGGGCGGGGGCGAGGGGGGATAGAAAGGGGTTTTGCGGGGCAGCGGCTTCGCCGCCGCCCCGCAAAACCCCGTTTTTCTCCCCCCCTCCCTGTGGGGTTGTAGGAGCCGACGATCCGTCCGCCCCCGACGGGGAGGGGCAAATGAAACCGGCATAGAATCGGACGATCAGGTTTATCACTACCTATCGGAGTGACCACCCACGAGCCAAACCGCAGTTTATTTTCAGACCAGAGATTTCTGGCAACGAATTGAGGAGGAAGTATGCTGCTGTGCATAGATATCGGCAACACGAACATCACCTTCGGGCTGTACGAAGGGAAGACGCTGGGCCCGCGCTGGCGCATTCGCACCGTTCACGATAAAATGCCCGATGAGTACGGCATCCTGATGCTCCAGTTGTTCCGCCACCGGAACTACGGCCCGGAGGCGGTGACGGGGGTCGCCATCGCCAGCGTCGTCCCGCCGCTGACCCCCGTCTTTGAGGCCGTCTGCCGGGAGTATCTGGGACAGGAGCCGCTGGTGGTGGACGCCGGGGTGCGGACCGGCGTGCGCATCCGCTACGATAACCCGCGCGAGGTGGGTGCCGACCGGGTGGTGGACGCCGCCGCGGTGAAGGCCCTCTACGGCGTCCCGGCCTGCGTGGTGGACTTCGGCACGGCGACGACTTTTGACGCCGTCTCCGCAGAGGGGGATTATCTGGGCGGGGCGATCGCGCCGGGGATCGGCATCGCCGCCGAGGCACTCTTCGCCCGCACCGCCAAACTGCCGCGGGTGGATATCACCCGCCCCCCGTCCGTCATCGGGCGCAACACCGTCCAGAGCATCCAGTCGGGCCTGCTCTTCGGCTACGTGGGCCTGGTGGAGGGAATGGTCGCCCGCTTCCGCGCCGAGTTGGGGCCCGACATGCGCGTCGTGGCGACGGGGGGGCTGGCTGAACTCATCGCCCGGGAGACGACGGTCATAGATGTCGTGGACCCCTGGCTCACCCTCCATGGCCTGCGCATCATCTACGAACTGAACCGCGAACGCCTCCAGTGGGGGGAGTGAATAAAAGCCACAGAAGCACACAGAAATTTTTTGTAACTATATTGACAATGGCAAATTTTAAGTTATAAAACAAAAATTGACAGCTGTGCCCTTTGAAAAGGCCGCTGGCAGGACAAAAGCCAATGGAAAGCGGAGTAGCGCCGGGGCGCCGCTTCGCTGCGCTGCCTTTGAAAAGGCCGCTGGCAGGACAAAAGCCAATGGGCTATCGCCTTAGCGGCGCAAAATGGGCGGTTTTCAGCCCCCCTCACCCCCCTTACCCCCCTCTCCCCCTTGCCCTGACGGGCGGGGGAGAGGGGGGACAGAGAGGGGTTTTGCGGGGCGGCGGC
>Ga0209721_1001239_pt1 | contig 19506 bp, 16 predicted proteins | sample TshhotsprinmetaG_FD_184139 | JGI IMG/M metagenome (GOLD analysis project Ga0209721, IMG submission 184139) | Hot spring microbial communities from South Africa to study Microbial Dark Matter (Phase II) - Tshipise hot spring metaG (SPAdes)... | ecosystem: Environmental > Aquatic > Thermal springs... | reverse complement strand
ACGCCACTCCGCTGCGCTGCGTGGCTCACTACGAGCGACGCCACTCCGCTGCGCTGCGTGGCTGACTACAAGCCGTGCCGTTCGTAGTGCGCTACGGAGCGAAGTGGACGCCCGGCTGCAAGCCCTTAAGGGACGATTTCAATCGCTGAAAGACAATGGCCTGAACAGTTACCGGGCAGAACTCTTTCACCTCCCTCCCCAGGAGGCTGCTGAAAAAGTCGGTTTTTTTATCCTGCAGCAGGTTGCTCCTGGGGAGAGCGGTGATGCCCCACCCCCCTTTCCCCCCTCCCCGTTAGGGCGGGCGGATCGCCCGCCCCTACAGCCGCACGGGGAGGGGGGATTTGGATTTTTCTCCCCCTTCTCCCCCGCTTGCGGGGGAGAAGGGGGCCGGGGGATGAGGGGGTTAAAACGCCTCCCGAAAGAGCGGGACAGGCCTCCGGCATCTCATCTCTCGCCACTTTTTCAGCACCCTCCTGGGGAGGGTGCTGAAAAAGTGGCTTTGTGGGAATGAAAATCCCAGGAAAAGGCAGAAAATGCCCCGGAAAGTAAGGGGGCGGAGGGATATGAGGGGACCTAATCCCCGAATTGGAATGTCACCCAGCGAACCCTCGCCCCCGCAGTTGCCGGGAATCCCGGTTTCCAGATGCTCCGGATAGCCCAGGCGCCGATGGTACAACGTACGATCGCCGAAGGGGCACTCTGGAAATTTTATTTTAACACAAAGCGGCAACCCTGCAAGGTTGACAGTTTCTCCCCTTTAGACTACAATACGTCAACAAATATGCACGCTTTGAGGAGCGCCCGATGAAGAAAAAGTGGACCAGCGACGAGGTGCGACAGAGTTTTCTGGACTTCTTCGCCGCCCAGGGCCATACCATTGTCCCCAGTTCCAGCCTGGTGCCCCTGGATGACCCGACGCTGCTCTTCACCAACGCCGGGATGAATCAGTTCAAGGACGTCTTCCTGGGCATCGGCACCCGCCCATACAAGCGGGCCGCCGACACCCAGAAGTGTCTGCGCGTCTCCGGCAAGCACGCCGACCTGGAGGACGTCGGGCGGGATACGTACCACCACACCTTCTTTGAGATGCTGGGGAACTGGTCCTTCGGCGACTACTACAAAAAAGAGGCCATCGCCTGGGCCTGGGAACTGCTCACCCAGGTCTGGGGACTCCCGAAGGAACGGTTCTGGGCGACCTGTTTTGAGGACGAGCAGGGCGAACTCCCGCGCGACGACGAGGCAGCCGGGTACTGGCGCTCCGAGACCGATATTGACCCCTCCCACATCCTCTTCTTCGGCCGGAAGGATAATTTCTGGGAGATGGGGGATACCGGCCCCTGCGGACCCTGCAGCGAAATCCACTACGACCGCGGTCCGGACTTCTGCTCTAAAAAAGACGACCCGGACCACGTTTGCGGGGTCAACCGGGACTGCGGCCGGTATATGGAAATCTGGAACCTGGTCTTCATCCAGTACAACCGCAAGGAGGACGGCACGCTGGAGCCTCTGCCAGCCCGCCACGTGGATACCGGTGCCGGCCTGGAACGTATCGTCGCCATCCTCCAGGATGTGGATTCCAACTATAAGACCGACCTCTTCACTCCGATTATGGACCGGGTCCAGCAACTCCTGGGCCATACCGACGAGGAGCGGGAAAAGCATATCGTCGGCTACCGGGTCATCGCCGACCACGGCCGCGCCGTCACCTTCCTCATCGGCGACGGCGTCTTGCCGGGTAATGAAGGGCGCAACTACGTCCTGCGGATGATCCTCCGGCGGGCCATCCGCTTCGGGCGGAAAATCGGCTTCACCCGCCCCTTTATGGACGAGGTTGCCAAAGTGGTCATTGACCGGATGGGCCACGTCTTCCCCGAACTGGCGAAGCGGCGGGAATTTATCCTGACCACCATCCGGCAGGAGGAACTGCGCTTCCTGAGGACACTGGACGCGGGCCTGGTCCGCCTGGACGAGGTGATCGCCGAGGTCAAAGCGCGCAGGGAACGGATTATCCCCGGACGGGACGCCTTCCGCCTCTACGACACCTTCGGCCTGGCCCTGGAGATTATCAAGGACGTGGCGGAGGAGAATGGCCTGGTGGTGGACGAGGCGGGATTCCAGGCCGCAATGGAGGAACAGCGGGCGCGAGCCAGAGCAGCGGAGATGTTTGAGGAGATTGACGAGGAGAGTCTGCGGGTCTACCGGGACCTGCTGGATAACCTTCAAAAGAAAGGCCTCCTGGGTCCTGATGGTGTGGAGCACGATCCGTACACCACGACGGAACTGGAGACAACCGTCCTCGCCATCCTGAAGGACGGCAAACCAGTCCAGGCAGCGCGCGTCGGCGATAAAGTGGAGGTCGTCCTGGCGGAGACCTGCTTTTACGTGGAATCCGGCGGTCAGGTCTCCGACACCGGCAGCATCGCCGCCTTCCCCAGCGATGAGGCCGAAGAGCCCACGTGGGAGATCACAGTGGAGGACATGAAACGGCCCATCCCCGGCCTGATTGTGCACATCGGGGAGGTAACTCTGGGCACCCCGCGCGTCGGAGACCGAACCTGGGCGCTGGTGGACTACGAGCGGCGGATGGACATCGCCCGTAACCATACGGCGACCCATCTTCTCCACAACGAACTGCGCTACGTCCTGGGCGAACACGTCCAGCAGGCGGGGTCGCTGGTCGCCCCGGACCGGCTGCGCTTTGACTTCACCCACGGGGCAATGCTCACCCAGGACGAGATTGACCGGGTCGTCCGCGGGGTCAACGAGGCCATCCTGGCGAACTACCCGGTAATATGGGAGTACAAACCGTACCGGGAGGCACTGGAGGAAGGGGTCATCGCCCTCTTCGGCGAAAAGTACGGCGATGTGGTGCGGGTGCTGCGCGTCGGCTGGCCCGACGAGCCCTTCAGCCAGGAACTGTGCGGCGGTACCCACGTGGACGAGACCGGGGAGATCGGGTTCTTCTACATCATCTCCGAGCAGGGCATCGGCGCGGGGTTGCGCCGGATTGAGGCGGTGACCGGGCGCGGCGCGGTGGATTGGGTTCAGAAGCACATGCGCTCGCTGGAGTCGGTCGCCGCACACCTTCTGTGCTCCCCGGAGGAGGTCAACCGGAAGGTACTGGAGTTGCAGGACGAACTCCAGTCGGCGCGCAAGGAGATCGCCCGCTTGCAGCGGCAATTGGCCCGCTACCAGTTGGAGAAACTGCTGGACCAGGTCCAGCACATCGGCGGGGTCCCCCTGCTGAGCGCGCGGGTAACCGCCCCGGATATGGAGACGTTACGAGAGATGACAGACTGGTACCGGGAGCGGGTTCGCTCCGGCGTGGTGGTGCTGGGGACGGTGCTGGAGGGGCGGCCGGCGATCGTAGCAGCGGTGACGCCGGACCTGACCCAGCGGGGGGTGGACGCGGTGCAGTTGGTGCGGGCGGTTGCCAGCGTTGTCGGGGGGAGTGGCGGCGGACGCCCCACCCTGGCCCAGGCGGGTGGCAGAGACCCCCATCGGCTGGACGAGGCGTTGCGCCGGGTGCCGCAGCTCCTGCGCGAAGTCCTGGGCGGATAGCCGCAGTCCATCCCGATGGCCAATGGCAAATCAGAACGCTCTCACCCTTGATTCGCCTCATCCCCCAGCCCCCTCCCCGTAGCGGTCGATGCCGCACAGGTAGGGGGAGAAGAATCGGGGTTTGCGGGCGGCGGCTTCGCCGCCGCCCGCAAACCCCACTCTCTCCCCCCTCTCCCCCTGCCCGTCAGGGCATAGGGGGAGAGGGGGCAAGGGGTGAGGGGGCATCTCTGGTACGGACGTAATCTTGGTAGGAAAGATGACAGAATCTACTACTCGCCGGAATCACCACCTTGGAGTGAATACACATAATTTACACAGGTGAGAAATGAAAGTGATTTATGACCGCGAAACGGACACTTTGACGGTGATTTTCCTGGATGCTCCTGTTGCCGAAAGCGACGAGGATAAACCGGGGGTGATTCTGGATTACGAAGAGGCGGGCAACCTGGTATCCCTGGAAATTCTGGACGCTTCTCGCCGAGGGATGGCGCCAACGCGAATAGAGTATCTGGTCGCTCCTGTTCCGGCACAGTAGGCAAGTCTGCAAGTTTGCAAGTTGGCAGGTTTGCGGAGAGTACGCTTGTTCTCATTGCTCTAACTGCATGCCTGATATCATCCATCTTCAACCCGACGACGACCTGGCTGTCCTGCGCCACCGGATGAGAAAGACGCGGGACGGGCAGGTCGTTATTGTGCTCCCCTGGGAGACCCGTCTCTTTTCCCGCCCGCTGGACGGCGAACTGGTGCTCCGGGAAGCGGAACGGCTTGGGGTAGAGGTCGCTGTTGTCAGCGAGGACCCCGATCGGCGGGCCTACATCCGCTGGATCGGCCTCCCGGCCTTCGCGTCGGCGGAGGAGGCCGCGGCGGCCCGACAATGGCCCCTTCCGGAGCGCCCGTCCCTGGAACCGCCGCCCCGGGCCTGGTGGGAGGAGGATATCCCCCTCCAGCCCCCACCGGCCCGCCCTCTACCGACCTGGGTTCAGGGAGTCCGGCAGGGCACACGGGTCTCCATCTTCATCGCCACCTTGCTCCTGATCCTGGCCTTCGCCTACGCCGTCATCCCCCAGGCGACGGTCACCCTGGTCCCCACGGTGCAGACTATCCGGACTGTCGTCTCCGTGTCCGCGGGTCTGGAAACCAAAGCAGTAGATACGACCAGCAGAGAGATTCCCGCCCGCCGGGTGGGGGATTACTTTGAGGGCGACTTGGAGGTGGAGACCACTGGCACCGCGGCCTACGAGTCGGGGCGGGCCACCGGCACCGTCCTTTTCACCAACCTCCTGGGACAGGAGATTCGCGTGCCGGTGCGCACGATCGTCCGCACCACCGCGGGGGCGTTCCCCGTGCGCTTTGCCACTACAGAGGAGGTCATCGTTCCTCCCTTCGGTCAGGCCCCCGCCCCTATAGAGGCCCTGGAAGAGGGTCCGGTGGGCAATGTGGGTGCCGGTCTGATCAATCAAGTAGAGGGGGTCGCCGCCCTCGCCCTGAAGGTCATCAACCCCGAGCCGACCCGCGGCGGCGGCCTGCAGGAAGTGCGCGCCGTCTCCCAGGAGGATATGGACCGGGCACGGGCGCAGTTGACCGAGCGACTCCTGGAAGAGGCCTACCAGGGATTGCAGGAGTATCTGGAACCGACGGAGGTCCTCTTCCGACAGTCCCTGGAAATCCAGGGCGCCGAAGTATCGTATAACCGCTTCCTGTACGAACGGGCCGACACTCTGGTGGTCCATCTGCGCCTGCTAATTACCGGGATGGCTGTGGACCGGCATAACGCCGAGGCGGTCGCGTACGCGGCCCTGGTGCGCCGTCTCCCCCCCGATCACGTTCTGGTAGCCACCGACTTTGAGTTACAGGAGCCCACTTCCGGCCCGGAAGGGAGCAGGCTGACCTTTTCGGTTTACGGGATCGGCCACGCCGCGGCCGAGATTGACTCTGAGGCAGTCCGGCGGGCAATTCGGGGAAAGTCCGTTTCCGCAGCCGCCGAACTGTTGACGGAACAGTGGCCCCTGGCCGAACCCCCGCAGATAGAGGTCTGGCCGGAATGGTTGAACCGACTGCCCTTGCTCCCCATCCGGATCACCGTCAATGTGACGCCAATGCCGTGATCGCGTATCGCATATCGCGTATCGCAAATCGCGTATCGCAAATCGCAAATCGCAAATCGCGTATCGCATATCGCGTATCGCAAATCGCGTATCGCAAATCGCGTATCGCATATCGCAGTCACGAATCACGAATCCTATGCGGATACTGGCGCTGGATTTGGGGGAACGGCGGATCGGAGTGGCGGTCAGCGATCCCAGCGGGACGATCGCCCGACCGTTAGGAGTCATCCCGCGGCGCTCCCGGGCAGAGGACTTCGCCGCCATCGCCGCGCTGGTGGCCGAGCACGGGGCGGAGCAGGTGGTCGTCGGGCGGCCGCTGACCCTGCGCGGGGAGGTCGGTCCTCAGGCGCGCTGGGTGGAAGACTACGCGCGGGCGCTGGCAGAGGCCCTCCCGGTGCCCGTGGAGTTATGGGATGAGCGGTACACGACGACGACCGCCGAGGTGATTCTGGAGACCGTCCGCCCCCCCAGTAAGCGACGACGCGGGGATGTGGACGCCGTCGCTGCGGCGGTGATCCTGCAAGATTTTCTGGAGGCGCGGAGGGATACGAAGGGTGGGGATGAAAACGACGAGGTACTTTGAAGAACAGGTACTGCGTAAGCGTCCCTATATCCGCCGGAGTGGTGTGAGCGAGCGCTGCGGGAAGCAGTCCTGCGGGAGACACAACCGGATGGCCGTGTCCGTTATTGGGTTTTCATCCCTGAACTCGGCAAATATCTTCGGGTGGTGACGCTGGAAGACGGAGAGACTGTCCATAACGCATTTGCCGATCGGGACTTTAAACTTTAGGCCGAAGGGGAGAGAGATTTGGGAAAGGCAAGCTGCCACCTGCAAATCCCAATTCTTCTCTCCGAGTTTAGGAGGATGTGCTATGAAATTTTATTACTACCCCGAAACGGATTCTCTTTACATTGATCTTTCGGAGAGACCCAGCGTGGACTCGCGCGAAGTTGCGCCCGGGGTGGTGCTGGACTTTGACGCCGAAGGCTATCTAGTCGGCATTGATATTCAACACGCCAGCCATTTTGTTGCCCTGAACCGTCTGGAGGCGGAATCTCTGCCGCTGACTGCCATCTCCGTGGATGTCGGGCGGATACCTCAACCTGTTACTGAGTAACGATGAGAAAAAAACGAACGAACCAGACCGGACGCACTGTCGCTTTTCTGCTGGCTCTGACCTCCATCGCGGTGATCGTCGGCGGCGGGGTGTGGACGTTCCGACAAACCGGGGGGCTGAGCCTTTCCTTTTGCAGTATCGGCGGCCTGGGCTCCCCCAGAGAGGTCGCGCTGGAGACCTACATCCAGATGCATGCCGAGGAGTTGAAGAGACCGGCAGGCACCGACGACACGCCGGTCACCTTCGTCGTCCAGCCGGGGGAGACCGCGGCCCAGGTGGCCCAGCGGCTCTACGAGGCCGGCCTCATCTCCAACGCCGAACTGTTTCGCCGATACCTGCAGTACAAGGGGATGGATGCCGGCCTGGAGGCGGGCACTTATACCCTCCGCAAGACGATGACCATCCCCGAGATTGCCGAAGCGCTGCAGACCGGCCGGCGGCCCGAACGGGTGCTCACCGTTCGCGAAGGCCTGCGTCTGGAGGAAGTCGCCTCCGTCGTCGCCAACCAAACGGGCATCTCCGAAGCGGATTTCATCGCCCTGGTCACCACAGGCTGGAAGGAGACCAACCTGAAGAACTACGGTTTCCTGACCGGTCTTCCCTCCGACGCCACGCTGGAAGGGTTCCTCTTCCCGGAGACATATCGCCTTCCCGAGGAGGTGACGGCCTATGATGTGGTGGCGCGGATGCTATCCACGTTTGACGCGCGGGTGACCGAGGAGATGCGCCTGGCTGCCGCCAATCAGGGCCTCACCGTCTACCAGATGGTCACTCTGGCCTCCATCGTGGAACGGGAGGCGGTGATCCCGGAGGAACGGCCCATCATCGCCAGCGTCTTCCTGAACCGGCTGAATGCCGGGTGGCTTCTGAACGCCGACCCCACCGTCCAGTACGCCCTGGGCTACGACGAAAACTCCGGAAAGTGGTGGCGGAGGCTCTATTTTGACGAACTGGGCATCACCAGTCTGGCGGACATAGACCACCCGTACAATACCTACCGCTACGCCGGTCTGCCGCCGGGCCCGATCTGCAGCCCGGGCCTGGCTTCCATTCAGGCCGTCGCCTTTCCAGCCGATACCGACTACTTCTACTTTATTGCCGACTGCCACAAGCAGGACGGAAGTCACCTGTTCGCCCGCACGGAGGAGGAGCACTACGCCAACTACGCCTCCTGCGGCGGAACGGTCCCTTAAAGAACCCGTCTGTGCGCGGTATCTGCGCCGCCCGCAGACTTTCCCTCTACACCCAGGAGGCCTGCTATGACCACCCAGACCTACGATGTGGTGATTGTCGGCGCAGGGAGCATCGGCCTGCCCACCGCCTTTTTTATGGCCGATGCCGGTTTGAAGGTCCTGGTTATTGACCAGTTCGCCAGCCCGGGCCAGGGCTCCAACAAGGCCGCCATCGGCGGCATCCGTGCCACCCACTCCGACCCGGCCAAAATCCGCCTCTGCCTCAAATCCATAGAAATCTTCTCCACCTGGGAGGAGACCTACGGCGACAATATAGAGTGGTATCAGGGCGGATACTCCTTTGTGGCCTACCGGGAGCAGGAGGAGCAAATCCTCAAAAACCTGCTGAAAATCCAGCATTCCTACGGGCTGAACATCCGCTGGCTGGACCGGGACGACCTCTTCCAGGTGATCCCCGACCTGAATCCGGAAGGGCTGATCGGCGGGACGTACTCGCCGGGGGACGGTTCGGCCTCCCCACTGCTGACCGCGCACGCGTTCTACAAACGGGCGCGGGAGCGGGGCGCGGAGTTCCACTTCCGGGAACGGGTCACCGGGGTCATCCGCCGCCGAGGGCGGGTGGTCGGCGTGCGCACCGACCGCGGCGGCTATGCCACGGAAGTGGTGATCAACGCGGCGGGCCCCTGGGCGCGCGCGGTGGCCCAGATGGCTGGCCTGGACGTGCCCGTGGTGCCGGATTGCCACGAAGCGGGCATTACCGAGCCGGTCGCTCGCTTCCTGGAGCCGATGGTGGTGGACATCCGCCCCGCCGAGGGCTCCAAGAACTACTACTTCTACCAGCACAAGCCCGGCCCCATCGTCTTCTGCATCACCCCGGAGCCGCCCATTATCGGCACTGACCGCCGGGAGACCTCCGTCTTCCTGCCGATGATCGCCCGCCGGATGGTGGACCTTATGCCCAAACTGGCGAACATCAAGGTGCGCCGCACCTGGCGGGGCCTCTATCCGATGACGCCCGATGGCTTTCCCATCATCGGCTGGGCGCGGGAACTGGAGGGGTACATCTATGCCGTGGGGATGTGCGGGCAGGGGTACATGCTGGGGCCGGGAGTCGGCGTCCTCCTGACCCACATGGTGCAGAACGCTCTCAGCCCGGAGGAGCAGGAAATTCTGGAGCAACTGAGCCCCTACCGGCCCTTCGGCGGCGAGGAGAAACTGAAATAGAACACCCGGCTGGCCCGCGACCGCTGAGCGCCGGTCACGGACCGGCCTGAAGCCACGGGGTACCCGGTACCATTGTCCCACAAAAACCCATGCGCGTCGCACTCAACGCCTGGTTCTGGAACCGGCCGGAGACGGGGAGCGGGCAGTACACCCGTCGCCTCGCCGAGCATTTGACCGCGGTGGACCCGTCGCTGGAGATTACCCCCATTCACCCTCCACCGACGGGGAACCTGGGCAAAGTCCTCTTTGAGCAGGTCACCTTCCCCCGCCGGGCGCGCCGTATTGGGGCGGATGTCGCCCATGTGCCGTACTGGGCTCCCCCTGTGGCCCCTACCGTCCCCACCGTGGTCACCATCCACGACCTGATCCCGCTCCGGCTACGGGCCTATCGGGGCGGGCCACTGGTTCGGCTCTACACCGCGCTGGTGAGTGCGACGGCGGCCTATGCAACCCTCATCCTCACCGATTCGGAGGCCTCCCGCCAGGACGTGTTGACCTTTCTGGGCCTCCCCCCGGAGCGGGTGCGGGTAGTGCCGCTGGCTGTGGATGCCCGTTTCCGGCCGAAACCGGAACCGGAGGATGCCGCCGTTCGGGCCCGCTACGGCCTGCCCCGCCAGTACATCCTCTACCTGGGCGGTTTTGACGTTCGCAAGAACGTAGAGACAGCCCTTCAGGTCTGCGGATGGCTGGGGCCGGTGCTGGGGGAGGATTGCCCGGTGGTTCTGGCGGGACGGTTGCCCGCGCGCGACACGCCCTTTGCGCCCGACCCGCGCCGACAGGCCCAGGAACTGGGGCTCTCTCCGGAGTGGGTGCGGATGATCGGCCCGGTCCAGGAGGACGATAAGCCCGCCATCTATCGGGGCGCGGCGGCCTTCATCTACCCGTCCCGCTACGAGGGGTTCGGCCTGCCGGTGCTGGAGGCGATGGCCTGTGGAGTGCCGGTGGTCGCCAGCAATGCCTCTTCTATCCCGGAGGTGGTCGGCTCTGCCGGGATACTCCTCCCTCCCGACGACGCCGAAGGAATGGCCGGCGCGCTCCTGCAACTGGTGCAGGATGACGCCTTCCGCGCCGAAATGCGCCGACGCGCGCTGGAGCAGGCCCGCCGGTTCTCTTGGGAGGAGACCGCCCACCGCACGCTGGAGGCGTACCGGGACAGTCTGGGGAACGGCTGCCCGCTCAGATGACGTCTTCTATCCGCAGCCCGCGCGCCTGGGCCCGCAGCAGCATCCACTCCTGGATGTTGGTCGGGAGCAGGAGGACTTCTTCGGACGGGCGCCGCTCCAGGCGAAGGGCCCCGGCCGGGCAGGTGGGCACACACAACCCGCACCCCAGGCAACGGCCCGCATCCACCACCGCCACGTCCTCCAGCACGGAAAGAGCCCCAAACGGGCAATGCTCCGTGCATACCCCGCACCCCAGGCAGACGTCCGGGTCCACCGCGGAGCGGAAACCGGAATGAGCCACCGCAGTGGGGACGGCGAACTCCGTCAGCCCGCGCAGGACGGCACAGCAGCAGGTACAGCAGTTACAGATATAATAGTGCCGGTCCCGGAAATTCCCCGTCGTATGCACCAGCCCCGCGTCCTCCGCCCGCTTCAGCACCTGGAGCGCCTCTTCTTTGCTAATGGGACGGGTGACCTCGTCGTGGTCAAAGGCGTTCTCCACGGGAGCCAGGATCAGGCAGACTTCCAGGGGAGCATCGCACCCTTTGCCGATCAGGCGCTGCTGGACGCGGCAGATGCAATCCCGTACCCCCCAGGAACGGGCGCTCTCCACAATGGCTGCGGCCTGCTCGTAGGGGAAGACCTCCAGGTCGGTCGGGACGGCTTCCTGGACGGGGATGACCCGGTGGATGGGCGGCGAGGAGTCCAGAATGGTGCGACCGCCGATCTCCCGGAAGTACGCTTCGGCCAGCGCGGCCAATTCGGCGTCCATCCGGCGCAGTTGCTCCTCGTAGATGCCGACGACGAAGGGCAACAGGGCGAAAACCAGACCGCCCTCCCCCCGACGGGCGCGGATCAGCCCCTTGCGCGCCATCCCCTTCAGTGTCCGGTATGCCTCCTGCGGTTCCATCCCCACGCGCGCGGCGATGGCCTCGGCGGACTCGTAGAGCAGGCGCAGTTCGGCAGCCAGCGCCGCTTCTTCCGGCGTGAAGAGTTTCGCTAGGAGCCGTAACTCCACGCCGCTCTCCGTCGCCGGGAAGCCGTTAGGGATAGAATCCAGACGACGGGCCAGTTTGCGGTAGACCTCTTCCATGAGTATCTCCTTGTAAAAATCGTCAATTCAGGCGGAGGGGATAGAGCGGCATATGCGTCAATTGAAGATTCTGAAAGTCGCCCCTGGAGGGCCTTCGGCCGACGCTCGGCCTTCGCCGACCGTTTTTACCGTCCCCGCAGGGGAACGGTCTGTGTTGACGCATATGGGATAGAGAGGCCCCCCTCGCCTAACCAGTCCTGCACTGAAGCCAGAATCTCCTCCGGGGATGTGCGCGCCCCGTCAAACCAGCAAATCCGGGGGTCGCTCAGGCGGAACCAGTTGTACTGGTGGCGGATGAACCGCCGGGTATCCCGCCGAATTTGAGCCAGCACCTCCTCCAGCGTCGCCCTTCCCTCAAAATACGGGCGGAACTGAATGTACCCCAGCGCCGACATCGCCGGAAGGTCCCAACCGTACCCTTTCTCCAGCAAGCCCCGAATCTCCTCCACCAGTCCTGCCCGAACCATCTCCTCCAGGCGAGCATCGGCGCGGGCGTAGAGGGCAGCGCGGTCCATCGTCAGACCGATCTGGAGGATCGCATACGGCGGGGGGGTCCGGCCCCGTTCGGCAGAGCCGGCACGCAGGGCCACCTCCAGCGCCCGCACCACGCGGCGGACGTTGCGGGGGTCTATACGGGCGGCCGCGTCGGGGTCCAGCGCCACCAGGCGGGAGTAAAGCGTCTGGGGGCCTTCCCGGCGGGCCTGCTCCTCCAGTTCGGCCCGCAGGGCGGGGTCGGGGGGAACGGCGGGGGGCGTCCAGCCCTCCACCAGTGCCCGCACGTACTGCCCCGTCCCTCCGACAGCGACGGGCAATCGGCCGCGGGCGTGGATGTCGGCGATGGCCGCGCGGGCCAGGCGCAAAAACATCGCCAGCCCCACCGTCTCGTCGGGATCGGCAATGTCTATCAGATGGTGGGGAATCCGGGCCCGCTCCTCGGGGGTCGGCTTGGCTGTGCCGATGTCCATCCCCCGGTAGAAGAGGCGCGAGTCGGCGGAGACGATTTCCCCGGAGAGATGCTCGGCCAGATACAGCGAGAGGGCCGTCTTCCCCACAGCCGTCGGCCCGACGATGACCAGCAGGGGCCGGGGAGAACCGCTACCAGCGGTGGTGGACATGGGGCCGGATGTGGCCATCGTAGATTTCCCGCACCCGGGCCATCTGTTCGGGAGTCAGCGAAGGCAGGCCCGACGCGCGGGCATTATCTTCCACCTGGCGCGGGTTCTTGGCCCCGGGAATGACCACCGACACTTCGTCAAACATCAGAATCCAGCGCAGAGCAAACTGGGCCATCGTCATCCCGGAAGGTACCAGCGGCCGCAGAGCCTCCACAGCCTCCAGCCCGACCTCAAAAGGCACCCCCGCGAACGTCTCTCCGACGTCAAACGCCTGACCCTCCCGGTTGTAGTGGCGGTGGTCATCGGGGGAGAAAACGGTCTCCCGGGTGATTTTGCCGCTCAGCAGTCCACTGGCAAGCGGCACCCGGACGATGACCGCCGCATTCCGACGCTTCGCCTCGCGGAAAAACAGTTCCGTTGGCCGCTGGCGGAAAATATTAAAGATAATCTGGACGCTCTCCACGCCGGGGTACTCTATCGCCTTCAGCGCTTCTTCCACCTTCTCCACGCTGACCCCATAGTGCTGAATCTTGCCCTGCTGCTTCAGGTCGTCCAGCACCTGGAAGACCTCCGGGCGGTAGTACACCTCGGTGGGCGGGCAGTGGAGTTGCAGCAGGTCCAGGGACTCCACCCCCAGGTTGCGCAGGCTGCGTTCCACGAAGCGGGTCAGGTTCTCCCTGTTGTACCCATCGGCGGTGTGGGGATGAAGACGCCGCCCCGCCTTCGTTGCCACGTAGAAATGATCGGACCGTTCCCGGCGCAGGCGCCCGATGCGCTGTTCGCTCAGCCCGTCTCCGTAGACATCCGCGGTGTCCAGAAAATTGATCCCCAGGTCCAGAGCCCGATGGAGGGTCGCCATCGCGGTCTCCTCGTCCACCTTTCCCCAATCCCCGCCCAATTGCCAGGTGCCCAGGCCGATCTCGGAGACTTCCCAGCCAGTGCGTCCGAACGTGCGATACCGCATAAATCACCTCATCAGTCATTTTCCAGAAGTTCTATCACCGCCCCGAAGGGCCGCTGACCGTCCAGGTAGGCGTAGCGCCCGCCAGTATACTCTCCCCGCTGGACCAGGCGCAGCCCCAATTCCTCCAGTTCCCGGATGCGTTCCTCCATTCCCTTGACCTCAAAAGCAATACGGAGGTGATTTGCCCTCCCGCGATTGAATCGTCCCTCCGGGGCCTGCTGCCGGGCGTCCGCCTGCGTGGACGCAACCCCGACAACCGCGCAGGATGAAACCTCACCCTCTCCCCCAGAAGAAGGAGCGCCGAGGGCAACGGTTATAGTACGGTCCCCCACCCTACCGCTCAGTCGCCCGCTGGCCCCACCCGGCGGCTGATGGCCCCCATATTCAGGCGGATTTCCACCCCGGGGGCGATCTCCAGCAGGGCCAGGCCCGCGTCCCGGTCCAGCGAGGTCAGTCTGCCGTAGATGCCCCCGATGGTCATCACCTCGTCACCGACCTGGAGTTGATCCAGGCGCTCCTGATACCGCCGCCGCGCCCGCCACTGGCTCCAGAACATAAAGCCCAGCATACCGACGATGAGAACAATCAGTACAAGGGTTGAGTCCATTCTTCTCCTCCGTGAGCGACGGAATACGTAATGCGTAAAACGTGATGCGTAAAGCGTAATGCGTAAAACGTAAATGGGCCAGCCCGCGTTTTCCCTCCACTTACGTTTTACGTTTTACTTTTTACGTTTTACCCACCACCGCCTGCCCCAGCGCGATGCCCGCGTCGTTGGGCGGGACCAGGCGGTGGACGTAGACGGTGAAACCGGCCTCCTCCAGAAGGGGCACCGTTTTCCTCATCAGAGTGATGTTCTGAAAGACGCCCCCGGAGAGGGCCACCGCGGAGAGTCCTGTTTCCGCGCGCAGGCGCAGGCAGACGTCCCGCACCATCCGCGCCACACCGTTGTGGAAGCGGGCCGCGATGATCGGCGCGGGCACCTCCGCCCGCACATCGGCAACGACAGCCCGAATCACCGGCGCGGGGTCCACTTCCTCCCCAATTCCGAAAGCGTATGCCTCCTCCACCTCCCCGTCCACCAGCATCTCCAGTTCTATCGCCGCCTGCGCCTCGTAGTTGACCGTCTGCCGCACCCCCGCCAGGGATGCCACCGCGTCAAAAAGACGGCCCATGCTGGATGTGGGGACGGTCTGCAGGCCCCGCTGGAGTTGTCGTTCCAGGACGGCCCGCTCGGCCGCAGGCGCGGCCGCAACGGGCGGGAGCGATTCGTCCCACGGGATTCCCGCCGCCCAGAGATAGGCCAGGGCGACCCGGCAGGGCCGCCGGATGGCCGCGTCCCCGCCCGGCAGCGGCATGTACCGGAGATGGGCCGCCCGCCGGAACGACGCGTAGTCCGCAATAAGAAACTCCCCGCCCCAGATGGCGCCGTCGCTCCCGTAGCCGGTGCCGTCAAACGCCACCCCGATGACGGGCTTTTCCCCCGTCAGCCCGTTTTCGGCCATACACGCGGCGATGTGGGCGTGGTGGTGCTGGACAGCGACCAGCGGCAGCCCCTTCCGCGTCGCCTGCTCCCGGGCGTACCGGGTGCTCAGGTAGCCCGGATGCATATCGTGGACGATGGCCTCCGGCACCACGCGGAAGGTGCGCTCCAGTTGCTCCACCATCTGCTCAAAAAACCGCAGCGTCTCATAGTTCTCCATATCGCCGATGTGCTGGCTCAGAAAGGCGTACCGTTCACGGGTCAGGCAGAAGGTGTTCTTCAGTTCCGCCCCCACCGCCAGCACCGGCCGGACGGGGAAGGGCAGATGGACGGGGTACGGCGCGTAGCCGCGGGAGCGCCGGATGGGGAGTTCCGCCCCGGCGAAAATACGGGTGACACTGTCGTCGCAGCGGGCATAGATGTCCCGGTTGTGGAGAAGGAAGGCATCGGCGAGGCGCGCCAGTCGCTCCAGCGCCTCGTCGTTATCGGTGACGATGGGCTCTTCGGAGTAGTTGCCGGAGGTCATCACCAGCGCGACCGGAAAGTCGTCGGCGGGCTCCAGGAGCAGGTAGTGAAGAGGCGTGTACGGGAGCATCACCCCCAGGTAGCGATTATTCGGTGCTACCAGCGAGGAAATTGGCGCATCGGGCTTACGTCGCAGGAGGACAATGGGCCGCTGGCGGGACGTCAGCAGGGCCCGCTCCGCATCGTCCACCTCGCAATAACGCTCCACCGCCGCCAGGTCAAAGGACATGATGGCAAACGGTTTATCCACCCGCCCTTTCCGCTCCCGCAACCGCGCCACCGGCTCATCGCGCGTGGCGTCGCAGGCCAGATGGAAGCCCCCCAGCCCCTTAACGGCGACGATCGCCCCCGCCCGCAGCGCCGCCCGCACGGCCTGGATCGCCTCTTCGCCGTAGACGGCCGGGGCGGTGGGGGACGGTCGGAACTCCACCTGCGGCCCACAGACCGGACAGGCGTTGGGCTGGGCGTGAAACCGGCGGTTGGCGGGATCGTCGTACTCCGCCTGGCAATCCGGGCACATCACGAAGGGGGCCATCGTCGTATTGGGCCGGTCGTAGGGGATATCCCGAATGATGGTGAACCGGGGGCCGCAGTTGGTGCAGTTAATGAACGGGTAGCGATACCGCCGGTCCCGCGGGTCAAAGAGTTCCCGCAGGCAGTCGCCGCAGATGGCGACGTCGGGGGAGATGGGCTGGAACTCGCCCGGACGGGCTTCGGAATGGAGGATGCGGAACGAGGCGGACGGAGGACCAGAGAGGGGTCTCGGTTCCACCCGGACGCGTTCAATGCGGGCCAGCGGGGGGGCCTCTTCCTGAAGCCGCCGGACGAACTCTTCCACCACCTCCGGCAGACCGGCGACCTCAATCTCCACCCCGGAGGAACTGTTCAGCACCCAGCCGGAAAGGCCCAGGCGGGTGGCGAGGTTGTAGACAAAGGGACGAAATCCCACCCCCTGGACCACACCGGTGACGTGGAGGTAGCGGGCAACGGGTTCGGAAGAGCGACCGTCGTTTTTATTCATCAGGATAGATTTTACCACACCTGTCCCAATCCGCAATGATCACTGGTTGAACCCTGAGCAATTAGTCGGGCAATAAGGTCCCCAAGCGCAAACTTAAGGCGGCGAGAAGGGCAAAAGGGCCGTTAGCCGGAGGCTGGAACCCTCCGGTAGGGGCGACTTTGAAAGTCGCCCCTACTCCGCTACGCTCCGGGGCGGGTTTGTTGGCGGGTATTAGCGCCCCCTCATCCCCCTGGCCCCCTTCTCCCCCGCCGCGGCGGGGGAGAAGGGGGAGAAAAATAGAGGTTTTGGCGCTGGCAGCCGAAGGCCGCCAGCGCCAAAACCTTTACAAACCGCCGAAGGCCTCCAGGAGCGATTTCGGTCGCTGGAATCTTTAAATTGACGCATACGCCTTCGCGAGGGATGTCCGTTCCCATTTCTCCGTCACCGGTCGCTCATCCCGTTGCACCGTCGCTCCCTGTCGGCTGATGCGCAGATGAAACACGCGCGCCGCCAGGCCCGCTTCCTGAAAAGCCCGCTGCATAGCGTAGCCGATGGCTGGGCAGGGGTGCGCGGAGAACGCGATGAGGCTCGGCCCGGCGCCCGAAAGGGCCACCGCCGCCGCCCCTGCCTGCCGGGCTGCCTCCATCGCCGCCTCGGCGCCGGGAATCAACGGCAACCGATAGGGCTGGTGCAGCGCGTCGTCCATCACCTCGCCCAGCAGGTCCAGGTCGCCCTCCTCCAGAGCCTTCAACACCAGCGGGACGCGCCCCAGGTTATAGATGGCGTCCTGGCGGGGGATGTGGGTCGGCAGAATCGCACGCGCCAAGCGGGTGGGAAACGGAAAGTTCGGAAAGACGACGGTCACCGCCAGGAGTTTGACCCGTAGTTTCCGAAAGATGACCCGATCTCCTTTAAGAATGGCCGTTACCAGCCCTCCCAGCATTGCCGGTGCGATGTTGTCGGGGTGCCCTTCGGCGCGCACCGATAGCGCCAGCAATTCCTCCGGCGAGAGGGGTTCCCCCAGCAAAGCATTCGCTCCCAGGAGGCCCGTGAGCATGGCCGCGGAACTGGAGCCCAGGCCGGACGCCAGGGGAATCCGGTTGATGCAGTGTACCCGAAACCCTTCCGGTTTCTCCCCCACCAGAGCGTAGAGTTGGAGTGCCGCCTTCGCGACAAGATTTTGCCCATCGGTGGGCAACGAATCCGCCCCCTCGCCGCACACCTGGACGGATATGCATCCATCGCCTGTCTGGACAAAGACGGCCTCGTTCCACAGGTTCAACGCCATCCCGATGGTATCAAAGCCCGGCCCCAGATTGGCCGTAGTAGCAGGTACGCGCACGCGGACGGCCTTCATTGGAACAGGACCCCCTCCAGAATTTCCACGCGGGGCGAAATCACCAGCGGACTCCCGATCTGCCCGGTGATGATATCGGGGTCCTTCAGGCCGTGGCCTGTGCAGACGGCGACGACGCGCCGGCCCCGGACGTTTAATCGCCCTGCGGCGATCTCGTGGGCCAGCCCCGCCAGGCCCGCCGCCGAGGCTGGCTCCACCCAGATGCCCTCTAGAGCGGCCAACTGGCGCTGCATCGTCAGAATCTCCTCATCAGTGACGGCGATGATCCGTCCCCCGGACTCCTCAGCGGCCTGAAGCGCCTGCTCCCCGCGCGCCGGTCGGCCGATGCGGATAGCGGTGGCGATGGTCTCCGGGTGGTCCACCGGATGGCCCAGGACCAGCGGCGCTGCGCCTGCCGCCTGTACCCCCAGCAGGCGGGGCAGGCCGATGCCGCGCAGGAAGTCATACTGACGGAACCCGGCCCAGTAGGCAGTAATGTTTCCCGCATTGCCCACCGGCAGGCAGAGCCAATCCGGCGCCGCGCCCAGACGGTCGCAGATTTCAAAGGCGGCCGTCTTCTGCCCCTCAATCCGGTAAGGGTTCAGCGAATTGACCAGACAGATGGGGTGCTTTTCGGAGATTTCCACAACCATTTGCAGGGCGTCGTCAAAGGACCCTTCTACCTGGATGACCAGGGCACCATATGCCACAGCGCCCGCCAGTTTCCCGGCTGCGACTTTGCCCTGCGGGATGAGGACGATCGGGCGGAGGCCGGCGCGCGCGGCGTAGGCAGCCGCCGACGCCGCCGTGTTGCCGGTGGAGGCGCAGATCACCGCCCGCGCTCCCCGCCCCACCGCCTCGCTGATGGCTGCCGTCATCCCCCGGTCTTTGAAAGAGCCAGTGGGATTGAGCCCTTCGTACTTGACGTACAACTCAAACCCTCCTCCCAGATGCTCCGCCAGGCGGAGGACGGGAATCAGCGGGGTATTTCCCTCCAGCAAAGTCACCGGCCGGGTGTGCGGGGGGAGATGGAGCAGATGACCGTAACGGTGAAGCACTCCCTGGTATTCCGACATACTGACCTCCCTAAATTGACAATGGCAAATTTTAAGTTATAAAACAAAAATTGGTAGCTGTGCCCTTTGAAAAGGCCGCTGGCAGGGCAAAAGCCAACGGGCTATCGCCTTGGCGGCGCAAAATGGGCGATTTTCAGCCCCCTCACCCCCCTTACCCCCTCTCCCCCTTGCCCTGACGGGCGGGGGAGAGGGGGGACAGAGAGGGGTTTTGCGGGGCGGCGGCGAAGCCGCCGCCCCGCAAAACCCCATCTTTTCTCCCCCCTCCCCGTGGGCGCAGCCCAACGGGGAGGGGGGTAGGGGGGTGGGGCCCAATCTCTTTCGGCTCACCGGGGACCCCTTTCGGCCGGAAGCCGAATTGGGTAATACCATTTATACTTTTAGCGCATAATTTGTCATTATAATTTAGAATCTGCCATTGTCAATCTAATTGCGTGGTATAAAAAAAGACCTCCGATGAGCAGAATCGGAGGCCTTTCGGACGCACCCAACGACCTGCCGACCGCTCATCCGTCCGACGGCGGTCCGGTAGTGGTCGTAGTGGTTCGCGTCC
>Ga0209721_1001238_pt1 | contig 19518 bp, 24 predicted proteins | sample TshhotsprinmetaG_FD_184139 | JGI IMG/M metagenome (GOLD analysis project Ga0209721, IMG submission 184139) | Hot spring microbial communities from South Africa to study Microbial Dark Matter (Phase II) - Tshipise hot spring metaG (SPAdes)... | ecosystem: Environmental > Aquatic > Thermal springs... | reverse complement strand
GGCAGGTTGGGGTCAAGCGCGGCCAGGCGCTGCGCGCTGGTGGCGGAGAAGACGCGCGGCAGCCCATCGGCCCACAGCAGCAGGCCGACGTTGATCGATTCGCCGCGCGTTGGGTGCTCGACGGCCAGCAGTTGGTACACGTGCGCTTGGGTCATGACAGCACTTCCAGCGTGCGCCGCAGCCTATCCATGCGGCCTTGCGTGCTCCACCAGCGGGCCAGTTCGGCGGTCTGCTGGCACCGCGCTTGCGCAGGCATCTGCTCTTCCAGATGGGCGCTCATGGATTCGGCGCGCAGCGCCTGCAGGCGGGCTACGACGTCCAGCGTCATTCTACTGTCAGGACGCCATATCGTGCGCAAGAAGGCGACTGTCGCGGCGGTGTTTCCAGCCATGGCCACATGCTCCACCGGAGCCATAGGAAAGCCGCTGTTCCACAGCGCCTTGCCCCAGTCGATGGCGATGAACGTCCAGCGTCCGTCCAGTTCCGAGCGGCGCAGCAGCAGGTTGTCGATGTGGCGGTCGGGGTTGCCGACGAACACATCCAGCACGCACAGCCGCCACAGGCCAGGCATGGCCTGCGCCATCGCCTGTTCGCTTTCCTCGGGCGGCATCATGGTGTACTGCTTGACGCCAGTCTCGAACCGGTAGCCAAAGGCCAGCTTTCCGGTGTGCGGCCAGCGCAGCCACTGCCCCATGGCCGCAGGCAGCGCGCAGCGCAGCGCCAGCCAGTGCGCCACATACTCGGCCTGCGGCGCCAGCGGCTCGGCATCGGTGGCGCTCTTGGCCACGTAGTCCAGACCGTCCTCGGCGCGCACGAACCGCGCGCCGTTCTTGGAGTTGTGGGGCCGTCTTGGGTGCTCCCAGGCGATGTTCAGCACGTCGGGCGCGAACAGCGTCATTTCGTCTCGGCCTGCTGCGGCACAGGCGGGTAGAAGTCCCTGGAATCCGCCGGCAGTCTGGGCACATCAGCTCCCAGCAGCTGCAGCAGCCGCGCGCGATACGGCGGCGCATCCGTCTCCAACAGCAGCGGCAGCAGCACGCGCAGCTCTTCTTTGTGCGGGCAGGCCCGCAGGGCGTCGAGGAAGACGGGCAGGGCGGTGGAGATGGGCGGTATATCAGGCGCGCCGCCTTCTACTGGAGGGGCTGCGTCGTCCGTGTCAAACCACCCTTGAGGCAGACTGCAGCAAATCTCGATATGCCGAGCTAAGGCGTCACCGAGCAGGCGATGACCACTGCGGAGCTGGTACACCACAGCGTCTGACCGCCCGATCAGGCGCGCGAACACAGATGTCTTGCCGCGCGCTCGCGCGGCGATCAGCTTTTCAAGTTGCTGCCGCCTGCTCATATTAGCAAAGCTAGCATGTCGACATATTGACATGCTTCGTAGCCCTGCTATTATTCGTGACATGTTGTCACGCGCCATATCAGCTCTTGGCGGGAGATCTGCGCTTGCTAGGGCCATCGGTGTCTCTCCGTCTCTTCCTTACCAGTGGGAGCGGGGCCTTCGGCCTATCCCGGCTGACCACTGCCCCGCCATCGAACGCGCCACGAGCGGCTCGGTCGCGGTGGAGCAGCTGCGCCCGGACGTGCGCTGGGTGCGGGTGCCAGATCCGAAGTGGCCACACCCAGGCGGGCGGCCCTGCATCGACGTGGCGGAGTCCTGCTGAATGCACCGGGCCACAGAAATCCGCTTCGAGGTGGACGCGGCAGAGGTCGCCGTTCTGGATGGCTACTGCCAAGCCACAGGCAAGAGCCGTGGAGAGGTGATGCGCAGCCTTTTGAGAGGGTGGAGCGATGAGCAGCTTCATGTGGCCACTCTGATCTGCCGCACGGCCGGTGTAAATCCGGCTGCTCCGGAGACCGGCCGGAACAGCAACAGTGGCCGCCTTCAGTGAAACCGTTTTCCACCGCCCCTAGGGTAGCTCCCGAACAGCACGCTCCCGCCGTGCCCGGGACGGTGGTTCCTTTCGCTCAGCGGGCAGGGGCGGGAGCCAAACACGAAATGACGGATACCAAGATGCTGGAAGCCGCGCTGTCCTACGCGCGGCTTGGGTGGCACATATTCCCGTGCTGGTGGCCAGAGCAGCGGCATGACGGCAAATGGCGCTGCGCCTGCGGCAACGACGACTGCAAGTCGCCGGGCAAGCACCCCATCGGCGCCATCGTGCCTGGCGGGCAGAACAACGCCACGACGGACGAGGCCACGATCCGCGCTTGGTGGGCGCGGTACCCCAAGGCCAACATCGCCATCGCGCTGGCGGCTTCCGGCCTGTGCGCGGTGGATGTGGACCCGCGCAATGGCGGGCTGGAGACGGTCGATCTGCTGGAGGCCAAATACGGCAGCCTGCAGTCGGACGTGATGCAGTTCACGGGCGGTGGCGGCTGGCACGGGGTCTGGCAACTTCCGCATGGGCCGCATTCGCTGCCGGGTCGGCTGGGGCAGGGGGTGGACTTCAAGGTCAACGGCTACATCTTGGCCGACCCGTCGCTGCACGTCAGCGGCAAGCGCTACGAATGGGAGGCCAGCAGCGATCCGCGCAATGGCGTGGTGCCCAGCCCGCTGCCGGACTGGATTCGCTCGATGGCGACCGCCCCGGCCATCGAGGCCAGCGCTGCCGCTGGCACGCGCTATCTTGGCCCCACGGTGGCCGAGGAATTGCGCGATGCGCTGGCGCATATCCCGTCCGATGACCGCGATCTTTGGGTGCGCTTTTGCCTGGCGCTGCGCCCGTGCGGGCAGCGGGGGTGGGACTTGTGGGACGAATGGAGCCGCAAGTCTGTCAAGTACGACCCGGTGGACGCTGCGCGGGTGTGGCACACGGCCAAGCCGCGCGGGGAGGTGAACTACGAGAGCATTTTCGCGGTGGCCGAGGCCGAATATGGCTGGTCGAATCCGATGCGCTCGCAGCCGGTGGCGCCTGCCGAGGTTCCGCTGGTGCAGGAGGAGGCCACCGTCGAAGCCGGGCCTGTCGATCTGGATGTGGCGCTGCCGTGCCCGGTGGATGTGGTCAACCGCCTGTGCGCATGGATCGAGGCGCGCTCTGACCAGTCGCACCCGCTGGTGTCGCAGGCGGTGGCGCTGTCCATCGTGAGCGCGGCGGCGGCCAGACGCTATGTGAGCGAGCACGGTGACCCGGCTTCGCTGTACCTGGGCATCATCGCGCCGACGGCCAGTTTTGGCCGCACGGCCTTCAGCGCGGCCGAGGATGCGATGATGCTCTCGGGCCTGTCGGAGATGGTGCGCGGTGTGCGCATCTCCAGCCCGCAGCAGTTGTTCTCGTCGCTATACAAAGCGCCCGCCCTGTACTACCTGGCCGATGACTGGGGCGAGCAAATGTATTTCGCCCGCCGCCAGCCTTCGGGCTTGCTGGGGCACACGATGTCGATCATCAACGGGCGCATCTGGGCCGCGCCAGCACAGATTGCGCTGGACAACTGGGCCGAGGTGGGCCTTAGCCGCGCCCGCAACGAGGAGGAGGGGGCCAGGCCCATCTTGCAGCGCCCGACGCTGAACCTTCTGGCGCTGATTGCGAGCTCGCAGGTCGAACAGACGCTGCGCCGCAGTGAACTCGGCCGTGGCGCTGTGGACAGCATGGTGTTTGTCTGCGCCGAAGACCCGGCACGCTGGACAGACCGGCCCAGCCAGCGCGAGCACCCGCTGGATGCGGCGGTGCACGAGACGCTGCGCCGGCTGCGCGGTTTTGGCCCTGGAGATACGGCGCTGACGCACGAGCAGATCTTTGGCGGCCTGGCCGTGGTGGTGCCCACCATGAAAACCGTGCGCGTGACGGGTGACCTGCAAGGAGCTCAGATGGCGCTGGCGCAGTCCTACGCTCAGCGCGGGCCGCTTGCGCGGATGTTGTCTGCCGGAGCCCGGCGCAACATGGCCCGCATCTGCACGGCGCTGGCCTCTGCCGCCAACCCGGACGACCCCATCGTGACCGAGCCCATGGTGGAGTGGGCCAGCACCTTCATCCGGCAGGCGCTGGAAGCCACGCTGCGCGTCTTCCGCGACCGTGGCGGAGCAGAGGACGGCGAGACGGGCCGTCCTTCGGTCTATCACAAGGTGGAGTCCTTCCTGCGCGACTGCGGCTCGCACGGGGCCAGCAAGCGCGAGCTGGTCAAGGGCGTGCGCATGTTCCGCGAGCTGGCCGACGACAAGCGCGACGAGCTGCTGGAGCGCATCGTCAATGACTGCGTGGCCAAGCCGATGTCCAAAAAGGGCGTGCGCGGGCATCGCTACGTGCTGGTTGAGTTCTGCCAGCAGGAGGAGCAATCGCCGACATCGCCGACAAACGCCGACAACGTGTCGGCGATTGCTCTTGATGCCAAGTCTTTGACTGAAAAGGAGATTTCGGAGCAATCGCCGACGCCGACGTTCGCCGACGCAACTCTATATAAGGAAATGAACACTCCTTATAGGTCGGCGTCGGCGATGTCGGCGATTGCAAATTTTCCTTATGAATCAAAGAGTTAGATCAAAAGCAATCGCCGACAGGGTTGTCGGCGATTGTCGGCGATTGCTCAAAAAATAAGCAACTTTTCCGGTCAATCTGAAATATCTGATAAACAAAGTGGAATTTGATGAACTGAACCAGGATCAGCAGCGGGCTTTCAACCTGCTTTCGTCGGCGATTGCTGGCCGTCAGGGCATCGCCGCCACCCTGCAGGGGTATGCCGGCACCGGGAAAACCACGTTGACCGCCGCGCTGGTGCGCCGGTTGCTGGACAGGGCGCACAAGGTGCTGGTGACGGCACCCACGCACAAGGCGCTCGGCGTCCTGCAGGCCAAGATCGGCGACGGGCCAGAGTACAAGACGATTCAGGCCGCCCTGGGCTTCAAGCTGGTCAACCAGCCAGACGGCACTGGCAAGCTGCTGCCGCACAAGCAGCCGGTGTTTGCCGATTACGACGTGACCATCGTGGACGAAGCATCGATGCTGTCCAGCGATCTGTTCGCCCCGGCGATGGCCGCCAGTCGCACGTATCACACGGGCCTGCTCTTCGTCGGCGACCCGGCGCAGCTTCCACCGGTCACGCCCAACGCGCCATCGGCCTTGTCGCCTGCATTCGGGCCGCTGGTGCCGGTGCAGGCGCGTCTGGAGCGCATCGTACGCCAGGCGCAGGACAACCCCATCCTGCGCTGGTCTGAGACGCTGCGCAAGGCCATCGAGCGCGATGCGCCACCGGATATCGCTGTGCTGGCAGACCAGCTTCGCCACGGCGATGAGCGTCTGTGCCAGATCGTGCACGGCGATGACGACCTCATCGCACGCTGGGCAGCGGACGCTTACGCGCATGGGCACGACATGCGGGTACTGACCTACACCAACGCCGCAGCCGTTCGCCACAACCGCGCCGTGCATGAGCGCCTGTTCCCAGGTGGCGAGCCGTTCGAGCCGGGCGAGCCGTTGATCGCCTCAGACGGCGGCATCAAACTGCCGGACGGCAGCAGTTTGTCGAACGGGCAGTTGCTGTCCGTGGCATCCATCGAGCCAGGGCGGTTGCAGATCGACGGCTTTGACGCGCGGGAGGTGCATCTGCGCTCGGACGGGGGAAAGAGATGCCGCGCGGTGCTGGCCGTGCAGCCGGACGCCGTGCAGGCCGAGATCGCCGCGCGCTTTGCCCGCGTGCGCCGCGCCAAGGCCGAAGGCAAGGAGGATGAGGCTGTCCGGTGGTCACGCTCGGCCTATGCGCTCCAGGCAAAACTGCCGGACATCCGCCACGCCTACGCCATGACCATCCACAAGAGCCAGGGCAGCACGTTTGACACGGTGCTGGTGGATTGGCGCGAGGCCCAAAAGGCCCGCATGGCCGGGGCCGATCTGTCACGCCTGCTGTACGTGGCCATCACGCGAGCAGCCAAGCATTGCGTCATCGTCGTTTGAGAAGGGACACCATGGGAGCGATGAGCCGAGAAAAAGGCAAGCGCGGCGAGCGCGAAGTCGCCGCCATCATCAGCGAGCTGCTGGGGCTGAGCGCCAGCCGCCGCGTGCGCCAGCACGAGGGCGACAGCGACATCCTGGGGGTGCCGGGCTGGACGATCGAGGTCAAGCGCTGGAGCCTGCTGCGCGCCTACGAGATCGACCAGGCCTGGGCGCAGGCGGTGGCGCAAGCCTGGCGCGATGGCGGCATCCCGGCGCTGTTCTTCCGCGCCAACTACCAGCCGTGGCGCGTGATGTGGCCGCTCTCAGTGCTGCTGACGATGCAGTCGGCCGACATGTGGACCGATCCGCTGTGGGCCGTCACCACCAGCCCTGAAGCCTGGGCCGCCGCCGTGCGCGAGTGCGAACACGTTCAGGCCGACGCCGCGCATCCGCAGCGGCCAACATGCGGGCTGCTCAAAGTGGAGGAACCTGCGTGATGGAGCCTATCCCGGCGTCTGAATGGGAGCGCTACAACAGGGGCGCGCTCGACATCATCGTACACAAAGTCGGCAAGATCGACGTGCTGGTGGAGGCCACGCGAAAGCTGGAAGAGCAGCACTCGCGACTTGAGTTGTCTATCACCAAGATGGCCGACGCGGTGACGAAGCTGACCGTGATCGAAGAGCGCCAGACGCAGGACCGCAAAGAAATGGCCGAGATGCGGTCCATGCTGGCCGAGATGTCACGCAAGCATGACACCAGCATAGAGCGCGTCATGCAGGCCGTCGAGCGGCTGAATGATCGTGTGGGTGCGCTCGAAAAAGCCGAGCCGATGAACGCGCAGGCCAGGCGCTGGATGTTCGGCGCGCTTGGCCTGCTGGCGACGATCTTCATCTACGCGCTGGCCAACATCCTGGGGCTGCGGTCATGAGGCTGTCAGCACTTCAGTGGGGTGGCATCGGGGCGACCGCCGCGCTGGTGGCCGCGCTGGCTGGCTTCGAAGGGTACCGTGAGCGCAGCTACGACGATGGCGTCGGCGTGCAGACGCTGGGCTTTGGCACGACTCGCCACGCGGACGGGCGGCCGGTGCAAAAGGGCGACCGGATGGACCCTGTACGGGCTGTGGTGGCTTTGCAGACGGACGCGGACCGCCATGCGCGGGAGCTTGCGGCGTGCATCGGCGATGTTCCGCTGACCAAGGGCGAGTGGGAGGCTTACGTCTCGTGGGCGTACAACGTGGGCACTGGCGCAGCGTGTAAGTCCACGCTCGTGCGCAAGCTGCGGCAGTCCCCGCCGGATTACGCAGGCGCCTGCGCCGAGTTGCTGAAGTGGACCCGCGCCGGTGGGCGCGAAATGCCGGGTCTGGTCAAGCGGCGGCAGGCCGAGTACCGCATGTGCATGGGGGAGCAGCCGTGACCCCGTTGCCGCTCATCCTCGCCGCCGCCGCATCGGCCGCCCTCGGATCCGCTGCTGGCTACCGCTACGCGCAGGCCAAGGGGCAGGCGATGCTGGCCGCGTGCGAGCAGGCGCGGGCCGAAGACTCGGCAGCCGCAGCAGCAGCCACGGCCGCGCTGATGAAGCGCGCCGAAGACGCTGAAGGCCGGGCCGCGCGCAGCTTGGCCGAAGCCCGCGCATCCGTCAACCGTCGAATCCAGGAGGCCCGACATGAGGTTTACGCACTGGCTGGCAGCGGCTGCGGCGTCTCTGGCGCTCTCCGGCTGCGCCTCAACGCCGCCATCGCCGGCGACATGCCCGCGGGTGCCGGCCATGCTGCTGGAGCCGATGCCAGCGCTGCCGCCGATTCCGGCGAGCGCGAAGTAGCGCAGTGGGTGCTGGATGCCGTGCAGCGCTACGAGGAGTGTCGCGCGCGCATCGAAGCCATTCGGCAGTGGGATGCCGCCACGCACGGGGAGGAGCGCTGATGCCGCGTCTGTCTGCAGACCAGTGGGAGACGATCCGCGCCGAGCGCGAGGCAGGGGCGAGCTTTCCTGAGCTGGCCGACAAGTACGGCGTCAGCCACCAGGCCATCCAGAAACGCGCCAAGGCCGAAGGCTGGGGCGACGGGACCGACGTCGCCGGCGCGATCCGGCGTAAAGTTGCAGAAAAAGTTGCAGGCGTGGTTGCAGCCTGCAACCAGAAAAAGAAGGCCGAAGCCATCGACGCGGCCGCAGAGCGCGGCGCGGAGGTGGTGCGCAGGCACCAGGCCGAGTGGGAGGATCACCGCGCGCGCTTTGGCAGCGTGCCGGCCGATTTCGAGGACGGCAAGCTCGCCAAGATCAGCGCCGAGATGCTGCGCATCCGGCAAGAAGGCGAGCGCCGCGCCTGGGGGCTGGATGAGGCCGCCGGGCAGCCTTCGATTGTCATCGAGCGCAGCTACGGCGGGGGGCGTGCGGCATGACGCGCATCCTCATTCCACCCATCGCCCTGCACGGCGGCCAGCAGCGCATCCTGGAAAGCCCGGCGCGCTACAAGGTCATCGCCGCCGGGCGGCGCTTTGGCAAGACGCTGCTGGCGGTGGAGTGGCTGGCGCTCATGGACGGCGGCGCCATCGACGGCGCGTCGGTGGCGTTCTTTTCCCCCACCTACAAGCTGCTGGCCGACGTGTGGGCGGACTTCGAACGCACGCTGCGGCCGGTGACGCGCAAGGCCAACAAGACCGAGCAGCGCATCGAGCTCATCACCGGCGGCAAGATCGACTTCTGGACGCTCGAAGACCCCGACGCCGGGCGCGGGCGCAAGTACCACCGCCTCGTGATCGACGAGGCCGCTCACGCCCGCTATCTCAAGGAGGCTTGGGAGCGGGCCATCAGCCCGACGCTGACCGACTACCAAGGGGCAGCCTGGTTCATCAGCACGCCCAACGGCCTGAACTACTTCTACGAGCTCTTCCAGCGAGGACACTCCCCGGCCTACCCGGACTGGGAGAGCTTTCACATGCCCAGCACCGCCAACCCGCACCTGCGGCCCGAGGAGATCGAGACCAACCGGCGCGAACTGCCAGAGCTTGTCTTCCGGCAGGAATACTTGGCCGAGTTCGTGACCTTCGGCGGCGGCCTCGTCAAGCCCGAGATGCTGGTCATGGGCGAGTGCCCGCCGGGGCTGCGCCCGGTGCTGGGGGTGGACCTGGCCATCTCCGAGCGCGACGGCGCGGACTACACGGCCATCGTCGCGATGGCGCGCGACCCTGACACTGGCATCGTGTACATCAAGGAAGTCGAGCGCTTCCGCGCGGGCTTTCATGAGGTGCTCACTCGCATCAAGGCCGCAGCTGTGCGGCACAACCCGTCCATCGTCGCCATCGAGCAGACGCAGTTCCAGGCCGCCGTGGTGCAGGAGCTGTCCCGTACCACGACGCTACCGGTTCGCGGCGTGCGTCCCGACCGCGACAAAGTGACACGCTTTGCGCCGCTGCTCACGCGCTTTGAGCAGCGCCTGGTGCGGCTCGACCCGTCCGGATGCCCGGCAGCCTTCCGAGATGAGTTGCTAGCCTTCCCGGACAGCGCCAACGACGACATGGTGGACGCGGCGAGCTACGCCTTTGCGGCGCTGGGCATGGGGCAGGGCGGCTACGTGGCCGCAGGCGGGAGGGTGTTCCGATGACGCAGCGGATGGCGGGCCTGACGATGCTGGCCGAGTACATCGGCGATGAAGCAACCGAGAAGCTGCACGCGGCCTTCGGCGGCTGCCAGGTCAAGGTGCCCAAGACGCGCGCGGGCTCGTGGTGGCAGAGGCTGGTGGAGACGCTGGGCGAGCGCGACGCGGCCGATTTCTGCGAGGCCTTCGGCGGCGAGACGGTCTACATCCCGCGCAACGCGGGCGAAGAGCGCGACGCCATCCGCCGGCAGGTGCGCGACATGCTGGCGGCCGGGATGACGTACCTCGAGATCGCGCGCACGCTGACATGGACAGTTCGCTACACCGAGCGCGGGCTGCGCAAGATGATGGAAGCTCGCTGCACTGCGGCGGCGCGGCGCGCGGATGATCCACGGCAGATGAGCCTGCTGCCGCACGAAGCCATCAGCCGCGCGCTGCGGGCGGAATGCGTTCCTGCCGACGCGCAGCCCGCCATGTCCGACCATGCTGCGCATGGCACGATCTGACCGCATCCGGGGCGACGTCCTGCCAGCCTTCGGCTCATCCAGAGCCATCGAGTGCATGCTCGCGCGCTTCGGGTGGCTGGCCGGCGGCGACTACGACGAGCTGCTGCAGCAAATCGGAATCGGACGCACCAATCTGCGCGCGCTGCTCGCTGACGACGAGATCAGCGCTGCCGTGGAGACGCGCCGCCATGCCTGCATCAACACGCCGTGGCGCGTGGAGCATCCGCAATCGCGCGCGCGGGCGTTCTTGACCGAGGCGCTGGAGCCGCACGCGCACGCCATCATGACGGCTGCGTGGGACGCGGTGCTGTTTGGCTACGCGGTGCAGGAAGTTGTGCTGCAGGAGCAGGGCGGGCGCATCGGCATCGCGCAAACCGTCGCCTGCCCGTTCGAGTGGTTCGCCGTCAAGCCGGACGGGACGCTCTGGTGGCGTGAAGACCAAAAGCCAGCCGAAGGCGGCTTCATCCTAGCGGTGCACGAGCCGAGCCTGCGCAAGCCGATGGGCGAGGCGCTGCTGGCCAAGGCCTACTGGCCGTGGTTCTTCCGCACGCACGGCTGGCGCATGTGGGCCAAGTTCCTGGAGCAGGCGGCCGTGCCGCTCATGTACGGCACCACCGACGCCGCCGACAAGCAGCCATTGCTGGATCTGCTGCGCACGCTCTCCAGCGGGCCGGTCGCGGTCATCAACAACACCGACACGCTGAAGGCGCTGGACCAGCCCGGCAACAGCCCGAACAAGTTCGCTGAGTTCGAGACCGCCATCTGCCGGCGCATCCAGCGATTGATCCTTGGGCAGACGCTGACCAGCGGCACGGATGGCGGCAGCGGCAACCGGGCTTTGGGAGAGGTGCACGAGCGCGTGCGCGACGAGAAGCGCCGCGCCGATGTGCGGCTGGTCACCCGCGCCCTGCAGCAGGTGGCCGACATCCTGGCCGACGTCAACGGTCTGCCGCGCGGCACCATCGTGCTGGAAGACCAGCACGGGCTGGAAATGGAGCGCGCCCAGCGCGACGAAATCCTGGTCAAGGCCGGCATGCTGCGGTTCACGCGCGCCTACCTGGAGGAGAAATACGGCCTGGAGTCGGACGATTTCGAGGAGCTGCCAGCCGCCGAGGCCGCTGCGATTGCCGACGTGGGCGCAGGCGGCATCGGGCGCGCCAGCCAGCCATCCGAGACGGCCGCCAGCCTCGTGACGCTGGCCGACAAGCGAGCCGACAGCACCAAGCCAGACCGCCGCCGCTTCACCGCCGCGCAGCAGGCCGTCGAGGACGAGATCGAGCGCACTCTGCCCGCTCTGGGCGGCGGGCCGATCGCGCCGGGCGCCATCGCCAGCGCCATCCGCGCGGCGCGCGATCCGGAAGACCTGATGGAGCGGCTCGCGGTGGTGCTGGCCGACGCCGACGACCGCACGTTCCGTCAGACGCTGGAACGCGCCATGTTCGCCGCCGAGATCATGGGCTACGCCGCCGCCCAGCGCGAGGCCATAGGCTCAGAGCCGAAGGCCGATGCGGCCGCGCCGCCTGCGATCAACCTGCACGCGCCGATCACGGTGCAGATGCCTCAGCAGCCGGTCGAGGTGCGCATGGAAGCCGCGCCGCCGCCCACGGTGCAGGTTGACGTGCACGTTCCGCCGCAGCCTGCGCCGGTGGTCAACGTCGAGGCGCGCGCCGGCGAGACCGTGATTGTGCCGACGCATCCGAAGGTCGCCGTCCAGACCGTCGAGCGCGACGAGTCCGGCGAAGTCACCCGCACTATCACCCGTTACGAGGAGTAATCACCATGGCTATCCAGTTCTCTGTTGCCGTCCGCAACGCCCGCCTCGATGCCATCGAGACGGCCATCGGCCCGTCGGCCATCATGCGCATCCGCACAGGCGCGGCACCGGCCTCGTGCGCCACTGCGGACTCAGGCACCGTGCTGGCCACCCTCAACCTTCCGTCCGACTGGATGGCGGGGGCGGCCTCAGGTTCTAAGAGCATGAGCGGCACATGGCAGGACAGCAGCGCAGATGCATCTGGAACGGCCGGGCACTTCCGCATCTACGACTCCACTGGCACGACCTGCCACCTTCAAGGCACGGTGACGGCTACCGGCGGTGGCGGCGATCTTCAGGTCGATAACGTCAACTTCGCTACCGGCCAGCAGTTCACTGTCACGAGCTTCACTCTGACGGATGGCAACGCCTGATAGGGGGCAGACGTGGCGATTACGACGCTCGATGGCGTGCTGGCTGGCATGCTGCCGCCGGTCACCTTCGCCAAGGCCGCGACTCCGTCACTGGTCGCGGGCCGCCCGCACTCGCTGTTTTATCTGAGCGGCATGCCTGGTGCTGCCGTGGCGCCGACGCCAGGACTTTCAGGCGCTGCGCTGACCAGCTACGCCGGTCAACTGCCGTTCAGCAATCCGCCGTCCGGCAACAGCTACCTCGCACGCTTGCAGGCGCAAGCCACCATCGCCGGCACGCTGATCCTGGCTGATCGTCTCTGGCACAACAGCGGGCTTAGCCTCACAGCAACCACGGCGCAGACCATCAACTCGGTGGCGTGGCCGGCGCGCGACGCTAACGGCACCAGCAACGGCGAGCAGGTGATGATCGGGCTGGAGGTGACGACTGCCACCGGCTCAGGCACGCCGACCTTCACGATGAGCTACACCAACCAGGATGGCGTGGCTGGCAAGACTGGCACTGGCATATTGACTGGCTCAGCGACATCCCCAATCGGTGCGTTCTACCCGATGGGCCTTGCGGCCGGCGATCGCGGCGTGCGCTCGATCCAGACCTTCACGCTCTCGGCGACCTGGACTTCAGGCGCGGCCTCGCTGGTGGCCTACCGGGAACTCGCGCGGCTGGAACTGACTGCGGCCAACGTTCCATCCGCCATCGATGCGCTGACCTCGGGCTTCCCGCGCCTGTTCAACGACACCGTGCCCTTCCTGATTTTCGTGCCTTCCGGTACGACGGCGAGCAACATCTTAGGGCAGATGGTCATCACCCAGGGGTAAGCGATGGCCGTCTCCGGCCTGGGCAGCAAGACGCGCTCGGCATGGTTCATCAACCGCCCGCTGAGCGGCGGACTTCCGCTGCGCCGGATCATGCTGGCGGCAGACCGCGATACCGCCGATGCGGCTGTCTGGTCGGACTGGTTTTTTGCGCCAGCCGCAAGCGGGCCGATCTCTGGGGCGCTGTCTCGCACGCTCGGAGCGGCGACGCTCGCTGGCGCGGCTGGGCTGGCCATCTCTGGATCGTCTTCCGTTATGCTCGCCACGCTCACCGGCAGCGGTAGCGGCAAGCTCGCCATCGCCGGGACGGGAGCGGCGGCGCTCGACGCGGCGACGCTCGCTTCGGTCGGGCAACTAGAGGCTGGCATATCCGGCAGCCTGGACGCCGCGCTCTCGGACGCGACGCTGACGGCATCCGCCGCGCTGGCGATCCGCGCGGCAGGCAGCGCGACGCTCGATGTGGCGCAGGCGTCGTTCGTTGGCACGCTCGCCATCGCCGGGCAGTCTGCAGCCACGCTCGGATCGGCGGCGCTTTCGGCGCAGGGAGGCCTGCGCATCTCAGGCAGCCTCGCGCGCACGCTCGACGCCGTCACCGGCAGCGGCGATGCCGATCTGCCCATCGGGGCCGCCGGGGCGAGCGTGCTCGATGCCGCGCTGCTTGTCTCGGAGGCGTGGCTGGCCATCGCCGGCAGCCTGGCGCGCGCGCTCGACGACGCGCTGCTCGCCGCGACGGGCGGCTTGATGGCGACCGGCTACGGTGCGGCAAACCTCGCCGACGCGCAGCTTTCGGCATCCGCCGCGCTGCTCAATTCCGGCGCGGCGGCCATCGTGCTCGACGATGCCTCTTCGTCCGCCGAGGCGGCGCTGCCTATCGCCGCGCTGCATGCCGGCCTGCTCGACGATGCGCTTTGCGTGGCGAATGGCCGACTCGGAATACGCGCGGCTGGAGCGGCGCTGCTCGACCATGCGGTCTGCTACGCGCAGGGCGCCATCGCTGATGCGCGCGTGCTCTCGGCTGTCGCCATTGACGAGATCGCCGCCGCTGTGTGGGCGCAGACGTTGCCGCTTGGCGGTGCGCCTGCCATCGCCTATGGAGATCACGCGCTTTCTGCCAACGAGCTCGCAGCCATCGCCCACGCGGTGTGGGCCAGGAGCCTGCCGTGATCACCGCCGGCGAGCGGCTGCGGCAACTGGCCGGGCGCGATGGCGCGGCTGGCGCCTTGCTGCTGGCGCTTGGGCCAGGCGCCGCGGCCGGCGCCATCCTGGCCGGACGATCCGGCCTTGGCGCGGCGCCAGCCTGGCGGCACCTGCTGGCCGATGTGGCGGCCGATGACGCGGCGGCGAACGCCTCGCTGCCATCGCGCAGTGTGCGCCGGCGGCGCGGCTCTGCGCCGATCATCGAGCCGGCCCGCGCACGGCACCGCGACGACATCCTGCTGTGGAGCCACAGATGGCTGTGACGATCGAATTCGACGCCGACTTCGACGCGCAGGTGGCGCAGGCGCGCGCGCAGCGCGTCATGCTGCCCAATGACTTCTACCGCCTGCCAGCCGAAAAGCGCGCGCAGGCCTTCACCGTCTCGGGCCTGGCGCGGCTGGACCAGGTGCAGGCCGTGGCCGACGCGCTGGCGAAGTTCCAGGCCGACGGCGGCACGTTCGAGAACTTTTGCAAGTGGGCCGCCGATCAGGACTGGAGCCTGCCGCGCCACCGGCTGGAGACGATCTACCGCAACGCGGTGCAGACGGCCTACATGGCCGGGCACTGGCGGCGCTTCGATGAGGTCAAGGACGACCTGCCGTATCTGATGTACGACGCCATCAACGACAGCCGCGTGCGGCCGTCGCACCTGGCGATGGATGGCGTGATCCGGCCGGTGAATGACCCGCTGTGGAAGCGCTGGACGCCGCCCTGCGGTCACCGCTGCCGGTGCACGCTGCGGCAGGTCTCGGCCCGCGAGGCGCAGCGCAGGGGCGGCGTGACGCAATCCATCCCGGCCGAGGCGGTGCCGGATGAGGGCTGGGGGGGAGACCCGAGGCGGTGGGGGGAAAGGCTCAACAAGCTGCGCGATGAGAGGCTATCCGTCTGCAAGCGGCAGAGCCTGGCCGGCAAGCGTCAAGCCCCGTCCGTCGGATGCGTGCCGCCGGCCTACGGCTGGCTGTCCGGCCTGAATGCGCAAGTCCCCAAGCCAAGGCTGGCATCGCTGGATTTCTGGGGCGAGCGGCCAGGCTTGGCGCAAATCGGCGTGGTCCCGGTGGTCGAGATCACGGGCAACGAGTTCGGGGCCAATCTCGCCTACATGCAACTGGCGCGCGCGGCCAATGCACACTTGCGCGCGCTGCAGGCCGAAAGCGGCCTGCCCAACGAGGATACGGGTTGGCTGCTCAGGATCAACAAGCGCTCGCGCAAGAAAATGGGCGACAACGCCGACCGGAGCGCCGATGAGCTGCGCGCGTTGGCCGCTTTGGAGCAGCTGGCGCTGACGGCGGTCGTCGGCGAGCGGAACGAAGACAAGCGGCACCGCAACCCAGATGTTGTAGCCGTGCTCAGGATGTGGGCGGCGCTGATGATCGGCGACCGCCTGTTCCGTGTGCAGCTGACGGTCAAAGACTATGGAGACCAGCGCCTGCTGCACGCCTTGGCTGCCGTGCAAATAGAAAGCGCCCCGCCGGGGATCTTACCGTCCTACTCCGCCCCACAAGGGGTTCAGACAGCCCAGCCGACCACGGGGCGCTTCGTCAGTATACGGGAATTGCTGCGCGGCGCCAAGCTGCAAGACGGGAGCGACTACGCATTGCGCTGAGCTGCGGCAGCAAGCCAGATGCGCCGCGACGCGATCGCTGCCGACGAACCCGTTCACGCCGACAAACCGGCACCCGCTCGCCACCATCGGCGAGCATGGATGCATACCAACGCCTGCACACCCTGACGTTTGCTGTCCGGCCCGCCAAAAAACCGACCGAGGACGGCCCGCTGCGCTTCGAGGGCGTGGCCTACTCCGGCGGCGTGGTGCCGGCCTACGGCTGGCATGGCGACGTGGTGATCGACCTCTCGGGGCTGCAGAACGCCGACGGCGAGGAGCTGCCGGTGCTGGTCGATCACCAGGCCAGCATCGAGGCAATTGCCGGCAAGGGGCGCATCTACCGCTTTCGCCAGCCCGACGGCACGCAAGGGCTGCGCATCGAGGGCGAGGTGCTCTCGGCCACCGACGCCGGCCGGCAGATCGCGGCGCTCTTGCAGGCCGACTTCCCGCTGCAGATGTCGGTGGGCATGAATGCCAACTTCCGCGAGGTCACCGAGCCGCTCGTGGTTAACGGCCGCGAAGTGCGCGTCTCGGGCGTCTTTGAGCAGCCGCACATCCGCGAGGTGTCCTTCGTGCCGGTGGGCGCGGACCCGGCCACGTCGGCCGCGGCGCTGCGCTTTGCCTTCGACCCCGTTTCTCAACCCAGCCCCGCAAAGGAGCAAGCCACCATGTCTCGCTCTGCCGAAGACGAAGCCCTGATTGCAGGGCTGCAAGAGCAGGTCAAGAACCTGCAGGCCGAACTCAACCGCCTGCGCGAGCATCGCCGCGTCGAGCAACTGTCCGCTCTGTTCGAGGAGGTCGGGCGCGATGTCCCGAATGGCGATGCCGTCAAGCCGTACCTCGAGATGAGCGATGCGGCCTTCGCCGCGTTCGCCGCCGACCTGCGGGCGGTGGCCAAGCGGCCGCAGGCCAACCCGGCGCTGTTTTCGTCGCAGGCGCTCAGCCGCGCCGCCTCGACGGTCCAGGATGAGCCGCAAGACCGCCTCAAGGCGCTGCTGGCCGCTGTGGATCGCGTCAGCGCCAGCGCGCAGACCGTGAACAACATCTGATAGGAGCATCGCCATGCCGACCATGACCAAGACCATCGGTGACTTCCTGAAGTACGAAGCCCCGCACGGCTACAGCCGCGAAGATGTGACTGTGGCCTCCGGCCAGACGCTGGTGCCGGGCCAGGTGGTTGGCCGCATCACGGCCAGCGGCAAGATCGCCGCCTTCAACCCAGCCGCCTCCGACGGCACGCAAAACGCCGTTGGCATCGCCTTCGACGCCGTGGATGCCACCAGCGGCGACAAGCCCGGCGTGATCATCGCGCGCCACGCCATCGTGGTGGACCGCGACAACCTCGTTTTCGCCGGCAGCCCCACCAACGCGCAAAAGGATGCGGCGGTGGCGCAACTGAAAGCGCTGGGCATCCTGGCCCGCAAGACTGTCTGACCTGGAGGGCAACATGAACATCAATGATTTCACCGTCGGCGAGCTGACCGCTGCCATCAACAAAATCCCGCGCCGCTGGGGCCGCATCGGCGAACTGGGCATCTTCAGCAACCGCCCGCTGGCTACGCGCGACGTGGTGATCGAAGAGCAGTCCTCAGGTCTGGCACTGCTGCCCGATCACGAGTGGGGCGGCGAAGGCACCAAGGCGGGCGCCTCCACCCGCCGCACGCTGTCCTTCCGCATCAAGCAGACGGTGCACGAGGACTTCCTGCACCCGTCTGACGTGATGGGCATCCGCGCGTTCGGACAGGACGCCGGCATGTCTTCCGTGAACGACGGTATCGCGCTGAAGCTGCAGCGCATGCGCGCCAAGCACGACCAGACGCTTGAGTGGAAGCGCTTCAGCGCCATCAAGGGCGTGGTGACGGATGGCGCCGGGACCGTGCTCTACGACCTCTATCAGCACTTTGGAGTGACGCAAGCCGGCGTCGATTTCACGCTCGGCACCAGCACCACGAACATTCGCGCCAAGTGTGAGGCCGTTGTCAACCAGATTGAAGACAACCTCATGGGCGACACGATGACCGGCGTGCGCGTGTTCGTCTCGCCCGAGTTCTGGCACAAGCTGGTGGCGCATCCGGCCGTGGTGGACTACATCAAGAACACCCCCAGCGCCCGCGCGTTCATGCAGTCCTCTTTCAACGAGATCGAGGTCTTCGGCGTGGTGTTCGAGCAGTACCGCGCCAGCGTCAACGGCCAGCGCTTCATCGCCGCCAACGAAGGCCATGCGATCCCTGTTGGCACGACCGACACGTTCGCCACCTACTTCGCCCCGGCGGACTTCAACGAGACCGTCAACACCGTGGCGTTGCCGTTCTACGCCAAGACCTGGCCGCAGGAAGGCGACCGCGGCTACGTGCTGCACACGCAGAGCAACAGCCTGCCGCTGTGCCACCAGCCGGCCGCGCTGGTCAAGGTCTTCACCAGCAACTGATGGGAGCCGTCATGCGTGTGCTGATCCTGCAGCAGGCGGTTCTGGCCGGGCAGATGCTCGCCCCCGGCGTCGTGGTCGATGTGGACGACGCTACTGCCGCCTGGCTGATCGAGGCGGGAGCCGCGCAGGCGCTGGATCAGCCTGCGCCTGAGTCGCAGCCGCGCAAGCGCGCCAAGACGCAGGAGTGACGCGCCATGCCGATCCTCACCAGAGCGGAGCTGGAAGCGCGCATCGGCTCGGACGACATCGTGCGTCTGGCCGACCGCGACGCTCCGGCTGGCGAGGATGCGGGCGCGGTGCAGGCTGCGATCGACGACGCCGAGCACGAGGTGCTGGCCTACGTGCGCAAGGCAACGTCCGCGCCGATCCCTGATCCGGCCCCGCCGGTGCTCAAGCGCCTGGTGGCCGTGATCGCGCGCTACAACCTGTGGCGGCGCGACGTGCCGGTGGAGCACCCGGCCTATGTCGCCTACAAGGACGCCATCCGCGAGCTGCAGGCGATTGCCGCAGGCCAGGTGGCGCTGCCGTTCGATGATGGCGGATCGCCTGTGGTGAGCCTGGGCGCTGGCATCGGCTGGGCGCCGCCGCGCGTCATGACGGACGCTGCACTGGCGGGGATGGGGCCATGATCACCGTCACCTTCGACGACCGGGCGCTGAAGGTCGCCATCGATGGGCTGCAGGGGCGCATCGCCAACATGCGCCCGGCGCTGGCGGCGGCCGCGCAGGTGCTGCGCAAGGCGGCCATGCAGGCGTTCGACGAGAGCCGCTCGCCTGACGGCAAGGCATGGCCGCGCCTGAAGCCCGCCAGCATCGTCTCGCGCGCGCGGCGGCACTCGCCCAAGGGCTACGTCAAGAACCGCGCACGCACGCTGGCGCGCTTTGCCGACGCCAAGCCGCTGCTGGACACCGGCCAGCTGCGCAACAGCATCCAGGTGTACAGCGTCACCGACACCGAGGCCGTGGTCGGCACCAAGCTGCCGCACGCGGCCATTCACCAGTTCGGGGGCCGGGCCGGGCGCGGGCGGCGCGTCAGCATCCCGGCGCGGCCATTCCTTGGGCTGTCTGAGCAGGCCAAGAGCGAGATCGAGGACATCATCCGCCGCCACGTCGCAGGCGGTGTGGGGGGCGCGTGATGCCAATCCTCGCCGCCCTCGCCTCCCTCAAAGACCGCATCGCCGCGGCCGTGCCGGGCGCGGCCGTGGTGGCCGTGCACGCCGAAGACCTCTCCGGACGCAAGGTCAGCGAGTGGCTCATCAAGCTGCCCGGCATCTACGTCACCTGCGAAGGCGTGGATGTCAAGGCCCGCGAGGCCACGCTGCGCT
>Ga0209721_1001228_pt1 | contig 19617 bp, 18 predicted proteins | sample TshhotsprinmetaG_FD_184139 | JGI IMG/M metagenome (GOLD analysis project Ga0209721, IMG submission 184139) | Hot spring microbial communities from South Africa to study Microbial Dark Matter (Phase II) - Tshipise hot spring metaG (SPAdes)... | ecosystem: Environmental > Aquatic > Thermal springs... | reverse complement strand
TATTTAACCATGGAAGGGATTTTTGGTGTTCCATTGTGGGTTTCCTCCACTTTTGTCTTTGCCTTTGTCCTATTTGGAGCCATCCTCGAAAAGACAGGGGCAATGGATTATTTCATGAAGATTGCCTTTTCCCTGGTGGGCCATACCCGAGGAGGGCCAGCCAAGGTGGCTGTGGTTTCGAGCGCTTTTATGGGAACGATCTCCGGAAGCGGGGTTGCCAATGTGGTGACCACCGGCTCTGTTACTATTCCCTTGATGAAACGGCTCGGCTTCAAGCCAGAGATTGCAGGGGCCATTGAAACCGCGGCCAGCGGCAATGGCCAGTTGATGCCTCCAATCATGGGAGCCGCTGCCTTCATCATGGCTGAGTTTTTAGGAATTCCTTATCTTCATGTAGTGGTTGCGGCAGCTCTTCCTGCGGTGATTGACCAGTTGGCTCTTTTGGGTGCGGTCCATCTTCTCTCTTTGAAGTTCGGTTTAAAAGGCATCCCACGAAAAGATCTCCCGAAGTTTTTCCCAGTGCTCGTCAAGGGATTACACTTTCTGATTCCCATCGGAGTCCTCTTCTATTTCTTAATTGTGAAAAGAGCCACTCCCCTTACTTCAGCGGCCGCAGGGATTGTGACCACATTTTTCATCTTATTCATCCAGGGGATCATGAGATCTTTTTTCGGGTATGGCAGGCAGGAAGGATCAACATCAAAAAACCCAAGAGCCATTTCGTGGAAACCTTTGGGAATGACCGCAATCAACATGGCCGATGCCATGTATAAAGCGGCAAGGATGATGGCAGGGATCGGGGTGACCTGTGCCTGTGCAGGAATTGTGGTTGGTGTGGTGACTTTGACCGGAGCTGGATTGAATATGACCAATATCATCATCGGCCTTTCTGGTGGGAATCTTTACTTTGGACTTTTTCTAACTATGGTGACCTGTCTCATCTTAGGCATGGGAGTTCCCACCACAGCCAATTATGTCATCATGGCGACGATCATGGCGCCCGCGCTGAAGGCGATGAATCCCGAAGTTCCAATCATCGCCATCCATCTCTTTGTCTTCTATTTCGGAATATTAGCAGATGGAACCCCTCCTGTTTGCGTGGCTGCCTATGCGGCCGCAGGGGTTGCGGGAGCCGACCCACTCAAAACAGGCATCAACGCATTCAAACTGGACATGAGGACTTTTCTGCTTCCTTTTATGTTTATCACGGCTCCGGAGATGCTCCTGATTAAAACCAACTTTTTAGAGGCCTCATGGATTTTTATCACGGCCTCCATTGGGATGTATGCCTTAGCCGCTTCCATGCAGGGATTTCTCTTCACAGATTTGAAGTGGCATGAGAGGATCATCTTGTTTGCCTCAGCGGTCTCACTGGTCAAACCCGGCCTGGTCACAGATGCCGCAGGACTGTTTGGATGCGCCTTGGTCTATTTCCTTCAGAAGAGACAGATGAAAGGGGGGAGCCGTTTAACGAGAGAGTATGGAGGATAAAGAGCTGACCGCGGAATCAAAAACCATTATAGAAGACTATTCGAAAGTAATTTCTTTGATCCGTTCAATCACCTTTATGTAGTCCTTAAATTCGATGCCATCCACCGAAAGGTCCGGCCTGCAAGTGATTCCGTCAATAGCAGGGCCATGATGGATGAGATATTCCAAGATCTTTCCTTCTCGTTCAGAGGTTACCTTTTCAATGAGGTCCATTCTTTCCTTAGCCAATGCAACTCCTATCATCAGGGCATAGCCCCCCCAGTTTGAGATTCCACAGGAGATAAAATACTCTGTTGGTATCCGGCAGCAGAAGACAGGTTCCCGATAGGTGGTGGAGTTTTCATGGAAGACCTCCCATGGAATTCTCCCAGCGCCGATCTCATTGCCACGGTCTCCAATTCCAATCGTCTCAACTGAGGAATTTTGTTCCATCAGAGATTCGACCAGTAGGTGGGTTTTTGCCGTAAACCTAGAGATGTCCTCCAGATGGGAGTTTAAACACCGGTTTCTAATGGGAATAGGGAGGATGGTCTCAAATTCTTTTATGGGGGGAGGGCCGTTTCGCTTTTGAGCGAGAAAGGATTCGAGTGTATGGTTGGGCCCCACACGTTCAATAAAGATGAGGTGAGAAAGGTCCAGCCCTAAGGGGCCATTCAATAGTTCTTCCACAAAACGGTGGGAGAGTGGGCTAACATTGTGCAGATCGGAGTGTTCTATTGGAAAACAGATGAGAGGAATCTCTTTTTCGGAGAGGTTGAGGATCTTGAGACCTGCCTTGAGGGTTGGGAGGGTATATTCATCGGAAAGAAGGGAAACCTCCATACCCAAATCTTTCAGTCCCTCAGCGAGGATGAGGGCGCCCGGAGGCCCATCGGTCTCCGTGGCCGGAGGTTCTCCGGCAGGGATATAAAATCCGGTGACGATCATCACTTTTCGGCCCCTCTCAGAGAGAGAGGAGACTGCCCCTGTTAAGTCGGAGTAGGGAACCATGGGAAGGTTTTCCCAGTGATCGTTTCGGTAATTCGACAGTGAGGCGGGAAGATTGATCACCTCTTCCATCATGAAAATCTTATCTCGGATATGTCTTTGGATTACCATGAGATTATGAAATCCGAAATTCGAATATCGAAAATCGAAACAAATTCGAATTCTCAAATTTTCAATGACCTAAACTTTTAAATGATCTGTTTTAAATTTTGGATTTTGGTCATTGGATGTTGTTTCGTGCTTCGGATTTCGTGCTTCGAATTTTTATTCTTGTTCCATAATCACACCATTTCCGAATCACGCACTGTTCACAGAGAGGTTTTCGCGCTGCACAGGTTTTCCTCCCATGCCAGACGAGGAGGTTTGAAAAATGGGTCCATTCCTCTGCTGGCACGAGTGCCATCAGATCAAACTCGATCTTAACAGGATCACTGTGTTGGGTTAACCCGATCCTCTGACTCACCCGTTGAACATGGGTATCAACGACTATTCCTGGAACCCCGAATGCATTTCCCAGAATGACGTTGGCGGTTTTACGGCCCACTCCAGGAAGGGTTACCAACTCCTCCAATGTTCTTGGAACGTTTCCTCTGAATCGTTCCAGCAGGGCTTGACAGCATTGCTGAATGGCCTTTGCCTTGTTTCGGTAAAACCCTGTGGGACGGATATCCTCCTCGAGTTCCATCAATTTAACGTTCACATAGTCTTTTGGAGTGCGATACTTCCGGAATAGGGTCTTTGTCACTTCATTGACTTTGACATCCGTACACTGAGCGGAAAGGATGGTGGCGATGAGGAGTTCTAAGGGATTTGAAAATTGGAGAGCAATGGTCGAATCCGGAATATCATTCGAAAGGGCTTGGATGATGGGACTAATCCATTTTCGAGCGGATTGCTTTTTCATGAGGACCTCCTTATTTCTTCATCTTCTTTCTCGTGAAAGAAGAAGCAGGTTCTTTGCACTCGGATTTGATCCATTCCTGATTCAACCGATCGAGGATTTCCTTTTGCTGGTGGATAGCATAATCGGCATATTGAGGGTCTCTCTTCCTGTAAGTTCGCTCAATAAAGGCCATAGCCTCCTTCGTCGTTTTCATTTGCGAGAAGATCATCTCGCATTTTTTGAGTCCCCATCTGGCTTCGATGGGATCTTCTGGGTGAGAAGAGAGCCAAAGATAATTTTTGAAGAGATGATCGAAGTTGATGGATTGGTCTTTCTGAATGGGGATGGTGATCGCCTCCATTTTCTCTTTCACCTTCTCCGGGTCGAGATGGTTCAATTCAATGATTTGGAGAAGTCGGTCCATCAGGAGAACGATCTTGTTATCTCGACTGGGTGTGCTATGGACTTCCCATAAGGCCGATCCTTCCTGACAGCCACCTCTGTGACATCGCTGGAATCCTGCCTGGACAATTGGGACTCTTTCCAAGAGATAACGGGTTGCGGTGTCAAGCAATCTCTCCATCTTTTCCCATGGATCGTATTCGGTTGGATCGATCCGTTTTGCCACTGCCTCAGCAAAATCGGTATGGCCCTGGTAGAAATCTGAGGAGTACTGCTCTAACGAATAGAAAGGATAGTCTGAAGGAGGAAGATACTGCCACCTTCCATTTTTATAAATTGGCCAGCGAAACTTCACCAGACCAGAATAGACTGTAGATTCCGGTCTCGGGGTGAGGAAATCCCTATCACTCAATTTTTGGATCTTTGCGGGTGAGGTTGCTTCCCATGTCTGAAGAGGGTGAATACTGCTTCCATCCAGAACGACACGTCTTATCACTCCAGAGTGGGACTCTGTCACGAAGAAAGGCGTTCCAGGGGTGATTGACTCCAGGTCAATTCGAATGGGATAAGTGTCCGAAGGAAGTGTTCGAGTCGTGGTTTCCGAAAGCATATGCAGAAGAGCTCTTCGAAAACGGGTGTCTTTGTTCCATTCCGGATGGGTCGGGAGATGTCCCCATTGTGTTGACCAATGTCCAATGAGCTTATTGTCTTTAGTCGTCGCAGCCGCAGGGAGCTGGGCAATCCGTGCATAAATCCACCGAACGGCATACGGGACATCGGCGCAGTCAATAGGTATTTTATGCTGGACAAAAAAATCTTCCGTGATATTGGTCTCGACCCATTGGGCGAAATTGATTTCTTCTTGGACACTCCACCGCCGCTCTCCAACCTTCCAGACCTGATGGGGGGACTCAACGTTCATTTCACTCAAAGCGGAGCTAACAGGAAGGAGGAGCAGAAGGAAAATGAGAAGTTTCATGGAGACAATATTAAAAAGATAGATGAAAGATTGTCAACCCGAATAAAATGAGGTATTTTAAAAATAGATCTGTTATTCCGCTCGGTAAGAGGGCAGGGGTAAAAGGAAAAGGCAGAGCCATGGGCCGTGAGATTCGTATCCTAATTGCAGAAGAGGACATTTCTTTTGCGAAGATGATCGAGGATTCACTGAAGGAATCAGGAAGCAATTACCTCATTGAAAAGGTTTCTACCGGAGAAGAATGCTTTAAAAAACTACAAAATGAGAAGTTTGATGTCCTTCTGCTCGATTACTCCCTTCCCGATGGTCAGGGGTTAGAGTGGCTTCGGAAGTTCAATGAATCAGGAATCGGAATTCCCACCATCTTTGTTACGCCCAAAGGAGATCCCAGGCTATCCATCGAAGTGATGAAAGAAGGCGTTTTCGATTATATCAACCGTTCTGCCGAATGTGCCAAGGCGTTTCCCTTTGTGGTGAATCGTGCTGTGGAGGGGTACTCGCTGATGGTCGAAAAGGTGAGGCTCCAGAAGGAGCTGATCGAGACCAAGAATTTTCTCGAATCCATTGTGGAGAAGGCTGGAGATGCGATTTCCGTCGTTGATCTTGAAGGAAAGATACTTTACTGGAATGAGGGAGCGGAGCGGATTTATGGATACCCAAAAGAGGAGGTGCTTGGAAAAAGACTATCCGATTTTCTCTTTCCTATCGATGAAGATCTGAGAGAAGAGGAAGAAAGGCTGTTGGGTGAGTTGATGGCAAGGGTTAGGGAGGGAGAAGTCGTTTCCAATGTGGAGGTCAAAAGAAAGACACGGGAAGGGAAAGAAATCATCACGAGCATGACGATCTCTCCGCTAAAAGATGCGGAAGGGAAGGTCATCGCTGCATCTCGGATCTGCAAGGATATTACCCAATTAAAAAGAGCAGAGGAACGACTCGCACTTACAGAGAGGTTAACTTCTCTGGGAGAGATTTCTGCAGGTGTAGCCCATGAACTTCGGAACCCTCTTGCAGGGATCAAATTGAACACACAGATTCTCCTTCGGAGCATAAACATTCCAGAGATGGAGCGGAAACTTCTTAAGAGCAGCCAGGAAGGAATTGAGAGAATTCAAAAAATTGTGGACGATATGCTCCATTTCTCCAAACCGAAGGCAGCCAAGTTCAAAGAAGAAGAGATTAACGAAATTGTGAAGAATAGCCTATCGATCTTTCAAACGAAGCTGAAACAGGGGAATATCACTTTGGAGCTTTTACCAGCTGAAAGTTTACCAAGAATCTTGGTGGATGCCCATCAGATCCAGCAAGTTCTGATTAACCTCATCCTCAATGCGATTCAGTCAATGGAGAAAGGTGGAACGCTGACCCTCCGAACCTTTCCGGAGGGGAAGGGCGGATTGGGGGTTGAGGTCAAGGACACAGGGATTGGCATTCCAAAAGTCCACCTGAAAAAGATTTTTGATCCTTTTTTTACGACAAAATCTCAAGGCACGGGCCTCGGCCTCTCCATCAGCGTTAAGATTCTGGAAGCTCATGGGGCCACCCTCGATGTGTCCAGCGAAGAAGGAAAGGGTTCGACATTTACCATCCACTTTCAAGGCCACCCGTAACATGGCAAACGATCGATATGGAGATTGAGAGATATGAGATTTAAAATTCTGGTGATCGATGATGAACCAATTTTACGGGAATCTCTCGAAGTCGCACTGCAGGCTTTGGATTTTCATGTCATCAGTGCCAGGACGGGAGAAGAGGGGCTTGATCTCTTTCAGGCAGAGAATCCGGATTTGATCCTTTTGGACCATTGGTTGCCAGGAATGAATGGAGATGAGGTTCTTCAGAAGATCAAGGAACAGACCCCTGAAATTCCTGTAATCGTCATGACCGCTCAGGGATCGATTGAGATAGCGGTAACCTCGATGAAGATGGGGGCTTTCGATTTTCTCGTCAAACCTTTTGAACTGGACCAGGTTGAAGACTTAATTAAAAAGGCCCTTGACCGGGTTCGATTGAAAAAGGAAGTGGAGTGGCTCCGGGCACAATATCAGGAAAAGTTCCGCAGTGGTGGAATCATCGGGGTCAGCCAAAAGATGAAGGAGGTTTTGGAATTAGCCGAAAAAGTTGCCAAAGGCTCGGAGACAACGGTTCTCATCGAGGGAGAAACAGGGACTGGCAAGGAACTCCTTGCCGAATACATCCACTTTTTAAGTCCCCGATCTTCTTTTCCGTTTATTCCTATTAACTGCGGTGCGATTCCTAAGGACCTCTTTGAAAGTGAACTATTCGGCTATGAGAAAGGCGCTTTCACTGGAGCCCTCGAAAAGGGAAAGATAGGAAAGGTGGAGGCAGCAGAAAAAGGGACGCTTTTTTTAGATGAAGTCGGAGAACTTTCTCCCCAAGCTCAGGTGAAGGTGTTGAGGGTTCTTGAAGAGAAGGAGTATTTCAAGGTCGGAGGGGTGGAGAAGAAGAAAGCCGATGTTCGGATCATTGCGGCAACCAATAAGGATCTGGAGGCTGAGGTCAAAAAAGGTAATTTCAGGGACGATCTCTATTTTCGACTCAATGTCGTGAAGCTATTTCTTCCTCCATTACGAGAGCGAAAAGAGGATATTATGCCCCTTTTTAAATTCTTCGTGGAGAGGTTTAATGAACAGTTTAAAAAAGGATTCATCCAGATCTCGAAAGAGGCCGAAGAGAAGATACTGGCCTATCCCTGGTTCGGAAATATTCGCGAACTTCGGAATACGGTTGAACGGATTGTGCTCTTAGAAAAAGGGGAAACCATCCTTGGCAAACATCTTTCTTTTCTCATCGGCAAAGAGAGGGAGGTTGAAGAGAAGAGAGAATTCAAAATTTATCTACCGTCTCAAGGGATCATTCTGGATGAGGTTGAGAGACAGTATATCCTTGAGGCCTTGAAGATGAAAAAAGGCAACAAGTTACAGGCTGCCAAGATGCTCGGTATCTCACGATCGGCCCTTCTTTATCGAATGGAAAAATACGGAATCAAAATGATTGATCATTAACAGTCTAAAACTTGAATGGATATGAATAAAAGACATAGATTCTATGGTGCAGGCAATTATATATAGAATGCGCAATGATAAAAGATACATGGTTTTTGAAAGTCTTTAACAAGTTTATGGATTAAAAACCATAGTGTATGTTTTGGGACAGAATATTTGAAAACAAACAGAAAGTTTATTTCCTTGGAAATTCAATATGTTAATCCTTACCTTCCTACCCTCATGTCTGTTTTCAGAAGAACTTTATATTGGTTTCGTTTTTTTGTTTCTATTGCCTTCGTTAAATCGCTGAAAATATATTAGAATATAATGAGTTGATTTTATTAATTAATCTGAATCCTCCGGACCGAATCCCTTAACAACTTTACTTTCCTATTTAGATTGGCATTTCCCTTGCTCTAAATTCCAAGCAAAATGAAAGTTTTAATCATTGAAAACGACAAAGCCTTCCAGCATTCCCTTTCGTATTTTATTGAACACCAAAGGAAAGATGAAGTTTTTCTTGCAAGCTCAAAGAAGGAGGGGATTTCCCTCTTGAAAACTATTCCATTCGATATCGTTCTTTGTGGAGATCGTCTTCCTGATGGCGGTGGGTTAGAAATCCTGAAAGAATGGATGAGTAAAAATCCAAAGCTTATCTCTATTTTGATGACCGTTCAGAGCGATGAAATGATGAAAGAGGAGGCAAAGAGGGCTGGCATTCATGGATTCCTGGTAAAGCCATTTGATTTGAAGCAACTTGAAGAAGCCATGTCTATTTCGGATTTCGGATTGCGGAGTGTGGAGTGATAAGGAGAAGTGGCGTAGGGGAAAATAATAATCGCTTTGCGCTATGCGCTTAGCGCTTTGCGTAAAGAAAGGAGGTGAAAAGTGATGATGAGAAAGAGGATGTTCGTTTTAATGTTGGCGTTTGTGTTTGCTCTTTCAATGGTCAGTCTGACATTGGCTCAGGATAAGCCAAAGGTTCCTACCTGGCAGACGACGCCTGTAAAGGATTGGGTCGCCAAAGCCAAGGCAGAGATCAAAAAGGTTACTGCCGCTGATGTGAAAGCCGCCATTGACAGCAAAGAGAAAGCCATCATTCTGGATGTAAGAGATCCTGATGAGTATAAGGCAGGTCATCTTCCAGGGGCGGTTCATGTTTCCAGGGGGAAGTTAGAATTCACCGTCTGGGATAAAATTACGGACAAAGATGCCAAAATCTATGTCTACTGCCTGACAGCAGCCAGGTCTGCTTTGGCCACCAAGACGCTAAACGATTTGGGTTTTAAGAATGCGGTTCTCATGGATGCCCACTTTGAGGAGTGGGTGAAAGCCGGTTATCCAGTAGCCCGATAACCATTTATCCCCTGCCTCCGGAGTACGGAGGCAGGGGATCTTCCAAGAGAATTTCATTGAGTGTATGGTCATGGAAAACTTCAAGATCACCAGACGGGGATTTTTAAAGACGGCAGTAGCAGGAGCAGGAATGCTTTCCTTAACTCCAGGGCTCCTCGATTTTCAAGGATGGGTTCATGCAAATGCAGATTCTCCGGTGACCAGTATACCGACTATATGCAATGGCTGTGGCAATCGCTGTGGAATATTGGCTCAAGTTAAGAATGGGAGATTATGGAAGATTGAGGGAAATCCCGAGGCAAATGGGAATCTTGGTGTTATCTGTCCGAAAGGACATGGATATGTTCACGATTTATATAATCCGAGTCGATTGAAGGGGCCTTTAAAAAGGGTGGGAAATAAGTTTGAACCCATTTCGTGGGAGAATGCCTACAAAGAGATTACCCAGAAGTTGAATATGATTCTGCTGTCGAATGGTCCTCAAAGTGTCTTCTGGGTCAATTATCCTCAGACCAATCATGCCTATGCCCTGAGATTGATGCACGCCCTTGGAAGTCCGCATTATTTTACACATGGCTCCACATGCTATACAGCAAGAAATGCTGGCTGGGTGACAACGGTGGGGGAACTCCCCTCCAATGACCTGAGCCATTCACGGTATATTCTGATTATAGGTCGCAATCCAGCCGGAGGCATTGATCTTGGACAGGTGAAGCGAATTACTGAAGCAAAGGAGAAGGGAGCCAAATTGGTGGTAGTTGATCCAAGACACAGTGAGACCGCCATTCTTGCGGATGAGTGGCTTCCCATCAAACCTGGAACAGATTTGGCATTTCTCTTGGCCATGATTAATGTTTTCGTGAAGGAAGGTTTATATGATGCCCGTTTTGTAAGAGAGAACACAGTAGGGTTTGAACAATTGGAAGAAGAAATTGTCAACTATCCCCCTGAGTGGGCCGAGAAGGTCTGTGAGATTTCTGTAAAAACCATTGTCCGGATTGCCCGCGAGATAGCTAAGGCAAAGCCCAAAGCCCTCATCCACCGGGGATATCATGGCGCTTTCGGTTCTCAATATCTTAATAGTTTTCAGACTGCAAGGGCATTAGCCATTGCCAATAGCCTTTTGGGAAATATCAATCGGGAAGGTGGCATCTACTTCCCCCAGTCCGCCCAGCTCGGAGAACTGCAGCCCAAGCATCCTGCACCCGATCGCCCTGAGATGGGAAAGCTGGATGGGACCGGAGTGCCAGGAAGATATCCATTAGGTAGTTATGGCGATGGGATTGCACATGCCATTCCAGAACTGGCCCTCCGCGGAGAATTGAAAGCCGGATTCGTCTACCATAACAATCCCCTTCGAACCAACCCCAATCCTAAACGGGTCATTGCCGGTTATAAAAAGTTGGAGCTTCTGGTTGTCATAGACACTGTTCTCTCTGAGACCGCATCCATTGCCCATTATGTCCTTCCAGAGTCCTTCTATCTTGAGAGGACAGAGGCGATCGATACCAAACACAGCGGAAAGCGGGCACAAGTTTCGATACAGCAACAGGTGGTCAAACCTTTATTTGATACTCGGCCTGGAACACAGATCATCATCGAACTTGCAAAACATCTGGGGATTGGAAAATATTTCGACTTTGATATCGAGGAGGCCAATCGGTTGCGGCTTCGACCATTGGGAGTCACCCTTGAAGATTTGAAGAAAAGAGGAGTCCTCTTCGTGGGGGAAAGATGGAAAGAAGGGTTTAGGAAGTTAAATACTCCGTCAGGGAAAGTAGAAATTTACTCCGATACTCTGGATAAGCTCGGTATTCCCGCCATCCCTCGATGGGAAGATCCTTTGGTTTCACCTGACCCCAAAGATCCCCACTCTTTTCGGTTACTCCATGGGAAGCAGGCAATCCATACCCATGCGATGACGGCCAACCAACCCTACCTCATGTCCATTAGTCAGAGATATGATATGATTCGTCTTTGGATGAATAAGGAACGTGGGACCCAATTGGGCCTTAAAGATGGAGACTGGGTTCATATGAAATCAATCGTTGGTGAAGGTAGGATACGAGTCCGGTTAACCGGAGGAATTCATCCGTCCTGCGTTTGGCTTCCGAGTGGCTACGGAGTCTTTTCAAAACATTTGAAGACGGCTTATGATATAGGGTTGTCTTATAATGATTTTTTGCCAACCTACTTCGATCCAACGGTTGGGCATGCAATGGCCTCAGAGATTGTGGTTCAGGTGACAAAGGCGTAGTCAGTTCGGAGTTTTGGGCTTTTATTTTCAATCTGAAATATGAAATCTGAAATTTGGTGAATTATGGCACGATATGGAATGGTGATTGATGAGACGAAATGTGTGGGATGCCATGCCTGCCGGGTGGCGTGCCAGAACCTGAATAATCTTGCTGAAAATGAGGCTTATAACCATCTTGAAGAACGGGAATACGGGGCTTTCCCGAACTATTCACGGGAATTTTTGCCTGTCCAGTGTCAGCATTGCGACAACCCTCCCTGCGTCAAGGTCTGCCCGACCGGCGCTTCGATGAAGCTTAAGAATGGGATTGTCCTGGTCGAAAAGAGTAAGTGCATCGGCTGTAAATATTGTATTGCCGCCTGTCCCTACAATGTCAGGATTATCAAGAAAGCAGGATATATCGAGAAATGTCGTTTCTGCATAGATTTCATCGAAAAGGGGATCAAACCAGCTTGCATGACGACCTGTATGACGGGGGTCAGAATGTTTGGCGACCTGGACGATCCCAACAGTGAAATTTCGCAGTACATCATCAAGCATAAATTAAAGCAATTCAAAGCCGAGCTAAATACCAAACCCAGAATCTATTATCGGAAGGCTTAAGATGACGCATTTGGAGAAGGCATCGCTCTGTGAGCTTCTTGCCTCCCTCTTCTCACCCCCCGATCGTGAGATGGAGAAGTTGGTTCAAGAGGGATCTCTCTATTTTTTTCTTAAAAAATTTACGGACGAATGGGGAGAAGGGGGACAACTCTTAAAAGGATTCCTTGTCGAAAACAATAGCGAGAATTTAGGGGAAGAGCTGAAAACGGCTTATGAACATCTCTTCTCTGACCTGCAGGAGGATCGTATCGGCTTGATCGAGTCCTTTTATAAACCTTGGACCCAAGATCCTCATTGTTCCCTTCTTTTCGCCTCGAGCAAAGGTCTTCTTTTGGGTGATTCCGCACTTCACTTATTGGCCATCTATGAACGATGTGGTCTTGTCATTCCAGAAGAATTTAAATGGAAGCCGGATCACCTGGTATTGGAGCTGGAATTTTTATCCCAACTCTATCGGTTCAAAACCGACCAAGAGATTAAACTCTTTATCGAACATCACCTGGATTGGATTCCGTCTTTGAAAAAAGAGTTCGAGCATTTTCATGCCCATCCTTTTTACGTTAGTACCATAGAAATTCTTGATCTCTTCCTCAAACGGGAAAGGGAAAGGTTGGAGGTTGTAGAGCATGGATCGAAGAAGAATGATTGAGCGGTTGCTTTTTGTTTTAACCCTTGGAGGCCTACTGGTTTTCACCGGTTGCGGACAGAAAGAAAAGCCTTCGGGTTTTGGAAATCAGGAAAAGCTCTGGAAAGTGGTTGTGGAGGAGGCAAAGCAGGAAGAGCCGATTGAATTAGCCTATACCAAAGAGACCCCTGTTTTCTATCGGGATGCCTCCATGGGAAAAGTGGACCCTTCCTTTGTTCCCAGAGTCGGTGGAGGGTGAAGCTAAAAAGATTCGTCGTGAACGAATCCAATCTTTTAATCAAAGGGGTTTAGCGAAGGAGTAAGAGATGGAAGGGCAGATACATATTCACTGGAATTGGATCGTGGCGATTGACCTCTTTGCCGCAGGCCTCAGTGCCGGTGCCTTCATCATATCCGCAACGGCTTATTTTTTAGGAAAAGATCGATATGAGAATATCACCCGGATAGGTGCTCATATTGCTCCTTTCCCAGTAATGATTGGGATTCTCGCCCTCATTTACGATCTTGAAAGGCCTCATCTTTTCTGGAAACTCTTTCTCACTTTTCAGCCCAATTCGGTCATGTCCTTAGGATCTTGGTTGCTACTCTTCTTCTCCATTTTCAGCGTGATGCATCTCTATCTTTGGCTTCCAGAGAGGCATGACTATTTGAAAATAATTCCGAGAATCCGGTCTAACCGATTTCTGAGCAAGTTTCGGGGAGACAATTTAACAATCGTACGGGGGCTGGTGGCAGGGTTCGGAATTCCAATTTCCATTGGAGTAGCCATTTATACTGGAGTCCTTTTAGGAGTACTGACCGCAAGACCCTTCTGGAATAACCCGATGCTTCCCATGTTGTTCCTCATCTCCGCCATGATGACTGGTTCTGCGGCCATCTGCTTTATTGGCTGTTTCATCAAAGGGTTTCGGGGGATGAGTCGGGAAAATATCAATACAAATAAATTCATGATCCATTCCATTGACTTTACTCTAATGGTCTTTTCGATCATCGCTGTTTTTCTTTTTATCTTGGGTCTCTATGTATCACCAAGAAGTTCGGTGGCAGCCGTTCATCTCATCATGGGTGGGGAATTTACCTTCCTGTTTTGGACTCTTGTGGTGGGGGTGGGTATTCTAATTCCCTTGGCCCTTGAAGTGTATGAATTGATTCCCCATTACATCGTGCAGGTGGAGTTAAGAGAGCATAGTCCTTGGATCTCTGGAGTCATCACTACTTCAGTACTCATCGGGGGATTCACGATGCGTTATATCGTGATCTATGCCGGCCAGATGGCACAGATTATTACCTCATAAAATCTCTCTCCGTCATCCACAGTCCCATAAGCCTTTTCAAAAGGTGAGCCACTGCCTCAAACCCCTGAAAGCCAGGGGTAGAAAAATATTCCTTGAAATTTTGCTAACCAATATTATTCAGGACAAACTTGCCACCTCGGTTATTTATATAACCTATTGATATTATTAATAATAATCTTGTGAAAAGATTTTTTTGACCATCGGAGCAAGGGATATTATATTTTATTTGTTAGGGAATGGCAGGAGAAATTACTGCAGATTCTTAAATCAATCCCTCCTTTTCCCCAGCTCTAATGCTTTTTTACAATTCCATTGTATGATTTCAGGAGCTTTTGAAGTATGGATGAGATTAGCTATCAAAAGTTTTTGACAACAAAGATTTCTGAGTTGGATTTAGATGTCAACCAAAGTCTTGCCAATTATTTTAAGAGGCTCAAGAAGGAGTTGAAGAAACATCGCATCCTATTCTGGCCCGATTTCTATTTTGGGAACGAGTGGGGGTGTGTGAATAAAAAAATCTCCATCAGCATTCCTTTCTATTTGGCGACCCCCGAACTGGAGGAGCTTGAAGGAGATGTGCCTAAAGGTGAAGAGCTGATGAAAACACTTCGACATGAAACTGGCCATGCAGTCAACTACGCCTACAAGCTTTGGCAGAGAAAAGACTGGAGAGAGACCTTTGGCGATTTTAATAAGAAGTATCGAGACGGATATCTTTACAGGGTCAATCCCTGGTCAAAAAGCTATGTCCGTCACCTCCATTACCTTGGCGATCCACACTATGCACAGAAACATCCAGACGAGGATTGGGCTGAAACCTTTGCCATCTGGCTTGATCCACGTTCCCATTGGGAGAGGAGGTATCGGAACTGGCCCAATGCCTTGGAGAAACTGGTTTACGTGGAACGGATCATGGAGGGGATCGCTGGAGAAGAGCCGATCAACCTGAAAAAGAAGAGGGAAGGGGAGTATACGACGATCGTGGAGACGGTCTCCGAATGGTACGGTTTGGACGGTGAGATCTTGGACCAAGAGCTTCAGGAACACCTGAATGATATGAATGAGCTTTTTATTAAACCGACCAATGGCCGGAGAAAACTTCTTCCGGCATGGAAATTGATTCGGAAATATGCAAGGGTTCTGACTGAACGGGTGAGCCTATGGATTTCAGGATCGAATCAACATACCGCCAGAAGGATGCTTCGCCGGTGGGAGGCCATCTGCCAGAACGAGTCTCTTGGATATCTACCGGAGGATGAACAGCGAAAGTTGATTGAACTGACAACCCTTCTCACCTACCATGTGGTGGATGGTGTTCATCACCTTCGCAGTTAGTCTTTTTAAGACAGCCTCTGTTTTAGAGAATGACGGTCTTTTTGATCGTTCGGACGATTTCTTCTGGCTCGTCAATCAATTGAAGGATTCCAAGGTCTTCTTGAGAAATTCTTCCTTCCTTTAAAACCACCTCTTTGATCCAATCCAGAAGACCTTTCCAGTAATTTGATCCGGTCAGGATTACGGGAAAAGGTTTGATCTTGTGAGTCTGAATTAGGGTGACTGACTCAAAGAGCTCATCCATTGTTCCGAAACCACCGGGAAGAATGATATAGGCGACTGCATATTTGACAAACATCACCTTTCGGACAAAGAAGTAACGGAATTTTAAATTAATATTCGCGTATGGATTGGGTTTCTGTTCGAGGGGGAGCTCAATATTGAGGCCGATCGATTTCCCTCCGGCTGAAGACGCCCCCTTATTCGCCCCCTCCATGGCGCCAGGGCCTCCACCCGTGATAACGCTGAAGCCATTTTCTGCGAGAAGTTGTCCGATCCGTTCTGCCTTTTGATAGACATCATCTCCGGGTTTTGCACGAGTGGAGCCAAAAATGGTCACAGCCGGATGACACCTGGCGAGTGTTTCAAAACCTTCTACAAACTCCGACATAATTCGAAACATTCTCCAGGAATCTTGGATGGTGATTTCATCAATCACATACTGTTTACTATTTGTCATAGTCCCTCCCTGCCCCTATTATGGGGTCTATGCATCTATTCGTCAATGGTTTCAGCTCAAAAATATCGCCAATTTTCATTGAAAATGGAGTGAGTTTTATATTAGGAAGAATAAAGTTTAATTCAAAGTTCGGAGTTATTAGTTCGGAGTTCGGAGCAAAATCTTTAAGCAAAAACTTTAAACCTTTGTTGGTAAGTTGAAGGAAAGAAAATGAAGGTTGAATTTTTGGGGGGAGTCAGAACCGTCACCGGTTCGGCCACTCTTTTTGAAAAAGGTGCATTGAAGTGGCTGGTGGATTGCGGGATGTTCCAGGGTGGAAAGGAGATTGAGAAAAATAACGATCACACCGGTCCCTACCATCCGAGAGATCTCTCCTATATCTTACTGACCCACGCTCATATCGACCATAGTGGCCTCATTCCAAGACTGGTAAGAGATGGTTTTCGGGGGAAAGTGATTTGCACAAAAGCCACGCTTGATCTCTGCGAGGTGATGCTGAAAGACAGTGGACATATTCAGGAGATGGAGGCAGAGTGGCAGAATCGGAAAAACAGGAGGTCTGGACGGCAAACGGCCTCACCCCTCTACACCCTAAAAGATGCGGAGAAGAGTCTTCGCTTCTTTTTACCAGTCAATTATGATGAGATCATCACTCTTAAGGATGGACTCAAAGTCCGGTTTCGAGATGCAGGTCACATTCTGGGATCAGCCATTATTGAACTCTGGGTTGAAGAGGGAGGAGAAGAGAAGAAGTTAGTCTTCTCAGGAGACCTTGGAAATTCAGGGCAGCCCATTGTCAGAGATCCTTCCTGGGTAAGGGAGGCAGATCTTCTCTGGTTAGAGTCCACCTATGGAAACCGGCTCCATAAATCGAGGGAGGAGACCACTCATGAGTTATTAAGTATTGTCCAAGAAGCCATTGCCCATCAGGCCAAGGTGATCATTCCTGCCTTTGCTGTGGAACGGACCCAGGACATCATTTATACGCTCGGCCATTTTTTGAGAGAAGGCCTCATTCCATCCATTCCCATTTATATTGATAGTCCACTGGCAATCTCCGCAACAGAGATTTTTAAGAAGAATTCGGATTGTTTTGACCAGGAAACCGAAGAAGTTCTTTTGCGAGGAGAGAACCCATTAGACCTTCCCAACGTCATCTATACGAAAACCACTGAGGAGTCAAAAGCGATCAATGAGTCTGAAGGAGCTGGGATCATCATCTCGGCGAGTGGAATGTGTGACTCCGGAAGGATTAAGCATCATCTCAAACACCACCTCTGGCGGGAGAAATCCCATATCGTCTTCATCGGCTATCAGGGTGAAGGGACGATTGGAAGAAGAATTGTAGATGGGGCAGAGAGCATCAGGATTTTCGGAGAGACGGTTGCGGTCAAGGCCCAAATTCATACTTTGGGAGGATTCTCCGCTCATGCCGATCAAAAGGGGCTTCTCGAATGGCTCTCTCATTTTGAAAATCCTCAGCTTGAGGTATTCGTTGTTCATGGAGAAGAGAAAGTTTCAATGGAACTGAGCCGCCTCATCGGTGAACGTCTTCACCTAAAAACGGGAGTCCCCCGATTGAGAGAGAGAAGAATGCTCTTCACATCAGAAGGGGAACAGATGGATATAGAGTTGAAGGAAAAAGAATTCCATCCCGAGGAGACCTTCCATACCCTCATGAAACATCTCGACAGAAATTATAAGAGACTTCGAAGGAAATTGAAGAAGTGGAGAAGAATGGGAGAGGAGGTTCCGTCTCCTCAACGATTGAAACAATTAGAGGAGGTGAACAGAAGGATTGAAGAGCTGGAATCGGACTTATGAGCAGATTCCGCATTTAACCCCGTATCATCCCGAAAGCCCCAATCTTCTGACTGGAGATGAAGTCAATTTCAAATCCAAGAATGAAGAAAGGCCCTGTCCTTTAGGGCGGGGATATATGGGGTTTACTATCGGCTAATCTGGTTTCGAGTCGTTTCGATTTTGCTTGCGGAGACAACCCTTTTGGTGTATCTTGGAGAATAGGGGGGCCACAATGAAAAAGAGCATTCTGTTTTTAACTGGATGGTTCATCCTTTTTTTATCCCAGCATATGGTTCAAGAATGCTATGCCGGGATCGTCATTGAGGAGCTCCACAGAGATGTGGAAGGGAAGATGGGTAGAGTCGTTCGCTACTTTTCAGAAGAGCAATTCCGCACAGATCATCCCGAGGGAGGGGTCTCAACCATCATTGATTTCAGGGGAGACCGGATCGTGATGATCGACCATACATCAAGAAGTTTTGTCGAAATCAAGTTTTCACGTTGGGAGAAAGAAGTGGCGGAAAAGCTTAAAAAATCGATGCCCGAAATCAAAACCAAAGAGAGAAGGATTACTGTGAGAAGATCTGGAGAAAAGGCATTGATCAATGGATTTCAGACCGAGAAAATAGAGATCCGTGCCGATGGAGAGCTGATCGAAGAAAACTGGATGAGCCGGGATGTCGATTTTCGGGAAGTCGAGAGGGTGATGGAGAGGGTGGCCAAAGGATTTTCAAAAGATTTTAAAGTCGAGATGAAAGAGGGTAGAGAGATCTATGAAAAGTTGAAACCCTTTGGGATACCGATTCTGATCAGAGACTATACGCTTACTTATGGTTTGGGCCCCATCACGGTGATGGAGGTTAAAAAGATAGAGAAGAAGGAGCTTGGGACGGAGATCTTTCTTCCTCCTACTGGCTATCAGCGCATCATCCCCGAAGCCCCGAAGAGATAATGGAGTCCGTTAGAAGGTCACGCTTCTTGCCCCTGACTAAAACTTCACGTCGAACTGGTTGAAACGCGGATCAAGATCTGCTTTCATATTGCTTCTTTCGATTACCCCAAGCATCACCACCACCTTTACAGAAGTAATCGCCCCATCGGTGAGATGCCCTCCCAGGGTCACCACCTTGTCATCCATCACGGTGGATACAGAGAAATGGGCGTGGATCTCTGGTTCTCCGTCATCTCGTGTTGCAATCCAGCCGGTCAGGGAGACGATCTCCATGGGTTGTTCCAATTCGAGATAGAGACGATGCTGTTTCTCCACTTTTAAATCTGAAGGTAATACCTTCAAATTCCTGAAGGTGGCTTTTTTCAAAGCGCCAATCCCTGAGAGGATCACTCCAACCTGTATTCTCTCTCGTGTAACAAGTTCTTTGATCCCCTCTAAAAGATCGATATCCATAGCCAGTTTTCCGATTGCCACACGGTGGAGGATACCCCTTCCAATTCCTTCTAATAAATCAGAAGACTGTCCCATCTTATCTCCTTTCAAATTCGATTGCTTCAATTCCGAACCATGAGGACAACGGGTTCTACCCTTGGGTTCACCCCGTTAGAAAATATTCAGCTTTCAAGTGGGAAACCTTATATCCCGATAGAAGCCAAGCTTCGCAAGGAAGATGCAGAGAGGCTCTCTAACGGGGTGGATTGGTCCTCTGGTACGAGATGTTTGCCCCCTGTGGGCGTTTCTCGGGAACCACGGGCTTTGCCTGTGGGGCTCCATGAGCATCATATTGGGTTTTTATTAGAAAAAAGGTTCTTCTGTCAATAGATCTTATTGAGAGCCTTGAAAAACTAATTTTCGCTCACTGAATAGAGATTTCTGTTCATTTTCAGAAATCTCTGAGAGGAGTATAAAATTATAACTGTCCCTGAAGAAATGGGTATCCTTTA
>Ga0209721_1001226_pt1 | contig 19676 bp, 16 predicted proteins | sample TshhotsprinmetaG_FD_184139 | JGI IMG/M metagenome (GOLD analysis project Ga0209721, IMG submission 184139) | Hot spring microbial communities from South Africa to study Microbial Dark Matter (Phase II) - Tshipise hot spring metaG (SPAdes)... | ecosystem: Environmental > Aquatic > Thermal springs... | reverse complement strand
TTATGGGAATTGCAGGCCCTGCCTTTGTCAAAACACAAACAGGAGAGGATATCAGCCTTGAGGAATTGGCAGGCTGGCAGGCCCATGCTGTCAAATCCGGCGGTACACATATCGTTGGAGAAGATGATAAGGAGTGTATCGAACTAGCGAGAAAACTCCTCTCCTACTTCCCATCCAACAATAGAGAAAAACCACCGATCATTGCGACCGGAGATGACCCAAATCGTCAGATACCCGAACTCAATGATCTGATCCCCGATACCCAGCTTCGGGTTCCCTACGATATGTATCCTCTCATTAATAAAGTCGTTGATCAGGGAAGCTTCTTCGAAATTCACCGGTATTTTGCACGCAATCTCATTGTCGGCTTTGCCCGTTTCGACGGAAGGGCTGTTGGAATTGTGGCAAATCAGCCCAAAGTCCTCATGGGAGGCCTTGATTACGATGCAGCCGACAAACTGGCCAGGTTTGTCCGCTTCTGCGATCTTTTTAATATCCCCCTCGTCACTTTTGTGGATTGTCCCGGTTTCTGGATCGGTTCACCCCAGGAATGGAAAGGGATTCTCCGCCATGGTGCAAAGACTCTCTTTGCGTGGGCTGAAGCCACTGTTCCTCTGATCGCTGTCATCATCGGAAAATCTTATGCTGGAGCACACTATGCCATGCTCGATAAAAGCATTGGGGCCGACCTCTGTTTTGCTTGGCCCTCAGCCAGGATCAACATTGTCGGTGCGGATACAGCGGCGAGTGTCATCTTCGCCAAGGAGATTAAGGCTGCTCCTGACCCAAAAGAAACCGCCAAGAAATTGATTGAAGATTACAGGATTAAATTGGAACATCCCTATCAGGCGGCTGAAAGAGGATGTGTGGATGATGTCATCATGCCTCATGACACAAGAAAGTATATCTGCACCTCTCTTCAGATTCTTGAAAACAAGCAAGTGGCCAGACCCTGGAAAAAATATTCGAACATCAACCTGTAATCCCATTGGAGACAGACTCTTTATCAGGTGGAAGAAGGAGGGCCCGCATTACGGCGGGCCTTTTATTCTTTCTCCTTCTCTTTTACAAAAGCTTCGTTGACAAAGTTCGCCCTGGTTAGCTATATTTAAGGGCAACGGAGAGAAGGATTTGACGATGAGGACTCCAATCACCCGAAACGGTTATAATCAACTACATAAAGAGCTAATCAATCTAAAAAAGGTTGTCCGTCCACAAGTCATTAAAGCCATCGAAGAGGCACGGGCACATGGAGATCTGAGTGAAAATGCAGAATATGTGGCCGCCAAAGAACGCCAATCTTTCGTTGAAACAAAGATTCGGGAAATTGAACAAAAATTAGCGAATGCAGAAATCATGGATCACCTCCCCTCCAATGATGGTAAAGTGGGCTTTGGCTCAACCGTCACCCTGGAAAATTGTGATAATGGGGAGAAGGTTACTTATCAGATCGTAGGGCCGGATGAATCGGATATTCCTTCGGGTAAGATTTCTATCGCTTCCCCTCTCGGCAAAGCTCTAATCGGCAAAGAGGTGGACGATGAAGTGTCAGTGAAAACCCCTGGCGGCACAAAAAAATATACCATCCTGAACATCACCTGATTTTTCTATCACCTCTTCTCCTTTTTCCCCCACATGTCAAACTATTTATTGATCCGCTTCTCCAGATAGTTTAGAATTAGGTTTGGAGGCACATAAATGAAAAGATTATTTTTATGGGGTCTTTTATTTTGGATTCTCCTCCTTAGTGGATGCGCCCATGTCATCTCAAAGGATTTGAGAGCCCAATCTGACGCTTCCCTTTCGTTAAGCCAAGTTCTCAAAGATCCGAATGCTTTCAAAGGGAAGATGGTGATATGGGGTGGAGAAATTATTGAAACGGTGAATCAAAAGGATGCGACCACCCAGATCGAAGTTTTCCAAAAGCCACTCGGTTGGAGAGGAGAGCCCAGAGCCATAGCCTCGTCAGAGGGAAGGTTTCTAATTCTTGTTCATCAATTTTTAGACCCTTATCTTTATCGGATTGGAAGAAAGATCACCGTGGTGGGCGAAATTCTTGGAGAGAAGGTGAAGCCCCTTGGCGAAATGGAGTATCGATATCCTCTTCTTTCAAGCAGGCAAATCCATCTCTGGCCAGAATATGTTTATTATCCTTACGACGACTATTATGACCCTTGGAGGTATTACCCAAGATGGTATTGGCGAGTTGGCTTCTATTACCATTACCGCCGCCGATAGCCCAAACCTTAACCCCTTCAAATCCAATTCCAATCCTTGGGTTTTACCCCGTATAATTAGGATGAAGAAAAGCCCCATCCCTTAGGAGACTGTGTCGTAATATGAAAAAGTCCGACTCCCCTTCTCTGGCAATGACGACACAGTCTCTTAAGGGGGGATGGGGGTTACCCTCTTCTGATGACTGTGACGGCTGTGGCTTTAAAGGAGGTTTGAACCTCTTTGCCTTCGGTTAAACCCAACTCCTCTCGGGAGTGATGCGTGACATAGGCCACAAGCGGAAAACCACAATCGAGGTAGACTTTCTGGTAAGGACCCAAGGAAGCCATCTTGTTGATCTTTCCTTTAAAGACATTCCTCGCACTCGTCCCCTCCCGGTGGGGTTTGGTCGAGAGGGTCACATGTTCCGGGCGAACGCATAGCACCACATTATCCCCCAACTGAACATCACCGACAGCTTCGATATCCTGCCCATTGATGGATGCAATAAAAGTTCCGCCATCCTTTTTAATCACTTTCCCAAAAAGAATTGTCTCCAATCCCACAAACGAAGCTACAAATTCATCTGCGGGTTGGTTCATCACCTCTTGAGGAGAGCCGGCTTGTAGTATCCTTCCTCCATGCATCACTGCAATTCGATCTGAAAGTCGCAGGGCCTCTGTCCTATCGTGAGTTGCAAAGACCGTTGTCATCTGACTTTGACGAAGGATATGCTCCAGATCTTCGATCAAGGATTCACGTGTAGGAGGATCCAAAGAGGCAAAGGGCTCATCTAAAAAAAGAAGGAGCGGTTCGATCGCAAAGGCTCTGGCAAGACTTATCCTCTGTGCTTCTCCACTTGAAAGGGTCTTGGCTGACCGATTCTTAAGATGCGAAATTCCAAATCGTTCTAACTGCTCTGTCACCCTATCTCGAATCTCGTTCTTCTTCGTCCCACGGATTTTTAAACCGGATGCAACATTGTTAAATACGGTCGTGTCAAAGAGAAGAGGTTCTTGAAAAACCATGGCCAGTTTTCTCCGGTATTCGAAAATGGACTGATGGGAGTCTAATTTTTCTCCATCAAAGATAATTTCACCCTGAAAAGGTTGCAACAGAAAGGACAGGGTCTGCAGAAGAGTACTTTTTCCAGCTCCATTGGGTCCAATCAAAGCAAGAATCTCCCCTCTTTCAACTGAAAAGAAGGGAAGATTTAAGAGGATGGACTCACCCCTCTTCACCTCAAGATTCTTCACTTCCAGAATTGGATCTGATCTATTCATAACCGATTTTCATTCCTTATAGTGGTATCTTTATTGCCCTTTGCTCTTTGCTCTTTGTCCCTCGTCCCTCTTCCCTCGTCCTTCGTCCTATCTCGCTCTTTCTCTCTGCTGAATCGTCGTAAGGATGAGATTAATGATATAGGCAAGGATAAAAAGGATAATTCCCAGAGCAAGGGCAAGATCGAAGTTCCCCCGACCTGTTTCCATCACAGTTGCAGTTGTCAGCACCCGTGAATATCCTTTAATATTGCCTCCAACCATCATCGAAGCGCCAACCTCTGAAATCACACCTCCAAACCCCGCCATCACCCCTGCCAGCAAGGGAAGCTTCGCCTCCTTGATCAAAATCCAAACCATCTGAAGGCGCGTGGCTCCGAGTGCCAGAATTTGAAGCCGAAGCTTTTGGGGAAGGTGCTGCATGGCTGCCACCGTAATCCCCATGACAATCGGGGTAGCAATCACCGCCTGAGCAAGAATCATGGCTGTGGGGGTATAGAGAATCCCTAAAAACCCGAGTGGCCCATTCCTCCATAAGAAGATCGTAACAAAAAGACCCACCACAACCGGAGGTAGCCCCATACCCGTATTGACCAGACTGACGATGAATCTCTTCCCAGGGAATTGAGAAAGCGCAATGATTGTTCCTATTGAGACTCCGATCAATAGACTGATCAATGTCGCTGTCCCGGACACCTGAAGCGAGAGGAAGGTGATTTCCATCACCTCGGGATCAAATGTCACAAGGAGCCAGAATGCTTTTTTAATACCTTCGAAGATGAGATCCATCTTTAACTCCTAATCTCGAAACCCGAATATCGAAATCCGAAACAAACTTAAGATTCAAATATCAAATCATTGGTTTAAAACATGTTGGTCTTAAGAAATTCGTGCTTGTTTCGAATTTTGGATTTCGTGTTTCGAATTTATTTTCCTAACTCTTCTTCCTTTTTCCCTGCGGCTGGGTAATAGAGAGGTGCCCCATACTTCTCGACTCCAAAGTTTTTGATCACTTTCTGAGCCTCCTTAGAAACCAAAAAATCAGCCAATACCTTTGCCCCTGCTGAATTCACTTGGGGCCATCTGGCCGAACTAACCTCAATCACATGATAGGGATTCAGAAGGATCGGGTCCCCTTCAACCAAAATGTCGAGGCCAATCTTCTTCTTTAGTGCTAAGTAGGTCCCCCGATCCACAAGGGTGTACCCCCCTTTTTCGGAAGCAACATTTAAGGTCTGCCCCATCCCAAGGCCAGTCTGTTGATACCAGCGTTCTCTTTCAGGATTAATCCCAGCGGCATTCCATAACGACTTCTCTTTTTCATGCGTTCCGGAATGATCGCCTCTCGACAGGAAGAGCCTTTTGGCCGATCCGATTTTTCTAAATGCTTCAATGGCCGATTTTTCCCTTTTAATTTTCGCCAGATCTTCAATGGGTCCAACGATGAGGTAGTCATTATACATGATGGGCCTTCGGTTCACTCCGTGGCCTCCTTCCACCAATCTCTTCTCTTCAGCAGGGGAATGAACCAGAAGCAGATCTGCCTCTCCCTTCTGGCCCATCACAATGGCCTGCCCTGAACCTACGGCGATCGTCTTAACAAAATAGCCTGTCCTCTTTTGAAAGATCGGAAGCAGAACATCCAGAAGCCCGGAATCCTGAGTGCTGGTCGTGGTAGCAAGGATAATAGTCTTCGATTCAGCGTGAACAGAGGTTAATCCGCTGATCACTAAAAATGAAAGGAGAATTCCTAAACCGAAGGATTGTTGGACAGTCTTCATCGTTATTCTCTATGAGGCTATCTTTTTGAATAGAGAACCTTCCCAGAACTTTTAAAATCATAGTTCACCAATCCTTCAACCCTCTTCCGAAATTCCTGTGAGTTCAGGATTTCAATGAATGCCTGGACTCCCTTTTCGAAGAAAGTCGATTGATCGAGGATCATATCAAAGCTCTCTTGCGTTATCGGAAAAAAAGGAAGGCCAAGAAGTTTAGAAACGGCGATGGTCGCCATTCCAACATCGGCCTCTCTCGAAAGGATTGAAAGACCCACTTCGAAGTGGGTATAAACCTCATTTTCGTACCCTTGAATTTGATTAGAAAAAATTCGTAACCGTTTCAGGTGATGATCTAAAAGGACCCTTGTCCCGGAACCCTTTTGTCGGTTGATAAAGCGGAGCCCCTTCTGAGCCAGGTCTTCAAACCCACGGATGCGATAAGGACTCTTAGGGGCAGTCACAAATCCAAGCTCCCGCCGAAAGAGATTGACGACAACCGGTTTCATGTCAGTGAGATGTTTGGAGAGGAATGGGATATTATACTCACCCGTTTGTGGATCAAAGAGGTGAGACCATGCAATATCGGTATAACCGAGGTTTAGAGCCCTGAGGCCTTCAAGGCTTCCCATATTTGCAGAAAAGATGTAAAACTCAGGATAGGCTCTCTTCATATAGGTTTGAAGCATATCGAGAATGGGATCATTACTGCCCGATGCCAGAAGCGCTCTTTCAATACGTTTGCCTCTCTGCCTGACCTGCTCAAGACCTGTTTGCGCATTGGACTCAATCCAGTGATCAATCAGTTTTTTGGGAAAAACCCACTTGCCCGTCACCCGGGTGGATGGGATCCTTTTGGATTTGATCAGGGCGTAGACTTGTTTTTCATGAATCCCAAGATAAGTGGCAACCTCTTTGGTGCTCATCATCTCTTCCGACATAAAATCACCTCTTAAAAGAAAAGGATAACAGACAAACCCTTTTGGGTCAAGAAATTTATTACAAATAATTACTTTTAATTACCAAATATCTGTTAATATGACCCACCTATTCACGAAAAAAGAGAAGGATCCCCGTTCGATTAAAGAGGGCCTTTGATCCACCCATTAAACTTTTCCTCCTTTTGACAAGGGTTATGGATTGCCCTCTGAAGTATTGACGAAGACCCTCCGTATCACATAAGATGAAGGCATTGATCATTCGATGAAAGGGATGACTATGCGGATATTCTCTTCTGAGCGTGCATCGAGGTTCACCGAATCGGTCATCCGGGAGATGACCCGGATCTGTCTCAAACATCAAGGGGTCAATCTGGCTCAAGGGTTTCCCGACTTCCCGGCACCCACCGAGATTAAAGAGGCGGCTATTCAGGCAATTCAAAATGATTGGAATCAGTATGCGATCACATGGGGAACGCCAAATCTCAGACGGGCCATCGCTGAGAAATTTGCCTGGTATAATGGCATCAGCGTCGATCCGGAAACAGAAATCACGGTCTGCTGCGGATCCACTGAAGCGATGATCTCCTCGCTCATGGCAATCGTCAATCCCGGTGAAGAGGTCATCGTCTTTGAGCCTTTCTACGAAAATTACGGTCCAGATACCATTCTTTGTGGTGCAATTCCAAGATTTATCACCCTTCACGAACCGGACTGGCATTTTGATGAAAGGGAGCTGGCTCAAACCTTCAATAACAGGACGAAAGCTATCATCATCAACACACCCAACAACCCAACAGGGAAAGTCTTCTCTCTTGAGGAGTTAAAATGCATCGCTGATCTTTGTTTAAAATGGAATGTCGTCGCTGTGACGGATGAGATCTATGAGCATATCCTCTACGATGGAACGAAGCACACCAGTATGGCCTCTCTTTCTGGCATGAGGGATCAGACCATCACCATCAATTCAATCTCAAAGACCTATAGCCTTACAGGATGGCGTGTAGGTTGGGCCATTGCCTCCCCAAACCTAACAGCATCCATTCGCAAGGTCCACGACTTCTTAACGGTGGGGGCACCCCACCCTCTTCAGGAAGCAGCAGCAACAGCTCTCCGGATGGATCGAAGTTATTATAAGGATCTGGCAACTCAATATCAGGAGAGAAGAGATTTTCTCGCTCAAGCCTTGAGGGAAACGGGTTTCAGGGTCTATTTGCCCCGAGGGGCATACTACATCATGACCGATGTGAGCCGTTTTGGATTTTCGGAGGATGTGACTTTTGCTCGGTATCTGGTGGAAAAGGCAGGAGTGGCAACCGTTCCAGGCAGCAGTTTTTATAGCCACCCCTCTCTCGGAAAAACAAAAGTCCGTTTCTGTTTTCCAAAAAAGAAAGAGACGCTGCAAGCAGCAGTTGAACGGTTAAAAAAGCTTTAGTGTGTCATTCTACGAAAGCCGGAATCCAGAGTTCCCGAAACCCCGGGATGTTGGATCAAGTCCGGCATGTCCTCAATGGCAGTCCAGGTGAGAAACTGCTTTGCTTTCTTTATTGACTTTTTCAGCAGATGATTTACTCTACACATCGGGGGGTGAATCAGCTGCCCAAGGAGATCTCCATGGAGGCAAACAATAGAAAGGTCAGAATTTTGGTCTTTGCAAGTGGCGATGCCAAAGGAGGAGGTTCTGGCTTCCAAGAACTGGTCGAATTTTCCAGAACGATTCCGCCGGTCCTCGACGCCCAGATCGTCGGCGTTGTTTCAAATCATAAAGAAGGTGGCGTTCGCAAAAGGGCTGATGCCCTTCAGATCGCTTTTGAGTATTGGACCGGGCCTTTCGATGCTGATGGTTATCGATCCTTCGTTGAGAAATACCGGGCTGACTTCGTCATGTGTTCTGGGTGGTTAAAGTTCGTGAGAGGGCTCGACCCTGCAAGAACCGTTAATATCCATCCTGGACCTTTGCCCCGTTTCGGAGGACCGGGAATGTACGGCCATCATGTGCACGAAGCTGTCATGGCAGCTTTTCGTCGAGGGGAAATTACTCAGAGTGCTGTCACGATGCACTTTGTAGATGAGATGGCCTATGACCATGGCCCAATCATCTTCCAGATGCCTGTGTTAATCAGGCCGGACGACGATGCCGAGACATTGGCAAAAAGAGTAAATGAAAAAGAACGGGCCTGGCAGAGTCATATCTTGAACCTGGTCGTTCATGGTTATATTTATCTCAGCAACGGACAGGTCTTTTATAAAAGCCTGCCAGGCCAACGGTTTTTTTACTAAGGCCTTATCCATAAATACCACCCCCTTCATCTTTTTAACGGAAAGGGGGAATAGAGGGAGAGAATAAGGGGAATAGTTAAAAAATCATGATCAATCGATAACCTCCTGGAAAGAAGGAGAATTATGTACCACTTTTTCTTGCGAAGAGACGAAAATCTTGAATATTGTTTTAATGTGGAGGCCTCAGCACCGTTAAGTCCTGGGGAGCTTTCGATTTTGAGACACCTTCTGGCAGATGGTTTTATATCAGAAACTTTATCCACGAAACCTTTTCTTTCAGATGGGGATGAAGTAATAGAAGTCGGGCCCCGCATGAATTTTGCAACCGCCTATTCGACCAATATGGTTGCTATATGCCACACCTGCGGTCTTGACAAAATCGTCCGCATCGAACGATCCCGCAGATACCGGCTTCCCCAAGGAGCGGATAAGGAACAATTTGTCAGGGAACATCACGATCGAATGACAGAATGTTTGTACGAAGAGCCGTTGGAAAGTTTTGAATCTGGCATTCTTCCAGAACCTGTCTTTGAGATACCCCTCCTGGAAAAAGGTCCACAGGTGCTTCTCGACATCCCAGGCCTTGCCATGGATGAGTGGGATAGAAATTTCTACTACGACTACTTCGTAAATCAGGAGAAGAGGAATCCCACGATCGTCGAAATCAAAGATCTGGACAACGCCAACAGCGAGCACTCCCGGCATGGCTATTTCAAGGGACGACAGATCATCAATGGGCTGGCAATGCCGGAGACACTTCTGAATATCGTCAAATCCACTTTAAGAGCCAATCCAAACAACAGTGTGATCGCCTTCAAAGATAATTCGAGTGCGATCCGGGGCTATGAGTGCTGGACGATTCTCCCAGAAAGGCCTGGAACCCCTGCTCCTTTCAGAGAGCAGAAGCTGCACTACCACATCATCTTTACAGCCGAGACGCATAATTTCCCAACAGGAGTCGCTCCTTTTCCCGGTGCGGAGACAGGTACAGGGGGGAGGATCCGCGATGTTCAGGCCACAGGAAGAGGAGGCCTGGTCATTGCCGGAACGGCGGGCTACTGTGTAGGAAGTCTGCTCATCCCCAACTACGATCTTCCCTGGGAAGACAGGGGAGCTGAGTATTTAGCCAATCTGGCTTCGCCGCTCACCATCGAAATCAGGGCCAGTGACGGCGCAAGCGATTATGGAAATAAATTTGGTGAACCGTTGATTCTTGGTTTTACCCGTTCCTTCGACCAAACACTTCCTGACGGCGAACGCTGGGCGTGGATCAAGCCGATCATGTTTACCGGTGGGATCGGCCAGATCGATGCCAGACATATCGAAAAAGAAGAAGCTCAAAGGGGAATGCTAATCGTCCAGGTCGGTGGTCCTGCCTATGGCATTGGAGTGAGCGGCGGCTCCGCATCGAGCAAACTTCAGGGTGAGAATGTGGAAGAGCTCGATTTCGATGCGGTTCAGCGTGGCGACGCCGAAATGGAACAGAAGATGAACCGCGTCATTCGGGCATGTATTGAAATGGGCGAGGACAACCCTATCCTGAGCATCCACGATCAGGGGGCTGGCGGCCCGGCCAATGTCCTTAAAGAACTTGTTGAGAAGGCAGGCGGTAGAATCGAACTGCGACGGATCCGATTGGGAGATCCTACCCTATCGGTTCTCAAAATCTGGATTGCCGAATATCAGGAACGATGTGGCTTTTTGATCTTTCCAGAAAGAATCGAAGAATTTAAATCGATCTGTGAAAGGGAGAAGGTCCATTGCGAAATCTTAGGCGAAGTAACTGGAGATGGGCGGTTTGTCGTCCATGATGAGAAGGATGATTCATCGCCGGTCAACCTCGATCTCGCTAAGGTTTTGGGCAACATGCCCCAGAAAGAATTTAAAGATGAAAAGATCCAACATCTGAGAAAACCCCTCTCATTGCCCGAGTCCCTAACCGTGAAAGGGGCCCTGACGCGCGTTCTTCGAAACCTTGCAGTCGGTTCAAAGCGATTTCTGACGAATAAGGTGGACCGGAGTGTGACAGGATTGATCGCACGACAGCAATGCTGTGGTCCGCTTCAACTCACAGTGGGTGATGTGGCTGTAATTGCCCAGAGCCATTTCGGATTAACAGGAGCTGCCACCTCCATCGGGGAGCAGCCCATCAAGATGCTTATCGATCCGAAGGCCGGAGCGCGCATGGCGGTTGGAGAAGCATTGACCAATATTGTTTGGGCGAAAATCAGCGGATTGGAGGATATCAAATGCTCTGCCAATTGGATGTGGGCGCCTAAACTTCCGGGCGAAGGCGCAGCTCTTTATGAGGCAGCCTGTGCCATGCGAGACTTAATGATCCGGCTCGGAATCGCTGTGGACGGCGGAAAGGACAGCCTCTCCATGGCAAGTCGGGTTGGAGAAAAGATCGTGAAATCTCCTCGTGAACTCGTGATTTCTGCCTATGCCACCATGGCTGATATCACAAAAGTGATCACCCCTGACATCAAATCTCCGGGCACAAGTCAGCTCCTCCTCATAGAGATCTCTCCGAATCGAGCTCGACTGGGTGGCTCAATCTTAGCACAGGTCTATGAACAGATTGGAAATGAATCACCTGACGTGGACGACCCACAGATGCTTAAACGCACATTTAATGCCATACAGAAATTAATTTCAGAAAACAGAATTCTTGCGGGACATGACATCAGCGATGGCGGTTTAGTGACAACCCTTCTTGAAATGGCCTTTGCTGGAAACTGTGGGATGAGAATCCGAATGGATGGTCCATGGAATCCCATCGAAAAGCTTTTTGCCGAGGAGCTGGGGGTGGTCATCGAGTGTCCCAACGAAGAAGTGCCCCGCGTTCTGGAGATTCTCCACGCTTTCGATCTTCAATCTATGGTGATTGGAGAAACGACCCCAGAGAAGAATATTCTTCTGTTTTACAATGGAGAGAAAGTACTCGATTCGGATATGCGTGCGCTCCGTGAGGTGTGGGAGGAGACATCCTACCAGATCGAGCGACTTCAGATCAATCCTCAATGTGCGGATCAGGAAAGAAAAAATATCTATGATCGGAAAGGCCCGACCTATGTGATTCCTTTTATTCCGGAGCCAACACCCGCCTCTCTTCTCAAAACCAAAGACAAACCGAAGGTGGCCATTCTACGCGAAGAGGGAAGCAATGGTGATCGTGAGATGACATCCGCTTTTTATCAGGCCGGGTTTGAGCCATGGGATGTCACCATGACCGATCTGATTCATGGGCGAATCACTCTGGAACGATTCAGAGGACTCGTCGCGGTCGGAGGATTCTCATACGCCGATGTTCCGCAAAGTGCCAAAGGGTGGGCTGCGGCCATTCGATTTAATGACAGCTTGAGAAAGATGTTTGACCAATTCTATCATCGTCCGGACACCTTCTCCCTTGGAGTATGTAATGGTTGCCAGCTCTTCGGCCTTCTTGGATGGGTCCCATGGTCTGGGATCCCTGAGAACCAACAACCCCGATTCATTCAAAATACATCCGGACGTTTTGAATCACGCTGGGTGAGCGTTAAGATTCTGGAAAGTCCTGCAATCATGTTTAAAGGAATGAGCGAATCCATACTCGGAGTCTGGGTGGCTCACGGCGAAGGCAGACTCCATGTTCCTGATCCAAACCTTTTAGATGAGATCGTTGAGAAAAAGCTCGTCCCGCTCATCTTTGTAGATGATGAAGGGAGAAGGGACGGCAGAACCTCAGAAAGCTACCCTTTTAATCCGAATGGATCGCCTTTCGGAATCACAGGCCTTTGTACACCCGATGGCAGACACCTGGCTATCATGCCTCACCCGGAGAGAGCTTTTCTGAAATGGCAGTGGCCATGGATGCCTGTTGAGCTGAATCAGAAACTGAGGGCATCTCCTTGGCTCCAGATGTTTCAAAATGCAAGAGAGTGGTGTGAAGGAGAAGGACACTGACCTCGCGATGGGAAAAAGAGCCGAAGATCATGGTAGGCTTGATGGACCGGCAGACTGAAATCTCCGGTCATCTTAAAGGTTCTTTTGGGGGTGCTCACTTCGGTCCAATCTCCGGACCATTTATCGCAAAAGCGGAAGCCGGAAATATTCTATTTTTAAGTGGATCCATACACCAACCCATCCGCAGCCCCATGATCAAACTCACTTCTGGAAAAGACTCCCAATTTTCCCTTTCCAATGTCACGATTGGCAATCAATTCCACTGGGAAAGAAAAGAGGTTCAGACCTTTCAGGGAGACCTCCTCTTCCATCTCCGACCTCAGGGAACGATCTGTGTCATTAACCAAATCCCTCTCGAAGATTATCTAAGCAGTGTGGTCTCTTCAGAAATGAGTGGCGATGGACCATTCGAGTTTCTCAAGGCCCATGCCATCTTATCACGAAGCTGGCTTCTGACATCGCTTGATCGAAAGCAAAAAACAGAAGAAATGGTCATTCCGAAGGAAAACATCGTAGAAGGTGAAATGATCCGTTGGTATGACCGAGAGGACCACGACCTATTCGATGTCTGTGCTGACGACCATTGCCAGCGCTATCAGGGTATTCTGAAGACTGCGGTGGAAAAGGCACAAAGAGCTGTCCAGGAAACCAATGGAAACGTCATCGCGTTTCGGGACGAAATTTGTGATGCCCGATATTCCAAGTGTTGTGGTGGACTTACAGAAAATTTCTCTACCGCTTGGGGTAACAAACAAATCCCTTACCTGACATCCCTTCCAGATGCCTCTATCTCTCACCCACCCATTAAGACAGAAGAAGAAGCCTCCAATTGGATCCTTTCCACACCAGAGGCCTATTGTCGGGTCGGGGATGAAAATCTTCTCAAACAGATCCTTCCCGACTTCGATCAACAGACAAAGAATTTCTTCCGTTGGAAGGTAGAATACTCTCGAAGAGAATTGGAAGCCCTCATACGAAAAAAATCGGGTATTGATTTCGGAACCCTGCAAGAAATCACTCCCCTCACCCGTGGCCCTTCAGGCCGAATCTCCCGATTGAAGATCGTCGGTTCAAAGAGAAGCATGATCATAGGAAAAGAGCTTGAAATAAGGAGGTGGCTCTCTCCGAGCCACCTCTACAGCAGTGCCTTCGTAATAAAGAAAGATGGGGACCGTTTCATCTTTCATGGTGCTGGCTGGGGACACGGTGTAGGGCTCTGTCAGATTGGGGCAGCAGTCATGGCTACCCAAGGATTTTCAGCCGAAGAAATCTTAAAACATTATTTTCAAGGGGTGGAGGTAAAGAAGGTCTATTGAAATAACAGGAATAATGGAATGATGGAATACTGGAAGAATGGAAATAAAGCGAAAACCATTTCACGAAACCCATGGATATGGGTACCTTCCCTCTATGTGGCTGAGGGAATTCCCTACACCATGGCCATGACCGTTTCGGTCATCCTTTATAAGCGCCTAGGTATCTCCAATACAGATATCGCCCTTTATACGAGTTGGCTCTATCTTCCGTGGGTCATCAAACCTTTTTGGAGCCCCCTGGTAGATCTATTCAGGACGAAACGCTACTGGATTCTTTTAACACAACTGACCGTTGGAGCATCTTTGGCTGCGATTGCCTTGACCATTCCAACATCACGATTCTTTCAGTATACCCTTGCCTTCTTCTGGCTCATGGCCTTCAGCTCGGCAACCCACGACATTGCAGCGGATGGATTCTACATGCTTGGGCTTCGCGAACACCATCAGGCTGCTTTTATCGGAGTAAGGACAACCTTCTACCGGATCTCCATGATCGCCACTCAGGGCGGGCTGGTCTTTCTCGCAGGCTACCTTGAAGGAAGTGGTCATGATATTCCTATGGCCTGGACCCTCACGCTCTTTGCGGCAGCCTCCGTCTTCTTTGTACTTCTCCTTTATCATGCTTTTGTCCTCCCCCACCCTGTCTCAGATGTACCAGCGCGTTGCCTTCCTTCAACCTCCTTTGCACTGGCATTTTTCCGTCCCTTCCTTCTTTTCTTCAGAAAAAAGGGGATCTTAACTATTCTGGCCTTTCTCCTCTTCTACCGATTTGCTGAAACTCAGATCGTCAAAATTGTTGCTCCCTTTCTTCTCGATCCACGCTCATCCGGAGGACTGGGGCTCACCACATCAGAAGTGGGTATTGCCTATGGTACCGTCGGAGTCACCTCACTCGTGATGGGAGGGCTCTTAGGTGGATATGCCATTTATAGAAAAGGACTCAAGTTCTGGATCTGGATCATGGTTTGCGCCGTTCACCTACCTGACCTTGTCTATGTCTACCTATCTCAACTCTTGCCACAAAATCTCCTGCTGATCAATCTATGCATTGCGGTTGAGCAATTCGGTTATGGCTTTGGCTTTACTGCCTATACGATGTTCATGATCATGATCTGCCAGGGTGAATATAAAACCGTTCACTATGCCATCGCCACCGGAATTATGGCATTGGGCATGATGCTTCCTGCCATGTTTAGCGGCTGGCTCCAGGAACAGATGGGCTATCCGAACTTCTTTCTCTGGGTGATGATTGCGACCATTCCGGGATTCATCGTCACAGGACTGGTGAAGATTGATCCAAAGTTCGGAATGAAAAAATAGGGACACTTCCCATTTTTTTATTTTCCAAATTTTATGAAATTCACATCTCCATTCTTCGAAATTGAAAGGTGGGCTTGAAAAATGGGAAGTGTCCCTAAACGTCGGTTCAAGACCGCGTTCATTCTCGGGGCTGGCCTCGGAACGCGACTTCTGCCACTGACAGAGAAATGCCCCAAACCTCTCCTGAAGATCAAAGGACGTCCAATCATCACCTATGCGATGGATCATCTTATGAAGGTAGGTGTGGATCGCTTCATCGTGAACACTTACCATATGTCAGAAGCTTACTTGCAGGAGTTTCCTGACAGAGTATGGCGTGGTATTCCCATCATCTTTCGCCATGAACCCATCCTACTTGATACGGCAGGAGGATTGAAAAACATTGAAGATCTTCTCGGTGAAGATGACGCCATCCTCTGTTACAACGGCGATGTGATTAGCGACCTTCCATTGCAGAAACTTCTGGATGCCCATGAACAGAGGCGGCCGGAGGTCACACTGGCACTTCGAAGCGATGGCCCACTTCTCAACGTGAACATCAATGAGGCAGGTGAGATCTGTGACCTCCGCCAGACTTTGGGTAACTCAGGAGCCAGGACTTGCCAATTTACTGGCATCTACGCAATTGAGACTTCCTTCCTCCAATTCCTTGAAGCAGGAAAAGTTGAATCCATTATTGATGCTTTCATCAGAAGAATTAAAAAAAAATCGGATTCGATCCGAGGGGTCATTATTGATGAAGGCGAGTGGCACGACATCGGTTCTGTTGAAGCCTATGAAAAGATTGCTAAGAAAATACCACGCATGAATAAGGGTTAGATTAATGTTTCCGCAATCCGCATTCCGAAATCCGAAATTTGATAAGATCATCGTATTTGCACGCGGGGCGTTAGGCCTTCCAGAGTCCATCACTATTGAAATATCTCCTTTGGAAGGAAGGGGATCGGACAGGAGTTTTTACCGTCTGAGATGGAATCAAAAAGATACAGCCATCCTGATCCATTACAATCCAAAGCGAATCGAAAATACTTATTATGCAGACATCGCTTTATTTCTTAAAAGTATTAATGTGGCAGTGCCCAGATTGATCCAGCATGACCCAACACATTGCCTCGTCCTCATGGAAGACCTTGGAGATGTGGATCTCTGGTCCTTAAGGAATTCTCACTGGGAAACTCGGAAAACCCTTTATCAAACAACCCTTACCACCATTCACAAGCTCCACACCTTCCCCGAAGAGGATTTTCCTTCTGCACGTGTGAGGCTCATGGAGAGCTTTGGTCCTGACCTTTATCGCTGGGAGCGGAACTACTTCAAAGACCATTTCGTCAAAAATGTCTGTGGGATCGAAATTGAGCCTTCTGTCGAACAAAAGCTTGAAGCCGAGCTTTCTGGCCTGGCGGATCGGCTCTTAATGACAAAACGTTGTCTCATCCACCGGGATCTTCAATCTCAAAACGTGATGATCCGAGATGGGAAACCTTTTCTCATCGACTTCCAGGGAATGCGCTTCGGAAGCCCCTTTTACGATCTCGCTTCCCTTCTCTGCGATCCCTATGTGGAATTCGATGAGGACCAGAGACTTGACATGCTTCTCCATTATTACAATCTTTCCCATCAGGATTTAGGTTGGAATAATTTTCAGAAGATGTTTTGGGAAGCCTCAGCTCAGCGCCTCATGCAAGCCCTTGGCGCTTACGGATTCTTGGGCCTAAACAAAGGATTAAAAGCTTTTCTTGATCATATCCCGGCTGGAATTCGTCATCTTTATCTTGCAGTTTCTCAAACAGCATCCCTCCCCATTCTCCAAGAACTTATAGTAGAATGCCAGAAGGTTAACGAGCAAAATAGGTAGGATCATTTCAAATATAATTTCTCCCTACCTCAACCCAAATATTTACCCTTAAAGTGCTTCATTTGAATTAGTAAACATCTGTGTTTCTTTTGACATTCACCCCCTATTCTGTATAATCGGAAAAAATAATGACTTATTACATCTTAATTAACCTGTCTCCTTTACTAACGGCCATTAGAAAGACATTTTAAATTTTCTCCTTACAAATTCTATAGAGATAGAAGTTTCTAATGAAAGGAGATGCCATGACTCACATCTGGAGTGATGAGGAAGTGAAATCCTTTAAACTGCTGCTTAGTAAGATTTTAGAGAATCCTCGCTCCGAAGAAGATTTTAAAGAAGCCAGAGTGGTTGCAAAACTCTTGTCAGAGATCCACCCAGACGATGCCGAGGCATAGTATCTTTTAGGTGCCCTAAATGGTGTCTTGGGTTCATTTGATGATGCAAAGAACAATCTCCTTCGATCACTTGAATTGGGCGGCGATAAATTTCCGAATTACAGCCAGTTGGCCCATATTTGCATGAACCATGGAGACTTCAAAGAAGCCATCCACTGGGCTTATCAGGCTCTTGAGTGTAATCGAGAAAACGCTTTCATCTATCATAAAATCGCTGACCTTCATGTTCTTGAAGGTGACACGAGAAAAGCTGTTAAACTGCTTGAATCACTCCTAAGGGTGACATCTTTAACTCCCCAAGACAGATTTTCCACTCTGGTAAGGCTTGGACATCTCTGTACAATGACACACCGGATAAAAAAAGCTTTGAATCATTTTAAAGAAGCGCAGAAATTAAACCCTTCTGATGAATCTTTATGGTCGGATATTGGTTTTTGTTTATCTCGTTTGGGGGATGATGAGGAGGCTCTATGTGCATTTAAAAAAGCTGTGCAATCAAATCCGAGCCCACGGAATCTCTACCACCTCGGGGATGCCTATCTGAATGCGGGTGATCCTGAAAGTTCTATTGCCCCGCTAGTTGAAGCGACCCGAAAGGACCCTGATTTTTTACTCGCTCATTACAATCTCAGTCTGGCTTTTACAAGACTAAAAAAATATGAAGAGGGTGTTAAAGCTGCAATTGCGGCCCTCCGGTCTGATCCCGAAATGAAGGAACAGCGGACGAATCTGGGTTTGGGAGCCATGAATAATCTTGGATTATGTTTAATGAATCTTGGCCGATATGAGGAGGCGTTGGAATGTTTCAGGCGCAACATTAGGTTACTGAATTCAACCTACTTTAATATGGGTCTTACTTTGTCCAGGATGAAACATTATAGAGAAGCATTGGAAAATTTTAAAAAAGCTTTGGATATTTCACCTGATGATCCAGAATATTTGGATATGATTGGGGAAACTTACATGGAGTTGGGTCGGTATAAATTTGCGGAGAGATACCTTCGCAAATCAGTGGAGAGAGATCCTAAGTATGCTTTAGCTCACTATAATCTTGGGGTCCTGTTTTCGAGGATGAAATCAAAACAGGCAGAAGCACATCGGTGTTTTACGGCTGCCATCAAACTTGACCCCAACTGGGCATGGCCCTACTGCTCTATTGCCTGTCTAAATGCGCTGTCTGGAGATAAAGAGAAGGCTCTCGATTATCTCAAACAGTCTCTTGATAGGGGCCTCTCCGATAAAAAGCACATAGACTCAGATAAAGATTTAGACAGCCTGAGAGAAGAGAAGGAGTTTAAAAACCTGATGGCAAAATATTTTTCAGGAGCAGTGTCATTAAAGAATGGGCTGTCTTTTGAGTGATAGCAGTACCATCTCGTTTAAAAGAAATTGTTTCGTCACTTCGCTCCCCGCAATATTGATTTAATACGTTGGTATGAGTTTACATGGAAATGATTCGATAGATGGACCCTAATGGAAATATGAGGAATACCAGTATGAGTTCGAACGATCATAAAGATGCGCATAAGAGTCAGAAGCAATATTGGGGTGACATCATCTGGTCGGCTATAGGGGTTACTGTTGCGATTGCCCTTTGGCTCGTGGCTGATGATCACTCAATGCTTCTACTTGCTTCTCTTGGAGGATCCACTGTGTTCCTCTTTGCCTTAACCGATGCCGAAGCTGCTCAGCCACGTCCACTTTTCGGTGGACACCTCGGTGGTGCGTTCATCGGTATCCTATGTTTCCAGTTCTTTGGTGATGCGCTTTGGGTTTCTGTGGTCGCCGTAGTATTGACCATGGTGTTCATGGTCGTAACTCGAACCATTCACCCGCCAGCGGGTGCCAATCCACTGATCATGGTTTATCATCATGCCAATTTCATGGCGCTGTTAAAACCGGTAGGCCTTGGCGTGCTTACAATATTTTTCACAGCGGTCATCTGGAGTCGCCTGCGTCCTGGCAAGTGCTATCCGAAGGCTTGAACCATCAGTTGGAAAGGTAACTTCTCACCGAATCTAATACCACGTAAAAAACATCTTTTTCTCACTGCCTCCCATCAGAGTCATTTTAAGGTTGTTTTCTCACCACAATTCTCTATTCCTTTTCTTTCATAAAAGGAGTATATTACAAACAATAATGGTTCTTCCGGGTATTGAGTGGGTAACCTCCCCTTATGTTAAGGGGAGGTGGGGAGGGGTTATCTTATTTCAGGTGACCAGGATACCCCTCTCCGTCTGGGCATGATTACACCTCAATTCCCATCAATTTTGATTTAATATTGGTTCGTTATGAAGGGATTTCCTAAACCCTTAACCCCCCTTAATCCCCCCTTAATTTAAGGGGGGAATGGTA
>Ga0209721_1001221_pt1 | contig 19706 bp, 23 predicted proteins | sample TshhotsprinmetaG_FD_184139 | JGI IMG/M metagenome (GOLD analysis project Ga0209721, IMG submission 184139) | Hot spring microbial communities from South Africa to study Microbial Dark Matter (Phase II) - Tshipise hot spring metaG (SPAdes)... | ecosystem: Environmental > Aquatic > Thermal springs... | reverse complement strand
ATCGAGGCTGCAGAAAACAAAAGGCATTATATTAGGAAAAAGGCCGAAGATATAAGCAAGCTCCTTTCCGGGATCGAGTTATGAAGGTATTTTTAATTTTGGCATTTATATTCATTTTATTCATTATCATTGTGTATGCTGCTATTCAATCCATTCATTCTTTCTCAGAAAATGAGTGCATGAACTGCCACATTGATCACAAAAAGGATCCAAAATCATTGAAGGCCCCTGTTACACTGTTATGCAAAAAAATGTCATGAGGACATAACAAGCACGTCATCCCATCCCTCTGATATTTACCCTGTTTCGACCAGGATTCCTCCGGACCTTCCGCTTCACAACGGTATGGTTACATGCAATACATGCCATAATATTCACAGAGAGAGATTTTTAACATCGGGCGAAAAGACATACTTTCTCAGAAGAACAAAGCTGGGAAGGGCGTTTTGTGTTTCATGTCATATGGTCAAGCCCGAGGGCCATGTAGAGACGTTAATAGCGGCACATCCGAGCAAAAAATATAAAGTAATGGATAAATCAAAAACCATCGATCCTATATCCATGGAATGCATCGGATGTCATGACGGAATACAGGGTAGCAATGTCGAGCACAGGTTAGGTCCGGGCATATGGAGCCACGAGAGTTATTCTCATCCTATAAGTGTTGATTACAATGTTAGCAGGATGAAAGGGAGGAGATTAAAACATATTTCGATGGTCGACAGAAGGATAAGGTTTTTTGACGGAAGGATTGGATGCGGTACATGTCATGACCTGTATTCAAAACTGCCTAAAAAACTTGTAATGAGCAATAATAGAAGCAAGCTTTGTTTTGAATGCCATGATATATAGATTAAGCAGGGAAGGAATGAAATGAAAAGAAAACAATACATAACTCACAAAAGCTACCAGAGAGGAGTTGTATTGCGGATTGTCCTGATATGCGCCATAGGTCTACTCATAAATCTCGGCATTTTTAACTTTCTTTCGTATAGAGAGGTCGAATCATTGAGATGGAGAATGCATATCCCTGTAAACACAATCGGCGATATTATCGGTCAATATCTTATATATTCGACTATCCTATCCCATCTGTAGCCTTTGTAGCGATAGCACTCTTAATATATTTCAGGCATCTTATAAAAAATGCAGACCGGATGTTATACGGCTTGAAAAACGATATCGAGAAGGTAGCAGACGGAGATCTTTCGTTTAATGTCTCATTAGATAAAAGAGACGATTTTAAGAATATATCCGGCGGTTGCAACAGGATGATAGGTTCTTTCAGGGATAAGTTCTCGGTATTAAAAGTAAAAATGCATGACATGAATGGAATATTAGAAGGCATTGAACATGTAAAGGATAAACAAGCCCTAACCCAAAAGACTCAGCTATTAATAGATGCCCTTGAGCGTCTCGAGAAGGAAGTCTGAATAAGCATTCTGTTTTAAGTTATAATAAAAATTGCCATGAAAAACCATCCAAGGCTGGTCATTGCCGGAGTCAGAGGCGGCAGCGGAAAGACAACCCTCTCCCTCGGCATAATTGCTGCGTTAAGATCCCGGAAAGGTCTGAAGGTCATTCCATTTAAAAAAGGCCCTGATTTCATAGATGCAGGATGGATGTCTGTTGCTGCAAAGAACCCATGCTATAATCTCGACCCTTTTCTTATATCGAAGGAAAAGGTTCTGGAATCCTTCATATCACATTTTACAGGCGATATAGCAATTATAGAAGGCAACAGGGGATTATATGATGGCATGGATGCAGAAGGCTCATACAGCACTGCAGAGATGTCAAAGCTTCTAAAATCCCCTGTCATACTGATTGTTGACTGCACAAAGATGACGAGGACAGCAGCAGCCGTGGTATTGGGCTGTATGAATCTCGACAGGGATGTCAACATAAAGGGTGTTGTTTTAAATCAAGTGGCAGGCAGCCGTCATGAATCAGTGGTGCATTCATCCATAGAAAAGTATTGCTCATTACCAGTGCTCGGTGCAATACCGAGATTGAATTCAGGAGAGTTTCCCGAGCGCCATATGGGCTTAACACCATACCAGGAGCATCATGACACAGGGAATGCACTCTCATTCGTGGAAGACATAGCAAATAAATATCTTGACCTTGACAGGATTTTGAGCATAGCAATGGAAGCAGAACCGATAAATAACAGGCACGAGGCTATAGGCTATAGGCAAAAGGCAAAAACCGAAATGCAGGATGTAAGTTCCTCATTGCCTATGGCCCATAGCCTATCGCCTGCCGTAAGGATTGGAGTAATAAGGGACTCTGCGTTCCAGTTTTATTATCCTGAAAATATCGAAGAGCTTGAAAAAAACTGTGCAGAGATTATTGAGGTAAACGCCCTCGAGGATGATCGCCTGCCTGATATTGATGCCCTTTACATAGGAGGAGGCTTCCCTGAGACAAATGCCATAAGGCTTGCAGAAAATAAAGACTTCAGGGACTCTGTTCTCAATTCAGCAGAAAAGGGCCTTCCCATTTATGCTGAGTGCGGAGGACTCATGTTTTTGGGAGACTCCATTATAGTTGACGGCAGGAAATATCCTATGGTAGGTATTTTCCCGATAACCTTTGAAATGAAGAAAAAACCACAAGCGCATGGCTACACAATCGTTGAAGTAGAAAAAGAGAACCCATTTTATCCTGTAGGAACAGTGCTGCACGGACATGAGTTTCATTATTCTGCTGTTGCCAGCATATCAGAAAACGACAGTGCATTTACAGCCTTTAGAATGAAGAGGGGGCATGGCATAAAGAATAAAATGGACGGGATATGTTATAAGAATGTCTTTGCAACTTATACGCATATACATGCCCTCGGTGCGGAAGAATGGGTGAGGGGACTCATAAATAAGGCAAAGGAGTTCAAGAAGGCAAAATGAATAAATATCCGCCTGAATGTCCGTTTTGCGGACGGCATATTGTTCGTCCTGAGACAACAAGGACCGAATTCGGAGAAGTTTTGAGCGGTAGATGCAACTGTGGTGCGGTCTATGTGTGCGATCCCACCGGGCATAATGCAGGCGAGGCATACATGGAAGCCATGGCAATGGCAAAGGGGGACTGGGATATAGGCCTGATGGATGAAGATATGGACTACCAGACCGAGGATATGGATTACGATTTAAAGAACCATATGAGGCTTTATTCAGCAGGCATGGGCGAGACGCGGGGAAAGCTTATCTTTGTAAAACTCAAGAGGCCTGATGTGCAGCAATCGCAACCTGCGGAGATACCATCGAAAACAGCATCTGCGTCGGAAGATAGAGGTAAAAAAGGTGATCTGAAGGAAAGGATTAAGGATGCCCTCAGTGCCCGATCCTACGCTGAGATTACAGACATGGCAAGGAGGGATAAAGGCGTGATACGGCGTCTCATATCCCTCGCATACGATAAGGACGATGTCATGGGCTGGAGGGCCATAGAGGCAATGGGATATGTAGCAGGCGAGTTGTCAAAACAAAGGATCGATATTGTAAGAGATACCATAAGGAGACTTCTGTGGTCTATGGGAGAGGAGTCCGGCGGCATTGGATGGAGCGCTGCAGAGATGATTGGAGAGATCGTCAGGAGCAATCCCGACCAATTTACCGACATTGTTCCAATTGTCTGGTCTTTCCATGAAGAGGAGATGTTCAGGGAAGGAACAGTCTGGGCCATGGGACGGATAGCTTCTGTGAGGCCTGACCTCGTGAAATTTATATTAAAGGATATACAGGGCATGTTAACAGACAAAAACCCTGCTGTCAGGGGATATGCTGCATGGGTTATAGGCATCCTAAGAGAGGACGGTTTCTTGGAAGATATCAATAAACTCACATCCGATAACAGCACCGTGAATTTTTATCAGGGAGGCGAACTGACAAGGAAGACGGTTGCCGAAATAGCTAAAGCAGCAATGAACAGGATAACTCATAAATAGAATAAATAAAGATATAATATTATTTTATTTGACCTGACCTTCGGGTCTATATTATTTTCTTACCACTTTTGTTTTTTTTGATTTTGAATAAAAGCCATCAAAGTAGTATAATTACAGTCTTCAGCAATTAAAACAAAGAAAGGAGGTAGCACAATGCCAACAATTGATTTTCAGGGAAAACAAATTGAGGTGGACGAGGACGGGTATCTTGTAAATCTTGATGACTGGCAGAAGGAACTCGGTATCCAGATGGCTAAGGGAGATGGCTTGGAGCTTACCGAAGCCCACTGGGAGGTTATCAACTTCCTCAGAGATTACTATGCAAAGTATCAGATTGCTCCGATGATAAAGATCCTCGTGAAAGAGATCGCCAAGGTCATGGGCCCGGAGAAAGGTAACACAAAATACCTCTACGAACTCTTCCCGGACGGACCTGCAAAACAGGCATGTAGATACGCAGGACTTCCAAAGCCGACAGGTTGCGTGTAGTTCCAAAGATAATGTTTAAGGTTTGGTGCCCCTGTGATATTTCATTCGGGGCACCATCCTTGAACCAAATAAAAACCGATATGCAACCCAGATATGCAACAATTGAACAGCCCATTTGAACGGGGAGGAGGGGTGTCATCTTTACAGAGTATCAGGAGTCTGAGTGAACTCCTGTCAGAGAAAAAGCAGGCCATTTTGGAAAAGTGGTTTGATTCCGTATTAGAGACGTATCCTCACGACACTGCTAAATTCCTCAAGAGACAAAAAGACCAATTTGCCAACCCGGTAGGGAGCACCATTTACAAAGAGATGGGTTCTCTTCTCGATTTGATTGTAAACAGCGCCGATGCAGATAACATAACAAAATCCCTTGACGAGATTATAAGGATAAGGGCAATTCAGGATTTTACACCTTCACATGCCCTTGCCTTTGTTATCGAGCTCAAGAGGATCGTCAGGGAAGAAATAAAAGGCGAGACCTGCGCATCGCAATTAATCGATGAATTGCCGGCATTTGATCGCAGGGTAGACAGCCTTTTACTGCTGTCCTTCGACATATATATGAAATGCAGGGAAAAGATTTACGAGCTTAAGGCCAATGAACTCAGGAACATGACGTCCAAGCTCGTGGAAAGGGCAAACCGTATATTCGAGGCAAAGTACCGCAATGTTGACCTTGAAGATATAATTTCACAAGGCAATAAAACAGAAAGAGGTGAGTAGATGAAGATCTTGTTTCCATTTTTCGCAGTAATATCGCTTGTCCTGCTTGCCGTAGTCGGTGTAAAGGGAGCCAATCTGCACTTCCTTTTCGGAGTCGTTGTCCCCTATGCCGCTGTTTTTACTTTTATCATAGGGGTTATATATCGCGTCTTAAAATGGGCTAAGTCGCCCGTGCCGTTCTCCATAGCAACCACATGCGGACAGCAAAAGACCCTTCCGTGGATCAAACAGAACAAGCTTGAAAACCCTTCGAGCACATTGCATGTTATAGGCAGGATGGCATTGGAGGTGCTTCTTTTCAGGTCACTGTTCAGGAACATTAAAGGGGAGCTGAAAGACAGTTCACGGCTTATTTACGGTTCCGACAAGTGGTTGTGGCTTGCAAGCATTGCATTCCATTATTCTTTCTTGATCGTTTTGCTGAGGCATATAAGACTGTTTGCCGAGCCCGCACCTTTTTATCTCCATCTCCTTGAGACTTTTGACGGCTTTTTGCAGATAGGCATTCCGAGGCTTTTCATAACAGGTGTAATACTGCTTGCTGCCGTAACATTCCTCTTCCTCAGAAGGCTTTATATCCCGCAGGTGCGCTACATCTCCCTTGCAGCAGATTATTTCCCTCTCTTCCTGATAATCGGAATTGCTACAACAGGGATACTGATGAGGTATTTCCTGAAAACCGATATAGTGGGCGTGAAAGAACTCACTATGGGATTGGTGAGCCTTAGTCCTGTTATCCCTGAAGGGGTCGGTGCGGTATTCTATGTCCACCTGCTGCTTGTGAGCATGTTGTTCGCATATTTTCCGTTCAGCAAGCTGATGCATATGGGCGGAGTCTTCCTCAGCCCCACAAGGAACCTCACCGGCAACAGCCGTGAATACAGGCGCATCAATCCATGGAACTACCCTGTTAAGGTACACACCTACGAAGAATACGAGGAAGAATTCAGGGATAAAATGAAAATGGCTGGAATACCTGTGGAAAAGGAGTAAATATGGCAAAGTTTACCGCAAAACCTGCTGAACTGTTAAAAATTGACTTTAAAACACCAAAGACGGATTGGATGGATACCCCAGTTGAAATCAGGGAGCATATGTACTGCCATCCCGCAAAGGCAAAGGATCTTGAGACGGTTGGTTTTCCCAATATACATGAGTGGAGACCTGCCGATGAGAACTGGAACCTTCCTGAGAACTGGAAAGAGACAGTCATAAATGGCATAAAAGAAAGGCTCCAGAAATACCGCTCATTCCATGTCTTTATGGATATCTGCGTGAGATGCGGCGCATGTGCCGATAAGTGCCATTTCTATCTCGGCACCGGCGATCCCAAAAATATGCCTGTTTTGAGGGCAGAGCTCCTGAGGTCGGTGTACAGGAAATATTTCACCACCGGAGGAAAAATATTCGGAAAGACAGCCGGAGCGAGGGAGCTGACAGAGGATGTATTGAAAGAACTCTGGTATTACTACTACCAGTGTACTGAATGCCGCCGCTGTTCCGTATTCTGTCCTTATGGAATTGACCAGGCAGAAATTACCATGATAGGCAGGGAGCTCACCAATCTCCTCGGCTTACAGTTAGGCTGGATTGCAGGGCCTGTCGCAAACTGCTTCATAAAAGGCAACCACCTCGGTCTTGAGCCCCATACCATCAAGAGCAATATCGAAATGATGCTCGACGATATCGAGACCATAACAGGCGTAAGGATTAACCCTACATTTAACAGAAAGGGCGCAGAAATCCTGTTTGTTACACCTTCAGGCGACCTGTTTGCTATGCCGGGCATTTATACCGCTATGGGATACCTTATGCTCTTTCACGAACTCGGACTCGACTATACATGGAGTACATATGCATCGGAAGGCGGAAACTTCGGCTTTTTCACATCAAACGAGATGGCGAAAAGGCTCAATTCCAAGATTTACGCCGAGGCCAAGAGATTAGGTGTAAAGTGGATACTCGGCGGCGAGTGTGGCCATATGTGGAGGGTGCTGCACCAGTATATGGATACATGGAACGGTCCTGCAGATTTCCTCGAAGTGCCCAAGTCTCCAATAACGGGAACTGTATTTGAGAATGCAAAGTCATTAAAGATGATTCATGTCATAGAGTTTGCAGCGGACCTGATAAAACACGGCAAGCTTAAGCTTGATCCGAGCAGGAACGACCATCTTAAGGTGACCTTCCATGACTCCTGCAATGTTTCCCGCGGTATGGGAATGTTCGAGGAGCCGAGATATGTCATCAAAAATATTTGCAACCATTTCTATGAAATGCCGGAAAATACTATCAGGGAAAAGACCTTCTGCTGCGGAAGCGGCACCGGCCTGAATGCCTCTGAAAATATGGAATTAAGGATGAGGGGAGGATTGCCGAGGGCAAATGCAGTGAAATATGTTCGAGATCAACATGGCGTAAACATGCTCGCAAACATTTGTGCAATTGACAGGGCGACCCTTTCTGCAGTAATGGATTACTGGGTGCCTGGTGTGGCTGTTGCCGGAATCCATGAACTCATTGGCAATGCACTGGTGATGAAGGGAGAAAAGGAGAGGACCACCGACTTGCGCGGTGAACCACTTCCTAGAAAGGAGGGCGCTTAACATGTATGATGGCGGGAAAATTTTAATAGGGATAATCATCTTTGTGCTTTTTGTAACATTCCCCTTTTACAATAATGCAGGCAAGGTCAGCGCAAAACCCGAGCCCAAACTGGATACTCCTGTTATTCAGCAATTGGCTGAAAAGAAGTGCGTGGAGCCAAAAGAATTTATGAAAGCAGAACATATGCAATTGTTGGATGACTGGAGGGATTCTGCCATCCGGGAAGGCAAGAGGGTATATATAAACTCAGAGGGCAAGGAGTTCAGGATAAGTCTTCAGAATACATGTATGAACTGCCATTCCAACAAGAAGGAGTTTTGCGATAAGTGCCACAACTATGTAGCAGTAAAACCTTACTGCTGGACCTGTCATATCGAGCCAAAGGAGAAACAGTTATGAGCATGGATAGAAGACAATTCTTAAAAATAGCTGGACTTTCGACAATTGGAATAGGTGCAGGGTGGATACTCAGCAGGCCCGGAGAGTTCCTTGAGGCCTCCCAATTCTTACAGACAAAGGAATTCCTGAAGGCAAAGCAGTGGGCAATGGTTGTTGATATGAGGAAGTTTAAGACAGAGGAAGACTACAAAAAGGTCATCGATGCATGCCATAAAATTCATAATGTCCCGGATTTCGGCAATCCGAAGGACGAGATCAAGTGGATATGGTCAGATACCTTTGAGCATGCATTCCCCGGGCAGGAAAGCGAGTTTATGCCTGAGCAAATGAAGCACAAGCCCTTTGTTCTCCTCTGCAACCACTGTGAAAACCCTCCATGCGTAAGGGTTTGCCCCACAAAGGCCACATTCAAGAGAAAAGACGGCATCACAATGCAGGATCCCCACAGATGCATCGGATGCAGATACTGCATGGCAGCCTGTCCCTTTGGAGCAAGGAGCTTCAATTACAGGGATCCAAAACCGGCCATTAAAGAGCCGAATCCCGAATATCCCACAAGGATGATAGGTGTCGTGGAGAAGTGCACATTCTGCGAAGAGAGGCTCGCTAAAGGCCAAATGCCTGCATGTGTGGAGGCATCCAACGGTGCATTGGCCTTCGGAGATATTTCAGACCCAAATTCCGAAGTCAGGAAAATCCTAAATGCCAATTATACCATCAGGAGAAAGGCTGAACTCGGGACGCGCCCAAGTGTTTATTACATATTAGACATACCAACTTCAGTTGTGTCGGGAGGTGAAAGCAATGCTTGAGAAGGCGTTAGTCGGAAGTAAAAGATACTGGACATGGATATTCTTCTTGCTCGGCGTTGTGGGCATAGGCTTTATCACATATCTTCAGCAGTTTAAATTGGGTTTGGGAATAACAGGACTGAGCAGGGATGTTTCATGGGGACTGTACATAGGGCAGTTCACATTCCTCGTCGGTGTGGCTGCTTCTGCAGTTATGCTTGTTATCCCTTATTACCTGCACGACTTCAAGAAATTCAGCAAGATCGTTATCTTAGGAGAGTTTCTTGCTGTCTCTGCGGTGACAATGTGTATCCTCTTTATTTTTGTTGACATGGGACAGCCGATGAGGATAATGAACGTCATGCTCCATCCTACTCCCAACTCCGTAATGTTCTGGGACAGCGTTGTATTGGGTGGATATTTAGGTTTAAATATAATAATAGGCTGGGCAACACTGCATGCTGATAAAAAGGGGACAATGCCTGCTGCGTGGGTAAAGCCCCTCATATATCTCTCCATACCATGGGCTGTCAGCATTCATACTGTAACTGCTTTCCTGTATGCAGGACTTCCCGGAAGGCATTTCTGGCTGAGCGCAATCATGGCTGCCCGATTCCTGGCATCGGCATTTGCAGGAGGTCCGGCACTTCTCATAATCCTCGCATTGATTGTCAGGAAGTTCACGAAGTTCGATCCCGGCAAGGAGGCGATTCAGGCCATAGGCAAGATCGTCACATATGCGATGATTGCAAACGTGTTTTTCCTATTGCTCGAAATCTTTACTGCTGCCTACAGCACCATACCGGGGCATACACATCCTTTCAAATATCTGTATTTCGGTCTTGAAGGGCATGCAAGGCTTGTCCCTCTGATGTGGACATCATCCATCCTTGCAATAGTATCCCTTGTGCTTCTCATATTCCCGGCCATAAGGAGGAATGAGAGCATGCTGGCACTTGCATGCATATCATTATTCGTATCCTTATGGATAGACAAGGGATTCGGTCTGATCATCGGCGGCTTTGTGCCCAACATGTTCGAAAAGGTCACAGAATACTGGCCAACACTGCCGGAGACCATAATTACCATCAGTGTGTGGGCAGTCGGCTTTCTGGTTCTTACCATACTCTATAAGGTGGCTGTTTCTGTCAGGGAAGAGACAGCGGGAGTTGAGCTGGAGCACTGATAAGGCAGAAAATATTGGACATTTTTGGGTTAAATTTTTTAGATTATAAGAATTATTTTACAGGAGGTGATTAAATGTATCTCGTAGCAGTTGATGCCGCAAAGTGCGAAGGATGCGAGGAGTGCGTCAATAACTGTCCACAGGCCGTATTCAGGATGGTAGATGGAAAGTCCGACCCTTATCAGTCATCCGAATGTGTTTTCTGCGAGACATGCTTGCAGGTATGTGCACCTGGTGCAATTACCATAACGGAGATGTAAGAGAGCAATAAAAAAGGGCGTCCCGAATAATCGGGACGCCCTTTTTTATTTTACCTAATCAGCTTTTCTTGACGTAAAGTTCCCAATAACCCTTGTCCTCAAGCTTTACGGATTCAAACTCATAGCCCTGCTTTTCAGCATACCTCGGAATCGAATCCTCAGCAGATGCAGGAGCGTCACATATTATCTTGAGAATTCCGCCGCTTGCCATTTTCTCCAGTGCTTTTTTGGTTAAGACCAAGGGGTAAGGACATACCCTTCCCAATACATCAAGGGTTTCTGCTACTGGTTGTGATTTCAAATCTGGCATACCTATCCTCCTAAATATTGTTTTAACAGAATAAGAGATGGTCTACGGAGTCCATCTCCTTTTGTATCTCGCTGTAAGGTACTATCTGTGCCTTTGTTTCTCCTCCGATATCCTCTACATCCATTATGAGGTTAGCTTCTTTAATGCCTAATTTCTCAATATCTTCCTTGCATATCAGCAGCTTCATGTCGAGGAGAAGTCCGTTCTTTATATGCTGCTCAATGCTTGTGATGCCGTAGTGTTTCATTGCCTGCTGGCTCTTGAGGCAGTTGAGCACACCGTCGCCGACAAAGCATATGACAGGCTCAACCATATCGCCGTCTTCAAGATATATCTCAACTGTCTGGCTTGCTATAGCATGGGTCATTGCAAGCCTTGAAGCCTCTGTTTTGTATGGAAGTGTCCTTACTATGAATCCGAGTTTTTTTGTTGCCATATTAATCACCTCCTATGTGAAGAACTCTGTCTGCACCGAAGCAGCTTGCAAGATACCAGTCCATGCTGTGTCTTTTCCAGCCTTCCATTGTATCGTCCTTATGATAGCCCCTTGCCTCTGCACATGCCTCACATGCCGTTGCCTGGAAATTGCCTGTTGCAAAGAGTTCTGTGAGTGTTTTTGCAAGGTGTGAATAATCTTTGAATGCCTTTTGACCCTTCTTTGAAAGCATTGTAGCGTTTCCCGAGACCCATAAATCCACTTTGTGGCCTTTCTTAACTGCTGCATCCGATAGTTTAACCGCAAAGTCGAGGGACACGGAGCCGACTAATGATGAAAAACAGCCTATAGTCAATTTTCCCATGATTGCCTCCTTTCTATATCCATATTATTTTTTCATAGTCATTGAAAATAAGGTCAACCACATCGCTGTAAGTGACAGGCTTTACGCGGCTATCCACATCGGCAGAACCGAATCCCCTGCTTTCGAGGTCTTCTGTAAGAACATAAAAGGTTGCAGATTTGTCGAGGACCGGGGATGCCTTTCCGTTCTCCTCGACCGTTGCATGATATACGCCGTTGCCTACAAAGATGATGCCGAGTTTTTCAGCACTTAATCTCTCAATGATGTCAGACCCGCTCCTGAAATCGCTCATAAAAACGCCAAGTTTCATCTTTACACCTCCTGTTCATGGATTTTAGAGTCTGGCATGCAGACTATATTTACAAATAAAATGACAAGCAACTTTACAGGTATGACTTTATACCAGTTATAAGCTATACTTGTCAATAAAAAAATCTGCCAATTCAGCAATTAAAAAACTATATAACTTTTGAGACAGAATTTTATGCCGGACGCAGAAATATGCCTGTATTAAAGCTTCCCGCCTCCTTTTATTTCATCGTCAAACATACCCTTCAAAATCCTCGATGCGCAGAACTGTCCGCACATGGTGCATGAGTCTTCGGCTGATGGCTGCCTTTCGCTTCTTATCCTCACTGCCTCATCCTTTGCAATTGCCAATTCAAACTGCTTATGCCAGTCGAGGTCTCTCCTTGCAATGGACATCTTCTTGTCCCTGTCTCGTTTTTTCAGTTTCACCATATCGCCGATGTATGCCGCTATCCTTGCTGTAATAACACCATGCTTAACATCTTCAGGAAATGGCAGGCCTAAATGCTCTGCTGGAGTCACATAGCAGATGAAATCAGCGCCATAGGCAGACGAGAGCGCAGCGCCGATGGCTGATGTTATGTGGTCGTATCCGGGTGCAATGTCTGTTGTTATCGGGCCTAACATGTAAAATGGCGATTCTCCGCTCATCTTTTTTTCGAGGAGCACATTTGCCTCTATTTCATCGATGGGAATATGTCCGGGTCCTTCCACCATTGTCTGGCATCCCATGTTTCTTCCGATCTCTGCAAGCTCGCAGTTGATTATCAATTCCTGAATCTGCACCCTGTCTGATGAATCATGTATTGCGCCTGCCCTGAATCCATTCCCGAGGCTCAATACAACATCATGCTTTTTTAGTATTTCAACAACCCTGTCGAATTTCTCATACAAAGGGTTTTCTTTATTATTGTGAAGCATCCATGCCGTGAGATACGAACCGCCCTTTGATACAAGTCCACCGTAGCGATAACCCTGCTTTTTCAGTCTTTCTATGGTCATGAGATTTATGCCGCAGTGGATTGCCATGAATGCTACTCCTTCTTCGCACTGCATTTCAAGCACATCCCATAGCAGTTCCTCCGGCATATCTACAGCACTGCCGTATTTCTCTATGGCAATTGCAAATGCCTCATAAAGAGGGACAGTGCCTATCGGGAGATTTATAGCCTCCATAACAGCCCTTCTTATTCCGCGCACATCGCCGCCAACGCTTAAATCCATTAAGGTATCCGCGCCGTGCTGCTCTGCGACCTTTGCCTTTTCCACCTCCATGAGGATGTCAGCAATGTCTGTTGATGTGCCGATGGATGCATTTATCTTTGTCCCCAAGCCTTTGCCTATGCCGACGATTTTGCTTTTTCTGTTCTTATTTGCAGGGATTACTATCTTCCCCGCTGCAACCCTTGACCTTACGGTTTCTACATCGACACCTTCTTCCAATGCCACTTTTTTTACCTCTTCTGTTGTTACTCCTCTCTTTGCCCTTTCAAGCTGTGTCATTGCGCCTCCTATGTTTTCAATAGTATATATAAAATTTTGTCTACCTCGTCTATGAGCTTCTTAAATAACCCTCCATGACTCTTTGAGCTTCCAAAAAGCTCTGTCCGCATTTTCTGTATTTCAGGGTCATCACACTTTTCGTATGTAATATGCCCGTTCTGCATTGCATATCTTTCTAAAATCAAGAGTCGTTTTGCATTTTCTATAAATGGCATAAGCAATTCCTTAATTTTTTTCAGATTGTCTTCAATTTTTTGACCATTGACCATTGACCATTGACCTTTTTTGATTATTTCCGCAATCTCTTTTATCATGGCGTATAATGTGCAGTATTCGAGTCCCCTTACTCCCCTCCGCCACTGTAAAAGCATGGGATTTCTCCAGAACCAGAGAAAGTTGCGAGTGCCGAGTGATATTAAATCATCGACTGCTGATTCAAGGTCGACAAGAATAGATGGAGCAATGGAGTAATGGAGTGATGAGTTAAGTTTCTGGGTTTCTTCTGACTTTTGACCGGAGAGGTATTCCCAGAGATTCTTTAAAACCCTTGCTCCATTTGTGTCGCCTGGTGTATCAAAGTGTATTAATGATAAAATTACTTTGCCTTTTCCGAAACTTCCCTCCACCACTGAAGGCGCATTGTTTAATCTCCGGGGATTCAGATTGATTTTATAAATATCTTCCAATTCCGACCAGCCGCCGTTGGCTTCCACATCTCCTACATTCAAATCCGAACTGAACGAGTCGGAAAGTGCATCTCCATAAGTGGCGAGTATTTTTATGGTCGTATCATTGACTAAAAATTGTGAAGGCCACCATGCGTGAAAGATAGCTGATGGAGTGATGGAGTGATGGAGTAATGAGTTCCATATAGGATGTTCATTTATATTCAGATGAATACGGCCGCTGAAGCTCGGCACTCTCTGTTTTGTGGGCATCCTGTTTATATTTAAAAGTCCTATACCATCAAGCGTTGCAAGGCCTGCTCCTCCGCAGAAACCCAGATAGTTGCCGCCGCTATTCACAAAATTCTTTATTTCGCCGATGCCCTTTTCACCGAGGGTTTTCATCTTATTCGATGCCCACCCGCCGGGCACAAAGAGCATCCTGTAATTTTTTAGTTCTCCTTTCTTTATATCATCCGAACGGATAAGTTCAAAAGAAAGATTACAGGCCTTCAGAGCCTTATATGACATCAATCCCCAAAGAAACGATTCGTCCCATAGAAAAGCAATTGTTTTGTTTCCCATTACTCCAGCACTCCATTACTCCACTTCTTTTCATAACCCCTCGGTGTAATCATATAGTTATTCAATGTAAATGTCTGAGAGTTTCCTATTATCACTGTTGTCTGCATGTCGATCTCGTAATTGAGCATGTCCCCCAGATTTGCGATAATAATCCTTTCATTTTCTCTCGTTGCGCCCTTTACTATGCCTACAGGTGTTTCGGTGCTCCGGTGTTTGAGGAATATAGCCCTTGCCTTATTGATATGCTCAGGCCTTCCCATGCTTTTGGGATTATAGAGGACTGTTACGAAATCAGACATCGCCGCTGCTGCAAGCCTTTTCTCAATTAATTCCCACGGTGTGAGTCTATCTGAAAGGCTTATTACTGCGAAATCATGCATGAGCGGCGCGCCGAGCCTTGCTGCGCAGGCATTCAGGGCAGATATACCGGGGATGACTTCTACAGCAATGCGTGCTGCATTACTTCCTTTTATCCCATTACGCATTACGGATAACGCATTACGGTCTTTAAGTATCTCAAACACCAGCCCTGCCATGGCATATATTCCTGGGTCTCCGCCGCTTATGACAGAAACGGTTTTTCCAGACAGCGCAAGCTCAACTGCCTTTTTGCACCTGTCAATTTCCTGTGTCATGCCAGTGGATACAACCCCTTTGTCTTTGATCAGTTCCTGTATCAAATCGAGATATGTTCCGTATCCAACAATAACATCTGACTTTCTTATGGCATCCTGCGCATAAGGGGTTATATGCTCGATACCACCCGGACCTGTGCCGACAATGTAAAGCTTTGGAGTGATGGAGTGTTGGAGTATTGGAGCAACTAATTCAGCAACTGCGATTGTCACATTTCCGATTTTCTGCTTCGGAACAAGCAACTCCGAAGCGCCTGATGCAAGGAGCGCCGCAGGCTCTGAAACAGCATTTGCGCCTGTTGCCTTAAAGACTGCCTCTGATTTAGCCATGCCTTCAACTGAGTTTAGTTCTTCAGCCTTAAAGCCGGTAATTGTAAATCCATACCTTTGGGCGAATTTGATCAAGCCATCTTCTTTACACTTTATGTCAATAGTTGCGAGGGAGTGAATGGACAGAAACGAGAGATTATTATTTTTAAGTACAGCCTTGACTGCTCCTTCTATCTCTTCTTCTGATGTCCCACTGTTGCATCCGATGCCTACAATAAGATTTTTAGGGCGAAGATAAAGCTGTCCTTTTGCGCGGCATGAGCCTGTCGAACATTCTGCGGATGAGCATTGAGGTTCTTTTAAATAAATATCTTTTTTATTTGTTATGATCGCATCTGCAAATCTGGGCTCGCTTACCTTGAGAAATTCATCAGGCAGAGATATTTCTATTTCTGAATATACGCGCAATGCGCCATTGTTAAGGTATCGCGTGGCAACATGCGGCATTATCTCCCAGTCTTCGATAGCGAGACTATTTTCTGATACCCATATATCTATCGCAGTCAGGTTATTTACATCGGATGCGGTTGTTATAATTGCTTCGCCTTTCAAAAAATTCGCAATCTCTTTTGCCAGTTTGTTTCCTCCGCCTAAATGTCCGCTTAAGAGGCTTATGGCATATTTCCCTTTTTCATCGAGAACAACAACTGCAGGATCTATTTTTTTGTCTTTTATTAAAGGCGCTATAGTCCTTACCACAATGCCTGTTGCCATGATAAATATGAGATTTTTGCATTCATTCCATATCTCAGGAACAACTTCTGATTTGAATTTTAAAATTTGAGTATCCTTATAAAGACTTTTAAGCCTTTCAGCGAGCTTCAATCCATTTTCTGTTATATAAAATATTGCGGTTTTATTTTCTATATTCATGCTTAAAATCCTTGTTATAGAGTTTTGATTCCTTGCCTAAAGAACTCTCCGACGCCATTAATGATTTGCCTATATAAATTAATGCGGTCTTTTTAATACCGGCATCTTTCACCATCTCGACAATATCTTTCAATATACCTTTCAGAATTCTCTGCTCAGGCCATGAAGCCTTTTCAATGACTACAACTGGAGTATCTTCGGGATAGCCCTCCAAAAGCTCATCTTTTACTTTTTCGACCATTCCCACACTCAAAAAAATCACCATTGTTGCTTTATGCTTTGCCAATTCGCTCAACTTCTCGGTTTCAGGAACAGGCGTCCGTCCTTCCATGCGTGTAAATATAACGGTTTGGCTGATTTCGGGTATGGTGAGTTCCTGTCCAAGCAGAGCTGCACCTGCCATTGCTGAAGATACGCCGGGAATGACTTCGTATTCAATATTTAATCCTCTCAACCGCTCTATCTGCTCTGATATGGCGCTGTAAAAGGATGTGTCGCCTGTGTGCAGTCTGACAACTGTTTTCTTGGCTGCAATGGACTTTTTAATAACTTCTGTTGTCTCATCGAGTGTCATGCTCGCAGAGTTATATATCTCTGCCTTTATGCCCTTTAATAATTCAGGGTTAACAAGGCTTCCTGCATAAATAACGACATCAGCGTTATCGAGCAGTTTCCTGCCCTTAATGGTTATCAGTTCAGGATCTCCCGGCCCTGCTCCTATGAAATATACCTTACTCATTTCTTGATTATCACCACCGAAAAATAGTTGAGGTCGCCTTCCTTGATGTCCCTTATATTTTTGAATATCTTTTCATCATCCATGCCTGCCCGTGAGACATAAACTGCATTATTCGTTAGATTCATTTCATTAAGAATAGTTAGAACCCTATCAAAGACCCTGTGAACCTTCATGAGAACGATGGTGTCAAACCTCTCCAGAGTCTCTTTTATGTTATCAGTGTAGGTTGCAGGAAGGATGGCGATTTTTTCATCAGCAAGGCTTAAGGACAGGTTTGCCCTTGCTGCTGCGGTATTTATGGATGACACGCCTGGAATTATTTCTATACTGAGTTCAGGATTGAGTTCGAGGAGCTTGTCGTATAAATAGAAAAATGTGCTGTAAATTGTAGGGTCTCCGATAGTGATGAAAGCCATATCGGTGCCTTTATTCAACCTGCTATAAACCGTCTCGATTGTCTCCTGCCATTTGGTATCAAGCTCGCAATCAGGCGCATTGGAGTATTGGAGTGCTGGAGTATTGGTTTTTGTTTTTCTCATGGGGAAATGTGCTTCGATAATCTCTTTGCCATCGAGATTCAATGCCTTTTCCACAATGGATAATGCAAGGCTGCTGCCTTCCTCCCTTCCTTTTGGAACGCAGATGCATTGCACTTCTTTAAGGATTCTCACTGCCTTTAATGTCAACAGTTCAGGATCTCCGGGACCGACACCTATTACATAAAATTTTCCCGTCATTTTTCACCTTTTATCACAAACACGGGATTCAATGCGCTCATATGTCTTTTGCCTGCTATATCCTTTGATCTCGCTACAGATATCTCAGAGACCTCTGACTCGAATCCATTGCTTCCAAGGTGTCGAATTGCCTCATTCAAAGTCTCTATGGTTGTGGCATTTATGACAATATGTTTGCAATCCATGCTGGAGATAAAATCTATTATCTCTTTGAGCCTTCCGCTGGTGCCCCCAACAAACACCCTGTCAGGAGATGGAAGGTTTATCAAGGCATCAGGGGCTTCACCGCTTATTATTTCAATATTAAGTGAGTTAAATCTCTCCTTATTTTCTCTGATATGGTTAATTTGTTCTTTGTCTTTTTCGACAGCAAAGACCTTCAATTCCGGATATAATCTCGCAGCCTCTATTGATACAGAGCCGGAGCCTGCGCCGATATCCCAGAATACGCCTCTTTGTGGAAGCCTTAATTTATGTATCGTCACCGCCCTTACTTCGTCTTTTGTTATCAGTCCTTTGGAGTGGGAAATCTCGGTCTCTTTTAATCCAAAGGCGGTGGCTGATGACTGACCGTTGATGGCTGACCGCTGAATTATTACCACATTCGGCTCTGAAAACGTCATTCCTGCAATCTCTTCAGGCGAGCCTTCTGTAATTTTCTCATCCTGGTAACCCAGCCTTTCGCAGACATACATAACAGGCAATAGGCTATGGGCAATAGGCGATAGGTTAAGGATTTTGGCTATTTCTGAAGGATTGTTTTCTCTGTCTGTAAGTATGGCGACTTTATTATGTCTTTGCAGTAAAGATGGAATATCATTTATCGTATACGGCAATCTTCTTCTCTTTTCCGGGTCAGGCCCTCTATGAAGACTCATTAAAAATGCATCGTCCCACGGCTCTTTTATCCTTGAAAATGCAATCTGAATGCTCGATAAGTCAGGCAATATCTCAACCATGTCTCTCCCAAATTCTTTAACAGCCCTTCTGCCTATCCCGAAAAACATGGGGTCTCCGGAAGCGAGGAGGACGACGGGGGATGCTGGGGTGCTGGAGTGCCGGAGTAATGGGTGTATGAAGTTTATTGTTTCATTTACATTATTAATCACCTTCACCTTATCCTTAATCGCCTCAAATTCATCATAGCCTTTAAAGATTTCAAAGAGCCTGTTGGATGCAAGGATGACCCCTGCATTCAAAACAGCCTCCCTTGCCCTTTTGTCAAGGGATTTGTAGCCGATGCCTATGACATAGAGTCTGCTCATAATTGGTTTGACATTTCCGTTGCAAAAGAAGCCCGAAGGGTTTGGACATATGTCTTTTGCGACATGTTAATCGCAGTTGCAGGCATATTTAAATAGAACACCCTTTATTTTTTTATTTTTTTTGATTCTTTTGCTTTCCTAAATTTCTCGACTCCTTTTAGTGCCAATTCAATATTATATTTACGGGATGGTAAAAAACATTTTTAACCTCTACACATACTTTTGCAATAATCCACGCTATAAGCAAGTACTCAGCTATTCTCCAATTCACACTATCATTTTTTGTTCCAATATATCCAAGTAAATGACCTATAGCAAAGCCTCCAATTGTTCCGACGAGGCTACTTTTCCGATTTGAAATCTTTTCCATACCGCCTCCGCCGTGTATTGAGAAGCAAGATAATTAATCATTTTTACCCATTCAACCCTTCCTTTAATCCACACCCTTTCAAACAAATCATTTCTTTTCTTTATGATATCTCTTATGAACTTATATTCTGGAAAGAATAACAAGTAGGCCGTCCCAAATAATACAATTATCCAACTAACCC
>Ga0209721_1001218_pt1 | contig 19724 bp, 21 predicted proteins | sample TshhotsprinmetaG_FD_184139 | JGI IMG/M metagenome (GOLD analysis project Ga0209721, IMG submission 184139) | Hot spring microbial communities from South Africa to study Microbial Dark Matter (Phase II) - Tshipise hot spring metaG (SPAdes)... | ecosystem: Environmental > Aquatic > Thermal springs... | reverse complement strand
TTAGGATAATGAAAACGACCCTTGAGGTAAGGCCGATATTTCACTGGACAGAAAGAAGAATAAGGGGGCATTTTGTGATGTGTTTTTTATCTTTTCTGATGTTAAGGGCGATTGAGTTGCTTGTAAAAGAGGAGGGATATTCGATAAACAAGATAAGGGAAGCTTTAAAGAGTTTAACAGTAACGAAAATAAACATAAAAGGCGAAACAGTGTATCTTAAGAACAAGCCACATTCAATGGCGAACATGATAATGAGAAAACTCAAGATGAAATCCCTTCCAAATATGTTCACAGAGAGAGACCTCAGTTTTTAGCAGATCAAACAAGAGACAGAAGTAGAAGATTTGTAGTGCAAAAATGAGCAGATTTTGAAGGTATTTTGTTGAAATATCAATGACTTACAAATTTTATCTGACAAAGTCAGGAAAAGTTGAGTTAGCAATAGGGGATTTTTAAATTTTAATGATTAAATTGGGTCTAACGAAGACAGAGAAAGTAGGAGATTTTTATCTATTCTATTTGCGAGATTATTGAGAATAGAAGAAAATCTACCTTTTCAATAAGAGTCTTAAATTCTCCTCCGTGTCTTTTTTCTGTGCCAAAAAGCTCTTTTCTAAGTTTCGCTAGCTCTGAGTCCTCGCATCTGAGAGATGTTAAATTACCTCTTTGTAACTGGAATCTCTCAAGTAGTAGAGTTTTTTTTGCCTTTAGGATAAAGGATTCGAGGATTTGTGTTAACTCACCTAAATCTTCATTTTTTATTAAATCGTAACAATGATGTATTTGAATAAGGTGAATGATCTCTTTTATCATTACATAAAGGGTGCAATATTCAAGCCCTCTGATACCTCTTTTCCACTTTAAAATTAAGTTATTTCTCCACATCCAGAGAAAATTTCGCTCACCAAATTTAATTAAATCTTCAATAAGTTTTTCTAAATTTTCTATCTGAGGGGGTAATTTTTTATCATTCATAGAGGACTCTTTGCTACATTGAGATACTTCATGATTAGAGGAAAGGTATTCAAAGAGATTTTTAAATATCCTTAAGCTATTTGAATCATCGGGAGTGTCAAAATGAATAAGGGAAAGCACAATCTTTCCTTTATGGTAATTCCCTTCAATTACAAGGGGAAAGCCTTTCATTTTTTCTGGATTTAGATTGATTCCATAGAGTTTCTCCCATGTCTCCCAATCTCCAAATGCTTCAATATCTCCCACTTTTAAATCGGAACTATAAGCTTCAGCTGTTGCTTTTTCAAAGTTGGCAAGGACTTTTACGCTATCTTCATCGATTAAAAACTGAGAGGGCCACCAAAGGTAGAATCTGTTTGAAGAGATACCTGACCAAATGGGATGGGCCATTGGATTTATTAAAACAGGACCACTTAAGCTTGGTACTCTTTTTTCCGTTGGCACTCTTTTTATTCTAAGTAGACCTATTCCTTCACTTGTGGCAAGACCAGCGCCACCGCAAAAGCCTAAATAATTTCCACCATCTCTGATAAATTCCCTTATTTTTTTAATTCCAATGTCTCCAAGTGCTTTCATCTTATTCGATGCCCATCCACCTGGGACAAAGAGAAGCTGAAATTGCTTAAGAGCATTATCTCTAATATCAGAGGCTCTAATTGGCTTAAAGGAAATGCTTGATTTTTTGAGTGATCGATACGCCATTACTGCCCATAGATAGGATTCATCCCACAAAAGCGCTATTTGTGACAATCCACACCTCTTTTTGAAAAAATTTAGATATATCAGAGGCTCTTGAGCTTAGTTAAAAAGCCAACATAAATTCTCTTTGCCACTTTACATCACTCATCTAAGGTCCTTCCAACTCTGTAGCCCCGAGGAGTTATGAGATAGTTGTTCCACACGAAGCTTCTGCTGTTACCAATAAAAACCGTTGTCTGCATGTCAATTTGGTGTTCAAGCATTTGTCCCAGATTAGTTATGAAATAGTTTTCATCTTCCCGCATTGCAGACCTTACGATTCCAACAGGAGTATCCGATGGCCTGTAATGAAGTATGATCCTTTGAGCCCTTTCTACTTGTTCTTTTCTTCCCATACTTTTAGGATTGAAAAGCACTATTACAAAATCACCCTCTGCAGCTAAATGAAGTCTTTTTTCGATTGTTTCCCAAGGAGTAAGTCTGTCTGATAGACTGATTACTGCAAAATCGTGCATAAGAGGTGCTCCGAGTAAAGCACCACAAGCATTTAATGCAGAAATTCCAGGAATAACTGAAACATCAAAATTCTGTATATTTTTCTCTTTTAAAATTTCAAAGACAAGACCAGCCATGCCATAAATTCCAGGGTCTCCTCCGCTAACTAAGGCAACTTTTTTTCCTGATATTGCCAAATCTATAGCCTTTTTACATCTTTCTATCTCCTTTGTCATTCCAGTGGTAATTATATCCTTGTGATTGATAAGAGGCTGGATGAGATTAATGTAAGTATGATAGCCCACCACTGTGTCTACCTTTTCAAGAGCTTCTCTGGCAGAAAATGTAAGGTGCATGGTATTTCCGGGACCTATCCCAATTATGTAAAGGTGTCCTTTTTTTGTCTTTTTTTTCATCTCTGCGATGGCAATAGTAACATTAGAGGATTTAATCTTTTTAACAATTAACTCTCCACCCTCTGAGGCAGCAAGAGCAGAGGCTTCAGCTACGGATGAAACTCCAACTGTTTTACGTACAATCTCTGAATGTGTGATAGATGGATTCTTTTCAATTGTCCTTTCTAATTCCTCTTTTTTATAGCCTAAAAGTGGAATGCCTAAATCTTCTGAGAATTTTCTAAGACCTTTTTCATTTAATTTTCTATCAATGGTTGCAACTGCTTTGATTGCTTTAAGGGAAATGTCGTACTCCTTCAGGGTTTTTTCAACTATATCCTTTATTTCTGAAGCTCCTGTGTCACTATTTATTCCTATTCCCAAAATGAGATTTTTCTTTCTCAAATAGAGTTTGTCTTGGCTTACCCTCTGTCGATTTGTTACAACCATATCGGCAATTCTTTCATCCTCAACAACTTGAAAGTCTTCTGGTATGGGAAGCTCTAAGTTTTTATCAAAGTAAATAGATATTTTGCCATCCTCGATAAGTTTTTTTGATATTTTTGGTAGTAATTTTGGATTCTCAACAACTAATTGATTTTCCTCAATCCATAGATCAATGGCTGTTCTCTGATTTAAATCTGAAGAAGTTGTAATCACAGCTTCTGCTTTCATATAAGAAGCGATTCTTTTAGCTAAAGCATTGGCACCTCTTAAGTGTCCACCTATAAGGGGGATTACAAATTTTCCCATTTCATCAAGCACCAAGACACATGGATCATGTCTTTTGTCTTTCAGGTAAGGTGATATTGCTCTTACAACTATCCCGGTTGCCATTATGAATATTAGACAGTCAGAATTTTTCCATTGCTCGGTAAGCCTATCTTTTGAAAAAAGCTCTATCTTTGCCTCTGGAAAAAGATTTTTCAGTTTTTCGCAGAGTTCTCTCCCATTTTTTGTAATGTAAAGGAGCGTTATCCTACTTTCTGTATTCATGGTTAAATCCTGGATCATAGAGTTTTGAGCGAGTCTCTGGAGAGGAAAAAACCTCCCCAACCATAATTAGAGCAGTTTTGGTGATTCCCTCTTCCTTAACTTTTTTATCCAACTCTTTAAGTAATCCTTTAACAATTTTTTGCTCGGGCCAGCTTCCTTTGTAGATTACTACAAAAGGAGTGTTCTCATCGTAACCCTTTAGCAATTCTTCCTTAACTCTATCAATCATTCCGACACTTAGGAAAATAACCATTGTTGCACGGTGTTTTGAGAGTTCACCTAGTTTTTCGGTGGATGGAACAGGAGTTTTTCCCTCAATTCTGGTAAATATGACAGTTTGGGATATTTCTGGTTCAGTAAGTTCAGTTCCAATTATAGAGGCTGCTGCAAAAGCCGATGAAACACCAGGTATGATTTCATAGGGAATTCTCCTTTTTTTTAGCTCTCTTATTTGTTCGCCAATTGCACTAAAAATAGTGGGGTCACCTGTATGAAGTCGAGCAACTTTTTTCCCTCTATTTATCGACTGCTCCATGAGATTGACTATTTCCTCAAGGGTCATTTTAGAGGAATCATGAAGGTCTCCTTTTACTCCCTCCAGCAATAGTGGATTTATCAAACTACCTGTGTATATGACCACATCGGCTGAATGGAGGATTTTTTGTCCCTTAATGGTAATTAGTTCCACATCTCCTGGTCCGGCACCTATGAAATAGACCTTGCTCATTTTTTAACAATGATAATTGAAAAGTAGTTTTTGTCATCTACCGTAACATTTTCAATATCTCTGATAACCCTCTCACCTTCCATGCCCGCTCTGGTAATATAAACGGATCTTTCTATGAGGTTTCTCCTTCTAAGAAATTCTAAGATTTTTTCAAAGACCACATGAACCTTCATTAGCACTATAGTTTCAAATTGATCAAATATTTCGTCATAGGAATCTATATAGTTGGCAGGAAGAATGGCAATTTTTTCATTTCCAACAGCAAGAAAACTTTGAGACACAGCAGCGCATGCCGTGATTGAAGATACACCAGGAATTAGATGTATTTCAATGTTTTTATCCCTTTCTATAAGTTTTCTGTGAATGTAGAAAAATGTGCTGTATAGTGTTGGATCACCTAAGGTAAGAAAGGAAACATTTTCTCCCCTATTTAATCTCTCATAAACGGACTCTACAATTTCATTCCATGCTTTTTCTTTTTTATATTCTTCATACTTTGTTTTTACCATCGGGAAAAAGACTTCCACGATTTGTTTTCCTTTAAGGTCTACTACTTCTTTCACTATAGAAAGCGCAATACTACTACCTTCTTCTCTTCCTTTCGGAACAAAAATTGTATGGGAGTTTTTTATTACATTTATGGCCTTTATTGTGATTAGCTCTGGGTCTCCAGGTCCAATGCCTACTGCAAATATTTTCCCCTTCATCTTTTCTCTCCCACAATTATAAATACTGGATTTTGAGCTGAAAAATATTGACTATCCCCAATTTCCTTCATGCGAAAATGACAAAGCTGAGAAACCAATGGTTCATAGGAGTAATTCTTAAGGCAGTCTAAGGCTTCAGAGAGAGTTTTTATTTTAACCGCTGTCATAGCAATGGGAGAACACTGGAGTTTTCCGAGAAATTCCAATATTTCCCTTAATCTTCCACCACTTCCGCCAATGAATACCCGATCAGGTGAAGGAAGCCCATGAAGTGCTTCTGGTGCTTCACCCTTAATAATATACACATTGGAAAGGGATAGTTTTCTTCTATTTTTCTCTAAAACACCTATCATTTCTTCGTTTTTTTCAATGGCAAAAATTTTCAACTGAGGTGAAATCTGGGCAATTTCTAAGGATACAGAGCCAGAGCCTGCTCCAATATCCCATATGATTCCCCCTTTAGGCACTCTTAGTTTGTGAATAACAACAGCTCTTACTTCATCTTTTGTAATAAGAGATTTTGTATGTTCGATTTCGCCTTCTTTTAAGCCGAATATGGGATGGGAAGAATTACCTGTTTTGTCCACAATTAGCAGATTTGGATACTCGAAAAATCCTCTCTTAATATCTTCTACTGTTCCCTCTGTAATCCTTTCATCAGTATAACCAAGTTTTTCGCAAACATATAACCTAATATAAGAGTTTTTCTCAAAAAAATGAGATAGTTTTTCTGCAATCCTTTGAGGTGTATTTTCAAAATCAGTAAGAATGCAGAGCTTGTCATAATGACGAAGTAAGGCAGGAATGTCATCAATAGAGTATTTACGAACTCCAACTCCCTGTATACTTCCGTGCAGAGAAACAAAATAAACACTATCCCATGGAATTTTAATCTTTGAGAAGGCTATCTGAATACTTGAAAGTTCAGGAAGGATTTCTACTTTTTGAGCTCCAAATTCTGCTAAAATCCTTCTTCCTATTCCAAAAAAAAGAGGATCTCCTGAGGCAAGCACTGTAATGGGCTTAATTTTTTGGATAGTCTTTCGAATAAATTCTATTGTTTCGTCCACTGATTTTATTATTCTAATTTTCTCAATAAATCTTTCTCCTTCGTTAATTTCTGAGAACCTTTCATAAAGCCTTGGAGAGGTAACTATATATTTTGACTTTTCAAAAATTTCCCTTTTTTCCTCTGTAAGTGCACTAAAGCCAATGCCAACTACATATATATCAGTCTTCATCTTCTTTCCTCAAAAGATAGGTTTCCATTATCCATCCCTTTTCCTCTCTCTTTTTCTTTCTTATTCGCTCTATTTCTGGGAGACACTCTCTAAGCTTTCCACTAAGTATTATTTCATCGGATAAGCCTAAATAGCATCCCCAGTAAATATTTAGATTAGAAGTGGAAAATTTTTTATAAGTATGGTAATTATCGAGAAGAACAAGGGTATTTTCTATATCTTTTTCATCCATCTGCCTAAGTCTTCGTCCTGTGGTAAGATGAATGTTTTCTCCCACAGAGCTAAGAGATATTTTGTGTTTTGCTGCTAAAACCTGAAAGCTACTTATTCCGGGTATTATTTCATAGTCAAAGTTACTTAATCCTCTATTGAGTATGTATCTTACAATTTCTATGTGACCATCATAAATAGAAGGTTCTCCCCATATCAAAAGGCAGCCATTTTCACCATCGCGAAGGTGGTTGTTAATTCCTTCTGCAAGAGCCTCTGCTTTTTTAATCCGCCAATTTAAGACTTTTTGCACATAGCTTTGAAGGTCTCCACCTTTTTTTCTTTTTGAAACCTTTAAATTTACTACTCTATATGAGTTTTCATTGAGATAGTAGTTAAGAATTTCCTTTCTTATTTTATTTATTTCACTGCTGTTTTCTCTGTCTTTCTCGAAGATAAAAAAGACATCTATGGCTTTTAATACTTCAACTGCCTCAACAGTAAGGTGCTTAGGATTTCCTGAGCCAATTCCAATAAGATACAGCTTTTTCATTTTAGTACTCAATTCCTTTGCGTGCTTTAATACCTTTTGAGTAATAATGCTTAATTTCTTTCATTTCAGTAACAAGGTCAGCAATTTGGATGAGCTCTTCAGGAGCATATCTTCCAGTAAGGACTATTTCAACTATTTTTGGCTTATTTTTAATTATATCAATGATTTCTTCAACATTAATCAATTTCAAAGAGGGTAATAGATTTATTTCATCAAGTATGACCAGATTGTATTCGCCTCCATTAATTATTTTTTTTACTTCTTCAATTCCCTTTCTCACAGCCAAAATGTGCTTTCTCTCAGGATGTGCTTTAACAAAGCCTTCACCATATCTTTTTATAGTTATAAGATCAGATAATCTCTCAAGGGCCTTATGTTCGCTACATTTTCTTTTTTTTAAAAACTGTGCAATAAATACTTTCATTCCGCTGCCTGCTGCTCTCAGTGCAAGTCCAATAGCTGCTGTTGTTTTTCCCTTACCATTTCCTGTATAAATCTGCACATAACCTTTAAACACAATCTTTCTCCATTTCTTCAACAGCCTCATCAACGGTTAGAGGCAAAGTCTCAAAGCACTCACTATTTCGAGTTTTCATTCTATATATTACTTCGCTCACATAGGGAAGTCTTAGTTTAAGTTCTTCCATTTTTTTTGAGGATGTGAATATTTCCTTTGGAGTTCCTCTGTAGGCGATATGACCTTGGTGAAGAATATAAATTCTTTCTGCATAAAGAGGAACAATGTCTACATTATGGGTTGTCATTACAACAGTAACACCTTTCTCAGTATTAAGCGCCTTTATTAAGTTCATGAAATTTTTCTCTCCTGCAGGATCAAGCCCTAAAGTTGGCTCGTCAAGAAGAAGTATCTCATGCCCCATTGCAAGAAGTCCAGCTATGGCAATTCTTTTTTTCTGTCCATAGCTTAGAGCATTTATAGGAGCGTCGAAGAGACTTTCCATTTCAAGAATTTTAAGGGCTTCAAGAACTCTCTTTCTCGTTTCTTCCTCTGAAAATCCCATATTAAGAGGGCCAAATGACACATCTTCATACACTGTAGAGGCAAAAAGCTGCTCCTCTGGGTTTTGAAAGAGAAGTCCTATTTTGCTGTATATCTGTTTTGGCGTAAGTTTTCTTATATTTTCACCATCCAATAAAACCTCTCCTTCAAACTCCTTTATAAGGCCATCCATTATTTTTAAAAGAGTGGTTTTTCCTGAACCATTTGCACCTAAAATAGAGATAAATTCACCTTCGTTAATATGCATGTCTATGTTACGGAGGCGAAAATTTGAATTGGAACTATATTTAAACTCTTTTATTCTTAATGAAAGCCTTGTTTTTTTCATACTAAAGCCACCATACCATTCCTATTATAATTAAAAAAATCAAACTACCAATAACTTCTATTTTTTTAAATGATTTTTCTTTCCTTATAGGGACATAGCCCTCATATCCTCTTTGTTTCATTGCCTGAACAATACTTTCGCAGTGTTCAAAGGTTTTTATCAAAAGAGCACCTACCAAATATCCGAAAGACCTTACGCTATTTTTAAAGGAAGAGTAACCGAGCTTCTGTTTTTGCGAACAGTATATAACTAAAGCTTCATCAAGGAGCATAAAGAGATAACGATAGGTAAATATCATTATTTCAATAAGAGTTTTAGGAACTTTGAACCAGGAAAGTGATGAGATTATTTCATTAAAAGGAGTAGAAAGGCTTATGATGGAAACAGAAAGAGCGCAAGCCAATACTCTAAGAGAGATTTCTAATCCTTCCAAAAACCCTCCTTTGTATATTTTTATGATTAAAAATTCAAATAAAATTTCACCCTGAGAGAATATAGATTTTATAAGAAGAATCACAAAAACAATGAACAATGGCTCAGATATTCTAACTATTACCTTTTTCAGGTTGATTTTCATGAAACTTAAGGATAAAAGGCAGAGAAAAATTATGGTTAAAGGAAAGATTAGGCTCTTGCTGCTTAGAGTTAGCACAAGCACAAAGAAAAGCAACAAAAGCTTTAAGCGAGCATCGAGAGGAAATCTAAAATTGTTAGCGTTAAAAAATTCATTAATTTCTGTCACGACCTTCCTCGAGTTTTCTAAAGAAGTATCCAGCCACAAATCCACTTATACCTCCTGCAAGAAGAAAAACAAACAGAAGTAAATCTCCCTGATCAGTATTTATAAGTGGTTCTGAAGGTGTTCTACCGTGCTCGGCTGCGATTTTTTCAATTACGACCTCATCAACACCTGACCACTTTTCTCCTGTATGCCCAATAATAGGAAGAGAAACGAGAATAGATAAAAAAATTATTAATATAAAAGCCTTCATTTTCCTTCCTCCTGTAATACATTCATTTTTAAAAGTATGTCTTTTCTTCTTTTATAAAGCAACAAAAGGGCTCCTGCAGTAATTCCTCCTTCTATAATTCCAAGAGGAAGTTGAGTGGGAACAAAGGCTAAAGAGATTTTCCAGAGAAGCGATAACATTTCACCTTCCTTTGCAAGTCCAGAGGCAAGCTGGAAGGAGGTGGCTGCGTAGGTTGTCCAGTCAGCCATTATACCTGCTAAGAATCCAGCTAATATTATGCCTAATCCCATTTTTCTACACAATCTGAATATGGCATAACTGGTAAATGAGCCAACAACACCCATTGAGAAAATATTGGCACCAAGCGTTGTAAGTCCTCCATGAGCAAGAAAAAGAGCCTGAAATAGTAGGGCAACAGCTGAAACAATCACGCTTACAAAAGGTCCAAGAATAATTGATGAGACTGCCACTCCAGTGGGATGAGAACAGGTCCCAACAATAGGAACAGGAATTGGCATGACAGAAATAATAAATACCAGAGCTGTTAAAAGTCCTATAAGTGGTTTAAAAAACAGTTCGCTCTCAGATAGTTTTTTTATCTTTCCAATCCCCAAAAAAATAAAAGGTATCACCAAGGCAAACCACAGCAAAGACCACTGAAGGGAAATAATCCCATCTGCTATGTGCATTGCAAAGGCATTATTTGAGCTAAGTAGAACAATTAAAAAGGGTAAAATCCATCTAATTTTCATATAAAACCTCCTCACTGCATATTTTTATTAAGGCATTAATAACAGCCACTGTTGCAGGGCTTCCTCCTTTTCTGCTTAGATTTGTGATAAATGGAAATGGCTGAGAAGAGAGAAAAATCTTTGATTCAAGCGCTTTTACAAAACCAACAGGAAGTCCTATGATTACCATGTTTTTTTTCTTTTCTTCCTCTAATTTATTGACCAATTCTATCCCTTTAAGTAAAGCAGTAGGAGAGTTTCCTATTGCAAGAATTCCGATATTTGAATTTTCTCTAAAACTCTTTTCTATTGCAAGCTCAGCCTTTGTTTTTCCGCTTTTTTCCGAAAGCTCTTCTACTTCGGGATCGTTAATGTAGCAAAGAACCTTACCGCCCCATCTCTTAAGATGATTTGAGAGAATTCCTACTTTTACCATTTCTACATCTACAAGAATATCCTTCCCTTCTTTTATCGCGATGAGAGCATTTTTAATGGCCTGTGGATGAAAAATGAGAGAGTGAGCAAACTCAAAGTCAGCAGTTGCGTGGATTACTCTTTTAATTATAGATATCTGCTCAGCAGGTTTGTCATCGAGATTTATACCCTCTGAAATGATTTCAAAGCTTCTTTTTTCTATTGCCTGAGGATTCATTCCTGCTGCTGATTGAATTCGCTCCCAAACAATTTCCGCAAGTTTTTCATGCACACCTAAAGGCTCAGTGTAGATAAACTCTACATTTGGGTAGAGTTCTTTTCCTCTTTCAATCTCAGAAGGAATATCTTTTGTTACATGAACTCCATATCCAAGGAAGAAGGGATGAATTATTATTTTTGTTGCTCCTTCCTTTGCGAATTCTTTAATTACATCTGCGAGAGATGGCTTACAAAATTGAAGATAGGCTATTTTAACGCAATTTTCTTTACATTCTGGATGAATCATTTTGTGAATGAGAGTAGCAAAACTTTGAAGATTATTCGCCTCTTTCATAGGACTTCCGTGCGCAACGATTATAATTCTTTCCATTTTTTTCTCCTATGTATTTGATAAAATTTTGTCCTATTTTTGGGTTTGAGCCAAAATGGATGTGTACATAGCTTGAAAGAAGGTTTCTCGTCCTGTAGCCTTCTATTCCAATGAAGACATTATCGGAATTATAAAGTTCATAGCATAAATCGGTCGCTTTGGAGGTTTTGATTTTCGAATAATGAAACTCATGGCCCCTAAGGCTATCTCCTTTATTACCAAGAATGCATTTTTTGTTAATTTTTACCTTTCTGTATCCTAAAACAGGCTTTGTCTGCATAATAACCTCAAAAGGCAAGGCTCCCAATAGTTCAAAAAATTTTCCTTCTTTATCGAAAACTCCTTTGCTTAGATATATGAGTCCTCCACATTCAGCATACAGGGGTTTATCATCATCTATCCAATTTCTAATTTCCCTAATAATTTCTTTATTTTCCGAGAGTGCTTGAGCATAAAGCTCAGGATAACCACCTCCAATGTAAATGCATTGAATATCCGGTGGAAGAGTTTTATCATTTAGTGGGCTAAAGAAAACAATCTGAGCACCCTCTTTCTCAAGGATGTCAAAGTTGTCTTTATAGTAAAAACAGAAGGCTTTGTCATAAGCTACAGCGATTTTACAAAAAGGTTCAATCACCTTTTCATCAAAGGAATTTTGAAGTACTTCGCAGGATTTGGCAATTTCAAAAATTCTCTCTATATTGATACAATTCTCAACAGCAGATATAAGTCTTTCAATTGATTTGTCACTGAGAGGATTCTCCTGTGCTACCATAAGACCAAGATGTCGGCTCGGTATTTCAAATTGAAGATCCCTTGGAAGATAGCCAATGACAGTTGATTCTCCTATGGATTTTTTAAGTCTTCTTAAGTGAGACTCTGAGGAAATTCGGTTGAGAATTACACCCTTGATCAGATTTTCATCAGAGTATTCCATGAACCCCTTTACCAGGGCTCCAATGCTTTCAGCCATTCCATAGGCATCAATTACCAGTATCACAGGAACCTTTAAAAGCCTTGCAACATGGGCTGTACTGAAGATACCATCATAAAGTCCCATTACACCTTCAATTATTGAGATCTGAGCAGTGGAGGCATTTTTGTAAAAGCTTTGTCTTATATACTCCTCCCCGCACATCCAGAGATCAAGATTTCTTGACGGTCTTTTTGCAAAGTATGTGTGAAGTCCTGTATCTATAAAGTCCGGTCCTACTTTAAAGGGTTGAACACTAAATCCTTTTTTTACAAGTGCTGCAATTAAACCAAGAGTTACTGTAGTTTTTCCGCAACCACTATGGGTACCTGCAATCAGTACTGCTGACATATGTTACTTAGCTCCTTAATAAGTATTTTATTTTCCTTTCTTTTCTTAACTGCTACCCGAAAGAATTCTTTTCCCAGTCCTCTAAAATTAGAGCAGTCTCTTAAAAGGATTCCCCTTTGTCTTAGGATTCGGATTATTTCCTGAGCTTTAGAATGTTTAAGGAGATAAAAGTTTGTGGCTGAGGCAAAGAATTTGATATTTAGCCTCCTAAAATGTCTTTCAAGCCATTTTTTTTCTCTGTAAATTATCGAATGAGTAAGTTTTACATAGGTGTGGTCAGTTAGAGCCTCACAAGCAGCAATCTGTGCAAGAGCGTTTACACTCCAGGGTTCTTTATATTTTTGAAGGGAGATTGCCAGAGATGGATTAAACACTCCATAGCCTATTCTTAAACCAGGAAGAGCATAAAACTTGGTCATTGAACTGATAACTCCAACATAGGGATTTTTCTGTGTAATATCAGCAAGGCTTAGTTGTGGAATGAATTCTAAAAAGGATTCATCAACAATCATATATATATTAAGCTTTCTTGCCTCCTCGCTGATTTCAATCAATCTTTCTCTGTCAATGTAGGTTCCTGTAGGATTGTTAGGGTTACATAGAAATCCTACAATTTTTGCATTTTCTGAATTTTTTCTCACTCTTCTTAGAAACTGAATGAATTCAGCTACACAAACTTGGAATAAATTTTCTTCCTTTAAGTTAAAATAATGGATATTCTTATCCTTCCAATCATTAAAGATTAGGAAAGCCCTTTCATATTCCACAAAAGATGGAGAAAGAGTAATTAATATATCAGGTTTGAGAGCTCTAATGGTTAAATATATTAGCTCTGTAGCACCATTTCCGCAAATAATGCTTGATTTTTCCACATTTATCCTTTCTGCGAGAATCTCCGTTAGTTTTCTCACTTTAGGATCAGGATAGTTCTTAATGGAGTCTATGCCTCTTATAATTGCTCTTTTTACCTTTTTAGAGACTCCGAAGGGATTAATTGAAGAACTAAAGTCAAGAATTAGGTTTTCGCTAATATTCAACTCTTCTGCAAGACTGTATAAATCGCCGCCGTGAACATACCTATCTAACATATTCCCACCAGTTCTTTAAGATAAATAAAGGGTAAAAAGAAAAAAACCGATATATAGGATGAAAATTTAATAATTTTTAAGCCTTTAAAGGCAGCACTAAAGTAATCAGCCGTAAGTTCTTCGCCTATGTAGGGTTTTTCTACAAGTACCCCACCATAAAAAGCCGGTCCTCCAAGTCTTACTCCTAGAATTCCAGCCATTGCAGCCTCTGGAATTCCTGCATTAGGACTAAGATGTTTTCTACCGTCACGGAACATAATGTAGAGAGAATTTTTAAATGCGATAAAGGAGCGACAGTAAAGAGCTCCAGCAATTGCTATTATAAAACCCGTAATTCTTGCTGGAATGAAGTTTAAAAAATCGTCAAACCTTGCAGAGGCCCAACCAAAGTGAAGATATCTTTCATTTCTATATCCCACCATCGAATCAAGAGTGTTTACTGCTTTATAGAGCATTGCAAGTGGTAATCCACCAATTAGTAGATAAAACATTGGTGCGATCACTCCATCAGATAAATTTTCAGAGAGGGTTTCTATGGTAGCCTTAGCTATTTCTTTTTCATTTAGATTTGCTGTGTCTCTACCAACAATCAAGCTTAGCGACTCTCTTGCCCGTTCAAGTTTTCCATCTTTAAGCCATTTAAGGACATCAAAAGAGGAATTAATAAGTTCTTTGTTTGCTATAGTAGTGGAGGCAAGCCAAATAAGAGAGATTAGAGAAAGAATAAACATAATAGGATTTACCATGGATAATCTATCTAATACCCAAACCACTGCTAAAGTTAGGGTAAAAGTTGTTCCAGCAATGATTATCAGAAGCAATATACCCTTAATCTTAAGGGAATTATAATCTTTTTTTTCTCCGTTTTTTCTTAAAATTTTCTCAACTTGCGTAATCCCCTTTCCTATTATTCTTACTGGATGGGGAAAGTTTCTTGGATCTCCCACTAACAGATCAACAATAAAAGCAGCTATGAACAAAAAGGGCGAGATACAAAAGATGTCTGTCATAGCTTAAGTAACCTCATGATTGAATTAATCTCCACATTTTCAACAAATTTTTTTGCAAGGTTTTCAATAAGGGTGTCTTTAAACTTAGCATAACTAATCTTGCAGGGAAGCGCCTCCAGTCCTTTTCTTTTTCTTACCAAGTTTAAAATCTCTCTACGGAAAAGATCATTCTCAAAGATTCCATGGACATAGGTTCCCATGCAGTTTTCCTCAATTGTGCCGTCTAATATCTCTTCTCCCCCAGGAGTTCTTATTAAGAGAAACAAACCACTATTTCCTCTGGTTATTCCCTTGTGAATTTCATAACCACAAAGATTATCTATGGGATTTGTAAATAGGTCTTCTCTGAGTATTTTTGCATTTACCTGACAGGTATATTTCACATCTTCAAAAAGGGTTTCTATATCTAAAAAGCCGAGTCCTGGAACTTCTTTGTGAGGACTTTCAACTCCCTTTGAATCAATTAGTTTTTTACCTAACATCTGATAGCCACCACATATTCCAATTATTAAAGAACCTTTTATTTTAGCCTTTTTCAGGCTTTTATCTAATCCCTTTTCTCTTAAAAATAACAGGTCTTCCACTGTCTTTTTTGTTCCTGGAAGTATTATCAAATCAGCACTTTCTATGTCAGAAGGTCTTAATGAGTAGAGAAGCTCCACATCCTCCTCAAGACAAAGTGGGTCAAAATCGGTGAAATTAGAGATATAAGGCAGCCGAACCACAACAACCTTCAGCTTCTCAACTTGAGAAGAACTATTCAATCCATAAGCTTCGTTGAGACCCAAGCTGTCCTCTTCAGGTAAAAGGAGATTTTTTAAATATGGAATAACTCCCATCACTTTCTTACCGGTTATGCTTTCAATTTTTAAAATGCCAGGCTTTAGGATTTCTCTATCTCCGCGAAATTTATTGATCAATAAACCCTGAATAAGGGAAACATCTTCTCCAAGCAGGGACATGGTTCCAAAGAGAGAGGCAAAAACACCCCCTCTTTCAATGTCTCCGACCAAAAGAACCGGCGAATTTAGATGTTTTGCCACAGCCATGTTTACAATATCGGTTTCCATTAGATTTATCTCAGCAGGACTTCCAGCTCCTTCAACAACAAGGAGTTCGTAATTGTCCTGCAGGATTTCAATAGACTCTCTTACATATTTCCAGAGATTTTTCTTTATTCCGTAGTAGTCTTTTGCTTTTAGTCTGGTCATCCACCTCCCATGAACAATTAACTGCGTGAATGACTCTCCTTCAGCTTTAAGTAGGATAGGATTCATGTGCACAGAGGGAACAACCCTTGCTGCTTCTGCCTGAAGTGCCTGGGACCTTCCAATTTCACCACCTTCTACTGTAACAAATGAGTTTAACGCCATATTTTGTGCTTTAAATGGAGATACCTTTAGTCCAAGATTGCTAAAATACCTGCAAAGAGCAGTAACAATCATACTTTTTCCACTTCCAGATGAGGTGCCCTGAATCATTATACTTTTCTTCATAATCTTAAACCTTTAAAAGAGGAATAACACTCAAAAGCATAATAGCCTCTGTTAACTCTATCTGAGCACCAAGCGTATCGCCGGTTTGACCGCCAAATTTCCGATTGCACAGGTAGTTCCAAAATATTACTATCACGAGACTAATGAAGAAGAGTAGAGGAAGCATTATGAGAAAAGTCTTTTTATTCCATTCAAAGAATAGAAAAATAGTGAAAAAGCATAGAAATATGGTTGTTGAAAAAATAATATGTCTTGTTTTTATGTTTCCCATAAAAAGACTACCCAGACCTTCCTTTTTTGCTTCCTTTCCAATTTTCATTGTAACAGTGATAGCCCATCTTGATAGTCCTGTAATAATTGGCAAGGCAAATAGGTTTTCCATCAAAATTTCTTTAAGCACAAAAAACTTAAGCGTGAAAATTGAGATTAAAGCTATTGCACCTATTGCACCTGTATAACTGTCTTTCATAGCGGATAGTCGGCGTAATCTGTCTTCCAGTTCATCACCTTTTGGTTTAATCGAAAGGGCATCAAAAGTGTCTGCTAGACCATCCATGTGAAATCCGCCATTTATTAAAATGAGTGTTAGAAGAGAAAGAAAAGAAGAGATGTCATGGTTAAATAACTCTCTTGAGATAGAGAAAACTCCAATGGCTACAAAACCCTGAAAAATACCTACCACAACAAAATATGGAACACTCTCAATAATGTCTCTTTCAGAAATATCAATTTTCTTCGGTAAAGGTATAATAGTTAAAAATTGAAAAGCTGTTAACAGTCTTTTCATCTTATATTTTTAGAAACCTTAGCATCATCGAAAGTGGCCATTTCTTTAAGGATTTTTGCACCTGCCTCAATCATCAGCATTGCAAGGGCTGCACCTGTTCCCTCACCGAGTCGAAGGTTGAGATCGAGAATTGGATTTAACCCCATCATCTCAAGCATTGCTCGATGTCCTCTTTCGCAAGAATTATGGGATGCAAACATGTAGTCTCTTACAGCGGGGTTCAGCTGATAGGCAATTAAAGCACCGGCAGTAGAGATAAAACCATCAATCACAACAGGCATTTTAAAATAGGCTGCACCAAGCACAACACCTGCAATAGCACCTATCTCAGGTCCTCCGATTTTGGCAAGTACATCTATGGGATCTGATGGGTCGGGTTTATGAAGAGATAGAGCACGTTCAATTACTTCAACTTTTCTTTTGAATGTCCTATCATCAATTCCACTTCCCTTTCCTGTAACTTCTTCTACGGATCTTTTAGTAAGCAAAGCTGCAATAGCACTTGAAGGCGTGGTGTTACCAATGCCCATTTCTCCAGTTCCAAACAATCTGTAGCCAAGTTTTACATGCTTTTCAACCATTTCTATGCCAACTTGAATGGATTGTTCTGCTTCTGCGCGAGTCATGGCAGGTTCTTTAAGGAAGTTTTTTGTCCCGCTCATGATTTTTTTATGCACTAGATTCTCTATCCCTCTAAAGTCATGATCTACTCCTACATCGACCACTACAATGTGGGCTCCAGCGTGTCTTGCAAGGACATTTATTCCTGCACCACCTCTTAAGAAGTTATAAACCATCTGCCATGTAACGTCCTTAGGATAAGCAGAAACACCTTCTTCAGAAACTCCGTGGTCAGATGCAAAGGTAAAGATAACCTTCTTGCTAATATCAAAGTCTAAACTTTCGAATATAGCAACAAGTCTTCTTGCAAACTCTTCTAGCCGTCCGAGACTACCTGGAGGTTTTGTAAGATTATCGAGTCTTTTTTGGGCAACATCAAACCAGGAAGAATCCACTGTTTTAATATCAGCTATTAAAGCTTTCAAATCTTTCATAGGCTCTCTCCTTTTATTTTCATTGGAATACCTGAGATTACAAAGTAAACTTTATCAGAAATTTGAGCAACCTTTTGATTGAGATATCCTGCATAATCTCTAAATTTTCTTCCAAGAGGAGTTTCAGGAACAATACCAAGACCAACTTCATTTGATACAATGACCACATGGCAGTTTTTTCCAGTTTCAATCAATTTCTCTATTAAATCTTCACAGTATCTCCCAAAATTTTTACCTTCAAGCAACAAATTGTTTAACCACAGGGTAAGGCAATCAATGACAATAACATCATATTTTTCCCTTAAAGCGAGAAGAATTGAAGAGACCTCTAAAGGCTCTTCATAGGTAGTCCATGAAGAGTCTCTCTGACTTTTGTGTTTTTCTATTTTTTCTCTCATTTCTTCGTCACAAGGTAGGGCTGTGGCTAAAAAAGCCCTCTTATGTCCCAATTTTTTAGCCAGTTCTATTGCCACGCGGCTTTTTCCGCTTTTTGCACCGCCAAGAATAAGTATTATCAACGCTTTTCTCCTAAAAATAAAAATCCTCATGGCAAAACCATGAGGATTGCACCCAGTTTTCTTCATCCCCAGTATTCTCCATCCGCGTGGAGAATATTTTTTTTAATGTTTTAGGCAGGTCTTCTGGCTTCCGGGCACTTATAGCCTACTTATCCACCTTCCCAGAGTCAGATGACTCCAGTGGTATTTCGGATTTTCGTTCCCGGTCACAGCGGCGGGACCGCTCCTGATTTTCACAGGATTCCCTTTTAAGCCTTTCGGCACCTAAAACATCAATTGATATTATTAAAAAGGTGAAATCTAAATGTCAACTTGGGGGTTGGTTCTATTCTAAAAAATTATTTATTTTGCTGATAGTGAAAAAATAATTCATATCTTATTAAGTTATAGACTGTAGAGAATATTCGCCGAATTTGTTGATAGAAAATCTTAAAACCAATCTTACTTAAATTTAGGGCATTTTTAGTGTCCATAACTGTTTCGAAAGGGATGTCTTCAAGTGATGCCAAAAGGCTTAAAGTCCTTGAGGATGAAAAGAATTATTGCTGCTAACCTAAAAAGAAAGCATCGTATCTACAAATCTCTTAACTTACAGAGACAAAGACCAAGGATAAATAAAAAGAAGATCATCCTCAGCATACCATTGACAGAGTCTCTATTTAAAAATCTTGTTTTAGGCAGTGTTTTTTTCTTTGAATCTCTTACAGATGGTAGCTTTTATAAGAGACCTTTCTGAGCGGCCTTAATGGAGATGTTTCTTAAACTTTACAGTCCTTCTTTTAAGGTGCCCCAATGGCTAACTCTTTGCTCTTGCTACTAAGTTAACCTGAGATATCCCTTAAACTTTTATTCCGGGAATATATCTTTTGGTGCTGTAGGAAACTCTCTCATCAGTTTTTTGTAATATCTTTTTATATCAGCACATTCTGGGTCATCAGCACATTCACCACAACAAGGTTGAACATTCTTTATTATCCATTTACCCTTTTCTTTGTGAAGAAGAGCATTTAATGGCTCAAATTTATTCCTTCCATCAGGTGATTGAGGATTAGTCTCTATCCATGCCCAGCCATCTTTCACCTTTAGATGATTGACAATAAATACTATCTCATTTACTGGACAGTCTTTTCTTAAAGCATCCAGTATAGCTTTCCGTTCTATACTTCCTTTTGGTGGCGTATATGGTTTTTCAGCAAAAACAATGTTTGTTCTAAATGGTTGTAAGATTATAAAAAGTAATATAAGCCTGTACTGCGACCCTTTTTTCAAGACATTTTTAATGCCTAAAAGGTGTAGAGATATTACACATTCAAAAACACCTTCCTTACTTGCCCCACAATCGACTCTCTCAGTCCAACCCATATCTCGTTATC
>Ga0209721_1001216_pt1 | contig 19734 bp, 17 predicted proteins | sample TshhotsprinmetaG_FD_184139 | JGI IMG/M metagenome (GOLD analysis project Ga0209721, IMG submission 184139) | Hot spring microbial communities from South Africa to study Microbial Dark Matter (Phase II) - Tshipise hot spring metaG (SPAdes)... | ecosystem: Environmental > Aquatic > Thermal springs... | reverse complement strand
AGGCAAGCTAGGTCCAGTTGTCCATCCACCAATATTTGTATACTGTAAATCGTTAATGTAGTACTGTTGACGCCATGGTTGGCCACTACCTGGTTGAATAGGAATATTATCAAACATATTACCTATAACAGAATGTAGCGCACTATAAGTTGTTTTACTTACTATACCACCATTACAACGTAAAAAACCAGGAGGAGTATTTAAGCTTGTCTTAGTGATAATATCACCAGTTTTAACTGCTATATTATCATTTACTTTATTATCTACATACTGTTTATTAGCAGCATGTAAAGATTCCGTTGGAAGATTTGTAATATTTATGTGGCCTGTTACTGTATCGCCACTCTTATTTAAACCATCTGTAATACCATAACCAGCTAAAGTAGTAGGCTTACCAGTAGTAATTTTATTCCAACTTAAAGATGGTATATCACTAGAACTTAGACTAGAACCACTAATAATTCGACCTTTGGCATCAACAACTAATTTACTATAAGTTCCTGACGTTACACCAGTATTTGTCAATGTAATTTGATTACTTCCAGCTGATTTTACTATATCTCCAGTAAATTCTGGAAAACGACTATGAGATAAAGTTCCTGAAGTAATAGAACTAGCTGAAATAGAAGTAAGACCATTATCGATATATTGTTTTGTAACAGCTTCCGATTGATGCGTCGGTACACTTATTAAAATTAAAGAAGAGGTAAGAGTTCCACCTTTTAAACTAAATCCGCTTCTAGAAATTCTTAAAACATCTGCTTGTATATTAACTCTCATCTTAAACTCCTTTAGCTGTAGTTAAAGTTCACAAGATGACGCGTTAGTAAACTTAAAATAGTTAAAGTAACATTTAAATTAACAAAATTACTATTCATCCAACCAATATTTATATAAAATTTAATCGTATAATAAATTCATTATTAAAGTATCATGTTTTTAAAAAACGTTAAAGATAAAATTGTCTGATCTTTAGAAAAGAAATTTCTGTTATGAAGTATCTTGTCACTAGCGACATACATTTAGGACATCTTAAAACACCTACTATACACATTATACAATCATTCAAAAAGCATATTTTAAACGAAAAAAATACTGATTTAGATGCTATATTTATAGCCGGAGATTTATTTGATAGACTATTAGACTTAAATTCTAAAGATGTACAGTATATAATTGAGTTTTTTAATTATCTTCTTACCTACTGTACTATAAACAAAATAATTCTTAGAGTATTAGAGGGTACTCCAAGTCATGATTGGCAACAATCACAAATTCTAATTAAGCTTAATGATATTAGAACTGAAAAATGTGATTTAAAATACTTTAAAGCTTTAGATATTGAATATATACCACAATTTAATAAATATGTTCTGTATATTCCAGATGAATGGACAAATGATCATGATGATCTTGAACGTCAAATTAGAGAAAAGCTAAATGAACATTTAATTACACAAGTTGATATTGCTATTTTACATGGTAATTTTAAATATCAGTTTGCTGGTAAACCATATCACGGTTTTTACTATAAAGAAGAGTATTTTCTCTCTTTAGTAAAAGGATTTATTCACGTTGGTCATCATCATATCTATAATCCATTTAGTCGTATTATTCCAAATGGTAGTTTTGATCGATTAGCTCATGGAGAAGAAAGTGAAAAGGGATACATAATTGTAGATAATAATAATTATACGTTTATTGAAAATACCTCTGCTTATATTTATAAAACAATTAATATTACATCATCAACAACTATTGATAAATTAGATAAAATTATCGCTAAATATCCACCTGGTAGTTATATTCGTTTATTACTAAGTAAAGATCATCCATTTAATCTAATTATTGGAGAACTAAAGCTTCGGTATAGTGATTATAATATTAAGAAGATTACTAAAGAGAATGTAGTTGAAAAGAACACGACTACATATATACTATCCGATATTGAGCTTGATTTCAATAATAAATTTGTATTAGAGAAAAATATATATAATATTCTTGTTGATTTAATTAATGAAAAATACACATTAGATGCGAATGAAACAGACAAATTCCTCAATTATGTCTCCATATTCCGCGAGGTAGACAACAATGCACCCAATTCTCTTGAATAGACCACAATCAGGGTTTCCTGTTAGTATAGGTACTGGATTAGCATTAGAAACATTATTTACACCGATTCAAGAAGTATACGATGAGACTCGTCAAGTTAATAATCTTCCAGATTTATCTGTCTATTCTATTTATATCTTTAATATCTCAACATTGTTACGTAATCTAATTAGTTCGATTAAATATAAAGATCTTATTACTATTCCGAAGAAAGATATTTTAGAAACACTACTAGAAGAAATAGATTTCTTAACTAATTTTTTCATTAATAACGATGTTACTATCAAGTTTTATATTAATAACTATAATTTTGTAAAAGAAACATATAAAGATGGTGATAAATTACGTAAAGCAACAACTGATAAACAGATAATTATTGATAACATCTTTAGTTACTGTTTAGATAAAATTAAAAAAGAAGATGATGTTGAGTTATTTACGAAAGATATTAAATACGATAAGACTGATAGAGGTTTAATTTTCACACATGTTCCGTTTGATCTTCTTAGTTATAATAACTTTATTAAGCTAGATTTATTAGAGTCTCATACTGGAATAATTAAAACTAGAAAAGACTGGAACACAAAATACTATCCAATTCCAAATAAAGATATGAGTTTTTTACCATTTATGGAATATCTTCTTGTGTGCTTTGGTGATCATGTGATGTTTAAGCCAGATCCTCTTGATAAGCGTCTAAAAGTATATGAAGCAATGAAGAAGAAAGGAGTAAATCCATTAACTTCAGAACTTTCATTTAGCTTTTTATTTGGAGAAACTCTACTAGAGTCGTCTAATGCTAATAAAACAAACACGAGATAATATAAGTATCTACCAGAGATTGTTCTCTGGTAGATACTGTTTAATTAGCTGAGAACGTTTTGGTTCATCGGAATAGTCGGAATTTCAATTGCTTCAAGTTGAGCTTCATTTTCAGCAGCAAGAATTTGCTGACGAATTCCTTCCATTTCGAAGAAACGAGTAGAGAAAGCCGTCTGAACAGTAGTTGCGAGTGCTTTAAGATCGTCAATAGTAGAAATTTGGAACGGAGTATTATCGCGGGCAATCCATGCAGTTGGTAAGTAACCTATCGTAGAATGAACAACTAAAGCTTGTGTTAGACGAATACGAGCTGTTTCATCAGCATCAAATAACTTACCCATATGCTGTACGGGCTGATTTAGATACCAGCTACGATACGTCTTCAGTTTATTTAATGCATTTCGAACTTTAGTTTCAAACGTAAGAAATTCTTGAGGAATAGGAATTTGTACCCATTCATTACCAACTACCGTTACGTAATGACCCTCTTGTGGTTCTGGACGAGGATCAACGGTAGTATCTGGTGGTAGAATCGGTTGACCATTTGGATCAACATCGACTTCAATTTCAACTACACTACCGCCAATATTACGAAAAGCTTTCATGGTTTACTCCTTTAGTAAAAAGTTGATGTAAATTAAAAATAGTATTTTTTTATACTTTGCAACATTAAGTGGTTTTAGTTTCTACGTCTATATAATGTAATTAAGTTCATAGAATTCTCTTTACGACTGACGATCATTTCTTTCGAGGAGAACAAGACAATGAGTAGACTTTTCAAAAAATACTTCGATATTAGTAAATTAGTTATTTGGGGAGAAGGTGGACCAGAAGGTGATAATACTAAACGTCCTCGTTTAGTAATTAGTTTCCGTGATGGTAACCCACGTTTTGTTGTTTTTACGGGATTACAAGGAAGAGAAGGTGTAATTGCGTGTCCTTTTGACGCAATTCATATGGCTACCGCTATGAATCTATTTAAGGATATTATTAAAGGAGAACCGGATAATCAAATTCGTGTTGAATCTTTAGCTCCTATTTACGAAAATAATAAACCAACTAATGAGAAAACAGTAAAAGCTACTCTTTATGCTGGTAAATCAAAAGACGGTATTTTATATTTTAGTGTAATTGCAGAAGGTCGTCCAAAGATTGTATTTCCTATTAAACCTTCTCCATTCCATATTTTCCGCGATGGTAATAAGAATGTTATTCCAGATAGAGTAATTAGTGAAAAAATGGCTATGTCTATCGCGGATATGATTTTAGATATCATAGCCATTAATATGATAAACTATACTAATGAAGAATATGATAATGGTAGAAAACAAATTAGTACAGAAACACAAAACAGCATTTCTGTTAAAGCTGCTGATTTAGATCATGCTATTATTAAAGAACTAGATGATTTAATACCATGATAAAAATTACCCTATCGCGTTATTTGCGATAGGGTAGTTTTCTTTTTAACTGGTTTAGAAGTGGTTATGATTGCATATATACTACTTGTCTGTGGTGCAACCAAAAGGAGTTGAAATGCTTCAGTACCGAATAGGACTTTCAGAATACGGATTAAGTTTATTACAAATTCTCTATCCTGATAGAGAAACTATTGAGTTAGATTTAACAGATTTCTATAAAGATCAAAATAAGGATTTAGCTCTTCTACAAAATCTCTATAAACAGATTAATGAATATGTAGCTATGTTACCAGAATATACTCAACGTGAAATATATGATATTTTCTATGAAGTATATAATAACGATCATAAACAAAACTATAGCGATATCAATTTTGTTATTGATCTTGAAAATAAAATAGCAAGAGTATCTGAACTTCTTAACTATAACAACTTTAAGCTTTGGATTGCTAGTAAAGAAAATGAGTTATATTTCCCAGAGACAGTACAAGATGAATATATATATGATCCAGATATGAATACAACTAAGGAGAAAACGTATGTAAAGCACGAATATAGAGATTTAATAAGTCTCATTATCTTTATTCGTGCAATTTCTCCGTTGTATATCGATTTTTATAATTATATTAAACAAATTACAACGCATTATTATTATAAGATCTTTATGCTTTTTGTTCGTTCAGATATCTATACAAGTCCAGAAGTAGAAAAACTTAAACGCTATATTGAAGTTAATCAACAAACGTTAATCGGTAATACTAAGAATGAGCAGTTGATTATTACAGCTGGTTTAAGTGATGATGATATTCTCGATAGTTTAGTTAGTGAAATCATTTTTAATAAGCTAATCTCTATTGATTTCTTCGGAACAAAATGCAATATTGTTTCTTTCATCTTCCAGACTATCAAATATAAAGGTAACTTTGTAACATCGGATAGTAGCGCAATTCGTGGTAAAACCACAGTAAATGATCCAAATAAAGAAGATATCAGTTATTTCGAAGATTATCGTAAAACTTCTAATATTCCTATCGGGACTGTTGTTGAAATTCAACACGCTCTTAGTAATATTAAATCATTAGTTCGTAATCTTGGTTATAGTAATTTTGATTATGCACTTTATGAGCAAGAACTAAGTAATGTGAAATTCTTAATGGATAAAGGTATAGATAAGATTCAAATATATCTTCTTGGTTGGTTTCTTAACAAGTTTATTAATCCAAGATCTTTATATTATATAGAATATCGTAAACTTGTTGAATTACTATTACTTGCAAAAGTAATACTTTTGCAACATGATCATAAATTTATAGCAATGTTTTTAAGCTCATATAAAACAAGTGAAGGTAATTATGTAAATATCATTATTCGAAATACACTTAATAAGAACATCATTAAGCGTTTAAACGAATATTACGGATTTGTGATGGAAGAAGATAAGCCTTCTGTAATTGAGAAAACGATAATAGAAGTCAGTCGTGAAATCGTCAATAATCTATGGATTCCGGTTGGTACACCAGAACAACTAAAAGAAGTTGTGAATAGTGAAAATTACTTAGATATTCCTAATAACATTAATGATATAATTTGCTCGTATGTAGAATTTATTAATTCATGATTCTGGAGGACAGCGTGAGCAATTTCTTCTTTCCAACGGAAAATTTTGTTCCTGAAGAGAATCCTATTAACTCATTAGCTATAACAGAGAATTTTATCATTGAGGACTTAATGTATTTTCCGGTAGGTAATTATAATCCAGTATTAAGTAGACCATATATCGTAAATGCTACTGCGAGTGCAGTTGATACGATTGCAGGGAGATTACAAGAACAAAAGTTAACTAAAATTACTCCGAATATCATTGCTGGTGTTGCAAATGAAATTATAACGCCAGAGGCTACTGGTTTTGATGCTGGTCTTAATAGAGACTGGGTTAGCACTCGTAGATTTATATTCTTACTGAAAGTAAAGAATTTCACCGCTATAGGTGAAGAAATTAATTCTTACATTATGGGATTTACTGATCATGATGGTATTAGTAACATGGGTAATATTGATCCTAACATGAATCATTTTATAAACAACGTAATTGAAACTGTTGTTATGAATATCACAACACCACTAGGTGTAATTCGTAAAGAAAAACTATATCGAATTTATAATGTTCATGGATCGTATAATTCTGCTGAAATGTATTCACAAAGACCTAAAGATATACTAGATAATATAGATATGCTTAATATAGCAAATGATATGTATGGTCCTGATGAAATTCGTGTTTATAACATACAGAACTATATTAATCCTTTTAATCAGAATACAATTTCAAGTACTGTTGATAATCAAATTACTACGGAATATTTAAGTAAGATTTTAACAACAGGTTTACTTGTCAATAGAAGTAGAGATGTTCATATTGATTCATATGGTATATTTGAGCAAAATGCAATTGATTCTAAAGTTCCAGAGCCTAGTATTTCAGATAATCGATTCTTGAAATTTTTAAGTCGTATAGGTGGGTTTAAAACAACAAAAGATGCGTTTAGTTTTAATCAGTTAATGCGTATTGACAACACAATTTTTAATAGATTTAAGTTAATTAACTTAAATAAGGATATTATTAATCCGTTATTAGCAGCTACGCCAGAAGTTGGTGATCATTGGTATGGACGAGATATAGTTACGTTAAAGGCATATAGTTTAATTGAGAACTCAGTATCATTAGCTGTAAAATATGGTTTTAATAAGATATTCTTTACAGCATCAAATATGGCAAATCCAACAATGCTTCCTGAAATCTTTATTAGTGATGCTAAAGGATTCATTAATCTAGATGAACATGATTTCTTCTTTCTACTAGAAGTATTTAAAGAGAAGTTTATTCAAGAAGTCTTCTTAAATGAAACAAACTCTGGTACAATTCCTATGCATATGGAATGTTATGTAGACTTATTAGGAACAACTAAGATTAATCTATCGTTTGCTAATTATCCAGCTAACTGGTATACTGTACCAACTTTTGCTAATAGCTTATTTTCGCCAGTATTAACTACTAATAAAGATGCTTTCGATTATACTAGCTTTCAAATTAGCAATGTAATTGATGCTATATCGGACAAATATAATGCCGACAAAACATACTTTTAAAAGGAGTTCACAATGCAGCTCAACCCAATCATAGAGAAATTTTATCTGTCTATTCTTGATTACGCTGGAATAACCATACGAGACAACATTTTTGTCAATAAAAATGAGAAAGTAGGAGAAATAACTATCGATGGTAAATATTTAACATTACCGTATTTTGATAATCTAAAAAATCCTGGAGATAAGATTATCTTTCACCCATTAAACGAAAATTATACAAATCCCGAGACTAGTGTATTTAACATATATAAACGCAGGTTAGTATTAGAGCTTAATCTGCGTTTAAGTTCTCTTATCGTAAGCTTAATTAGTGTTGGATCAAATGTAGAATTACAACAGAAAATTAAATCAAGTAAACTTATTGAGATGATTAGTAATATCGGTGAAGTGGATTATCCACTCATCGAAACCTTTCTTTCTATGTCGGTAGCGAGTAAGAAAGTTAATGAAGAAGCATATTTGTTTGATATTTTCCTTAAGAAAAATGGAGAGATTAATGATGTACCATATGCTGCTATTGGTAAAATAAACTTCCTAATATATAACGAGATTATAAAAGCAATTCAAGATAAAGAACATAACAAGAAAGTATTTGGCTTTAAGTTTCCATCTAAGAAATATTTAATGGCATTAGAGAATATTCTAAGAGCTATATTTCCTTCCATTGATAGACCTGAGAACTATATGGAAGGAACAGATAATAAGATTTTTCGTTATCTAAATATTCTTCTATTAACTTCTTATCAAATTTCACATCGTATTAATGAGATTGCTGATCTACTAGAAGAACTAAATGAGCCTTCACTTAATCTAGAAGAGATTAGATCTAATCTAGAATGGGCTCAATATTTAGAACAACTCTACGGTATGGCTAATGAGATTAGATTAATTCCAAGTCAAACAGACATATCTATAGAATCGAATAAATTAAAGTTAGATGAATCTAAAGCAAGTACTGCTACACCTACTATTTCACAAACTCCTCCACAATTTGATCCATCTCGTATACAGTCAACACAGCAAGTACAGTCTCAACCAGTATATCCTCAGACTAATCAACAACATCAATTAACTCCTGAGGAAATTATTAGAAATAGCCTTGGACCAGTACCACCAACACCAATGACAAATTTAGGGACAATGGTACCTATTCAACAACCACTACAACAAGTATATACACCTTCTTGGATAATGCAGGAACAGATTAGATCTGGACAGGTATTACAACCACAAATGCAACAAGTTATAACACCACAGGGAATGATGATGGTACCTATACAACAACCACAAATGCAGCAAGTTATGCCAAATCAGTTTATGCCAAATCAAGGACCTGTGGTAATTCCAGTTCAAAGTACAGAGCAAAATACTCCAGTAGCTGTTCCTGTTTATAATAAAGATCAAGGTAGTTCTCTACAAATTAATCCACACTTTATGTACGGAAATCGTGCTCCCTGGAGTTAATAAAAGAAATTAATTGATATAACTAGTTTTTAACAAAAAATATGGAGATAAAAAAATATGGACATCGCTGATAGATCTGATATTGAAATAGAAAATTATCATATTAGTGCTATTAAGAAAAGTCTTAGAAGAGGGTTGAAAAATGATGGTTTAGTTCCAATAGGAGCATGCTATAATTGCGGAACAGAAATAGAGAAACCAAAATTGTTTTGCGATAGTGAGTGTGCTATAGAGTACGACATTAGAATGAAAAAAATAAACAAATAATAAAAGCTATCCGAGAACTTTACTCGGATAGCTTTTTCTTTTTTGTTAACTAATGGGTATTGGTGGTTTAATTGCTACTTTAAATACGTATTTATCACCAGCAAATTCTACTGGATTAGTATATCCATTAATATACATAGTATACGTAAATAAGTTAGGATGAATATCTAACTCTCTAAATAGTCCAAATAAATTACCTTGATATTTATATGCAATATCTGGTTCTACAGTGATTTCCTTAAATTCATAATCAGCATTAATATAGTCTAAATACTGTAAATTATCATTTAACTCTATAATATTTTCAAATGAATAGTCATTTACTTGAAAGGATTCTAGCATGTAATATCTCCTTGTATTAATTTTTACCATAAAATCTAACACGAAAATTAAAAAAACTACTATAATAGAAATTCTACGAAGAAAAGGAGAAAAATACAACAATTATGCAGTTAAAATTTTCAAATAATCATCCAATTATTCTTATAACCAGCGTTCTAGAAAATCAACTGTTTTACTCATTTTTAAACATTAAACGTTTATTAAAAACATCGAAGAAGACTCTGTGTACAGAGTCTTCTTCTTAGGATCATTCGTTTTAGAACTATATACAATAACATATATAATATATGTAGTCAACAGTAAACGCCCTAAAGGAGAGTTCAACGTGTCAAGTGAAAAGAAAAGCTCTAATAAAACAGAAATCAAGATGGAGTTCTTGGGTACAGCAGCATTAAATAATTTTATTGCTAACACCAGTTCTCCACGAGCAGTAATGGATTTTAATCATGTAAGTCAACATCTACCTCTCCTATATCCAGATGAACGTATTATTAAATCTGGTATAGAATACGAGCTTGGAAAATATATTAATGATGTACGAGTTGAGCATGATTGTATAGTAAAAGCTATTATTCCAAAGTATCGTGAATATGGAGTCTTAGAACCACCTTTATACACTATAATTGTAGAGTATGAAGAAGATGGATATATATACATAGATTACATTAATATCGATACATTTCGTTCAGCACATACGTTTTTCGGTTATAGATTAAAACCGACAGCTGATTTCTTTAACATTGGGTATAATACTCCATTAGCTAAAGGTACTATTTTAGCAACTACTGATAGTTATGGTGATGAAGGAGATTATCGCTATGGATTAAATGCAAATGTTGCGTTTATGTCGCATCCTTCTGTATCAGAGGATGGGTTTGTAGTATCTGAAAGTTTTATAAAGCGAGCACAGTTTCATTCAATCATTAAGCGTGTCATTAATATTACTAAAGATACTATTCCAATTAATCTCTACGGTACAAAAGATATTTTTAAGTTTATTCCAGATATCGGTGAAAAAGTACGTCCAGATGGATTACTGTGTGCTTTACGTACACGTAATGATTGGTTTAGTATATCTGATATAAATACAAATAATATTTCTGAACCTGACTACATTTTTGATAATTTAGTATATGTTAATCCTAATTCTACTGTAATCGATATTAATATTGTTCGTGGTAATTATAATAAACCTGAATTTAGTAGTAAAATGACTCAACAGCTAGATCAGTATGCTGAAATGCTTATTAATTACTATCGTAATGTAGTTAATAAGTATGAACAGATTATGCAAGAGAAGAAGATAATGTATGGAAACACTGATGTTATTAAGCTTTCGCCAAGACTTAATCGCTTCATTACAGATTGTCAGATTAAGATAATGGCAGCAACTTATGGTAAACATAAGCTTTCTTATCGTAAGCTACCTATAGATCAGTATCGCATTGAAATTACTACTATTTCAACTATAACACCAAATTTAGGTTTTAAGATGACAGATATTCATGCAGCTAAAGGTGTAATCTGTCGTATTCTACCGGATGAAATGATGCCAGTAGATGAGCTTGGAAATCGTGTCGACGTTATAACGGATAGTATGTCGACGATTTCACGTATGAACTTAGGTCGAGCATACGAAGCTTATCTTGGTGCAGTTTCAAGAGATAATCGTCAAAGATTTATTAATCAGTTTACAATGAAGTATGGTAATAATTTCTTAGATAAACTAAATGAAGATGATTTAGATTATATAAGAAATGAACTACGTGATTTATATTCTCTTATTAATACAGATATGACAGAATTTATAGATAGCTTAAACTATAAAGAAGTATATGAACATTTCAAGAGAATCGTTAATCATAATCTATCTATTTACTATCCAACAGATAACGAAAAGAATATCATAGATGTCATTGATGATATTGAGAAAAGTAGATTTGCACCACATCTTGGTAAATTAACCTATATTGATGAGTTAGGAAACAAGGTAACTACTGAAGAAAACATTCGTGTTGGTCAACTCTATTTTATGTTCCTTGAGAAAATCGCTAATAATTATTCTGGTGTAAGTTCTAGTAAAGTCAACAATTTTGGTTTTCCAGTAAAAGGAACAAATATAGATAAATCTAAATATCCGCATTCTCTTACTCCAACTAAAACACTAGGCGAGACAGAGGTGCGTATTCTAGAGAGTTTTGCTCCACCAGAAATGATTGCTGATCTTATTGATATCACTCTAAATCCTATTTCGCATAAATTATTAATTAAAGGTATTTTAGAAAGTCCTAACGGATTTGATCCTAATTTTAATATCGATCGCAGTAAAGTTGAATATGGACAGACTAAATCTCTTATGATTCTCAAGCATATTTTTAATGCTTGCGGATTTGATTTTACATACGAGGGATTTACAAATGCTGAAAACTAATGTAAGAGAAATATTTAATATTCCAAGAATAAGTATTTGGAATATTCAGCCAGGAGATTATGAGGTTACCTATGAAGATGGTAAAGTAATCATTAATAAACATAAGGAATTAATCTTTAATCGGTATGCATGGGAACTCTTTTCAATGTATCCAGCTACGCCGATTACCTCTAATTGTGATGTAAAAACTATTATTGGTAATGGTTATTATAACGCAGATACTCATATTCGATTATTAGAATCTGTCTTTAAACATATTTGCGAATATAATCAGCTTCATTTTTATTATCAGAAAGATGCGTTACTAAAACTAACGTATAAGGTCTTCAACTTGATATTTAACGAGGTTGTACAACGTATATCGCCATATATTTCGACTATCGATGCTGTTGATTTTATTAAATTAGTAAAAGAAGATAGTATTAGAAAAATTCATGATAATCTTAAACCAACACCAGAATCAGTCGATCGAGCTTATAAAGATATTAAACAGTATGTTAATAGTGCTAATACAGATAATCGTTTTGTAAAGGCTTATCGTTATAAAGCTATTAATGAAAATCAAGCAAATCAATGTATTGGACCTCGTGGTTTTGTTGCTGATTTAGACAGAAGTGTATTTAGACAACCCATAATGAATGGGTTTATTAAAGGTATGGGATCTTTATATGAGATAATTGTTGAATCGCGTACCGCTGCTAAATCTCTAAACGCTAATGACACTCATATTAAAACATCTGAATATGCATCTCGTCGTATTCAGTTACTTACAATGTCGGTTACTGGTGTTACTACAGAAGATTGTGGCAGTACTGAATATATGGATATTTTAGTTACTAAAGACGTATTAGAAAATATTAAAGGTAAATACTATCTAAGAGAAGATGGTAGACTTGATTATATTCGTGGTAATGAAACTAATTTGATTAATAGTATTATTAAACTACGAACTAGTCTTGGTTGTAAACATCCAGATCCTACTAAAATTTGTACAGTATGTTTAGGTAAAGTTTCTGAAAACTTCAAAGAAAATAGTAATCTTGGTTATACGATGACTGCGTTCTTAATGGAAAAGATGACTCAGTCTATTCTCTCAACTAAACATTTAACTCACAGCGTAGGAAAATCAGTTATTAAACTTCAAGGTACAGCTAATAAATACTTTTATTCTGATGAAGAAAATAATATCTATTTTAATAAAGATTTAAAGCTACAAGGGATGTATCTTATTCTTCCTAATAATAGACTTAATAAGCTTATCGATGTATTAAATCTACAACATACTAATATTGCATTAAATAAGATAGGTGAATTAGAAACTGTAGCTATTAGAGACACAAAACATAAGACACCGATACAAGAAATAGTGGATATTTCATATAAAGATAGAAACTCTATTATAACTAAACCACTGTTAGAGTATATTAAATCAATTAAATTAGAAAGTGATTCTAAAGGAAACTTTGTAATTCCTTTAGATACGTTTAATAAAGAACTTCCAGTTTTTAATAATCCTGTTAAAGAGACAAATATTATATCATTTGTTAATAAGATTGCTGGTATGATAGAAACTAATAAGGATAAACTTTATGATCCTTATGAGAAATTAATTACGATTTTTAATACTGTCATCGATCAGTTTAAGTGTAATTTATCAGTAATTGAGGTAATCGTATACGCAACTACTACTTATAACACATATAATAACGACTATAGGTTAGGAAGAGATAGTCAACATCCACGATCTGAGAATAAAACACTGCTATTTAGACACAGAAGCTTATCTCAGCTCTTAGTATACGAAGAACAGAGTAAAGAACTCATTTCCAACGCTCCTACCATTTTCTCAAATATCAACCGCATGGACCATCCATGCGATGTGCTGTTCTGTCCCCAAAGTGTTGTAAAATAAAACCATACATCACTATCATAAAGAAATACTCCACTGGTCTTTTGACCAGTGGAGTTTTTTATTTATAGAAAAAAATAATTAGTAATTTAATGATAAAATTTTCCGGAAAGAGTTGACGATGGAGCAACTCATATTAGAGGTAGAGCTCGTCATTTTTGATAACGCACTTAGTGTTCGATGTCTGAAAAGTTGTAGAGAGTGTGATGCGTCATGAGTGTTAAACTAACATTCTACAACCTCTCAGTAAAATTAGAGACAAGAGACGCTGTTCTTTTGTATCATATCAATAATTTTCTAGATAAGTATTATACGATTAAAATAAAAGGATTTTCATCTAATATTTCTATAGAAGATAGAGTATTTGTAAGTAAGATTAAAAATAAAGGTATTTATTATCTTCATCGTAATCAATTTTTTCACTTATATAATTACTTAAATAAACTTAATTACCAACTTACTGTAGAAGATAAGATTGATGAACGTAATTATGAGACAATCTTTGCTAATATGACAGTAAGAGATGGTTGGAAATTAAGAGAAAAACAAGTTCCAGTTGCTGACTTTATTCTTAATAATCCTACTGGATCTAAATTAATTCCATTAAGTACTGGTTCTGGTAAAACGTTTATATCTTTATATTCTATCGCTAAATTAAAACAAAGATTAGCGATAGTAATTCTTCCAGCTTATATAGATAAATGGGTTAATGATATTATAAATATCCATAATGCTACTACTACAGATGTAATGACTATTCAAGGTTCTAAAGAAGTAAGAGCTTTAATTTACTTAGCTAAGAATAATGAATTAAAACACAACTATTATATTTTTAGTAATCGTACTTTATCCGAATATATTAAAACTTATGAAGAAAATCCTGATTTATGTATCGATATGTATGGTGCTAGCCCTATAGATTTATTTCCGTTATTAGGTATAGGTGTTTTACTGATAGATGAAACACATCAACATTTTTATTCCATCTTTAAGATTCTTCTTTATAGTAATGTTAAATTTCATTTAGGATTATCTGCTACTTTAATGTCAGATGAAAATGTAGTACGACGTGTACATAAAATAGTATATCCGAATAATACTGTATATGGCGATACTATGATTAAGAAATATATAGATGTATACCCAATTTCATATGTTATTCCAGATAACTTAAAGAAGTTCTTTAGAACAAATACATATGGTTCAAAAAACTATTCTCATATTGCTTTTGAACAGAGTATTATGAGAAAACAAGATCTAGCAGAGCGCTATTATAAAATCATTGATGGAGTTATACAAGACTACTATATTTCGGAATATCAACCGAAAGATAAACTACTAATTTTTATTGCAACAGTTCAAATGGCAACCCAACTAACTGATTTTTTACGAGAAAAATATAAAGACAAGATTGTTAATCGCTATTGTGAAGATGACCCTTATGAGAATTTAATGACATCAGACATTATTATTTCAACTGTACTATCTTCAGGAACAGCAGTAGATATTCCACACTTACGTGTTATTATACATACTGTATCTATTCTATCTTCAGTAAGTAATCTTCAAGCATTAGGTCGTTTACGTGAATTACCTGATCGTGATGTAAAATTCTGCTATCTTTATTCTGATAACATTATTAAGCAGAAAATTTACCATATGAGACGAGTAGAGTTATTTAAAGATAGAGTAGCAAACATTATCTATAGAAGAAGTAGAGTAAACTTCTAAAGGAGAGATAATCATTATCTCTCTTTCTTTTTTTTACTAAATATCTTACATAAGTATGTTTAAACTAGAAGATCTTCAAAATAACAAGGAACTAATTCAATTTTGCTCATCATTGATACAGCGCAAACATGAAAAACTAGGTAGATTTATAGATATAACTTCTGTAGATATGCTTTTTGATAGACTTACTAAAGCTCATTTTGAGCGATTAAAGTTTTTACCAGTAAGTAAATTAGCAATTTATAGAACTTCTGACATTGGGTTTGGATATATTAACCATATGTCTATTAAAACTCTACAAGAATTAATTGCATTAAAATTAGTAGATAAAAATATTCCTATTTATCTTAGATATAGATATGGAAATATTTTTTCCTCAATAAGATCTGATCATATTGACATAAAAGTTTTATTGACTGAAGATAGCTATCTTCTTATAAAAGAAGAGGAGAATAACGCTATATACGATATTAAGATTGGTAAACTATGTAATCCGAATTTACTCTATTATAGAGATGACTTAGATAATACAGTTACTACTATAGATAAGTTAATTACAATTAAAAATATTAATAGCATTTGGGTAGACGAGATTATAGAAGATTCTTTTATTTCAGAAGACTATCCTTTTTAATTTACGTTGTAAAGTTTAGTAAACAAGAAAAAAACCCTCTTTTAAGAGGGTTTTTCTTTTTTTACTTTTATTTCGTATTTTATGATTTTTTCTACAGAAGAAAAGGAATGGATACTAGAACAATATTAGCTAAAATAATTACTCTTATTTACAAGACAAGATTACTAAATAACCTAGAAAACGACGATCTTATTCGTAGTGTGTTAGGTACTATTAAAACTGACTCTCCAGAGTTTAATTTCATAGGTAATAATACTATTAAAAACTTAAAGGATACTTGTTTTAATCTTCTTGAAGAGAAAGAGTATATTCCAAAGGAAATTCTTATACAACAGTTATCGATTATTCTAGAGAATGATCAGAAACTACTTTCAGTAATTAAAGAATCTGTCGAAGTTGAACACGATGAAGCTTCAAATAAAAGAATTATAACTAGTTTAGTTAAAACATTAAATAACTATTATAAAGAACAACTTGCTATAGACATTCTTTCTAAAGTTACTTATGATCTTAAATTTAATCGCCATAAAATCAAAAATTTCAGTGATTACTTAAAGAACACGATAGCTGAATTAGAACCATTAACTAATATGGTTTCTAGTATGAAAGATCCAGCTGTTATTAGTGAAGTTGATTTTGAGAATCCAGATTCTGTCACTACTATATTTGAAGAAGTTAGAAGCATTAATAAGGATACTGGTGTTTATAGACTTGGATGGCATGGTCTTAATCGAATGACTCAAGGCGGTATACGACGCGGAGAAACTGTCGGTATAGAAGCACTTCAGCATAAATATAAAACAGGATTAACTTTAAGTATGTTTATACAGATTCCGTTATTTAATACACCTATAGTTACAAGAGCAGAAGCAGAATCTGGTAAAAAACCTCTAATACTTAGAATTTCATTCGAAGATAGTTTAACTTCTAATCTACAGTTTATGTATCAGTATTTAAAAGAATCAGAAGGTATACATGTCACTAAACGTGATTTTGAAGAAATATCAGCAGTAGAGATGAAAGATTATGTTATTAAACGTCTTACTGCTACTGGTTTTCATATTAAAATGCGACGTGTTGATCCATCTCAATGGACTTATTCTTCTCTTTTAAACTATATTATTGAATTAGAAGCACAAGGATATGCAGTTCATGTACTGATAGTAGATTATCTGTTAATGATGCCAACTACTGGCTGTACTCAAGGAGCATTAGGTTCTGATAAAAGAGATATGGTACGGAGAGTACGTAATTTTTGTTCTGCGAGAAATATTGCGTTTATTACACCGTTTCAGTTATCTACAGAAGCAAGTCAGTTAATAAGAAACGGTGTTCCTGAGCACCAGTTCGTTAACGAAGTAGCTGAGAAAAATTATACGGATGGTTGTAAGACAATCAGTCAAGAACTAGATTTAGAAATATACGTTCATTGTTTTATACATAAACGTAAAAAATATCTAGCATTAAGACGTGGTAAACATAGAGGTCTACCAGATATTCCTGTTGAAGATAAGTTTTGTATGTATAAATTTCCAGCGTTAAATATTCCAGTATTAGATGACATTAATGGTGAAGATGCTTCATTTACTAGTCTACCTAAAGACTCTGATAGTACGTCAGGAAGTATTTTAGAAGAAATTTTTTCATAATTTTTTATATCATAGTAGAAGTTTTCTTAGACTAAACATTTAGTAACAACTCTAAAACAAGAGGTAGTTTATGCAAATTGAACGTGCAGAAAAACAGTATCTTGATGGTCTACGCCGTATTTATGAGACTGGTGTTGATGTAAAAAACAAACGTACTGGTAAAGTCTGTCGTACAGTAATTAATATCGATCTAACTTATGACGCAACAACTAATAAAGCTCCATTAATTACAACACGCGAGATTAAGAATCCATATTCTTTTATTGCTGAACTTCTAGGTTATATTAAAGGTGTACGATCTGCTGCTCAGATGCGCTCTCTTGGTACAAAAACTTGGGATGCAAATGCTAATAAAAATCTAGAATGGTTAAATAGTCCTTATAGAGCTGGTGAAGATGATCTTGGAATGATTTATGGAGCAGTAGCAAAGAACTGGCCAGTTTATGTCGATATTCAAGATTTAGATAATAAAGTTATTACTCCTAAAGGAAAAATTGATCTATTTCATAAAGTCTATAATAATTTAAAAAATGGAAAAGATGATCGTGGAGAAATTATTACGTTTTGGAATCCTGGTATGTTTCATTTAGGTTGTTTACGTCCATGTATGTATGAGCATCAGTTTTCTTTAGTTGGTGATGATTTATATTTAAACTCAACACAACGAAGTAATGATTGGCCTATAGGTTGTCCAGCTAATATGGTGCAAGTATGGTTATTACTGCGTCTAATGGCACAGATTACTAATAAAAATCCTAAATACGCTTATCATCGTAGTGTAAATAACCACATCTACGAAGATCAATTAGAATTAGTTCCTATACAGTTAGAACGCACACCACTAGTAGAACCAACAATTGACATTAATCCAGACATTAAAACACTAGAAGATTTAGAGACTTGGGTTACTATTAAAGACTTTAAGATTACATATAAAGAATATCATCCACCAATTAAATATCCGTTTTCTGTATAAGCAGTAGTAAACCATAGAGAGGATTTTCCTCTCTATGGTATTATTTTACCTTTTAATTATAATTTTTTTATCTAAATAGCCTATATTTTGATTTCACTAAAAGGAGTTTGTAACATGAATTTAAGATTTAGGTACGTATTTTTGGGTATTGGTTCTTTACTTACTATTTTAGCTCTACTAATGAGTGATCCAGATGGTGGATTAATTAATAATCTGCCCTTTGGTGCTGGTACATTAAGCATCATCATTATACTGATTACTAGTATTTTATATGTCGGTATTCTTCATCTATCACGTAGAGCTCTTATTGATTACATTGATCTAGAACAATATTTTAAGAAAGCTCTGGTAACTCCTGAAGGTGCTGGTCTTGCTATTATTGGTGTTGGTTTAATGATGATTAGTGTAGCTTTAGTTATCTTAGCTGCTGTTAAATAAAGATGTGAGTGAGGTCACTATTATAACTACTGATTTTTCTGCGTTTGATGACGGTTATTTTAATAAAATAAAAGAAGTCATAACTGAAAACAAAAACGCAAATAGAATTCGTCTTGCAATCCTTGCTCATAGAAATAATCTTAAATTACCAGATGCTATTATATATAAAACGGAATTAATATATAAAATAGAGTATTTAATTGATCTAGAATCATTACGTCAAAAATATCAAGATATAGATATGTTAGCTGCATACATTGTGTATGCAGTATATAATGAATATAAAAAACACTTAGTTATACACTGAGTAAACGTATATGAACATCCACCAGAGAATAATCTCTGGTGGATGTTTATTACGTTGTTTGTAATGCAAGATAGCCTGAAA